>Ga0308175_100000414_pt1 | contig 29723 bp, 22 predicted proteins | sample PhyCR1_3_FD_203893 | JGI IMG/M metagenome (GOLD analysis project Ga0308175, IMG submission 203893) | Soil microbial communities from UC Gill Tract Community Farm, Albany, California, United States - DLSLS.C.R1 | ecosystem: Environmental > Terrestrial > Soil > Agricultural land | place: USA...
CGAGGTAAAAAACAACAGCGCCATTGTTGAACACGAAGCAACAACGTCGAAGATTGGCGAAGACCAGATTTTTTATTGCAACCAGCGCGGCATAGATACCGAAACGGCCGTGGCTTTAATCATTAACGGTTTTGCCAAAGAAGTGATGAAGCAATTGCCGATGGAGTTTGCCGTGGAAGCGCAAAAACTTCTCGCCATTAGTTTGGAAGGAAGCGTTGGATAATTTTCCAATGCATTGGCGAAAGACTAAATCAGAAATCGTAAACCTCAAATCAGAAATAAGAATCATGCTCTCAATAAAAAACCTGCACGCTGAAGTTGAAGGAAAAAAAATTTTAAAAGGAATTAACCTTGATATAAAGGCCGGTGAGGTACACGCCATCATGGGACCGAACGGTTCGGGCAAAAGCACGCTGGCGTCGGTTGTTGCCGGCCGCGAAGATTACGAAGTCACCGACGGTTCGGTAGAATTTATGGGCAAAAATCTTCTGGAATTATCGCCCGAGGAAAGAGCCGGTGAAGGTGTCTTTTTAAGTTTTCAGTATCCGGTAGAAATTCCGGGTTTGACAACCACCAACTTTGTAAAAACAGCCGTGAACGAAGTGCGCAAATATCGCGGGCAAGAACCGTTGGACGCCGTGCAGTTTCTAAAGCTGATGAAAGAAAAGATGGCATTGATGGAAATGAACCAATCGCTTTTGAGCCGCTCATTGAACGAAGGCTTTTCGGGCGGTGAAAAAAAGCGTAATGAGATTTTCCAAATGGCAATGCTGGAGCCAAAATTGGCTATCCTTGACGAAACAGATTCGGGCCTTGACATTGACGCCATCCGCGTTGTGTCAAACGGCGTAAACAAACTGCGCAACAAGGACAACGCCGTGTTGTTGGTAACGCACTATCAGCGCTTGCTTGACTACGTCGTGCCCGATTTTGTGCACGTGTTGTACAACGGCCGCATTGTAAAATCGGGAACAAAAGAACTGGCCCTGGAACTGGAAGAAAGAGGCTACGATTTTATCAAGAATGAAGTTGCGCAGGAAGCCTAACAAACCTTTACGGTTTAACAAAGAGTCATGAGCACAATTGAAACGATAAAAGAAAAATTTCAGCAGTTGCAATCGAGTAACGGGCACAGTCCGTTAACCTCGCTGGAGCAATCGGCTTTTCATACGTTCGATACCTTGGGTTTGCCCACGGTAAAAAACGAAGAGTGGAAATACACCCGCATCAGCGGCGTGTTCAACAAAGAGTATGCGTTCAATCCCGAAAGCAACCGGTCTGCTTTTGCCGCGAGTGAATTGGCTGAGATTCGTTTGCCCGGCCACGAAGCAGCGAACGAACTGGTGTTCGTTAACGGCGTTTACAACGCTTCGCTTTCAACCATTCGTTCCGCTTCGCTAAACCTTCTTTCATTGGAAGAAGCGGCAAAGAATGAATACAGGGAAATCGTTCAGCAACACCTTGGTCACAGCAGCAAATACATCAAAGACGGCATTCACGCGTTGAACACGGCTTTCCTGCAGGAAGGCGTGTTTGTTTTTGTGAAAAAAGGAAAAGTTGTTGAGCACCCGGTTTACCTCTACAACATCGCCGATGCCCGAACGACCAATGTTCTTTCGCAACCAAGGAGCCTTATTTATATCGGCGAGAACGCACAATTGCAGATTGCTGAAACCTACGTTACGCTTGGTGTTTGCGAAAGCTTTACCAACCAGGTAACCGAAGTGGTGATTGAGAAAGATGCAATAGTTGAATACTATAAAATTCAAAACGACGCGGCGCACAGCAACCAGGTGAACACGACGCACATCCGCCAGGTTGGAAAAAGTTTGGTGAACACGGTAACGATTTCGCTGAACGGTGGCATTGTTCGCAACAACTTAAACATTGCGATGGAAGCAGAATATGCCGAATCGCATTTTTACGGCCTGTATTTTTTGAAAGGCAGTTCACACGTGGATAACCACACGGTGGTGGACAACGTGAAGCCGAATTGTTTGAGTAACGAATTGTACAAAGGCATTGTTGACGACAAAGGCACAGCCGTTTTCAACGGAAAAATTTTTGTGCAGAAAGACGCACAAAAAACCAACGCCTTTCAGTCGAACAAAAATATTTTGCTTTCCGAAAACGCAACGGTAAATACGAAACCGCAGTTGGAGATTTATGCCGACGACGTAAAGTGTTCGCACGGTTGCACGGTTGGTCAACTGGATGAGGAAAGCTTGTTCTACATGCGTTCAAGAGGCATCAGTGAAAAAGCCGCTAAGTCACTACTGGTTCATGCCTTTGCGCTGGATGTGTTGGAGCACATTAAACTGGAGCCGATTCGCGAATACGTTGACCACATTATCACCGAGCGTTTGCAAGTAGAAACAACAAACGAAGTTTCGGTTTCGGAAGAGTAACTGCGCAATGCTGAATGGAATTACCGAACGTACAAGCGTGCAACCCTTCGGCAGCTCAGAGTAAACTCCGCGAAAGCTGAATGAATATATGATTGCCGGGTTCAAAAAGGTAATTCAAACATTTCTGGACTTGCCAAATTAAACGCCATGACAGGAATACTCGAAATAGAAAAAGGATTGGACGTGCAAGCGATTCGCAAGCATTTTCCCGTGTTGGAAAGAGAAGTGAAGGGCAGGCCTTTGGTTTATTTTGACAACGCGGCCACCACGCAAAAACCGCAGGTGGTGATTGACGCACTCATCAATTATTACAGCGATTACAACGCCAACATTCACCGCGGCATTCACACGCTGGCAGAAGAAGCCACGGCTGCATTTGAAGGCACTCGTGATGCCATAAAAGAATTCATCAACGCCGAAAGCCGCGAACAAATCATCTTCACCAGCGGCACTACCGAAGGCATCAACCTTGTAGCACAAACCTGGGGACGACAAAACATTAAAGCGGGCGACGAGATCATCATCTCCAACATGGAGCATCATTCCAACATTGTTCCGTGGTACCTGCTGGCGCAGGAAAAAGGCGCTGTCATAAAAGTTATTCCGATTAACGATGCCGGCGAGTTGGAGATGGAGGCTTTTGAAAAGCTATTAAGTGAACGCACAAAGTTTGTTTCCATCGTTCACGTATCAAACGCTCTTGGCACCATTAATCCGGTAAAAGAAATTATTGCGAAAGCACACGTAGTCGGTGCAAAAGTTTTGGTGGACGGTGCGCAGTCAACGGTTCATCTTGACATTGACGTGCAAGACCTCAACACGGATTTCTTTGTTTTTTCTTCACATAAATTATACGGGCCAACTGGCATCGGTGCCTTGTACGGACGAAAAGAATTGCTGGAAGTAATGCCACCCTATCAAGGCGGCGGTGAGATGATTAAAGACGTTTCGTTCACCAACATAACATGGAACGATTTGCCTTACAAGTTTGAAGCGGGCACGCCCAACATTGCCGACACAATCGCGTTTAAAACCGCACTGGATTTTACAAAAGGGATTGGCAAGGAAAATATCCGGCAACACGAAAACGAGTTGCTGGCTTATACAACCGAACAATTGGTGCAAATTCCCGGCTTGCGCATCATTGGTACGGCGAAGAAGAAAATAAGCGTGCTTTCGTTTGTGATTGACAACGTTCATCCGCAGGACATCGGCATCTTGCTCGACAACAAAGGCATTGCCGTTCGCACGGGTTATCACTGCGCACAACCGCTGATGGACCGCCTTTGCATTCGTGGTACCACGCGGGCTTCCTTTGCCATGTACAATACAAAGGAAGAAGTGGACGCCATGATTGAAGCCTTGCACAAAGCCATTAAACTTTTATCCTGAGGAATGAGCGAGCACAAAAGCATAGAAGAAATCGAGAAAGAAATTGTCGAAGAGTTTTCGCTCTTTGACGGTTGGGACGATAAATACGAATACATCATTGACCTCGGAAAAAAGCTGCCGCCACTTGAACCGGAACACAAAAAAGACGAGAACAAAGTAAAAGGTTGTCAATCCACCGTGTGGCTGGCAGCGGAGTTTAAGGACGGCAAAGTTTTTTACAAAGCCGATAGCGATGCGGTGATTGTAAAAGGATTGATCAGCATGTTAATCCGGGTTTTATCGGGACAAGAACCAGACGATATCGTGAACGCAAAGCTTGATTTTATTCGAGAGATTGGCATGATGAGTCACCTGGCGCAAACACGTTCTAACGGGTTATTGGCAATGGTGAAGCAGATGAAGAATTATGCGTTGGCGTACAAGTTGAAGGAAGGGGCCAGCAAGTAATCAATTATTAATTACTCATTATTAATTATTAATTGTTCATGGATACAGACGTTTTACGGGACAAAGTGATTGAGGTGTTACAAACGATTTACGACCCGGAAATTCCGGTGAGCATTTACGAATTGGGGTTGATTTACCGTGTGGACATTCTGCCCATCGGCAACGTGCAAATCACCATGACACTCACCGCACCGAGTTGCCCCGCGGCACAATCGTTGCCGGTTGAAGTAGATCAGAAAGTAAGAGAGATTGACGGCGTGTACGACGTGCACGTGGTGGTAACCTGGGACCCACCCTGGGATAAGAGCATGATGTCGGAAACGGCGCAACTGGAACTGGGATGGCTCTGAAATGAAAAAGTAAAATGAAAAGTAAAAAGTCAAAGACGCCAAGCATTTGTTTTGCATTTTGGCTTTTGCATTTTGAATTATCATGAAGATAACGGCACAAGAAGAGTACGGCTTGCGATTGTTGATTCGCATTGCGGCTTGCAAAGAGCTTGATGGCATGAGCATTCCACAGTTGAGCGAAGCAGAGGGCATTACGCCGCACTACGTGGCCAAACTGGCCCGCATTCTGCGCATGGGCGGTTTGATCAACAGCACACCGGGTTATAAGGGCGGTTACGTGTTGGCGCAACCCGCAAACAAGATCGTCATCAACCACGTGTTGAAATTGCTCGGCGGTCCGCTGTTCGACAAAGCTTTTTGCGGTACCCATGCCGGTGCATTAAAACTGTGCACACACTCGGTTGATTGCTCTTCGCGTTCGCTTTGGCAGATGATGCAGTTTCTGCTCGATAATTTTCTGGATAAGATTACCCTGCACGATTTAGTGAACACGGAAGAACATTCGGCCGGCTTTTTTTACAAGCTCCTGGGCAATGCTTCGCTGTCCGCGAAAGCGGACGCACAGCCGACAACGTTTCAACAAAATTGAACACGGGCTTTCTTTTCTCCGCTCATCCGCGTCCTTGCTTCTTTGCAGAAGCAAAGCGGTTCGATTAAAGAAAATTGCCTAATTATGCGGTTTTAATTTTAGTGCAATCAGCATCATGGCCGGCAAGCAAAGACGAAACCATTTACTCACCCGACGCATTGACCGTTTCTTCCTCATCTTTTCTGATGTGGTGCGGTTCATTGGACGTTTCTTTCGCGAGGCTTTTCGCCGTCCGCTGGAGTGGAACGAATTCATCAAACAAGCTTATGAAATCGGTTACCGGTCATTGCTCCTCATTACGATGACGGGCTTTATTACCGGTGTTGTATTTACCAAACAGTCGCGTCCTTCGCTGGCCGAATTCGGTGCTCAGTCATGGCTACCTTCGCTTGTTGCCATTGCCGTCATTAAATCTTTGGCGCCGCTTGTAACGGCCTTGATTTGCGCAGGTAAGGTGGGTTCTGGCATTGGCGCCGAATTGGGCTCCATGCGTGTTACCGAACAAATAGATGCGATGGAGGTGTCGGCCGTAAATCCTTTCAAGTTTTTAGTGAATACCCGCATTGGTGCGGCCACCCTGATGTTGCCGATGCTAATGTTGTATGCGGCTTTCATTTCGATGATGGGTTCTTATCTCGACATTTCGTTAAACGAACAAACGAGCTTCACCACTTTCGTAGAGCAAGCCTTTTCAAAGATTACGTTTTTGGATTTTGCATCGTCCATCATTCGTTCGCTGGTGTTTGGTTTTACCATTGGCACCGTAGGTTGTTACAAAGGCTATAACACTTCGGGTGGCACACAAGGCGTGGGCCGTGCGGCCAATGCGGCGGTGGTGACGTCCATGTTTTTAATTTTTATCGAAGAGATGTTGATTCTGCAAATCATAAATTATTTCCGGTAAACCATGAGTGCAGCAGAAGAAAAGAAAAGAAAGGAAGCCGTCATTGTCATTCGGGATTTGTACAAATCCTTTGGCGATAACCACGTGCTGCGCGGTGTAGATCTGGATTTGTTTCACGGTGAGAATTTAGTCGTGCTGGGTAAATCGGGAACGGGCAAATCGGTGCTCATCAAAATCATTTCCGGTTTGCTGAAACCCGACAAAGGAATGGTAAACGTATTGGGGCAACAAGTGACTTTGCTGAACGAAAAAGAGATGAACGAGCTTCGGTTGAAGATTGGTTTTTCGTTTCAGAACAGCGCTTTGTACGATAGCATGACGGTGCGGGAAAACCTTGCCTTTCCGCTGGTGCGGCACAACCGCCACCTGACAAGAAGAGAAGTGGAAAGAGCGATTGATGCGGTGCTGGATGCCGTTGGCTTGCTGAAAGCAAAACGCCAGATGCCAGCAGAATTATCGGGTGGCCAAAAGAAGCGGATTGGTGTAGCGAGAACCCTGATTCTTCAACCAGAAATTATGTTGTACGATGAGCCTACGGCGGGTCTTGACCCCATCACGAGCCAAGACATCAACGAACTGATTAACGAAGTGAATGCGAAGTATCATACCAGTTCTATCATCATCACACACGATTTAACCTGTGCCAAAAACACCGGTGACCGCGTGGCCATGTTGCTTGACGGAAAGTTTGTGCGTCAGGGAACCTTTGACGAAGTTTTTAGCACGAACGACGAACGGATCAAGAGTTTTTACGACTATAACTTTATTCAATAAATGGAACAGAAAAGTAAACGGGCGGTCATTGTCGGCGCTTTTGTTTTCATTGCCCTGATAATTTTTGTGTTGGGCGTAATGACGCTTGGCGGACAAAAAAGTTTGTTCAACAAAGGCGCGACTATCTACGCGTATTTCGATGAAGTGAACGGCCTGGCTACGGGCAATAACGTTTGGTTTGCCGGCGTGAAAATTGGCACGGTGCAAGACATCAGTTTTGACAAGAGTGGTAAGGTTAAGGTAGAAATGAACATTGCGAAAGACCGCCTCTACATCATCAAAAAAGATTCAAAGGCCAAGGTGGGATCAGATGGTTTTATAGGCAACAAGCTCGTGGTATTATACGGCGGCAGCGCTTCGTCGCCAGTAGTGCAAGACGGCAACGCATTGACGGTGGTAGCCACGCCGGGCATGGAAGAAATGATGGCCACCTTGCAGGAGAACAACAAAAATCTTTTGGCCATTACCGGCAATTTTAAAACCCTGAGCGAAGGCATGATGGCCGGCAAGGGGACGGTGGGCAAACTGCTGAACGATGAAAAGCTATTTACCGACTTGCAGGGCTCAATCCTTACCATTAAATCGGCGGCAGGCAATGCGCAGCAAATGGTTGCCGGCGTTGCGGATTATACCAGCCAGCTCAATCGCAAAGGCTCATTGGCAAATGATTTAATTACCGATACCGTTGTTTTTTCTCGTTTGCGCAGCACGGTGAAACAGATTGATGCGCTGAGCGAAAAAGCAAACGATGTGATGATTACCTTAAACCAGGCGAGCCAAAACGTTCAGCAGAAGCTAAATGATAACTCAAGTCCTGCTGGTATGTTGTTAAATGATAAACAAACGGCGGACGATATTCGGGCGACCATTAAAAACTTGCATGCCAGCACGCAAAAGCTCGACGAAAACATGGAGGCCTTGCAGCATAATTTTCTGCTCCGTGGATTTTTTCGCAAGCGGGATAAAGAAAAGGAAAAGCTTAAGTGATGTTCGATACTTAAAATAAAAAGAGGCTTAACGAGCCTCTTTTTATTTTTTATTCTTGCTGCGGTACTATTGCGCCACCTTTATTATCTGCGCACCATGATACGAATGCATCTCGCCGTTGTACATGGCATCAGCGCTTACAGGCCCTTGCTTGAATCGCCCAAGCGAAACCGCTCTCACCGCATAATAGTATTTCTGCTCCGGCAAATAGCTATCGACAAAAAAATGAATTCGGTCATCGCGAACATCAAGCGCCGTTGGCGTCTTGCCGTCCTTTATCCAATCCATACCTGGAATCTCTTTCGTTCGAGGATTTTCAATTTCAAAACCAGCAGGTAACAAGTCGGTAATGACGACATTTTGAATATTGGTGTAGGCTTTTTCCAGTGTAATTCCAACGATGATTAAATCGTTTTGTTTGAAAGTCGTTGTGTTAAGCAATCGTCCTTCACGGTCGTAAAACTGGCGGCGAACTTTCAGGTAACTGTCTTCTTCTTTGTACGCACCGGTGGTGCTGATGCCTTCGGCAAGCCAACTGTAATACAACCGTCCACTGCCTTTCGTTCTGATTTCAATTGTATTTCCTTTCAACGTTTCACTGTTGCCTTTCCAATCTTTGTCACTGACCGTTGCAACAATTTTTCCATTTGCACTCACATCGGCGGTTACCGTACTTCGTGCGGCGTTCCTTGCTACTTTGCCCAAAGCCAAAAACGAAAAAGCACGTTCTTGTGTGTTCAACCACCGATCACTTTTCAAGCGCTGACTCACGTGTTGCACCATTTGCGGAATCTGCCCGTTGCCGGGGTCAACATCAATCAACGCATTCAATGAAATGGCTTCGTCGCGCAAGGCGCTGTAATAGCTGCCGCCCGTTTGTTGTACCGATTCCTCGCCGCTGAAAGAAGAAGGCAGCAAGGCATTGAACGAACGTTTGTCGCCGGCCACTGCGTAAGCGGCGGACAAAAGATACTTGCTGTCCAATGCAAGCATTGGTCCTGCTGCTTTGTAATAATTCATCGTTGATGCCTGCGGACGATTGGCCAGTGCTAACACATACAAGCTGTACGCAACTTCCTTCGGCGCAATCTTTCGCTGTTGATTGCGGTTATAATAATAGTTGACGGTTTCTTTTGTCTTCAGCCGGTTGCTTAAATAATTCAGCATCGTTTCAATCAAGCTGTTATCTACATCATAGCCGGCCTTTCTTGCCTCCAATAGAAAATGTGCAGCGTAGATTGTCGCCCACCAATCGGCTTCACCTTCACCATCCCAAAGCGTGACCGCGCCGTTGTACAACTGCCGCATTTTTATTTTGCGGATGGCTTCCTGCACGTTGTACGCCGCGTTCTGCTTGTTATCGGGATTCAACTTCAGCGCATCCACCATGTCGCCGTAATAAAGCTGCGGAAAGGCCGCCGAAACCGTTTGCTCGGTGCAGCCAAAAGGATATGTGACGAGATAACGAAGTTGGTCGACTACTTGCGCCACCGGCGAGCGGCTTATCATCAAATCATACTTGAAACTTCCCGCCATAAAATCGCTTTGGGGAATATTGATGGTCTGTGTTTGTCCGCCAACAATAGAACCACTTCCCCATAGTTTTTGCAAGGTTGACGGCGGACGCACTGCGATGTCGGTTTCTTCTTTGAACTCTTCGCCCAATGCTTTAACCGATATAACAATCTTTGCCGCGGCAACCGTTGGGTCAGCAATGATTTGAAAAGTCGTTCGGCCTTCACTGTTCGCATTGATAGAAATGTTTTGCGAAGAAGGGCCAACAATCTTCACCGGCCCTGATACGTTTACGCTTGCATTGCCACTTGCTGTTTTCCCGGTTGTGTTAGAGATTGTCACAGGTACTAAAACAGTATCACCGGGAGAAATAAATCTTGGCAGCGAAGATGAAACCACAACAGGATCGGCAACGGTTGTTGTGGCTTCAGCCTTGCCGAACTTTTCGTCTTTAAATGCAACGGCCATCAAGCGAATTTGCCCGCTGAATTGTGGCACGTCAAATTCAAAACTTACGTTGCCGCTGCCGTCTGCTTTCTTCAATCCGCTCCAATACGACATCAGCTTAAATCGTTTTGCGGGAATGGGATTCACACGTTTTTCCAAACTCAAATCGCCGTCACCACCCGTGCTGCTCAAGCGGCCCCGCAACTCGGGAAAGAGCAACGGATACATGTCAAATGCAGTCACGCCCAGCGCATTTTTTTGGTAATAAAAATCATAAGGGTCAGGTGTTTTAAAACCCGAAACCTGCAACACGCCGTTGTCAACCGCGGCAAGCGAAACATAACTTCCGGCGATAGCTTTCACCGTTACTTTTTGATGCGTTTTTGACCGCGATGTTTTTGCCGCAGTGATTTGCACGGGAATCTTTCTTCCGCTTTCTTCCACCGAAACGTTTTGAAACCCGTGCGCAACGGTAAGCGGCATGTCGGTCACTTCGTGCGGTTTGATTAACGTTGCCGTGATGTAAACGTTGGGTACGTGTTCGCTGCTTAATTTCAATTCCATCGACGCCGTACGTTTTTCCACGTTCACGTATTGATGGGAGAGAAGACCGTCTCTTTCCACTGTTACCAACATCTTTCCACTAAACGGTGTCTTGAACAAAATCTTCGCAACATCACCGGCATTGTATTTTTCTTTGTCAAGCGAAATGTCCACCTGGCCTTCGGTATTTACTTCAAAGGATGAAGCTTCGCCACCCCAACTGCCATAGCTATAAAAATGTTTGGCCACATAAACATTCGCACCCGGACGATAAACCCTGATTTCGTAATCGCCCGGTGAACGCGGAATGAAAGCATAATCTGTTTTGCTGAACGCGATTTCTTTTTCCGAAAGCACCTTGTCTTCCTTTTGCGAATCATAGCGAAAGTAATCGCCGTTTCGTGACAGCACTGTGCGGTATTCGTGCTTGATGATGCTAACAGTTGCGGATGCATTTACCGTTGCACCGCCTTTGTTTAAACTCACGAGACTAAACTTCACCGTACTGTTGAGTGGATAGTAATAAGAACCGTCGTCTTTAATACCGTTGAAAACATCTTGTGTGAAAATGTCTGTTGACGTTACGCGGCTTACGGGCCTTCCGGTTTCATCAAACACGGTTGTATAAAAATTTGCGGCGAGCAAACCTGTGTTGGCATACATTGATGGTACATCAAAACTTATGCTTGCGTTACCGCTTGCGTCGGTTGTGCCCTGCTTTACAATCTTGTCGCTAAAGCTTTTTTGGTTCTCCAATGAAAGGTCGTAATCGTTGTAGCCCTTTGCGGTAAACTGCTTCTGCTTCACCTGTATTTCAGTTTCAAAATTTCGGTTGGCCGCCGGTGGACCAAAAAAATTTACGGCGTTTATACTGAGGTTCGTTGTTTCTGACGGACGCAAAATAGGTTTGTCAAGCTTAGTTGTAATCTTGATTCTATCGGGAACGAATTCTTCAATCATGAAGTTCTTTGTTGCCAGTAACACGTCGTTGGAACTGTACACTTCCATTGTGTAAGAACCGGTAATTGCTGCGGAAGAAATGTCCAGGCTGCCGTCCGTTGCGCCTTGTTCGTTCAGGCCTCTGCGAAAGGTTTTCAGTTCTTTTCCGTTGGGCAAAAGAAAGCGAATCTTCACCGGCAAATCAGCGGCGGGCTTCCAGCTTTTGTCTCGAACGACAAGCGCATAATTCAAACGTTCGCCCGGACGGTAAATATCGCGTTCCGCATATACAAAAGCATCAAGGCCCGTTGCATTCATCCGCTTGCCGCCCACATCAAATCGCGACGTGTTTACCCTTGTGTTGTTGAACGGCAAGTAGGTAAAATCGTTTGCCGTTTTTGCAATAATTATCGCCGGTGAATAGCCCGCAAAGTTTTTTGACGCAACGGAAATTTCAGCAACACCATCACTACTTGTTGTGCTGGTACCGAGCAATTGATTGTTCTTTCCGTACACGTTTATCGTGATACCGTTAACCGCATTCGTTGTTTGAATTGAGTTGGCAAATACCACCAGCCTGTTGCTACCTTGTTTTGCAATGAGGCCAATGTCGGAGAAAGAAATAAAGCGGCTGTCACGCACCCAATAATCCTGCGACGAACGAATCATTACGTGATAAATTCCTCGTGCGTCGGGCAGTCTGTCTTCAAATTGTGACAGGTTGAGCAATCTCCCCGAACCACTTTTTGGCAAAGACCGCGTGTCAATTTCTTTTTCGTAAATCACGTCGCCGGTCATCGCGTCCAAGTAGTCCGAATAACCTTCTTCTTCGTCGCCTTCCCCGCGATAAGAGGCGTATTCCGCACCTTCACTTTCACGCGGTTGATAACCGTGCGAAAGTGCCTGCAATAAATTGTTCTCGTAAATTTTTGAAACAACAACTTTCAGTCGCGGCGTGTTCGTTACCTGCACTTCAATGTTGCCGCTGCCGTGCCGCGACAGATAAACGGCGTTGCTGTTGGTAAACTTGATGGCCGATTCCAATTGCCCAAAACCAACCGCGCCGAAATAATCTTCTTTGAGCGTTCCGCCTAATTTGCCGTGAATGCCCTTCTTCAGTTGCAGGCTGTAACTTTTCTCCGCGTCAAACTTGTCGCTGCGCAGAATCAAACCAAAATCGGTTGGTTCTGCCGTGTATGTAATTGCGGGGCTAAACGAAATGTAATGGTTGATGGCTTCGGGTGCAAGTTGCTGACTGGTGTAAACCCTCACAATTCCCTCCGTGCCGGTGTGTTCGGCCTCAATGTTTGAAACGCTCAATACATACGGCGAAGGAACGGTAAGGCTTTGCGTGATGGCTTCCGTTGTTGGGTTGGTGCCTTTTTCGGGCTTGATTCCGGCTGCGAGTATAAGCTTTGCGTCGTAACTTTTGTCTTCGGGTTTTAGTTGCAACAGCCGCACGCCAATTTCATTGCTGCTTCCTGATGTCGTGAGTGCATAATCGGTCTTTGCGCCGTCAACTTCCACTTTTAATTTGTCTTTTAAACCTTCGGCTTTGACGGAATAATTAAAGTGCAAAGTGATTTGTGGTTGCGCAACGCCGTTACCATCAGTTGCTGTTAACCATGTAAGGTTCGCATCTTCTAGTTTTAGCGGCGATGTATAGAAGCTAACGTCGCCGTCTTTCACGTCATTGTATTTGCTGTAGTGAAAAAGTTCGTCGCCAAACTTTGCTTTGTACGTGGTTGCAGGAGCCAGCGGTTGCGAAGGTGAAAACACCAGTTCTTCCGGACCGTTCCAGCGAAAGCGGCCGGCTATTTTTGGTTCAAAAGAAATGTATTCGGTGCTGTCCCAGTTGTTCAACAAACTATCAGGCTGAAGCGCTTTGTTGAAGCGAAAAGTTAAGTTGCTGAGTGCAGGCACTTCGCCTTTGGCATTGGTATAATCAATTGTTATGTAGTTGCGGTTACAGGCAGATAAAAAAACAGCCATCACGCAGGTGACAGCAAGTGCAGATTTGATACGCATAAAAGGGTTGGTTGGTAGTTGAAGTTAATTGAAAAAGCAACGCATGACCGCGGACGACGCGGATTTGAAAAGGATTGCCGGGATGGATGCACACTTCATCGAATGGAAAGATTGTGATTGCGCTGAAAAAAATCTTGACAATCCTTTTTGTAATCCGGAAAATCTGTGGTCTAAATTCGTGTTGCTAAGGAGGCAGACTCGATGAGTCCATACAGAAGTAATTTCTTCCCAAAAGTTACAAAGCAAAAAATTGTATTGCTTGTTAAAAGATTTATAATCCTCTCCGTTGCTCTCTTTTTTCTTTTTCTTCTCTTGAACGTCTTGTTTCCGCTTCCCGATAAAATTGCTTATTCAACAATCATCAGAGACGCAAACGGCGAAATAATAAATGCTTATCTCACACCCGACGACAAGTGGCGAATGAAAACAGAGTTGGCTGAAATCTCTCCACTGCTTCGCAAGACCATCGTCGCTAAAGAAGACAAGTATTTTTATTCGCATCCAGGCATAAATTTTTTCGCCATCGGTCGTGCGGCGTTTAACAACCTGCTGCACATGAAGCGAACGTCCGGCGCCTCCACCATCACCATGCAAGTGGCAAGAGCGTTAGAGCCGCGCAAACGAAATCTTCTCACAAAATTGGTAGAAACTTTTCGTGCCTTTCAGCTTGAATGGAAATACAGCAAGGATGAAATTCTTCAACTTTATTTAAACCTTGTGCCCTACGGCAGCAACATCGAAGGCGTGAAAGCTGCGTCGCTGTTGTATTTCAACAAAGAACCGGATCATTTATCGCTGGCGGAGATTACGGCGCTTTCGATTATTCCCAACCGGCCCTCTTCGTTGGTTGTAGGCAAAAGCAACAATGCAATCATCAAAGAACGCAACCGCTGGTTGCAGAAGTTTGCCGATGACGGTGTGTTCACGAAAAAAGAAATTGAAGACGCAGAAGCCGAACCGCTGACATCAGTGCGACGAACAGTGTCGCATTTTATTCCGCACCTTGCTTACAAGTTGAGAAAGCAAGGCGAAAGTGTCAACATCAAAACAAACATTGTTTTAAACACGCAGCTAAAGATTGAAAAGCTTACCGAAGATTACGTTCGGGGATTGAAATTGAAAGGCATTCGCAACGCGGCGGTTGTGGTGATTGATAACAGAACACACAAGGTAATTTCTTACGTTGGTTCGGCTGGTTTTACAGATACAACCGACGGCGGACAAGTGAACGGTGCCGCGGCCGTTCGCGAACCGGGAAGCACGCTGAAACCCTTGCTCTACGGGCTTTGTATTGACGAAGGTTTGCTCACGCCCAAAATGATGCTGGATGATGTGCCCGTGAATTACGGCGGCTATGCACCGGAGAATTACGACAAGGAATTTCACGGTGCGGTAACCACCGAATATGCGCTGGAGCATTCGTTGAACATACCGGCCGTTCGTGGTTTAAAGTTGTTGGGCAAAGAAGAGCTGATACAAAAATTAGTGGCCGCGGATTTCAAGCAAATACAAAAAGACCAAAACAAGTTGGGCTTATCAGTGATACTTGGCGGCTGCGGTGCATCGCTCGAAGAACTAACCGGATTGTTTTCCGCTTTCGCAAACAACGGTGTTTATTTCTCTCCGCAATATTCGCAGGATGCGAAGTCAAAAAGTGTTCAGTTGATTTCGCCCGAAGCCGCTTATTTAATCACCGATATTTTATCGAAAGTGAACCGCCCTGATTTTCCGCTGACCTGGACGGCCACCGAACGCATGCCACGCATTGCGTGGAAAACCGGAACATCTTACGGCCGAAGAGATGCCTGGAGCGTTGGCTACAACAAGGCTTTTACGGTAGGCGTGTGGTGCGGAAATTTTTCGGGCGCCGGTGTGCCCGAATTGAGCGGCGCCAACATTGCTACGCCATTACTTTTTAAAATTTTCAACAGCATTGATTACGACAGCGACGAGGAATGGTTTGAGCCGCCGAAGGGTTGCGAACTGCGGCAAGTGTGCAGCGAAACGGGTTTGCCGCCCGGCCCGAATTGCACGAATCTTATTGCCGATTTTTTTATTCCGCTGGTGAGCAGCACAAAAGTTTGCGGGCATTTGCAGGAGGTGAAAGTTTCGCAGGATTCTTCCATCTCTTATTGCGAAGCCTGTGCGCCGCAAACGGGTTACATCAAAAAGCTGTACAAGGTTTTTGATCCGGAGTTGCAGGATTATTTCCGCGCAACGGGCACGCCTTATCAAATCATTCCGCCGCACAACCCGCAGTGTGAACGCATCTTCAAAGGCGAAGGTCCGAACATCACTTTTCCTATTAACGGTGCGGAATATTTCATGGATGAAAAGCATCCGGAACCTTTGGGCCTTACGGCTTCTGTTTCTGCAGATGTATCAAAGGTTTATTGGTACATCAACGACCGTTTTTATAAAGCCGCAAACAAAGGCGAGAAACAATTTTTTGTTCCCGAAGAAGGCTCAGTGAAAATCAGTTGCAGCGATGATAAGGGAAGGAACAAAACAATAAGAATAAACGTGCGAAGAGTGGCGCTCTAAACGTATCAACTTGAAACATTTCAAGAAGGTTGTTTTGCTAACCCGTGTTTACATTGATTAAACAGGCAACAAAATATTGAACGTGGCACCTTGATCAAGTTGGCTTTCTGCCCAAACATAACCTTGGTGGTTTTCGATCACTTTGCGCACGATTGACAAGCCGACTCCTGTGCCTTTGTATTCCGTGTTGCCGTGAAGCCGGGTAAAAACATTGAAAACTCTCTCTGCATCTTCCTGGGCAAAGCCAATACCGTTGTCCTTCACTTTAATGAAATAATATTTTTTGTTGGCAATTTCGGCCGAAAGATCAGGCTTCACTTCTTTGCCAATAACTTCTTCTGACGTAATCCGGATTTCCGGAGACACACCGGTTTTGCTGTACTTCAACGCATTGGTGATGAGGTTGTGAAACAACTGTTGCATTTGACGCCGGTTGGCTTCAACCACAGGCAAAGGGCCAACGGATAGCGTTGCGTCTTTTTGCTGCACTTCCACTTCCAAATCTTCCAATACCAACTGCACTTTTTTATTCAGGTCAACCGCTTCCATTTCCGGAACGCCCCGGGTGGCTTGCGAGTAGGAAAGCAAATCATCAACGAGAGTTCCCATTCGCCGTGAGGCATACTCCAAACGTTCGAAGATGTGCTTTTGCATTTCGGTAAGATTCTCTTCCAACTCGTGTTTTAGACGGTCGGCAAAGAGGTGAATTTTGCGGATGGGTTCTTTCAGGTCATGCGAAGCGGCATAAGCAAAATCTTCCAGGTTTGCATTTGATCGCTTAAAGTCTTCTACCAGCCGCTCCAGTTGCAGTTGCGTTTCTTTAATGGGCGTTACATCGGTAAAAATGTGAATCAGGTGATCGTTATCCATTCTGGAAATGGTCAACTCTAACCAACGGCCCGTCATCTCCAAGAAATACTGAATAAAGGAAGGTTCACCCGTTGCCAGAGTGTGCAAACAAGTTAAGCCGTAAGGCGTGCTGAGAATAAGAGGATCAATTTCCGTTGCCGTTTTAGACAAATAAACATCTCTTGGAAGACCGGTAAAACGAACGGCCGCATCGTTTGCCAAAATCGTTGTAGCGTCAACCACATCACCTTGTTCATTCCGGATCATTTCAGTAACTGAAATTCCGTTGGAAGAATTTGTGAGAATGTTGTCCAATAAATTTTTCTGGTTCTCTAATTCGGCCGTTCGGTCTTTCACGCGGAGTTGAAGTTCCCCTTCGCTTTCTTCTATACGCTTTCGGGCCAGCACTTGTTCTGTTACATCATTAGCAACGGCAATAACGCCAGAGATGCTTCCGTCACCTTCGCGGAACGGTTCATAAACAAAGTTGATGTAAATCGTTTCGATACCCTTCTTTCGGGGAAGTTGTACGGGATGCTCGCTGGCTACAAAGGTTTCACCGCTTGCGACGACATCCTGAAGCACTTCTTCCAGTCCCTGGTTGCGTGCTTCGGGAAGACCTTCGAAGATAGGCCTGCGCAGCATTTGATCTGCCCCTTTGCCCCAAACTTCATACATGCGATCGTTGGCAATTTCAACAACAAAGGAAGGCCCGCGAAGAATGCACATGGCCACGGGTGACTGGAGAATGGTGGCTCGCAGGTTGCGTTCATTTTCCTGTATCCTTTTTGCCGCCAGCACTTTCTCAGTGGTTTCAATGCAGGCACAGAACAGTCCTGCTACTGTGCCCGATTCGTCCCAGATAGGGCTGTAAGAAAAGGTGAAATAAGTTTCTTCCACGTAACCGCGGCGGTTCATGTAAAGCACCTGGTCTTCCGACCAGGTTGATTTGCCGCTAAACACACTGTCCACCAAGGGTCCGAGGTCTTCCCAAATCTCAATCCATCCTTCCTTCCCGGATTTTCCCAGGAGCGAGGGATGTTTCTCTCCGGCAATGGGGCAGTAAGCATCGTTGTAGATTGTAATCAGGTCTTCTCCCCACCATACAAACATGGGGAACTTGGAGTTCAGTAGTATGCTCACCGTGGTGCGTAAACTCTGTGGCCATTCGTCGGGTGTACCCAAGGGGGAAAGGCTCCAGTCTTTCGAACGAATGCGCTCACCCATCTCGCCACCGCCGTTCAGGAATGGGTGGTGCTGCTGTGCTTTGTCGGTCATCATGCTGTTGCTGTACGGTCAAAGGATAAGCACCAAAAATACCATTTGATTGACGACAAGAGAAATTAAAACGAATCGTGTTTGTGTGCTCATCGGAGAGTTTCCGCGAACGGATTGGGAGTAAAGGATTGAGATAGCAAGAGTGTTTCAATATTGTTCAACAGAATTACGAAACGCTAAACAAATAGTGCTTTTCTTCATCGGCACAAGCGTTACGGGCGATGGCATGAAAAGCAAAAGCCGGTAGCAAATACCGGCTGTTATTGCGTGTTCGATCGTTCAATCAACTTACTTTTTTCACGCTTCCGCTTCCTGAAATTTCCTGGCTCACACTCGCAGCGCCTTTGTACTTCACATCGCCGCTGCCCGATACGTGCACATCTAACTTCTGATTGGCCGTTACTTCCGCATCGGCGGCGCCGGAGAGGTCAATCTTCGTATCATCGGTGGTTAAATCAAAGGCTTTGATGGAACCTGAACCGCTAATAGAACCATCAAATTCTTTGCTTGTGCCTTTTAAAAATACATCGCCACTGCCCGATACATGGGCACTCACTTTCGGAACGGAAACCTGCACATCAATCTTTCCTGAACCGCTTACCTGCATGTCCAGTGCTTCGGTGCCCGTGATGTTGTTATCGCTAAGAATATCACCCGAACCCGAAACACCGATGCTTTTATAAACCGGCGCCGACGTATAAACAACAATGTCCCTTGAAGGGTCGAGATTGTAACCTTCTTTTGATTTTATCACCAACGTGCTGCCGTTGACGTAAACATCAACGTACTGTTGCAGGTTCTCGTCGGTTTCAATACGCACCGATGGCGACGCATCTTGTTTCAAATGCACTTTAACAGAACCGCTGGCGTCAACGCTGTTGAACGAGCCAACAACGCTGCGGTCGCGGCTTGTGATGTTGCCGTTGCCCGAAACCCGTTCGCCAAAAAGCTGACAAGACGAAAAAACAATTACAATAAGCAGAAAGAGGAAAAGTGTTCTCATGATCATTGATTTTGGTGATTGGACGAGGCGCTAAAGATAAAGGTTACAGTGGCCCATCCCGACCTTGCCACGGGGAAGGCCGGGATGGGCCTTATCTTCGCACCGCATGACCGAAAAAATTATTATCCTCGACTTTGGTTCGCAGTACACCCAACTTATTGCCCGTGCTGTAAGAGAAGCCAACGTTTATTGCGAAATACTTCCTTTTTCGAAAGAGATAAAGTTCGATGAAACCGTAAAAGGCGTAATCCTTTCCGGGTCGCCTTTTTCTGTGAACGACGCAAATACTCCCGAAGTAGACGTAATGAATCTTACGCAGCACACACCGGTGCTTGGTGTTTGTTACGGGGCGCAGTTAACCGCAAAACAATTCGGCGGTAAAATTGAGCGCAGCAACAAACGCGAATACGGCCGCGCCATTTTGCATCAGCAAAAAGAAGATGCTCTCTTAAAAAATTTATTGCCTGCATCGCAGGTTTGGATGAGCCACGGCGATTCTATTCTTGAACTTCCGCAAGGCTTTGAAGTCTTGGCAACAACTGACAGCATTCCCGTTGCGGCGTTTAAGCAATCAGCAAACGCTGCCAATAACCAATATCCCAATATCCCAATATCCCAATATCCTCTTTACGGTTTGCAGTTTCACCCCGAAGTCTATCATTCCATCGAAGGCAAAAAAATCCTGCGCAACTTTTTGGTGAATATTTGCGGTTGCAAACAAGACTGGACGCCGGCGCATTTCATTACCGATACAATTGACGCTTTACAAAAACGCATTGGCAACGAACAAGTGGTGATGGCCATCAGCGGCGGTGTGGACTCAACTGTGGCGGCCACGCTTATCAGCCGCGCTATCGGCGAAAACCTGCACTGCATTTTTGTGGACAACGGCGTGCTGCGAAAGGACGAATACGAAACCGTTTTGGCCACCTACAAAAAACTTGGCCTGAACGTAAAAGGCATTGACGCCAAAGAAGATTTTTACAAAAAACTCAAAGGCAAATCTGACCCTGAAAAAAAACGCAAGGTCATTGGAAAGCTCTTCATTGATATTTTTCAAAAAGAAGCGAAGAAGATTAAAGGCGTCACGCTGTTGGGGCAAGGCACCATCTACCCCGATGTGATTGAAAGCGTGTCGGTGCATGGGCCTTCGGTTACCATCAAGAGCCATCACAACGTGGGCGGACTGCCCAAGAAAATGCATTTGAGTTTGATAGAGCCTTTGCGTTCTCTTTTTAAAGATGAAGTAAGAAAAGTTGGCCTGGAATTGGGTATTCCCGAAGAACTGATTTCGCGTCATCCCTTTCCGGGACCGGGTTTGGCCATTCGTATTTTAGGCGAAGTGACGGAAGAAAAAGTTGACCTCTTGCAACGTGCCGATGATGTTTATGTGAAAGCCCTGAAAGAGCACAAACTCTACGCAACCGTTTGGCAGGCAGGCGCCATCTTACTTCCGGTGAAAAGTGTGGGCGTGATGGGCGATGAAAGAACCTACGAGTTTACAGTGGCCCTGCGTGCGGTAACAAGCGTTGACGGCATGACGGCCGATTGGGCGCATTTGCCTTATGATTTTTTGGCCAGGGTATCGAACGAAATCATCAACAGTGTGCGGGGCATTAACCGTGTGGTGTACGACATCAGCAGCAAGCCGCCGGCAACAATTGAGTGGGAGTAAAGTTGTGAATGGTGGATAGTGAATTGCTTTCACGGTTTTCTTTTATGAACCAGAAGCCAGGATAACGATGAAGCGCCTTTTGCGTAGCACGGTTGCCTGCCTGCCGGTAGGTACGTTCGGCAAAATGCATCAACAACTTTGTTTAATTCAAACATGAAAAAATATTTCTTCTTTCTTCTCTTTTCTCTTTTCGCGATTGCTTTTGGCGTCAATGCGCAGCGTCATAAAATTGCCGTGTTTGCACCCTTGTATCTCGATTCGGCTTTTAGCAGTTCGGGTAGCTACAGTTTCAACAAATCCTTTCCCAAATTTTTAAATCCCGGTGTGGAGTTTTACCAGGGCGTGCAAGCGGCATTGGACTCGTTGCAAAAACAAGGCGCACCCTTAGACGTCTTTATCTACGATACCAAGTCGCAAATGAATTCGCTGCAACAGCAATTGCACAGTCCCGAATTCAGCGGGATGGAAATGATTATTGCGCAATCCAATCCTGTTGAAACAAAACAATTAGCCGATGCGGCCTTGTCGAAAAAAATTCCTTTCATCTCGGCCACCTTGCCCAACGATGCCGGTGCAACAGCCAACCCGTATTTCGTTGTACTGAATACAACCTTGCAAGGCCACATTGAAGGCATTTACAAAATGCTTCAACGCAGTTACGCAACGGATAACATCATCGTATTTCGCAAGGCCGGTGTGCAGGAAGATGCCATTAAAACAAACTTTATCGAGTACGGCAAAGTAGCCGCGGGCACGCCGCTGAAAATTAAGTTTTTTGATGTGGGTGTTGACTTTACGCCGCAGGCTTTAGCAGCGCACATGGACAGTACCAAACGCAACGTGATTGTGGCCGGAAGCCTAGAAGAATACTTTGCAACAAAGCTGGCTTCAACCCTTGCACCACTGGCAAAAAGATACCCAACTTTGTTGGTGGGCATGCCCACGTGGGATAACATCAACTTCAGCAAGGCAGAATTCAAAGGGCTTGAAATTGTGTACAGCACGCCGTTCTTCTACAATCGTTTAACGCCGCTTGAAAATCATTTGGCAACGGATTTTGAAAAGAACATTGGCAGCCGTCCAACAGATATGTACTTCCGCGGTTACGAAACGATACTGCGTTTTAGCCTGCTGCTTTTGGACACCAACAAAGACGTGGCTTCAAACCTTACCCGCAAGGGCAATTACGTGTTTACAAAGTTTGACATTCAGCCTGTGTTCAAGGACAAAAAAGCCATGACGCTGGATTATTTTGAAAACAAGAACGTTTATTTTATAAGGGTGAGCGGAGGGGTGAAGCGGTTGATGTAGTTCAATCTTCAGTCCACTGAATTTTGCGACAGTTTGCGTCTATTAAGTATGGTCTGAAGACGTTTTCGCTGGCATGTTCTTCGCATAACTTCACACATGCCCCTTATTGAGTTTACTGATAAAGGCCTTTATTGCCCGCAAGGCGGTTTCTACATTGATCCCTGGCGCGGCGTGGACAAGGCTGTTATCACACATGCCCACAGCGATCATGCCCGTTGGGGAAGCAAACAGTATCTCTGCCATCTTCAAACAAAGCCGTTGTTGGAAGCCCGTTTGGGACCAAACAATTATCAAAGCATTGAATGGAACGAACCGATTGACATTAACGGCGTGAAGGTTTCGTTGCATCCCGCAGGACACATCATTGGCTCTTCGCAAGTGCGCATTGAACACAAAGGCGAAGTGTGGGTTTTTAGCGGCGATTACAAAGTGGAGAATGACGGCATTAGTGGCGAGTTTGAACCCGTGAAGTGTCACAACTTCATTACCGAATCAACCTTTGGTTTGCCCATTTACAAATGGAAACAGCAACAAATTATCTACGATGACATTAAAACCTGGGTGCGAAAAAACCAATCCGAAGGAAAGAGTTCTGTGTTGATCGCTTACAGTTTGGGCAAGGCGCAACGCTTGTTGCAGCCATTATCTGAATGCACGGACACGATACTCTTGCACGGTGCTGTTTACAACATTCACAAGGCGCTGGTGAATGCCGGTTGGAAATTGCCAAACGTCGAACGGGTAACACCCGACACGCCGAAAGAAAGATTGAAAGGTGCTGTCGTAATTGCGCCGGGCAGTGCGGAAGGATCGCCGTGGATGCGCAAGTTTGCGCCTTACGAAACAGGCGTGTGCAGCGGCTGGATGCAAGTGCGTGGCAACACGCGAAGACGCAATGCCGATGCGGGTTTTGCCTTGAGTGACCATGCCGACTGGCCAGGACTTTTGCAAGCTTGCAAAGCCACCGAAGCACAATGCGTTTACGCAACGCACGGCTTTCAATCGGCATTTAGCCGATACTTAACAGAACAAGGCATTCAGGGAAAAGAAGTGCATACTGAGTACGGAAATGATGAGGAAGAGGCCCAACCCCAACAACCAGACGTTGAGGCGGAAGATGGTGCTTTGAAAGCAAAGGAAAGGGGTCTGCAAGATTATGATTGAAAAAAATAGAGTCGTCGCAAAGCGAGGGCTGTGTGTTGATGGCCTTCCCACAGGGCAACCATAGGTTGCGAGCGAAGCTCACGGGATGGGCCGCTCAATAGCGAACAAAGCGTACAAGAGTGCGACGCAACAAAAGCTGAATAGTAATACTGATGTTTGATTCATAACAATGCATCAATGGAGAACGAAAATGAAAATATCACATCGGAAGTCGTCAACCGGATTGACGGCATGGCGCTCTTTGCCGATCTCGTGACCAACATCGGGCGAAGCACAAAAACCAACGCAAAGATGGATGCGCTGGTACAATACTTTTCGTCGCATGCCGACGAGAAGGATAAAGTTTGGGTGATTGCTCTGTTCACCGGCAGAAGGCCAAAGCGTGTTGTTAATTCCACGCAGCTCGCTTCGTATGCGATTGAATTGGCGGACCTGCCGTTCTGGTTGTTTGAAGAAAGTTATCATACCGTTGGCGACCTTGCCGAAACCATCGCACTGCTCTTGCCCGAAAGTGATGAAACCAAACAAAGTAGTGAGCCTTTGCATTATTACATCGAGCAATTAAAAACGCTGGAAAAGCAAAGCGAAGAAGCCCGCAAATTTTTCATTCTCGAATCCTGGCGGGCAATGAACAAACCGGAGCAGTTTGTTTTTAATAAAATCATTACCGGCGGTTTTCGCATCGGCGTGTCGCAAGCACTGATGGTGAATGCCCTCGCAAAGGCATTAAGTGTGGATGCCGATAAAGTGGCGCACCGCATAAGCGGACAATGGGACCCGTCAACCATAAGCTTTGATGAATTGCTTGGCGAGCAAGGCGTCAACACCGACATTTCAAAGCCTTATCCTTTTTATTTGGCTTACGCTATCGAAGAAGATTTGACAACACTTGGTGAGCCAAGCGAATGGCAAGTAGAATGGAAGTGGGACGGCATTCGCGGACAGATTATCAAACGCGAAGGCGAATTGTTTGTGTGGAGTCGCGGCGAAGGCTTGATGACCGATAAATTTCCGGAATATCATTCGCTGTTGAATGTGTTACCGGATGGTTTGGTGTTGGATGGTGAAATTATACCTGCTATTGATGGCAAACCTTTGCCCTTTGCGCTTTTGCAAACACGCATTGGAAGAAAGAACGTGACGAAAAAGCAATTGCAGGAATCGCCCATCTGTTTTTTTGCTTATGACTTGCTGGAATACGAAGGCGTTGATTGGCGCGACAAACCATTGATAGAAAGAAGGGCAAAGTTGGAAGAGATCGTCAAAAACATTCATCATCCGACGTTGTTGCTTTCCGATGTCGTTCAATTTTCATCCTGGGAAGAATTAACGCAGTTGCGAACTGAATCTCGTAACAACGGCGCGGAAGGTTTTATGCTCAAACGAAAGTCATCTATCTACGGTACCGGAAGAAGAAGAGGCGATTGGTGGAAATGGAAGATTGATCCGTTGGTGATTGATGCGGTGATGATATACGCACAAAAAGGCGCGGGGCGAAGAAGCAATCTTTACACCGATTATACGTTTGCCGTTCGCGATGGTGAGAAATTGATTCCGTTTACAAAAGCGTATTCGGGTTTAACCGACAAAGAATTTGCGCAGGTTGATGCTTTTGTAAAAAGAAATTCCATTGAAAAGTTTGGTCCTGTACGGACGGTGAAACCCGAACTTGTTTTTGAAATAGCCTTTGAAGGCATTGCGGCCAGCAGCCGGCACAAAAGCGGCGTGGCGCTTCGCTTTCCGCGCATGAGCCGCTGGCGGCACGACAAAACAGTGGAGGAAATCAATACGCTGGATGATCTTAAAAAAATGCTGGAAGTTTATGGCAAGTAAGCCAAGTATCTTTATGCAAACGCTGGTTCTATGAAGAAGACCATTCTTCTTTTTTTTATAGTTGCTTTGGTAGCTTTTTCCTCGTTCATCATTCACAATGTTGGCGACGACCCCGTGCTCATTCCGCCCAGTCCACAACGCACCGGCGGCAATCCACAAAAAGGTTTCGATTATTTAGTAAACGGCGATTATATCCGCAGCGGCCTGCCGTACAATATGTTCACCGTTGCCTTTGGTACCGACAATAACAATTACCTCGGCCGCACCGGCGTTAACGCAAAAATCTCACACCAGTTTACGGCCGTAAAAGCGGCCAACGGACAGACCGTGATTGCGCCCAATTGTCTGCAATGCCACGCACAGGTTTTTGAAGGGAAGCTGATTGTGGGTTTGGGAAATTCACTGGCCGATTTCACTCACAGCCGAACGTTTGATGCGAACAACATCGCCTTGCTGGAAGGCGTGCTTAAACTGCATCCGCCTGATGTTTACAAGGCAGCTTACGAGTTCGTCCGGGCCAGCAAGACGCTTACGTCTCAAATGTATGCGCCGGTTAAAGGTGTTAACGTAGCGGACCGGTTGGCCTCTTTGCTGGCGGCACACCGTAATCCGGCTTCCTTTGAGTGGAGCGAGGAAGCGCAGCTTGATATTCCAAAGCAGGTTGTTACAACCGATACACCACCGTGGTGGTTGCTCAAAAAGAAGAACGCCATGTTCTATAACGGTTTTGGCCGGGGCGACTTCGGCCGCTTTCTTATGGCGTCTAATCTTCTTACGGTAAAGGACACGTCCGAGTCTGCGCTTGTGGACGCACACATGCCCGATGTGCTTGCCTATATCTACTCTCTTAAGCCACCGAAGTACCCAAACCCGGTTAATAAAAGCCTGGCTGCCGAAGGAAAAGTTTTGTTTGAAAAAACTTGTTCCGGTTGTCACGGCACCTATGGCGAGAAAGGGTCTTACCCGAATTACCTCATCCCGGCTTCCATTATTCAAACCGATTCGATGTTGTACAAGGCTAACTATTCTTCGCCGCAGTTTGTGAATTGGTTTAATCAAAGTTGGTTCACGCAGGGCGACCATCCTGCCCACCTTGAACCGTTTGAAGGATATATTGCTCCGCCGCTCGACGGCATCTGGGTTACTGCACCGTATCTGCACAACGGCTCAGTACCTACGTTAGAAGCTTTGTTAAACAGTAAACATCGGCCTGAGTATTGGTCGAGAAATTTCGACAAGCCTCAATACGATTATGTCAACGTAGGCTGGAAGTACACAGCAGAAACAAAAAGCGGTTTAACAACGACGTATGATACAACCCTGCCAGGTTTAGGCAATGGCGGTCACACCTTTGGCGACGTGTTGAACTATAAAGAGCGTACCGCAGTGATCGAATACCTGAAAACTTTGTAAACAGCGGCTGCTGCCTAACAAAGCTCTACACCGGCTTCTTATGCAGCAAGCAGATCAGTCTTGCTCTGGCAATGTGCCTGTATAAGGGTTTTGTTTAAAAAATCAACAAATGTTGAACGTTGCCGGGGCATTGTTCTTATCTTTATTTCTCCGAAGTTTACGGGCTTCACCTTAACCATGAATATAGATTGTAATTCGTTCATGCAGAACGTTTGTGAGGGCATCTTGATGCTTGATGCCGATGGGTATATTTCCTATGCAAATCCCGCTATCGCCCCAATTACAGGCCATTCGCCGGCAGAACTGCAAAACAAACACCTGAGCATTTTATACAACGGACCTGATGACAGCATAAAGGCCGAATACGAACTGGGACTTGCTTTAAAAAAAGGCAAGTTTGTTTCGGAGGGCTGGCGCACAACAAAAGAAGGAAAGCAGTTCTGGGGTGAAATGACTTTGGCCCCTCTGTACGGCAAGCAACAAGAACCAAACGGGTTCAGTTGCGTTGTGCGGGACATAACCGGGAAAAAGCAAGAAGAAATTGACATAAGGCAGAATGCGGAACGCTTTCGGCTGATGGTAGGAAGCGTTCGCGATTATGCTATTTTCCTGCTGGACGCGACCGGCCATATTACTACCTGGAACGAAGGCGCCCGCCGAATCAAAGGTTATTCCGCAAACGAAATCATCGGCAAACATTTCTCCACCTTTTACACAGCCGAAGATTTAGAGGACAAAAAACCCGAACGCGAATTACGGATAGCCATTGCCACGGGCAAGTACGAAGAGGAAGGCTGGCGGGTGCGAAAAAACGGTAGCCGGTTCTGGGCCAACGTTGTCATCACGGCGTTGTTCAACGACGAAAACAAGCTCGTTGGTTTTTCGAAAGTTACCCGTGACCTGACAGAAAAAAAAGAAATTGAAGAAAACCTGCGGCAAAACGAAGAGCGTTATCGTTCGCTGGTGGAGCAGGTGAGGGATTACGGCATTTTCATGCTTGATGAAAGCGGTCGGATCGTCAGTTGGAACGAAGGCGCCAAGAGAATTGAAGGATACGAGGCAAATGAAATCATCGGCAAACATTTTTCCATCTTTTACCCAGAAGACGATGTTTTGAACGGCAAGCCCCGTTACGAATTAAAAGTAGCCCGCAGCGAAGGCAAGTACGAAGAGGAAGGCTGGCGGGTGCGAAAAAACGGTAGCCGGTTCTGGGCCAACGTTGTCATTACACCCATTTACAATACGGCCAACATTTTAATTGGTTTCTCAAAAGTAACAAGAGACCTCACCGAGCGGCAGGAAGCCGAAAGAGCCTTGCGCGAAAGCTACGAACGCTACCGCGAGTTGGCCGAAGAGTTGCGCACCACCAACTACGAGCTGAGTTATGCCAACGAAGAACTGGAGCAGTTTACTTCTATCGTTTCGCACGATTTGCAGGAACCCGTCCGTACCGTCAAAAGTTTTCTGCAACTCATTCAAGTGAAGCTTGATCAGCAAAAGGCCGAAGACCTGAAAACCTACATTGGTAAAGCCATTCATGCATCCGACCGGATGCGAGAACTGATCCAAAACCTGCTCCATTATTCACAACTCAGCAAAGGCGAAATTGTAGAAGAAAAAGTGGTTGTGGAAGAATTGGTAAACGAAGCGCTTCAAAACCTGCGCACGACCATTGAAAGGGCAAACGCTGAGATTACGCTGGACAGCCAGCTTGAAACGGTGGAAGGCGACCGCGTGCAACTGGTGCAGCTTGTGCAAAACCTTTTAAGCAACGCGATAAAGTTTACGACGGCTGGCCAGCCGCAAATAAAAATTTCTTGTTACGAGGAGAACGACTACGTAAAGTTTGCCGTGAGCGACAACGGCATTGGCATTGCCGAAACAGACAAGAACAAAGTTTTCGAAATTTTCCGACGGCTTCGTACAAAAAAAGAATACCCCGGTACCGGCATTGGCCTGGCCATTTGCAAAAAAATTGTTGATCGCCACCGCGGCAAAATATGGCCCGAGTCGAATCCGGGCAAAGGCACCACGTTTTATTTTACGCTGAACGAAGAAAAAGAGAAGGAACCTGCTTGATGAAAATTTATCGGATCATTATTGTTGAAAACGACGAGGACGAACAATTCTTCATGAAAGAAGGTTTTGATGCAGCCGGTGGCTTTCACATTGTTGCCCAACTGAAAAGCGGTGATGATTTGTTTGAATGGTTGGACGAGCACAAAGACGATTTACCCGACGTGATTTTATCCGATCTGAACATGCCCGGCAAAAACGGCTACGACATCATCCAGGAGCAGAAAAAGACCGGCTGGTGGTCGCAGGTTCCCGTTATCATTACCTCTACATCGTCAACAAAATCCATTATGGACCGTTGCCTTGCACAGGGCGCTGCCGCTTACGTTGTAAAGCCTGACACCTTTGTAGAATACGTACCGTATGTAAAAGGGCTGCACAAACAAATGGAAGAAAGAAATTAAGCCTTGACGTCCGTTTTTCCTCCGCCCCGCGTTTGTCTGGGGTTTCTGCCTGCACTTTCCCGCCTTAGTTTTACAAGTCATGATTAAGCTGGAAAACACAGAAGGCTTCCGCATTGTAAAAGACTGGCTGGCGGCAAAAGAATTCAAGCCTTTTGCTTACCAGCAGGAAGCCTGGCAACACATTATTAATGCTGAAAGCGGGCTGGTGAACGCTCCCACCGGCACGGGCAAAACCTTCTCTGTTTTTTTGGGCGCTGTTATTCGTTTCATCAACGAAAATCCCGCAACTTTTCAAGGCAAGGCAAAGAACGGCCTGCAACTTATTTGGGTTACACCGCTTCGTGCCTTGGCCAAGGACATCGGTCGGGCGATGGAAGAAGTCATTAACGAACTGGGCCTGCAATGGAAAGTCGGCATTCGCAACGGCGACACGTCCACTGCTGAACGTGCAAAGCAAAAACGCCAGATGCCCGAAGTGCTCATCATTACACCCGAAAGCCTGCATCTTTTGCTGGCGCAAAAAGATTATCCCGCGGTTTTTCAATCGCTCAAAACAATCGCGGTTGACGAGTGGCACGAACTCATCGGAAGCAAACGCGGTGTGCAAGTGGAACTGGCCATCAGCCGGATTGTTGGCGTGGCCCATCCCGACCTTCCCGGTGGGAAGGCCACCAACACGCACAAAACCCTGCCTGTCGGAGAGACTGCAAATAAAGCTGCGTCGTTGCAAAGCGAGGGGCGCAGCGCAGATGGCCTTCCCACCGGGAAGGTCGGGATGGGCTGTATTTCCATCTGGGGCATCTCTGCAACCATCGGCAATTTGGATGAGGCAAAAGATGTTTTGTTGTCG
>Ga0308175_100000415_pt1 | contig 29677 bp, 27 predicted proteins | sample PhyCR1_3_FD_203893 | JGI IMG/M metagenome (GOLD analysis project Ga0308175, IMG submission 203893) | Soil microbial communities from UC Gill Tract Community Farm, Albany, California, United States - DLSLS.C.R1 | ecosystem: Environmental > Terrestrial > Soil > Agricultural land | place: USA...
AAAAAGTCCGACAGAGACCCAGATCACCCTCAAGTGACGTCCGCGGACGACCGACAATTCCTACGCAAGCTGCTGTTTACCGCAGGGTGACTCGGTAACCCTTCGGGACACTTACCGCGAACTACCCGTGTCGGACAAGCACGATCCGCCTGGAGGGGCGGGACCCGGCACGCCCTGAGGCCTTGGGAGGGGCCTTAGCCATGAACCTGAACCGTGTGCTGCGCCCTGCGCTGAAGATCCTGACCACCACCCTGGTCACCGTCGTGACCGTCGCCGGAGTCAGCTCCGGCCCCGCGACCTCGACCGCCGCCCCCGCGAAGGCGTCGTCGGTCAAGCTGGCCGCCGCCCGGTCCGTCTTCCCGGCCTACTCCGACACCTACTACGAGCAGGGTGTCCAGTACTGGGTCAACGTGCAGCGCAGGCACCACGGCCTCCGGCCGCTGAAGTTCGCCAGCTGCACGGACGCGGTCGCCGAGAACTGGAGCAACGTCCTCGCGACGACCAACAGCTTCTACCACCAGTCGATGACCCGGCTGCTCAACCGCTGCCACGCCTACTACGCCGGCGAGACCCTGGGCCGCGGGGCGATCACCCCGAAGACCCTGGTCACCATGTGGATGCATTCCGCCCCGCACCGCCACGTGCTGATGAGCAAGAGCCCCACCCGCATCGGCATCGGCGCCACGCCGAACGCCAACGGCGAGTGGGTCGTGGCCGCCAACTACATGCGGTTCTGACCCGGACCGTCCGGCCCGCGCCGGTCCCGGGTCTCGCACACATCCTCGGGACCGGGCCTCCCGCTCGGCCGGACACAACGAAGAAGCCACCCGCCTCCTGGGCGGGTGGCTTCTCTGTTGTCCTCAGGTCTGTACCTGGGTTGTCGTCGGCTTGTCGCTCGCGCGAGCCGGGCGGCACCAGGCGGCCGCCCAGCCGGCGGGACCGGCTCAGCCGGTCTGGAAGAAGCTCTTGCGGAGGTACTCGTTGACGGCGTCCTCGGGAACCCGGAAGGACCGACCGACCCGGACGGCCGGAAGCTCACCGGAGTGCACCAGCCGGTAGACCGTCATCTTGGACACGCGCATCACCGTCGCGACTTCCGCCACGGTCAGGAACTTCACCTCAGAGATGTCCCCCGGGTTACCGGCAGGACCATTGGACGAGGCCATCATGCACCGCACTTTCGCGCACAAGCGCCCTCCGGCTTCCCCACCGGAGACCCTTCGCCATGTGCTTCCGTGAGAGTAGAGCCTAGTGTGACTATTGGGGAAGAGGTGGCAAAGGTCCAACTTTTAGCATTTGTCCCAGCGTGTCGGATAGACGCACCCAGTTCGGACCGTTATGCCGAGCGGGATCTCCGCCCAGTTTTTTCACCTAGGGCAACGGGTCCAGACCATTCAGCGGGAACACCGCCTCCCGGGTGGCGTTGATGGCCCGGTCCAGCCACACCGACGGGTCGTAGCCCTCGATCCAGTCACGGTACGCCGGGGTGCGTCCGTCCGTCATCCGGAACGGCCCGGTCCGCCCCAGCAGGTGCTGCACGTGCGCACGCCAGTCCTCGGGCGTCTCGGTGCGAGGGTCCAGCGGGGCGCCGCCCACGATCGCGAGCAGGTGGGTCCACGCCCGCGGGACGACGTCGACCACGGCGTAGCCGCCTCCCCCGGTGACGACCCAGCGCCCGTCGCAGACCTCGTGGGCCAGGTCGTGCAGGGCGAGGTAGGCCGCGCGCTGGCCGTCGACGGTCAGCATCATGTGCGCCAGCGGGTCCTCGATGTGGGAGTCGCAGCCGTGCTGGGTGACCAGCACGTCCGGCGCGAACTCCCGCACGAGCGGCGGCACCACGGCGTGGAACGCGCGCAGCCAGCCCGCGTCCGACGTACCGGGCGGCAGCGCCACGTTGACCGCGGAGCCCTCCGCGCCCGGACCGCCGGTGTCCGAGGGGAAGCCGGTGCCGGGGAAGAGCATCTGCCCGGTCTCGTGCAGGCTGATCGTGAGCACCCGCGGGTCGTCGTAGAAGATCGCCTCGACGCCGTCCCCGTGGTGCACGTCGACGTCGACGTACGCGATCCGCTCGGCTCCCTGGTCGAGGAGCCAGCGGATCCCGACCGCGACGTCGTTGTAGACGCAGAAGCCGCTGGCCTTCTCGGGCATCGCGTGGTGCAGGCCGCCGGAGATGTTGGCGGCGTGCAGCACGTCGCCGGTCCACACCCGCCGCGCGGCCTCGACGGTCGCGCCCACGATGTGCGCGGACGCCTCGTGCATGCCCTCGAACGTGGGGTTGTCGGGCGTGCCCAGCCCACGGTCCTCGATGACGACGTACGGGTCCTTGCCGGCCCGCTTCACCGCCTCCATGTACTCGCGGTCGTGCACGGTCGCGACCAGGTCGTCGTCGGCCATCGGCGCCGGCACGGTCGGCAGGCCGGGACCCGCGCCGCCGTCGGGGGCGAGCACGCCGAGCTCGCGGGCCAGGCGCACGGTGAGGTCCACCCGCAGCGGTGACATGGGGTGCGAGACCCCGAAGTCGTAGGCGGTGAGCGTCGGGTCGAACACGACGCAGGCGCGGCCGGACATGTTCGGACCCTACCTCCGCGGGCCGGAGGTCGAGGGGGCCGTCCAGATGGCCGGCCGGCCTCGGATTCGCCGCACGCGACCGCCGACGGGACGGGCAGAGGCCGGCGGACGCATCGGGAAGCCTCAAGCGGCTTGGCCGCGGCGGACGGCGGCGGGGCACAGACCGCACCGGGGCAGGGAGGCGAGCCGGCGGCGTACGACGCGCCGCCGCAGCGCCCGATGCGTCTGACGGCCGGCGCCCGGCCCGCCCACCAGCGCGTACGATGCCCCTGTGCGCACGACCGTGACCCTGTGGTGGCCCGCCGGATAGGCGGACCACCGACTGCGCACACCCAGCACACGACGGCCGCCTCCGGGCGGCCGTCCTGCGTGGGCGGGCGGGTCCTCCTGGAGGCACGACACCCAGGAGAACCCATGAGCCCGGACCGACGCCTCAGCCTGCTCACCCCGAGCGGGCACCTCACCCTCGGCAACCTTCTCGGCGCGCTGCGCGGGATGGCCGCGGCGCAGCACACGGCCACCTGCTTCTACGGCCTGTCCGACCTGCACGCGATGACCACCGCGCACGAGCCGGCGACGCTGGCCGCGCGCACCCGCGAGATGCAGACGCTGCTGCTCGCCTGCGGGCTCGACCCGGACCGGGCGACGCTGTTGCGGCAGAGCCTGGTGCCGGCGCACACGGAGTTGGCCTACCTGCTCGAGTGCACGGCGTACGTCGGGGAGCTGGGCCGGATGATCCAGTACAAGGAGAAGGGTCAGGTCGACGGCGTGGCGCGACCGCAGACCCGGACTTCGCTGCTGACCTACCCGGTGCTGATGGCCGCCGACATCCTGCTGTACCGGCCCAGCCACGTGCCGGTCGGTGACGACCAGCGGCAGCACGTCGAGCTGACCCGGGACCTGGCGATGCGGTTCAACCGGGAGTACGGCGCGGTGTTCACGGTCCCCGAGATCACGGTGCCGCCGGCCGCGGCCCGGGTCCGCGACCTGCAGGACCCGGCCCGCAAGATGAGCAAGTCCGACCCGGTCGGCGCCGGCGCGGTGTTCCTGCTCGACCCGCCGGACGCGGTGGCCCGCAAGGTGGCCCGCGCGGTCACCGACAGCGACACCGGGCCCGACGCCGTCCGGCACGACCCGGACACGAAGCCGGGCGTGAGCAACCTGCTGGAGATCCTCGCGGCCTGCACCGGCGTCCCCGTGTCCGAGGCCGGGGCGGACGTCTCGACGTACGGGCAGCTGAAGAAGGTGGTCACCGAGGCGGTTCTGTCGGTGCTGGAGCCGCTGCAGGCGAGGTACGCCGAGCTCGCCGACGACCCGTCGTACGTCGACGGGGTGTTCGCCGCGGGGTCGGAGCGGTGCCGCGCGGAGACCGCCCCGGTGCTCGCGGCGGCCCGGGCGGCGATGGGCCTCTAGCGGTGGAGACGGCGTACGGCGCCGGGCTGGCCGGAACTTGGCCCCGGGTCAACGGGGACTTTGCCCCGGGTCAACGCGGACTTTGGCCCGGGTCGACGGGAGGTGGGGTCAGTCCATGCCCTCGGCGAGGGCGCGGGAGCGGTCGCGGGCGGCCTCGATGGCGCCGAGGAACGCCGCACGCACCTTGTGGTCCTCGAGCTCGCGGAGGGCGGCCGCGGTCGTGCCGCCGGGCGAGGTGACCCGCTCGCGCAGGACGACCGGGTGCTCGGCGGTGTCGCGCAGCAGCTTGGCCGAGCCGACCACGGTCTGCACGACGAGCTCGGAGGCGACGCTGCGCGGCAGCCCGAGGTGCACGCCGGCCTCGATCATCGACTCGACGACGAAGAAGATGTACCCCGGCCCGGAGCCGGAGATCGCCGTCACCGCGTCCTGCTGGCGCTCGGGGACGCGGATCACCTTCCCGGTCGAGGCCATCAGCGCCTCCGCCTCGGCGAGGTGCGACTCGTCGCAGTGCGACCCGCGGGAGATGGCGGCCATCCCCTCGTCCACGAGCGCCGGGGTGTTCGGCATGACCCGGACGACCGCCACCTCGTCGGGCAGCCGGGCCTCGATGAACGCGGTGGTGATGCCGGCGGCCAGCGAGACGACCAGCTGCCCCGGGCGTACGACGGGCGCCAGCTCCTCGAGCACGTCGGCCATGTCCTGCGGCTTCACGACGAGCACCAGGGTGTCGGCCTTGCCGGCGGCGTCGGTGTTCGAGACCACCTCGACGCCGTACCGCTCCTGCAGCTCGTGCGCACGCTCCCGCCGCTTCTCACCGACGAGGAGCTCGTCGGGGCGCCGGCCGGCCCGCAGCAGGCCGGAGAGCAGCGTCTCCCCCATCACGCCGGCACCGATGATCGCGACGGTCATGAGGACTCCTACTTCTTGGACACCAGTGAGTGCAGGAAGAACGCGAGGTTCGACGGTCGCTCGGCGAGCCGCCGCATGAGGTAGCCGTACCACTCCTGGCCGTAGGGCAGGTAGACCCGCACCTTCTCGCCCGCCTCGGACAGCCGCCTCTGCTCGTCGGGGCGGATGCCGTAGAGCATCTGGTACTCGTAGCTGCCCTGCGCGCGGCCGTTGCGGGTCGCGAGCGCGCCGGCGATGTCGACCATCCGCGGGTCGTGGGTGGCGACCATCGGGTACCCCTGCCCGGCCATCAGCACCTTGAGGCAGCGGACGTAGGACTTGTCGACGTCGTGCTTGTCCTGGAACGCCACCGACTCGGGCTCGTTGTAGGCGCCCTTGCACAGCCGCACCCGGGAGCCTTCGTACGCCAGGTCGCGGCAGTCGGACTCGGTCCGGTGCAGGTAGGCCTGCAGCACGGCACCGGTCTCCGGGAAGTCCTTGCGGAGCTCGCGGAGCACGCCCAGCGTCGAGTCCGTCGTGGTGTGGTCCTCCATGTCGAGGGTCACCGTGGTGCCGGCGTTGCGGGCGGCGTGGCAGATCGTGCGGGCGTTCTCCAGCGCGACCTTCTCGCCGACCTCCGGGAGCGCCTGGCCGATCGCGGACAGCTTCACGGAGACCTCGGCGTTGCGGGCCAGGCCCTTGGCGGACAGCGCCTCGAGCAGGTCGAGGTACGCCGTCACGGTCGCGTCGGCCTGCTCGCGGTCGAGGGTGTCCTCGCCGAGGAAGTCGAGCGTCACGTGCAGGCCGGCCTCGATCAGTCCGCCGGTCGCCTCGACCGCGTCGTCGGTGGCCTCACCGGGCACGTAGCGCGCCACGATGCCGCTGGTCACCGGCATGGCGGTGACGAAGCGCTTTATCTTGTCGCTGCGCGCGATCATGAGCAGGGGCTGCCGGAGCACGGATCTCCTCCAGGGTCGACGGGGCTGCGGCGGTGCAGCCGCTGCCCAGGCTACGCGGTGGACACCTCCCGCCACTGCCGGGCCCACGCGCGTGCGTGGTCGGCGAACGCGCGGCTGTCGCGGGCCTGACCCGGGGGCGGTGGGTCGTCGTACGCGCTCGGTCCACCACGTGCACGTCGCAGTGGTTGTGCAGGTCGGCGGCGCCGCCCGGGCGGACGCGTCAGCCGGCCTAGACCACCCGGGTAGTCCGTGACGTTCTGGTCGTTCCGAGGGCCGATTTCCAGCCACTTCGTCACGGACTACCCGAACCGGCGGGTCAGGGGGTACGGCGGCGCAGGGTGGCCGCGCCGAGGGCGAGACCGGCGAGGGCGAACCCGACCACGACGGCCAGGTCGGACCACACCGAGGCGTCGACGCCGCCGGGGCCGGTGCCGGTGGTGCGGGAGACGGCGGTCATCGCGTCCACGGCGTAGGACAGCGGCAGCACGTCGGAGATCGCGCCGAGCACCCGCGGCATGTCGTCCCGGGCGATGAACAGGCCGCACAGCAGGATCTGCGGGATCACCAGGGCCGGCATGAACTGGACGGCCTGGAACTCCGTGCGCGCGAAGGCCGAGACGAACAGGCCCAGCGCGGTGCCGAGGACGGCGTCCGCGACGGCGACCACGACCAGCATCCACACCGGACCGGAGACGTCGAGGCCCAGCACGAGGTAGGACAGCAGCACGGCGAGCATCGACTGGACGGCGGCGACGAGCCCGAAGGCGAGGGCGTACCCGGCCAGCAGGTCGCCCTTGCCGGTGGGCATCGCGAGCAGCCGCTCGAGGGTGCCCGAGGAGCGTTCGCGCAGGGTGGTCACCGACGTCACCAGGAACATCACGATGAACGGGATCAGCGCGAGCAGCGGCGGGCCGAGGCTGTCGAAGCCGGCCCCCTGCGCCGGGCTGCTGCCGAACATCCACCACAGCAGCGCCAGGATCACGCACGGCATCACCAGCAGCATGGCCAGCGTGCGGTGGTCGCGCCGGAGCTGGGTCAGCACCCGGGTCGCGACGGCCAGGGTGATCCGCGGGGTCATGCCGCCACCCCCTCGACGATGCTGAGGAAGGCCTGCTCGACGTCCGTCGTCCGGGTGCGGTCGAGCAGGGCCTGGGGCGTGTCCTGCGCGATCAGCTCGCCGTCCCGCATCAGCAGCAGCCGGTCGCAGCGCTCGGCCTCGTCCATCACGTGGCTGGAGACGAGTACGGCGGTGCCGGCATCGGCCAGCCGGTGGAACATCGCCCACAGGTCGCGCCGCAGCACCGGGTCCAGGCCCACGGTCGGCTCGTCGAGCACCAGCAGCTCGGGACCGCCGAGCAGGGCGACCGCCAGCGACGCGCGGGACCGTTCGCCGCCGGAGAGCCGGCTCACCACCTGGTCCCGCCGGGACCCGAGGTCGACCGCCTCGATGCAGCGGTCCACCTCGGTGCGCGCGACGTCGAGCACCCGGCCGAAGAAGACCAGGTTCTCGGTGACGGTCAGGTCGTCGTAGACGCTGGGCGCCTGGGTGACGTACCCGACCCGGTCGCGCAGCCGCCGGTCCCCCGCCGGCAGCCCGAGGACCTCGACGACCCCGCTCTGCACCACCTGCACGCCGACGATCGCGCGCATCAGCGTGGACTTGCCGCAACCCGAGGGGCCGAGCAGTCCGGTCACCTCTCCCGGACGGGTCTCGAAGCCGATGTCCCGGATGGCGTGCACCCGGCCGCGCTGCACCACCAGGTCGCGAACCCGGATCGCCGCCTCATTTTTCACCATGTGTTGAATTGTCCGGCCGGGGAGAGCCGTCGTCAAGGGCCAAGGGCCCTGCGGCGTCAGGGCAGCGGGCCGTCGAGGTACCGCTGGAGCGTGGGTGCCACCCACGCGACGATGTCCTCGGCCGGCTGGGAGGCCAGGGGTTCCAGCGCCAGGACGTACCTCGTCATCACCAGGCCGATCAGCTGGCTGGCCACCAGCTGCACCCGGCGGTCGGCCTCCGCCGCGGGCAGGACGGCGCGCAGCGGCTGCAGCACCATCCGCAGGATCCCCTGCTGCAGCAGCGTCTCGGGCCCCTCCTCGGTGAGGCTGCTGCGCACCAGCGCGATCAGGGGCAGCCTCGCCGCGGGGTCGTCCCACACGGACAGGAACAGCCGCAGCAGCCGCTCGCCGGCGCCCGCGACGCCGGGCTCGAAGACCCGGGGCACCAGCGCGCGCGGGTCGACGGGGATCTCGAGCGCCGCCAGGAACAGGTCGTCCTTGGAGCCGAAGTAGTGGTGCACGAGGGCCGGGTCGACCTCCGCCTCCGCGGCGACGGCCCGGATCGTCGTACCCGCGAAGCCCTTCTCGGCGAACGACCTCCGCGCGGCCGCGAGGATCTGGCCCCGGGTGTCCGGACCGCCGGGCCGCCGGCCGCGGCCGCGGGTGCCCGCGGTCCGCGCGGTCACGACGACTCCGGCGCGGTCGCGAAGTTCAGCCGGGTGAACGCGAGCGCCTCCAGCAGGTCCATCTCGCGGGCCTCGCGGTTGGCGGCCTTGCGGGTGTTGATCTCCAGCACGACGTGCCCGCCGAAGCCGACGCCGGCCAGGTGCTCGAGCAGCTCGACCACCGGCTGGGTGCCGCGCCCCGGCACCAGGTGCTCGTCCTTGGCCGAGCCGGTCCCGTCGGTCATGTGGATGTGCCGCAGCCGCTCACCGAGCCGGCGGGCCATAGCGACCGGGTCCTGGCGGGCCACCGCGGAGTGGGACAGGTCGATCGTGGCGTTGGTGTACGGGTGGTCCGAGGGGTCCCACCCCGGGACGTACACCTGCATCTCACGGCGCGACGCCCGCCAGGGGTACATGTTCTCCACCGCGAACGCGACGCCGGTGCGCTCCTCGAGCTCGGCGATCCCGTCGACGAAGCCGCGCGCGTAGTCGCGCTGCCACCGGAACGGCGGGTGCACCACGACCACGTCGGCGCCCACAGCGCGCGCCATCTCCGCGCTCCTCTCGAGCTTGCCCCACGGCTCGACGCCCCAGACGCGCTGCGTGATCAGCAGGCAGGGCGCGTGCACCGCGCACACCGGCATCTCGTGGTAGTCGGAGAGGTGCCGCACCGCGTCGGTCTCCTGGCTGATCGGGTCGATGCCGACCATCACCTCGACCGCGTCGTACCCGAGCCGGGCTGCCAGCTCGAACCCGTTCGCCGTGGTCTCCGGGTAGACCGAGGCGGTGGACAGGGCGATCACGCTCCTGAGCGTAAGGCGTGGCCCGCGCAGATGCCGCGTCAGCGGGCGTGGCATCCGCGCCCGGCCCGGCCAGGCGGAGGCGCGAGAGGGCAGCGTGCTGCGCCGAGCGCCGACAACGCCGCCGGCCGGGATGCGGGGCCACGGCCGCAGCGGCAGGTGCGCGGGGCATGCCTGGGGCGTGGCCCGCGCAGATGCCGCGTCAGCGGGCGTGGCACCCGCGCGCAGCCCGCCGCGGGGGCCGCGACGGGTTGCCGGACGCACCTAGAGTCGGTCGCATGCCAGAGCAGGACAGCACGGACATCGAGGTCGTGGACCACCACGAGGCGCACCGCTACGAGGCCCGCGCGGCGGACGGGACGGTGCTCGGCTTCTCGCAGTACCGGCTCAGGGGCGACACCGTGGTGTTCACCCACACCGAGGTCGACGACGCCCAGGAGGGCCAGGGTGTGGGGTCGCGGCTGGTCCGCGGAGCCCTCGACGACGTGCGCGCCGGCGGTCGGCGGATCCGTCCGCTGTGCCCGTTCGTGAAGGCGTACGTCGACGGGCACCCGGAGTACGCCGACCTGGTCGAGGACGCCGCGGACGCCGCGGGCTGAGCCGCTTCTAGTCGGCGAGCAGGTCCAGCCGCTCGAGGATGATGCCCTCGCGCAGCGCCCAGGGGCAGATCTCCAGCTCCGCGAGGTCGAACAGGTCCAGGACGGCATCGGCGACGAGCGCGCCAGCGACGATCTGGTGCGCCCGGCTCGGCGAGACGCCGGGCAGCTCCGCGACCTCGTCGGGCGTCATCTCCAGCAGCCGCGGGATCGTGTCCCGCAGCACGGCACCGTCCAGGACCCGGCGGACCAGCGGGCCCGCCTCCGACGACGCCGCCCCGCAGATCCGGGCGAGCGAGCGGAACGTCTTCGACGTCGCGACCGCGTGGTCGGGCGCCTGCCGCAGCACCGACCCCGCGTCGTGCGCGATGTCGGCCCGGATCCGCTTGCGCAGCTCGCGTACGACGTCCCGGTCGATGCCGTCCGCCAGGTGCTCGCGGGTCAGCCGGCCGGCACCGAGCGGGAGGGACTGCGCGACGTCCGGGGCCTCGTCCGACCCGACCGCGATCTCCAGCGAGCCGCCCCCGATGTCGAACACCGCCAGCCGTCCCGAGGACCAGCCGAACCACCGGCGCACGGCCAGGAACGTGAGTCGCGCCTCGTCCTCGCCGTGCAGCACCTCGATGTCCACTCCGGTCCGCTCGCGCACGTGCGCCAGCACGGCCTCGGAGTTGGTGGCGTCCCGCACCGCCGAGGTCGCGAAGCCGGCCATCTCCACGCAGCCCTTGTCCTCGGCCACCACCACCGAGGACGCGACGAAGGAGGTCAGTGCCTCGACGCCCTCGTCGGTGACCGCTCCCGACGCGTCGAGGTGCTCGGCGAGCCGCAGCGGCTCCTTGTGCTTGTAGGCCGGCATCGGCGCGGCCCCGCGAGCGGCGTCCACGACCAGCAGGTGCCCCGTGTTGGAGCCGATGTCGAGCACGCCCAGCCGCACGCCGGACACCCTAAGCCTGGATCCACCGATCCGCGCCGTCGCGAGCGGCACCAGACGGGTGCGCTGGCAAGGCGCCCGACGCGAAGGCAGGCCGGGGCCTGTCGAGCGTCGGCAACGCAGCCAGCGTGCCCGGCTGGCGTCGCGCAGCAGGCGAAGATCGGTGGATCCAGGCTAAGGCGTCCCGGACGGTCCGTCCTCACGGCGGCGGCCCGGCTTCGGGGCACCGCCCGTGGCGACGTACTGTTTCCTGCGTGCCAGAGACAGATCTCGTGATCCCCCGCGTCTACGTCGAGTTCACCGACCCCGCCGACGAGTCGCAGGTCTTCAAGTGCGACCTGACCTGGCTCACCTCGCAGTACATGTGCATCTTCGGCCAGGGCTGCTGCGGCATCTACGCCGACCGTCCCGACGACGGCTGCTGCACGCTGGGGGCGCACTTCTCCGACAAGGCCGACGAGAAGCGCACCCGGAAGTTCATGAGGCAGCTGACCCCGGAGACCTGGCAGTTCCACGCCGAGGGCACCCGGCGCAAGGACGCCTGGATCGAGACCGACGAGGACGGGGACCGCAAGACCGCCGTGCACGAGGGCGCCTGCATCTTCTTGAACCGTCCCGGGTTCGAGGGCGGCTACGGCTGTGCGCTGCACAGCCTGGCGCTGCGCAACGGCATGGAGCCGCTCGAGACGAAGCCGGACGTGTGCTGGCAGCTCCCGATCAGGCGGACGTTCCGCGACGTGGAGCTGCCCGACGGCACGGAGTACACCGAGGTCACCATCGGGGAGTACGACCGGCGCGGCTGGGGTCCCGGCGGGCACGACTTCGACTGGTACTGCACCGGCAGCCCGGACGCCCACGTCGCGCCCGAGCCGCTCTACGTCACCAACGAGCCAGAGCTCACCGAGCTCATGGGCAAGGCGGCCTACGACGAGCTGGTCGACCACTGCGAGGCGCACCTCGCCTCACGCAGCCGGCTCGCGCTGCACCCCGCCGACCCGCACTGACCCCGGGCTGCTCGGGGCACCTCAGTCGGCGCCGCCCTTGTGCTTGGCGGCCACGTTGTCCGGCATCGGCTCGTAGCGGGCGAACGAGCGCGTGAACGACGCCGAGCCGTGCGAGAACGCCCGCAGGTCGATCGAGTAGCGGGTGATCTCCACCTGCGGCACCTCGGCCCGCACCAGGGTCCGCTCGGAGCCGACCGGCTCGCTGCCGAGCACCCGGCCGCGCCGTCCCGACAGGTCGCTCATGACCGTGCCGACGAGGTCGTCCGGGACGAGCACGGCGATCTCGTCGACCGGCTCGAGCAGGCAGGTGCGGGTCGCGGAGGCGGCCTCCCGCAGCGCGAGGGCTCCGGCGGTCTGGAAGGCCATGTCGGAGGAGTCGACGCTGTGCGCCTTGCCGTCGCGCAGGGTGACCCGGATGTCGACGACCGGGTAGCCGGCCGCGACGCCGCGCTCCATCTGCGCGCGCACGCCCTTCTCGACCGAGGGGATGAACTGCCGCGGCACCGCGCCGCCCACGACCTTGTCGACGAACTCGAAGCCGCCCCCGCCGGGCAGCGGCTCGACCTCGATCTCGCACACGGCGTACTGCCCGTGCCCGCCGGACTGCTTGACGTGCCGGCCGAGCCCGGTGGCCGAGCCGGCGAAGGTCTCCCGCAGCGGCACCCGCAGGTCCACCTGCTCGACACCGACGCCGTGCCGGTTCTCGAGCCGGTCGAGCACCACGTCGGCGTGCGCCTCGCCCATCGTCCAGAGCACGATCTGGTGGGTCTCGGGATTGTGCTCGATCCGCAGCGTCGGGTCCTCGGCGGCGAGCCGGGCCAGGCCCTGCCCGAGCTTGTCCTCGTCGGCCTTGGCCCGGGCCTCGATCGCGACGGGCAGCAGCGGCTCGGGCATGTTCCACGGCTTGAGGACCAGCGGGGTGTCCTTGTCGGAGAGGGTGTCGCCGGTCTCCGCCCGGGTCAGCCGGCCGATCGCGCAGATGTCCCCGGCGACCGCGACGTCGGCGGGCCGCTGGGTCTTGCCGAGCGGCACCGACAGCGCGCCGATCCGCTCGTCCTCGTCGTGGTCCTCGTGCCCCTCGTGGCTGCCGTAGAACTCCGAGAAGTGCCCCGAGACGTGCACGGTCGCGTCCGGGTGCACGGTCCCGGAGAACACCCGCACGAGGCTGACCCGGCCGACGTACGCGTCGCTGGTCGTCTTCACCACCTCGGCCACCAGCGGCCCCTCCGGGTCGCACACGAGGTCCGGCCCGCGCTGCCCGGCCGGGGTGAAGACCTCGGGCATCGGGTGCTCCGGCGGTGACGGGAAGCCGCTGACCACCAGGTCGAGCAGCTCGCGGGCGCCGGTGCCGGTGGAGGAGTCGACGGGTACGACGGGGTGGAACGACCCCCGGGCGACCGCGCGCTCCAGATCGTCGACGAGCAGCTTGGCGTCGACCTCCTCGCCCCCGAGGAAGCGCTCCATCAGCGTCTCGTCCTCGGACTCCTCGATGACGCCCTCGATGAGGGCGGCGCGCTGCTCCTCGTGCCCGTGGTCGCCGGTGATCAGCCCGACGAGCGTATCGCCCTCGCGGAGGTAGACCGGCAGCACCTTGTCGCCGAACGCGTCCTGCGCCTGCAGCACGACCCCGTCGTAGTCGGCGCGGGCGTGGTCGAGCTTGGTGATCACCACGACCCGCGGCATCCCGACCTCGGCGCACTCGCGCCACAGCGACCGGGTCGGCTCGTCCACGCCCTCGTTGGCCGCGATCACGAACATCGCGCAGTCCGCCGCGCGCAGGCCGGCCCGGAGCTCGCCCACGAAGTCGGCGTACCCGGGGGTGTCGAGCAGGTTGACCTTCACGCCCTCGTGCACCAGCGGCGCCAGGGCGAGGCCGACCGAGCGCTGCTGGCGCAGCTCGGCCTCGTCGAAGTCGCTGACCGTGGTGCCCTCCGCCGTCGTGCCCGCCCGGTTAAGCACACCGGCCGAGACCAGAAGGGTCTCGACCAGTGTCGTCTTGCCGGATCCGGCGGGGCCGACGAGGGCCACGTTGCGGATCGCCTCCGGCCGGTTCGCGACCGGGGCGGCCTCCTTCCCGCCGGGCCCTGAAGCCTGCTTCCCTGCCACGTCGCGCCTCCTCGCCGAGCCTCTTGATGAGGCCACTGTTCACCCGAGCGCCGGACCGCACAAGAGCCCGCCACCGGGACCCCCGGTGACGGGCCGCGGTGGCGCGGTGGTGAGAATGCTGGGTATGCGCCTGGACCACCTTTCATACGCAGCCGGCCCCGACGGGCTGATGGGCACCGCCTCCCGCATCGGTGCTCTGCTGGGCGAGGCGTTCCAGGACGGCGGCATCCACCCGCGCTTCGGCACCCGCAACATGGTGCTGCCGCTGACCGCCGGCACCTACATCGAGGTGGTCGCGGTCCTCGACCACCCGGCGTCCGACAAGGCGCCCTTCGGGCAGGCGGTCCGCGCGCGCTCCGAGCTGGGCGGCGGCTGGCTGGGCTGGGTGGTCGCGGTCGACGACATCACCAAGGTCGAGTCCCGGCTCGGCCGCGAGTCGGTGCAGGGCAACCGGCACCGGCCCGACGGGTTCGAGCTGCGCTGGCGGCAGATCGGCGTCAAGGGCCTGCAGTCCGACCCGCAGCTGCCGTTCTTCATCCAGTGGCAGTCGTCGGTCGAGCAGCACCCGTCCGCGGGCGCGACCGGCGACGTCCGGCTGGGCGCGCTGGAGATCGCCGGCGACCCGCACCGGGTGAGCGACTGGCTCGGCAACTCCGTCGAGGGCCCGCTCGAGGAGGTCGACGTGCAGTGGGTCGCCCCGCACGGCACCCCCGGTGTGGTGGCCGCACAGTTCCTCACGCCGAACGGCGCCGTCCGCATCTAGGGCATGACTCCCGAAGCCGCCGCGTCCTCCTGTCGCGACACGCCCTGAGGTGCAGCCGCTGGACGGGGCGATCCCGAGCCCGAACATCTGGCACCACGCCGAGACCTACGAGCTCGAGAACCGCTCGGTCGACCCCGAGCGGCACATCGAGGCGGCGATGCGCGACGTCCTCGGCGACCCGGGCTGGGCCGGGCGCGACCTGCTCGACCTCGGCTGCGGCACCGGCTTCCACCTGCCCCGCTGGGCACGCGAGGCGCGACAGGTGTACGGCGTCGAGCCGCATCCCGCGCTCGCGGCGGTCGCGGCCCGTCGTACGTCGAGGCTGGGGAACGTGACGGTGCTGCCCGGCACGGCCCAGCGGGTGCCGCTGGCACCGGCGACGGTCGACGTGATGCAGGCGCGGTGGGCGTACTTCTTCGGGCCGGGCTGCGAGCCGGGCCTGCGCGAGCTCGACCGGGTGATGCGCCGCGGCGGCACGGCGTTCGTGGTCGACAACGACGCGTCGCGCAGCACCTTCGGGTCCTGGTTCCGGATCGGCTACCCCTCGGTGCGGCCGGACGAGGTCGAGCGGTTCTGGTCCACGCACGGCTGGCAGCGCCGCGAGCTGGACGTCGTGTGGCGGTTCGCGACCCGCGACGAGCTGGAGTCCGTCGTACGCATCGAGCTCAGCGCGGCCGTCGCCGAGCAGGTGCTGGCCGGGCACGAGGGGACCGAGGTGGACTACGCGGTCAACCTGTGGTGGCGCAGGTACTGACCTCGGCCCGGATCAGCTGGTCGCGCGGACGCTGAGCGTCGGGGTGAGCACCCGGCCCAGCTCGGGGATCGGCCGGTGCGCGAGCAGGTCGCCCAGGTAGCGGACGATCTCCACCGCGACCTCCTCCAGCGGCTGCCGCACGGAGGTGAGCGCCGGCGTGCAGACCTGCGCCGCGATCGAGTCGTCGAAGCCGACCACCGCCGCGTCCCGCCCGGCCCGCAGGCCGAGGCCGTCGAGGGTCCGCAGCACGCCCATCGCCAGGGTGTCGCTGGCGCAGACGAACGCGGTGGGCCGGTCGGCCTCGGCGACGTCGAGCAGCGCGTGGGCCGCGCGGGCGCCGAACTCCAGGGTGTCGTCGCCGCGCGCCGACATCCGGCTGGTCGAGAGCCCGTGGTCGTGCATCCGGTCCACCCAGCCGCCGCGCCGGTCCTCGCCGATGAGCGAGCCCTTCTGCCACCCGACCCAGGCGACCCGGCGGTGGCCGTGCCCGACGACGTGGTCGACGGCCTGCTCGACCCCGGCCCGCCCGTCGACGTCGACCCACGGGTGCCGCGCCGCGGCCTCCTCCCACGGGCGGCCGAACGCCACGAACGGCACCCCGCGCGAGGCGAGCCAGGCCGCGTGCGGGTTGCCACGGAAGGTGTCGGTCACGACGAACGCGTCGACGGCCGCCGAGCGCAGCAGCTCGTCGTACCCGTCGGCGGCGTCCTCCTCCTCGTCCGCGCTGAACAGCAGCACGTGGTAGCCGGCCTCCTTCGTGCTCTCGACCAGCGAGTGCACGAACCGGTCCATCAGGGCGTTGGCGCTGTCCTCGACGGCCGGGTCGACCCGCAGCCCGACCAGGTGCGAGGTGCGGGTGCGCAGGTTGCGGGCGGCGCGGTTCGGGGAGTAGCCGAGCTTCTCGATGGCGGCCTGGACCCGGGCCAGGGTGTCGGGGCGCAGCAGCTCGGGGCTGTTCAGCGCGTTGGACACCGTCTGCCGCGAGACCCCCGCCTCGTCCGCGACGGTCGCCAGCGTCGGCGCGCTGCCCCCGTTGTCGGCGGGACGGGCTAGGCGGGACATCGGACGGCAACCCCCGGTGTACGTCGAATGGAACGATCAAATCGTCTCACGCATGATCAGTGAACGCCCCGCGGCACGTCAACCGGGGAATGTCGGCGGGCTCGCCTACCGTCCTCGCCATGAGCTCAGCCAGGTCCCGGACCCCGCGCCCCGCCTACCGCTGCGCCGAGTGCGGGTGGGAGACCGCGAAGTGGGTCGGCCGCTGCGGGGAGTGCCAGGCCTGGGGCAGCGTCGCCGAGGCGGCCGCCCCGGTCGGGCGCACCGCCGCGGGGCCGGTCAGCTCCCCCGCCGTGCCGATCGCGCAGGTCTCCGTCGAGGACTCCCGCTCACGGACCAGCGGCGTCCCCGAGCTCGACCGGGTGCTCGGCGGCGGCATCGTCCCGGGCGCGGCGGTCCTGCTGGCCGGTGAGCCCGGCGTCGGCAAGTCGACGCTGCTGCTCGAGGTGGCCGCGCAGACGGCCCGCTCGGGGCTGCGCACCCTCTACGTCACCGGCGAGGAGTCCGCCTCCCAGGTGCGGCTGCGCGCCGACCGCACCGGCGGGATCCACGACGAGCTCTTCCTGGCCGCCGAGACCGACCTCGGCGCCGTCCTCGGGCACGTGCAGGCGGTCAAGCCGCAGCTGCTCGTCGTCGACTCGGTGCAGACCATCGGCGCCGCCGACGTCGACGGCGTCCCCGGCGGCGTCACCCAGGTCAAGGAGGTCGCGGCCGCCCTCGTCCGGGTGGCCAAGACCCAGAACATCGCCACCGTGATGGTCGGCCACGTCACGAAGGACGGCAGCATCGCCGGCCCGCGCGTGCTCGAGCACCTCGTGGACGTGGTGCTGCACTTCGAGGGCGAGCGCTCCTCGCGGCTGCGGATGGTCCGGGCCGTCAAGAACCGCTTCGGCCCGGTGGACGAGGTCGGCTGCTTCGACCTGTCCGGGGACGGGATCGTCGCGGTCACCGACCCGACGGGACTGTTCGTCGCCCGGCACCACGAGCCGGTGCCCGGCACCTGTGTCAGCGTGGTCCTGGAGGGCCGGCGGCCGATCCTGGCCGAGGTGCAGGCGCTGGTGACACCCGCGACGGCCGAGCGGCCGCGCCGCACGACGTCGGGCCTCGACTCCTCGCGGGTCGCGATGCTGGTCGCGGTCCTGCAGCAGCGGGCCCGGATCCGGCTGCACAGCCACGACGTGTTCGCCTCCACGGTCGGCGGGGTCCGGATCGCCGAGCCGGCCGCCGACCTCGCCTCGGCCATCGCGGTGGCGTCCGCGTGGAAGCAGCGCGACATCCCCACCGACCTGGTCGCGATCGGCGAGCTCGGGCTGGCCGGCGAGCTGCGCCGGGTGCGCGACATCCCGCAGCGGCTCGCCGAGGCCGCCCGGCTCGGCTTCCGCGGCGCGATCGTGCCGGCCGAGTCGCACCGCGACGCCGGAGCCGTGCGGATGGTCGACGGCATGAGGGTGATCGGCGTGCCGGACATCGACGCCGCCCTGCGCGTGCTCGACCTCGGGGTCCAGGACTCCACCCCGGTGTTCACTGCGCACCACACCGACGCGGGCCGGCCCGCGCTGCGCGGCGCCTGAACCCGACGGTCCTGCCGGCCCGCGCTGCGCGGCGTGTGAACCCGGCGGTCCTGTCTCGGGAGCCGCGGCGTTCCGCCTAGACTGACCTGCGCCAGCCAGAGGGGCGAGCAACGGCAGGACCGGGGAGCAGCGTGGCAGTGAACGACCGCACGGACGAGGTGCTCCGGTTGCGGGCGACCCTCGCCAGCATCGCCCCCGGCACCAACCTCCGCGACGGCCTGGAGCGGATCCTGCGAGGACGCACCGGCGCGCTGCTCGTGCTCGGCAGCGACAAGGTCGTCGACTCGATCTCGACCGGCGGTTTCTTCCTGGACGTCCCGTTCACCGCCACCGGGCTGCGCGAGCTCGCGAAGATGGACGGCGCGCTGGTGCTCGACCGCGACGCGTCGCGCATCCTGCACGCCGCCGTGCACCTGATGCCGGACCCGACCATTCACTCCGAGGAGACCGGCACCCGGCACCGCACCGCCGACCGGGTCGCCCGGCAGACCGGCTTCCCCGTCATCTCGGTGTCGCAGTCGATGCAGATCATCGCGGTGTACGTCGGCGAGATCCGCTACGTGCTCGAGGACTCCGGGCAGATCCTGTCCCGGGCCAACCAGGCGCTGGCCACGCTCGAGCGCTACAAGCTCCGCCTCGACGAGGTGTCCAGCACGCTCTCGGCGCTGGAGATCGAGGACCTGGTCACCACCCGCGACGTCGCGGTGGTCGCGCAGCGGCTCGAGATGGTCACCCGGATCGCCCGCGAGATCGAGGACTACGTCCTGGAGCTCGGCAGCGACGGCCGGCTGCTGTCGCTGCAGCTCGACGAGCTGGTCACCGGCGTGGACAACGAGCGGGAGCTCGTGATCCGCGACTACCTCCCGACCGGACGCCGTCGGCGCAGTCCGGCCGACGTGCTCGCCGCCCTCGAGTCGCTGAGCCCGGCCGACCTCGTCGACGTGGCCGCGGTCGCCCGCGCGCTCGGGCTCGGCGCGAGCGAGCACCTCGACGGCGCGGTGACCCCGCGGGGCTACCGGCTGCTGGCCAAGGTGCCGCGGCTGCCCGGCACGGTCGTGGAGCGCCTCGTCGACCACTTCGGCACGCTGCAGAAGCTCCTCTCGGCGAGCATCGACGACCTGCAGACGGTGGACGGCGTCGGCGAGCTGCGGGCCCGCAGCGTGCGCGAGGGGCTGTCCCGGCTGGCCGAGTCCAGCATCCTCGAGCGCTACGTCTGAGGGCTCAGCGCGACGTCTTCGTCGGCGCGGCCGGCGGGGTGCCGGACGGGCTGGCCGACGGGCTGACCGACGGGCTGCCGGACGGGCTGGTGCTCGCCTCGTTCGTCGGGGTCGGCGTGGCCGTGATCGTGCGCGGCACCGGCGACCTGAGCACGAACTGCACGTCGACCGGCTCGGCCCCGAAGGACGCCGCGACCACGTGGTAGTAGCCGGGCTCGGCCCACGCGGTCGACCGGGTGCAGTCGCGGTCGGAGCGCTGGCCGTTCCAGGCCACCGAGACGTCGACCGGGTGGTCCTTGCGCACCACCACCGACTGCTTCGGCACGGCGCCCGAGCACTCCTGGGTCGACCAGATCCGGTCGCTGCCCGAGGTCACCTTGACCACCAGCGCGCGCGAGGAGACCTCCCAGGTGCAGGCGGGTGAGGTGCGGGTCGTCAGCGTCATCGTGAACACGACCGGGCGGCCGGCGTACACGGGGTCCTTGACCGACGGGGTGGCCACCACGTCGCTGTCCGAGCACGGTCCGGACGGGCTGGCCAGCGGGGTCGGTGACGTGGTCGTCCCCGCGGCGAGGCCCGTGGGCACGGCGCCGGCGGTGGACTGCGGGCTGAGCGCCTCGGTGGCCGCCGCCGTGCTGCTCGAGGCGTCGGCGCCGACCGGACGCGCCTGCGGGGTGCCCGACCCGCCGCCGCCGAGGAGCCGGGCGATCCCGAAGACCAGCGCGAAGGCGACGACCAGCAGGAGCAGCCGTCGCGTCCAGTACACCCGGGCCGGGAGCGGCCCACGAGGACGGGTCACGGGGGTCATGGCGCCACGTTAATGGCGCGCGGCGCCACCGCCCGGCTGCCACACCGGGCCCCGTCGGATCGGGCGCCCGCCCGGTCCCGTCGGGACCTCCGACCGTCGCACCAGGTCGGTGCGGGCTCCTGGACGCGCCGAGGCCGTGTTGGTCAACTCTGCGTCCGCGTGCGCGGCCCCGCATCCCGACCGGCGGCGTTCTCCCCGCTCGGCGCAGCACGCTGCGCTCTCGCGGCTCCGCCTTGCCGGAGCGGGCGCGGCTACCGCGCCCGCTACGGACGCAGACCTTCCCAACACGACCTAGAGTGAGCGCACCGTGTCCGCACCCTCCGCCCTCCTCGAGCCGCTGCTCGCGTGGTACGACGAGCACGCCCGCGACCTGCCGTGGCGGGAGCCGTCGGCCTCGCCGTGGGCGGTGCTGGTGAGCGAGTTCATGCTCCAGCAGACGCCGGTGGCGCGGGTGCTGCCGGTCTGGGAGCAGTGGCTGTCCCGCTGGCCCACCCCGACCGCCCTCGCGGCCGAGCCCGCCGGTGCCGCGGTGCGCGCGTGGGGCCGGCTCGGGTACCCGCGCCGGGCCCTGCGCCTGCATGCGGCGGCCACCGCGATCGTGGCGGAGCACGGCGGCGAGGTGCCCTCGACCTACGACGAGCTGATCGCCCTGCCCGGTGTCGGCGACTACACGGCGGCCGCGGTGGCGTCGTTCGCGTACCGCCGCCGCCACGTCGTGCTCGACACCAACGTCCGCCGGGTGCTGGCCCGGACGGTGACCGGTGTCGAGTTCCCGGCCCAGTCGGTCACCCGTGCCGAGCGCGACCTGGCCTCCGGGCTGCTGCCGGTCGACGGCCCGACCGCGACCACCTGGGCCGTCGCCACCATGGAGCTGGGCGCGACCGTGTGCGTGGCGGCGCGGCCGCGCTGCGTCGACTGCCCGGTGGCCGAGCTGTGCGCCTGGCGCGAGGCCGGCTACCCGGCGTACGCCGGGCCGCCGCGGCGGGGCCAGACCTACGACGGCACCGACCGCCAGTGCCGGGGCCGGCTGCTGGCGGTGCTGCGCGACAGCCACGGGCCGGTGCACCGCAGCCGCCTCGACGAGGTCTGGCCGAACGGCGACCAGCGGGAGCGCTGCCTCGCCTCGCTGCTGCACGACGGGCTGGTCATGCAGGGACCCGGGGACACCTTCGCGCTCCCCTGACCCGGCTGCGGGGCCCGCCTCGGGTCCTCAGCCGGCGCGCGCGGCGATGGCCGCGACCGCGTCCGCCAGGTCCTCGACGGCCTGCTTCTGGGCCGGGTCGCCGGCGTCGAGCGGGAGGTCGAGCTGGAACCCCATCAGCGCGGCGTCCAGGAGGGCCACCGCCCGCCGGGCGCGCTGCGGCGGGGTTCCGGACGCGACCAGGTGGTCGGCCACCGCCGCCCCCCAGACCTCGTTGGCCTCGCGCACGACGCTGGCGTAGGGCTCCCGCCCGAACAGCCCGAGCGCGGCCGCCTCGACGTACATCCGCTGGCACCGGTCCACGGGAGGCACGGTGACCACGGACCACAGGTCCAGGACGGCGGTGCGCACGTCCGGCGACGGGGGCAGCGCCCGGACGAGTGCGACGGAGCGGTCGTTGGACGTCCGGAGCACGGTCGCGACCAGGTCGTCCTTGCTGTCGAAGTGGTAGAGCAGCATCCGGTCGCTGGTGCCCAGCTCGGCCGCCAGCGGGCGCAGGCTCAGCCCTACCAGCCCGTGCTCGAGCACGTAGTCGGTCGCGGCCTGCGCGACCTCGTCGCGTCGGGCGGTCTCCCGCGGCATCGGCTCCCCTTCGCGTTCGACGGCAGTCTGTAGCGAGTGCTACAGTAGCGTATGTAGCGGTCGCTACACGAACCGAGAGGGAGGGCAGCCATGGTCGGCGCCTGGGTGCTGCTGCTGGGGGCGATCGGCGTCGAGGTCGCCTCGACCGCCGCGCTGCCGCGCACGCACGGCTTCCGCGATCCGCTGTGGACCGTGCTCGTCCTCGGCGGCTACGCGCTGTCGATCTGGCTGCTCGCCGTGGTCGTGCGCAGCATTCCGGTCTCGGTCACCTACGCCGTCTGGTCCGGCCTCGGCACGGCCGGCATCGCCGTGATCGGCGCACTGCTGCTCGGTGAGCGGATGGACCTGCTCAAGGTCGCGGCCCTCTTGATGATCATCGGTGGCGTTGCCGTGCTGAACCTGCACGGCGCGCACTGACCCGTGTGACCGGTTGCCGGGTTCCTGGGTCCCCTGTTAAACCAGCACACCCCCAGCGTTGAAACGCTGGGGGTGTGCCAGTTTCCCTGGGGACCCAGGGAAACTGCGCTCGGTAACCGCGCCCTAAACGCGCGCGCGGATACCGGCTACTCGGCCTCGCCGGTCGCGGCCGGGGCCTCGATCGGCGGCAGGTCGGGCAGCTCGCTCTTCGGCTCGCCCTTGAACGTGAACGTCGCCTCCGGCCCCTCGCCCTCGACGTCGACCAGGATGATCTGGCCGGGCCGGACCTCGCCGTACAGCATCTTCTCGGCGAGCGTGTCCTCGATCTCGCGCTGCACCGTACGGCGGAGCGGGCGCGCGCCGAGGACCGGGTCGAAGCCGCGGGTCGCGAGGAGGTCCTTCGCGGCCTGCGTCAGCTCGATGGACATGTCCCGGTCGTGGAGACGCTTCTCCACGCCGGCGATCATGTTGTCGACCATCGAGATGATCTGCTCCTTGCTCAGCGGCGGGAAGACCACGATCTCGTCGACACGGTTGAGGAACTCCGGGCGGAAGTGCTGCTTCAGCTCCTCCGACACCTTCGCCTTCATCCGCTCGTAGTTGCCCTGGATGTCCGAGGCCTGCTGGAAGCCCAGGCTGGCGCCCTTCGAGATGTCCCGGGTGCCCAGGTTCGTGGTCATGATGATCACGGTGTTCTTGAAGTCGACCACCCGACCCTGCGAGTCGGTCAGGCGACCTTCCTCGAGGATCTGCAGCAGCGAGTTGAAGATGTCCGGGTGCGCCTTCTCGACCTCGTCGAAGAGCACGACCGAGAACGGCTTGCGGCGCACCTTCTCGGTGAGCTGGCCGCCCTCCTCGTAGCCGACGTAGCCGGGAGGCGAGCCGAACAGCCGCGAGACGGTGTGCTTCTCGCTGAACTCCGACATGTCGAGCTGGATCAGCGCGTCCTCGTCGCCGAACAGGAACTCCGCGAGCGTCTTGGACAGCCAGGTCTTGCCGACACCGGAGGGGCCGGCGAAGATGAACGACCCACCGGGACGCTTCGGGTCCTTGAGGCCCGCACGGGTGCGGCGGATCGCCCGGGACAGCGCCCGGACGGCCTCCTCCTGGCCGATGACCCGCTTGTGCAGCTCGTCCTCCATCTTGAGCAGCCGGGTCGACTCCTCCTCGGAGAGCTTCACGATCGGGATGCCGGTGGCGACCGCGAGGACCTCGGCGATGAGCTCCTCGTCGACCTCCGCGACGACGTCCATGTCGCCGGCCTTCCACTGCTTCTCGCGCTCGCCCTTGGCGAGGATCAGCTTCTTCTCCTCGTCCCGCAGGGACGCGGCCAGCTCGAAGTCCTGGCTGTCGATCGCGCCCTCCTTGCGGCGGCGCACGTCGGCGATCTTGTCGTCGAACTCGCGCAGGTCCGGCGGCGCGGTCATCCGGCGGATCCGCAGCCGGGAGCCGGCCTCGTCGATCAGGTCGATGGCCTTGTCGGGCAGGAACCGGTCGGAGACGTACCGGTCGGCCAGGGTCGCCGCCGAGACCAGCGCCTCGTCGGTGATGGTGACCCGGTGGTGCGCCTCGTAGCGGTCGCGCAGCCCCTTGAGGATCTCGATCGTGTGCGCGATCGAGGGCTCCTGCACCTGGATCGGCTGGAAGCGGCGCTCGAGCGCGGCGTCCTTCTCGAGGTGCTTGCGGTACTCGTCGAGCGTGGTCGCGCCGATGGTCTGCAGCTCGCCGCGGGCCAGCATCGGCTTGAGGATCGAGGCCGCGTCGATCGCGCCCTCGGCCGCGCCGGCGCCGACGAGCGTGTGCAGCTCGTCGATGAACAGCACGATGTCGCCGCGGGTCTTGATCTCCTTGAGCACCTTCTTCAGGCGCTCCTCGAAGTCACCGCGGTAGCGCGAGCCGGCGACCAGCGAGCCCAGGTCCAGCGAGTAGATCTGCTTGTCCTTGAGCGTCTCGGGGACGTCGCCGCGCACGATGGCCTGGGCCAGGCCCTCGACGCAGGCGGTCTTCCCGACGCCGGGCTCCCCGATGAGCACCGGGTTGTTCTTGGTGCGCCGCGAGAGCACCTGCATGACGCGCTCGATCTCCTTCTCGCGCCCGATGACCGGGTCGAGCTTGCCCTCGCGCGCGGCCTGCGTGTAGTTGCGGCCGAACTGGTCCAGGACCAGGGAGGAGGAGGGCGCACCCTCCTGCGGAGCCCCCGCGGCGGCGGTCTCCTTGCCCTGGAAGCCGGAGAGCAGCTGGATGACCTGCTGGCGGACCCGGTTGAGGTCGGCGCCGAGCTTGACCAGCACCTGGGCGGCGACGCCCTCGCCCTCGCGGATCAGGCCGAGCAGGATGTGCTCGGTGCCGATGTAGTTGTGGCCGAGCTGGAGCGCCTCGCGCAGCGAGAGCTCCAGGACCTTCTTGGCGCGCGGCGTGAACGGGATGTGCCCGCTGGGCGCCTGCTGGCCCTGCCCGATGATCTCCTCGACCTGTGCGCGCACAGCCTCCAGCGAGATGCCCAGGCTCTCGAGGGCCTTGGCCGCGACGCCCTCGCCCTCGTGGATGAGCCCGAGGAGGATGTGCTCGGTGCCGATGTAGTTGTGGCTGAGCATCCTGGCCTCTTCCTGCGCCAGGACGACCACCCTGCGGGCCCGGTCTGTGAACCGTTCGAACATATGCCTCATCGCTCCTTGCCGTGCCGCACCGTCCCCGCGCCCGGCGGGGCCAGGAGCGGTGGGCTTCGTCAGACGAACACAGTAGTCCCGCGTCGTTGCCGGACTCCTGTGCCCCGGTCCGAGATCCGGACCGGTTCGTGACTGGTCAACCCCTGTGATCAGCCTACGTGTTCCCCCGTCGGCCCGTTAAAGCATTCGCCGACAGCGAACAGGGGGTTCCCCACTCGCTGCCTGCGCATGCAGTGGTCTCGACAGGCTCGACCACCCGGTCGGTCCGACAGGCTCAGTTGGCCGCGGCGTACGCCTCGCGCACCTCCGCGCTCACCCGGCCCCGCTCCGGCACCTCGTAGCCGTGCTCCCGCGCCCAGGCGCGGATGTCGGCGGCGGACGGCCCGCCGTCGCCGAACCCCGCAGCCGCGCCGCCCGAGGACTTCCGGCCGCTGCGCCGGCGACCGCCCGTGCGGCGGCCGTGGCCGATGTAGAGGGCGAGGGCGTCGCGCAGCTGCGCGGCGTGCTCGTCGGACAGATCGATCTCGTAGTCGACCCCGTCCAGGGCGAAGCTGACGGTCTCCGAGGCGTCGTTCCCGTCGATGTCGTCCACCAGGACGACGTTCACGCGCTGTGCCATTGGCTGTGCCTTTCGAATTCCCAAGGAATCCCCTCTCGGGGGCGAAAAGCACTTTAGGGAGTTGCGATTATGGTTGGCAAACCTGCTTGGACCGCAGAATTGCTCCGGAATGTCAAGGAAAACCGCCGCCGCCGGATTCTCCGCGATTACCACGTCGGATATTCCGGAAGATTTCGGCGGCTATTCCGGGCGCAGCAGCGGGAACAGGATCGTCTCGCGCACGTTGGCGCCGGTGAGCAGCATGATCAGCCGGTCGACGCCGATGCCGATCCCGCCCGCGGGCGGCATGCCGTACTCCATCGCCTTGAGGAAGACCTCGTCGAGCTCCATCGCCTCGGGGTCGCCACCCGCCGCGAGCCGCGACTGGGCCTCGAGCCGCTCGCGCTGGATCACCGGGTCGTTGAGCTCGGAGTACGCCGCCCCCAGCTCGACGCCGTTGATGATCAGGTCCCAGGCCTCGTTCAGCCCCGGGGTCGTGCGGTGCGGCTTGGCCAGCGGCTTGACCGACTCGGGGTAGTCCATGACGAACGTCGGCTGGATCAGGGTGTCCTCGACGAGCTGCTCGAAGAGCTCCACGACGATCTCCGGCGCGCCCCACTGGTCCTGCAGCTCGACGCCGTGCTTGTCGGCGTAGTCGCGCAGCGTGCCGGCGTCGGTGTCGACCTCGACGGTCGCGCCCACCGCCTCGGAGACCAGCTCGAGGATCGGCGCCTCGCGCCACTCGCCGTGCAGGTCGATCTCGGAGCCGTCCCGGCCGGTGATGGTCGGGCTGCCGATGGCCTTGTGGGCGGCCTGCACCAGCCCCTTGGCCAGGTCGATCATGGTGTGCTGGTCGCCGTAGGCCTCGTAGGCCTCGAGCATCGAGAACTCCGCCGCGTGCGTGGAGTCCAGGCCCTCGTTGCGGAAGGTGCGGCCGATCTCGTAGACCCGGTCGACGCCGCCGATCATCGCCCGCTTGAGGTCGAGCTCCAGCGCGATCCGCAGCAGCATCTCCTGGTCCAGCGCGTTCAGGTGGGTGCGGAACGGCCGGGCCGCGGCGCCGCCGTTGGTCAGCTGCAGGATCGGCGTCTCGACCTCGAGGAAGCTGCGCTCGTCGAGCGTGGCGCGCAGGCTCTTGAGCACCGCGGCCTTCGTGCGCACCATCGCCCGGGGCTCGGGTCGCACCATCATGTCGACGTAGCGCAGCCGGATCCGCGCCTCGTCCGACAGCGGCTTGTGCTCGTTGGGCAGCGGTCGGAGGGTCTTGGCGGCGATCGACCAGTCGCCGGCCTGCACCGACAGCTCGCCGCGCCGGCTGGTGACCACCTCGCCGCGGACAGCGAGCAGGTCGCCGAGGTCCACGAGCGCCTTGAACCGCGCCAGGGACTCCTCGCCGACGTCGGCCAGCGACAGCATCACCTGGAGCTCGGTGCCGTCGCCCTCGCGCAGCCGGACGAAGCAGAGCTTGCCGGTGTTGCGCAGGAACATCACCCGTCCGGTCACCGCGACCTGCTCGCCCGTGCGCGTGTCGGGGGCGAGCTCCTGCCCGTCGTACGTCGCCCGGACCTGCGCCAGCGTGTGGGTCCGCTCGACCGTCACCGGGTAGGCCGCACCGCCGTCCGCGAGCAGCCGCTCCCGCTTGCTCCGGCGCACCCGCATCTGCTCGGGGAGGTCGTCCTCCACGGGCTCGGGCGTCGCGCTCTGCGGTCGGTCGCTCATGCGGCAAGCCTAGGGCGTCGACTCACGGGAGCCGGCGCGGCACCAGGCAGGTCAGAGGCCCCACGCGCTTCCTCGCCTCGTAGCCGGAGGCTCTGACGCGTCGAAGCACGGCGTGGTCGCTGGTCGGCGCGCACACGAGCGAGACGTCGAGCGCGGACAGCGCCGCATCGGTCTGGGGGTAGCCGAGCAGGGGCTTGGAGTGCTGCACGAGCCCCAGGAGCTGCCCGCGGGCCTTGGCCTTCTCGGGGGACTCCTGCACCGCACCGAGGTAACGCGGCACGACGGCGAACATCCTGGTTGTCGTCACTGCCAAGACGTTCATGACTTCGGGCGGCAGCAGCACAGGACCCGGACCTGTATCGAGACGACTGATCTGCACGGCGAGGGGCTGGGCTGCCTGATCCACCTTCCACGTCGGTCTCGAGGTCAGCTGCGTCGAGAGCGCGGGCGACCACAGTGGGACCCCCGCAGCCGCGACGACCGCGACGAGAAAGCCCCCGACGAGGCGAGACGCGTCCGCCTGGCTGAGCTGGGACGAGAGCCGGAGCGGAGCGGCGGCCACGGTCCCGACCAGCACCGGCAGGGGCAGGACGAGGGAGAACCGCCAGAGAACCGGGCCGGCTCCGGTGGTCGCGTTCATGAGGTCCGTGACCCCGGGCAGCAGGGAGCCCAGGAAGATCAACGCCGCGACCGCCGTCAGGTAGGACGGTGCCCCACGTCTGACCAGCACCGGTGCCAGCAGGAGCGCCAGGACTCCGAGCCCGGTCAGGACCGGGCGGGACCCGAAGGCGATGACGAACGACTGCCACGGTGTCCGCGACGGCAGCGGACTGCCGGTCGCGGAATGAGCCACACCTGGCGACAGCACCGTCACGGCCACCCCCGCGAGCACGGGCGGAAGCGTGAACAGCACGGCGCCAACAGCGAGAAAGCGCGACCTGACCAACGCGGCAACCAGCAGCAAGCCGGCTCCCACCGCAGGACCAAGGATCGTGGCACTCGATGTGAAACCGACGAACGCGACACCCAGCACCAGCATCATCACAAGATCCCAGCCACGCCGCCTTTCGAGCAGGCGCGTAGCCACCACCCACACCAGAGGCAGGAGCAGGACGTACGCAGTGACCTTTCCTTGCCAGATCCGCCCGATCGAGTAGTTGCCCACGATGCTCACACCGCTGTACAGCACGAACACGAACGCCACCAGGAAGACGGTCAGCCTCTGCCTGGGGGCCCAGGCCCGCACCAGCCGCCACATGATCCACACGGAGAAGAACGCGATCAACGGCGCCGTGACGAGATACGTGAAGCTCGCCGCAGAGATCCCCGACAGGTGCGCGAGCGCCCCGTCCAGGCTTTCGACCGACGAGAGCGGAAGCACCCCACCGGCATAGGTGTTCGGGAACACGCCAGGACCGAACAGGGTGTCGGTGGCCACTGCGGTGCCATGGTCCGCTGCCCACACCGCACGGTTGACGTAGTACACGTCATCGGCGTCGGGGCGCAGCAGGACCAGCGAGAGCCCGGCGAAGGCCGTGCCGCACAAGAGCACGATCGCGTGGTGCCAATGGGGACCGTCCCCCTCGACCGGATCGTGCTCAGGCCGGCCGCTCGACAGGGCAAGTGCCGCGGGGACACAGACGACCATGAGGCCGAGGATCAACCAGAAGTCCGGCTCCAGGAGTCGCACCGACAAGAAGACGGCGCCGATGACCGCCCAGCCGAGGAGGGCTGCGAAGAGTCTCGGGTGGCGGAGCTTCAGTCTCGCCAGGGGGACGGTCTCGTCGTGACCCACAGGCCCGGCCGAGCTCCACCCCCGCACACGCCGCAGAACGGCGAACACGGCGCCGCCGACCACCCCGACGCACCACGCGGCTGACAACCACCACAGCGACCACCCGGTGGAAAGGGCGCACAGGTACAGCAGCGTCCAGACGGCGAAGGCAGCCATGCCCCCCTCGACCACTCCATCGAGGGTCTCGCCCAGGAGCGCCCGTGGCGCCACGAGCGGCGGCACCCGACGCGTTCTCACTTCACTCAGCTCCTTGCCGGGTCGTGGTCTTCCTGGTCGGGATCCCGGCGAAGAGCCCGCACCCTCTGGACGACCCGCCACGCGTTCTGCCCGTCCACATGGTCGAAGAAGATCGCCCGCCTGCTCTCGTAGTCCTCGACCTGCTCGGCGCTGCGCGGGTCGAAGAGGTGGTCCAGGGCTGCGGCGAGCTGCTCGAAGTCACGACAGACCGGACCGGGCAGCACCTTGTCCAGGTCGTAGAAGAGCCCCCGCTCGTCGTTCGCGTACCGATCCAGATCGTAGGCGAAGCTGACCACCGGCCGGCCCGTCAGCATGAAGTCCACCAGACAGCTCGAGTAGTCCGTGACCAGGGCCGAGGCCACCCGGTACAGCATCTCGACGTCCGGGAACGTCCGTGACGACAGGTCCAACGCACCCACCGCGGACACCAGACGCGAGTACGTCCTCGCCGTGTCCGCCATGTGCTCGCGCACACCCAGCACGACGTTCTCCCGCTCGCACCAGTCCCGCAGCCACGCGAGCTCCGCCTCGGAGAACTCGTAGTAGGAGTCGGACTGACCGTCCTTGAAGGTCGGCACGAA
>Ga0308175_100000416_pt1 | contig 29650 bp, 31 predicted proteins | sample PhyCR1_3_FD_203893 | JGI IMG/M metagenome (GOLD analysis project Ga0308175, IMG submission 203893) | Soil microbial communities from UC Gill Tract Community Farm, Albany, California, United States - DLSLS.C.R1 | ecosystem: Environmental > Terrestrial > Soil > Agricultural land | place: USA...
GTAAACACCAGTGATCGAAGAGAGAACCGCCCAGCTGCAGCAGTGCATGTATCAATACTCACGGGCCATTTACCGGTCCGTAAAGGACATGATCGACCCGTACGCCGACCGGGAGACGCAGCTGGAATCGCGCCGCGCCGTGCTCATGGCGTGCGAGCAGACGATGGAACGCCTCGCGTCTGATCCTCTCTACTTCGCGAAGCCCGAGCGGGCGCTGTTCCAGGACGTCCGGCGCCACTTCCCGATCACCGCGCAGGCCCAGGTCGCGTGGGCGGTGCAGCAGGGCGTGAAGGCCGCGGTCGACTTCATCGAGGAGCAGATCGAGTCCGGGCTGCTCGACGGCGGCGTGGCCCGCTGCCGGGCGACGACGCGCAAGGGCAAGCCGTGCCAGCGGACGCCTCTGCCGGAGCGCGACTACTGCCCGTCACACCAGCACCTCGAGACTCGCGCTGCGGCCTGACGGCGGCTGCGCCGACGCGAGCGCTGCCGGTCCCGGCCCGCAGGGCCGCGCGCGGCCGCTCACGAACGAGTTGTGCCGACCCGAGAAGAAGCGAGCCGGCCTTTCCAGCGCGGAGCGCAGCCGAAGCCGCCCTCGGCTGCGCGAAGCACCTCTAACAACCATGAAGTCGGCGACTTCCATGGTTATCCACAGGTGCGATCCACAGCCATACGGCTGTAGTGTCCGGCGCGGATGTCGCACGACACGGACAAGCTGATCCGGCAGCTCTCGCTCGTCGCGTTTCTGATGGCGGAGCGCCGGGCGCTCACCGCTCGCGATGTCAAGTCCAACGTCGAGGGCTACTCCGAGATGTCGGACGAGGCGTTCGCTCGGCGCTTCTACTCCGACCGGGCCGAGCTGCTCTCGCTCGGCGTTCCGCTGCAGTCGCAGCGCGACGAGTTCACCGGCGAGGAGCTGTACACGCTCCGCTCGGAGCAGTACTTCCTCCCCCAGCTCGAGCTCGAGGACGAGGAGCTCGCCGCGCTCCAGACGGCGTTCTACCTCCTCGAGGGGAAGTTCGCCTACGCGGAGCCGCTGCGGCTCGCCCTCCAGAACCTCGCACTCGGGCGGCCCGGCTTCGTCGAGGCTCGGACCGAGACGGCGAGCCGCGTCGAGGTGCTCGACCCCGACTACTCGCCGGAGACGCCCGGCCGCCTGGCGAAGCTCGAGAACGCGATCTCCAAGCAGCGCACCGTGCGCTTCGAGTACTGGTCGATCTCCCGCGACGAGACGAGCGAGCGGGCGCTCAACCCGTACGCGCTCCTGCACGACAACGGGCTCTGGTACGTCGTCGGGCACGACCTCGACCGCGACGAGATCCGCACATTCCGGGTTTCGCGGATCCGGGGGGACATCAAGTTCGCGACGCGCCGGGAGCGGGACTTCCGCGCCCCGACCGACTTCGACGTCGAACTCTACCGCGGCAGGCCGCCGTGGCAGATCGGCGACAGCGTGGGCACGGCGCGGATCGAGGTGCGCGGCGACACGGCCTGGTGGGTGAAGCGCGCCTACGGCGCGACGGGACGGCTCGAGGACGGTGTCTTCGTCACGGACTACTCCTCCATCCCCCAGCTTTCGTCGTGGGTGCTGCGACAGAACGGCCGCGCGGTGCCGCTCGAGCCGCCGGAGCTGAAGCGGGACATCGCGACCGCGCTGCGTCGCGTGCGCGAGCGCCACGAGGGCGAGTCGCCGAAGCCGGCGCGCGAGACCCCCGCAGCGATCGCCGACGGGGGTGCCGAGCGCCCCGCCGGTCCCGTCGCGCCCGAGCGGTTCGCCGTGCTGCAGGCGCTGCTCGCGTATCTCCTCGCTGCGTGCGGCGAGGAACGGGAAGCGGAGATCCCGGCGTCCGAGCTGCTCGAGCGCTTCCCGTCGATCCCCGCAGAGGAGCTCGAGGAGCACCTGTCGCTGCTCAACCTCGTCAACTTCGGCGGCGGCTGCTACACGGTCTACGCCGAGCTGCAGAACGGATCGGTGCACGTCGACAAGGAGCTGTGGGGCGACACGTTCCGCGCCGCGCCGCGGCTGACGCCGCTCGAGGCGCGCGCGATCCGACTCGCGCTCGAGTACGTCGGGCCGATGATCGCCGCCGATGCGCACACGCCTCTTTCCCGCGTCCGCAAGAAGCTCGAGGAGACCTTCGGCCAGTTCGAGCTGGCGCGCACGCCCGAGCCACACGCGGCGATCGAGGAGGTCGACCTCGTGTCCCGGCTCGCCCGCGGCATGCGCGAGCGGCGGCTCGTGGAGATCGAGTACCAGAAGGAAGCCGACGCGAAGCCCTCGACCCGCCTCGTCGAGCCGTACTCGCTCGAGCGACAGCTGCCGAACTGGTACGTCCACACCTGGGACCGGACGAGCGACGGAGCAAGGTCGTTCCGGCTCGACCGCATGCGAAGCGCGAAGCTGACGCGGGAGCGCTTCGAGGCGCGAGAGGGATTCGAGCCGACGCGCCTCCGCGACGCCCGCACCGCCAAGCTCCTCTATGGCGCGGAGATCGCGCGCTGGGCTATCGAGCGAGGCGCGCGGCCGCTGGCCGACGGGGGTGCGGTGAAGGAGATGCCGGTCGGGAGCGACGAGTGGCTCGAGAGCGAGGTGCTCTCCATGCGAGGCGAAGCCGTCCTCCTCGAGCCCGACGAGCTGCGGCACTCGATGGCCGCGCGCGCCAAGTCGCTCGCGAAGGAGCTCGGCGTCGAGCGCATGCGCGTCCGGGCGTAGCCGTTGCCGAAACGCATGATCTGCGCGAGGATCGGCTCGTGGGGCTCGACGTCCGGTACGCCCGCAGCGGCGGAGTAGCCATCGCCTACCACGTCGTGGGCGACGGCGACACCGACCTCGTCTACGTCCCCGACTACATGTCCAACCTCGTGTTCCACTGGGAGTCGCCGTACTACCGCGAGTTCTACGAGCGGCTCGCGCAGTCGTTCCGGCTGATCCTCTTCGACAAGCGCGGTACCGGCCTCTCGGATCACGGCGGGCAGTTCGCTGCGCTCGAGACGCGCATGGACGATCTACGGGCAGTCCTCGACGACGTCGGCTCGACGAACCCCGTCGTCTTCAGCGGTCATGAGGGCAGTGGCATGGCAGCGCTCTACGCGGCGAGCTACCCGGAGCGCGTGCGGGCGCTCGTGTTGTTCCACCCCGGCCCCGACTTCTCGGACGACTCTTCGCAAGCGCAGCAGGAGCTGGCGGACCTCCGCGAGCGCTGGGGCACGCGCGCCTACAGCGACGAGCTGCTGCGACACGGCTGCCCGACGCTGTACGAGCGCGAGGAGGACCGCGAGTGGTTCGCCAACGAGCTACGTCTCGGGGCGAGCCCTGCCGTCGCGTATGCCCTGAACCGCGCCTTCCTCGAGAACGACTTGAGCGAAGTCCTGCCGGCCGTCAGAGCGCCGACGCTGATCCTCTACCGACGGGGCAGCGTGGGAGAGGAACCCGCTCTCGCGGTGGCGCGCCAGATCCCCGGCTCGCGCTCCACTCCGGTCTCCGGCACGGACTACTTCGGGTTCTTTCTCTCCCACGACATCGCCGACGAGATCGAGCGCTTCGTGCGCGGCGAGCGGGAGCCGGAGGTTCCGGACAGCGTCCTTGCGACCCTGCTCTTCACGGACATCGTCGCCTCGACGGAGCGTGCGGCCGAGCTCGGCGACCGCGCGTGGCGCGACCTCCTCGAGCGCCACCATGCGCTCGTCCGCCGGGAGCTGGGGCGCTTCCGCGGCGAGGAGCAGGACACCGCGGGCGACGGGTTCTTCGCCACCTTCGACGGTCCGGCGCGCGCGATCCGCTGCGCGCAGGCGGTCGTCGACGGCGTGCGGGAGCTCGGCCTCGAACTGCGCGCGGGCGTCCACACCGGCGAGTGCGAGCTCCACGACGGCAAGGTCGCGGGGCTGGCGGTGTCGATCAGCGCCCGTGTCGCCGCGGCCGCCCGCCCCGGCGAGGTTCTCGTCTCGCAGACGGTCAAGGATCTCGTCGCCGGCACCGGCCTCGCACTCGAGGACCGGGGCGAGAGGGCGCTGAAGGGGGTGCCGGACACCTGGCGCCTGTATGCGGCAGCCGAGGCGCCGGCGGACGTCGTGGCCGCTAGCCGCCCACCGGCAGCGTGAGCGTGAACGTCGCGCCGGGCTCGACGCCGGAGCTGACGTCGAGCGAGCCGCCGTGGGCCTCCGCGATCGAACGGGCGATGAAGAGACCGAGCCCGGTCCCGGGCTTCGATGCGCCCGGCACGTCCACACGGCCGAACTTCTCGAAGATGCGGATCTGCTGATCGCGGGGGATCCCGGGGCCCGCGTCACGCACCGCGATCCGAATCGCTCCGTTCGCCGTCACGGCGGAAACCCGCACCTCGCCGCCCTCGGGCGAGTACTTCACGGCGTTCTCGATCAGGTTCCCGAGCACCTGCCGGAGCCGTGCCCGGTCGCCGCGAATCGTCGGCAGCCCGCCGCGGACGGAGACGACGACCGGCACCTCCTGCTGGGCGAGCGCGGCCGCCTCGACCGCCTCGTCGACGACCCGGCCGAGCTCGACCTCCTCGAACCGGTAGCTGAACGTCCCCGCCTCGATCCGCGAGGTGTCGAGAACGTCCCCGACGAGCGCGGCCAGCCGTGAGGTCTCGTCGCCGATCAGCGCGAGGAACGACTCGCGCTGCGCCGCGGACAGCATCCGCCAGCGGTCCTGCAGCGTCCTCGCGGCGCCGATCACGGCCGCCATCGGGCTTCGCAGCTCGTGGGAGACGAGCGAGACGAAGTCGGCACGGAGCTGCGAGAGTCGCGCGAGCTCCTCGACCCGCCTCCGCTCGGCCTCGTAGGCGCGGATGTTCTGCACGGCGGTCGCGACGAGGCGGCCGAGCAGGGCGACGAGCTCGACCTCGTCCTCGCTGAAGGCGTCGATGCGCTCGCGCGACAGGCCGATCATCCCGATCGTGCGCGCGCCGAGCTGCAACGGCGCCACGAGCTCGCTCTGCAGGCCGAGGGCCAGCAGCCGGTCGTCGGATGGGAACTCTCGCCGGGAGAGGTCGCGGCGCACGACGATCTTCCCGCCGAGCACGCGCTCCAGCACCGAGCCCTCGACCGGGTCGCTGTTCCCCGGCGGGAAGACCTCTCCGGCGCCCCTGCCGGCCGTGGCCATCGTGGTCGCGGTCCCGTCCTCGAGGAGGACGATGGCCGTCCGCTCGAACGGGACGAGCGCGCGCAGCTCGCGGATGAACGCGCCGAACGCCTCGTCGAGCTCGAGCGACGAGCCGAGGGCGCGGGCGCAGCGGTTCGCGGTCTCGAGGACGTCGACGCGGTGACCGAGCTCGTCGCGGAGCCGTTCGGCCTCGGCCGCGCGCGCCTCGACCCGGCTCCGCTCGGCGTTGATCGTGTCGCGCAACCGGCCGATGACGAGACCCGACAGCACGCCGACGAGCACGCGGGCGAACGCCGTCCGCCATTGCAGTCCGGGGCCGATTGCGTCGATCGCGATCGTCGAGCCGGTCATCACGGCTCCGCTGACGAGGCCCCCCACGAGCCCAAACCGCAACGCAGCTTCTGCTATCGGGATGAGATACAGAGCCCGGTACGGCTCTCCGGTCTGGTACGACAGCACAGAGATGAACCCGACGGCGACGACGGCGTCGAGGGCGATGAGGAGCGCTCTGGCACGCACGCGGGCCGCCCGCCCGAGCTCGGTCGCCGAGAGCGCGGCCGAGAGCACGGTGACCACCGCGAAGAAGCCGACGGCGGCCCACGCCCAGGGGACGTACGACGACGGGAAGTCCGTGACGCCGACGACCACGACCGCGGCGACCACGAGGGCCGCCCGCAGCAGCACCAGCCACTGACCCGGACGCCTAGGCATCGCGCTCCTCGAGCCGTGCGGCCGCCCAGGCTGCGATTTCCCGCGTCGTCTCGTCGGGATCGTCGAGGTGCGCGTTCACGGCGTCCCGTTCGCCGTGCCCACCTACGTTGCCTGCCGCGACCAGGGCGTTGAGCCGGAGGCGGCGGCCGTCGTTGCGTGGGACATAGAGCCTCGCGAAACGCCGTCTGAGCTCGTCCGGATCGCTGCGGAGCCAGTCCACGAGCGATACGTGCGGGGCCGCGCCCTCGGGGAGCGGCTCGCCCGCGCGGCGCTTCTCGACTCCGCGGTTCCACGGGCAGACGTCCTGGCAGATGTCGCAGCCGTAGACCTGCGCGCCGAGCTCCGCGCGGTACTCGGCCGGCGTCGGCGCCGCGGCCTGCGTCCAGTAGGAGAGGCAGCGAGTCGAATCGAGCGTGCCCGGCTCGTCGAGCGCGCCGGTCGGGCATGCGTCGATGCAGAGCCGGCACTCGCCGCAGTCGAGGTCGAGCGGAGGGGTCGGCTCGAGCTCGGTGTCGGTCACGAGCGTCCCGAGCACGACCCATGAGCCGTGGCGGCGCGTGATCAGGAGCGTGTTCTTGCCGTAGAAGCCGACGCCGCTCCTCGCCGCGGCTTCCCGGTCGACGTGCTGGTTCGCGTCGACGAGGACGCGGTACGCGCCCCCGAGCCTCCGGCCCAGCTCGTCGAGCTTCTCCCGTAGCTGCGCGTAGGCGTCGAACCAGGTGTAGCGCGGCAGCCGGCCGTGTCCCGCCGGGCGCTCCGGCTCGGGAAGCCAGTAGCAGAGCGCCGCCGAGACGACGGTGCGCGCGCCGGGGAGCAGCATCTCGGGATGGCACGACTCCTCGGGACGGGCCATCGTGAAGCGCATGTCGGCGAAGAGCCCGCGGTCGCGCCGCTCACGGATGTGGCGCTCGGTCTCGGCGTACGGCTCGGCCCGCGCCGCGCCGATCGCGTCGAGCCCGAGCTCACGCGCGAGGGCGAGGAGTTCCGCGTCGTTCACGCGGATAGTCTGCCGCGGTGCGCGCGGTTCGGATTCACGAGAACGGCGGGCCGGAGGTGCTCGTGCTGGAGGAGGCGCCCGATCCGGAGCCCGGCCCCGGCGAGGTGCTCGTCCGCCTGCGGGCCTCGGCCCTGAACCATCTCGACGTCTGGATCCGCAAAGGCCTGCCGTCGGTTCCCAAGCCGCGGATCCTCGGCGCCGACGGCGCAGGCGTGGTGGAGGCGCTCGGCGAGGGCGTGAGCGGCCTCGAGCCCGGCGAGCGCGTCGTCATCAACCCGGGGATCGAGGCCGGCGGCGGCCGGATCCACGTGATCGGCGAGCACGGCGACGGCACGAACGCGGAGCTCATCGCGGTGCCCGCCACGAACGTCCACCCCATCCCCGAGAGCCTGAGCTTCGAGGAGGCGGCGGCCTTCCCGCTCGTCTTCGAGACCGCATACCGCATGCTCGTGACGCGCGCGAGCCTGCGCGAAGGCGAGTGGGTCCTCGCCTGGGGCGTCGGCGGCGGCGTCTCGACCGCCGCGCTCGCCATCGCGAAGGCGCTGGGAGCGCGGGTGCTCGTCACCTCGTCCAGCGACGCCAAGCTCGAGCGGGCGCGCGAGCTCGGCGCGGACGCGACCGTGAACCACGCGACGGGAGACGTGAAGGCGGCGGTGCAGGAGGCGACCGACGGCGACGGCATCGACGTCGTCGTGGAGAACGTCGGCGAGGCGACGTGGGCGACGTCGCTCCAGGTCGCGGCGCCCGGCGGCCGCATCACCGTCTGCGGCGCCACAAGCGGACCGAACCCGCCCGCGGCGCTGCACCGGATCTGGTGGAAGCAGCTCTCGATCCTCGGCTCCACCATGGGAACCGGCGAGGACTTCGCCGGTGCCTACGAGCTCGTGACGAGCGGACGCGCCCGGCCCGTCGTCGACTCCGTGCTGCCGCTCGAGGAGATCCGCGCAGCGCACGAGCGGCTCGAGGCCGGCGCGCAACTCGGCAAGATCGTTCTCACGATCTGATGCCGCTCCAGAATCGCGTCACCCCGCTCGGCGAGCTGATCGAAACGCCCGAGCGCGGGCTCGTCTACGGCAACCGCGGCCGGCTCCATGACGAGAGCCGCCGGATCCGCCGCAGCTACGACGGCCGCCGCTGGATCGCCTGCAGGCTGGAGTTCCGGGGACGCCGCCGGCCGGATCCGATGCCTCCGGGCCGCTACACGGGTCTCTTCTTCCTCGACGACGCCACCGCGCTCGCTGCCGGGCACCGGCCGTGCGCCGAGTGCCGCAACGCGGACTACCGGGGCTTCCTCGCCCTCACGGGCGCCGCGGGCGCCGACGAGCTCGACCGCCGGCTGCACGAGGAGCGGCTCGGCCCGAAGCTGGAGCGCGACGTCGGGTCGCTGCCCGACGGCGCCTTCGTCCTCCTGGACGGGGCGCCGTGGCTCGTCCTCGACGGAGAGCTGCTGCGCTGGACGCCCGGCGGGTACGCCGAGCGCCGTCGCGCGACCGGTCGCGCGACCGTCGTCACGCCAGCGACGAGCTTGCACGTCCTCGCCTCCGGCTGGACAGGCACCGTCCCCCTCGTCCACCACAATCGGCGTTAGCGAGGGGCCGGCCTTGTGCGGGTCATGACAAGGTAAGCTCCGCCGCACAGCGAAAGGAGCACGTAGTTATGGACCCTTACCTGGCTATGGACTCGATCGCAGGCTTGCAACCGGAGCAGCCGGTGCTCCACCGAGGGCGCCGCGCGACGTTCCTGCACATGAGGCGGGGAGCGGCGATCATCCGGTACTGGGGAAGCAGCCATGCCGTCTCCGTGCCGCCGGACTCGCTTTCCCTCGCGCCTGTGAGCAACGCCGTCCGAACGAGGCGGCCGCTCGCGGTACGCGACGAGCCCCTGGCCCGTGACGGGGCTGCAGGGAACGCCGGCTAGCCGAAGCCGAGGATGAACTTCGCGTCGTCGGACATCTTGTCCGGCGTCCACGGAGGGTCGAACGTGAGCTCGAGCTCGACGGCCTCGATGCCCTCGACCTGGCGGATGGCGCTGTCGATGTCCTGCGCGATGAGCGGTCCCGCGGGGCAGCCCATCGAGGTCAGGCTGTACGTGACCTTCGCCGTAGACTCCTCGACCTCGACCTCGTAGAGCAGGCCGAGATCGACGATGTCCATCCCAAGCTCGGGATCCTCCACCTGGCGGAGAACCTCGAGCACCTCGTCGCGCGTGGGCATGCGCCCAGTGTAGAGCCGCATACGATGGCGTCGTGCTCGGTGGTGCGGCACTCAACGCTGTCCTGCTGATCGCGGCGGTCACGCCGGTCGCGGCCACGGTCGTGCTCGCATGGCTCTTCCTCCGCGCCGGAAAGCGCTACGACGAGCGCGAGCGGGCGGCCGGACGCCGCGACTAGGGCTGGAAGCGTCGCCGGCGAAGCCGCCGACGCCCGGCCGGAAGACCGGGCGTTAGCAAGACCTCACCGCCTCGGGCGCCCTTACCCCGCGGGCGCGATGTTCTGGTTGACGCTGAACACGTTGTTCGGGTCGTACTGCGCCTTGATGCGTGCAAGCCGGTCGTAGTTCGCGCCGTACATTCCACGGACGCGATCGGGCTCGTCCATTGCGAAGTTCGAGTACCCGCCGGCGAGCACGTACGGCTTGAGCGCGTCGGAGTACGACCGGGCCCAGTCGCTGATCGCGCCGGCGTTCGCCGGATCGGGATCGACGCCCGCGACGACCTGCCCCCACTTGGCGTGGCGGTATCCCCACGCGGTCTCGTCGTTGCCGGGGCGCGAGGCAGCGCCGTCGATCGAGTACAGGTGCATCGTCGACTTCCAGGTCGGCACGCTCTCGTGGAACCGGAGATGGACGTCGATCGCGTCGTCCGAGATCTCCTCGACGAAGTCGCCGCGCCAGTACCACTGGTCGCCGGCCGGATAGACGGCGTCGAACGCCGTGTTCCACACCGGCACCGGCATCGGTCCGATGCCGTCGAGCAGCGGCGTGCCGAACGACCGCGCCTCGCGCAGGGCGTCGGACTCCTCCTCGCCCGCCTGCGTGAGGACGAGCGCAGCGCACTTCCGCAGATGCAGCTCTTCCGGGAACGGCGGTCCCGGCGGCACCGAGACCAGTCCGTACCAGACGCCGAGCTCGTCCGGCTGCGCCGGCACGAAGTCGCGGTACCACCGGAGGACGTCGGCCGCGTCGTCGATGTCGTACAGCACCGGTCCCGCGAGCACGTTCGACGCCGGGTGGCAGCGGAACGTGAACTCGGTCACGACGCCGAAGTTTCCGCCGCCGCCCCTGAGGGCCCAGAACAGGTCCGGCTCCCGCTCCGAGTCGGCCTGGACGACCGAGCCGTCCGCGAGCACCACCGTCGCTGCAACGAGGTTGTCGATCGTGAGACCGAACGCGCGCGTGAAGTGGCCGATGCCGCCGCCGAGTGTGAGCCCGCCGACGCCGGTCGTGCCGATGATTCCCACCGGGACCGTGAGCCCGTGCTGGTGCGTCGCCTCGAGCAGATCCTTCAGGAGCACGCCGCCCTGGGCGCGTGCGAGCTTCGCGGTGGGATCCATGACGACGCGGTTCATCGGCGACAGGTCGATCACGAGCCCGTCGTCGACCGAGCCGAGACCACCGCCGTTGTGACCGCCTCCGCGCACGGCGATCCGGAGTCCGTTGTCCGCTCCGAACCGGAGGGCCGCGGCCACGTCAGCCTCGTCCACGCAATACGCGATCGCCGCCGGACGCTTGTCGATCATCGCGTTGAAGAGAGCGCGCGCCTCGTCGTAATCGGGCGCGCCGGCCTCGACGACGCGGCCCTTCACCGCCCCGGCGAGCCCTTCGACCGAAATAGCCATCTCGTTCCTCCCCTGTCGCTTCCGGCCGATGCTACGCGGCCCTCGTGCGAAATGGAACGACGCTTCGGCGTGCGATTCAGTAGCCGAGGAGGCGCACTTCCTCGCGCCGCTCGCGGGCGAAGAAGTGGATGCCGTCGATGAAGCGCACCCAGTTGCAGCGCGTGCACATGACGAGGGAATGCGTGCGCGCGCTGTCGGCGAGGAAGCGCACCCCGCGCAGGAGATCGCCGTTCGAGACGCCCGTGGCGGCGACGATCACCTCGCCCGGCGCGAGGTCCTCGGTGCGGAAGACGCGCTCGTAGTCCTCGATCCCGGCCTCGCGCAGCTCGTCGATCTCGCGGCGCGAGGTGGGCCAGAACTGCGCCTGCAGCTCGCCGCCGAGACAGCGGAGAGCGGCGGCGGAGAGCACAGCCTGCCGGGTGCCGCCGATCCCGATCGCGAGGTGGTCGTTCGTGCCGCGGATCGCGGCGGAGATCGACGCCGTCACGTCACCGTCCTGGATGAGCTTGATGCGCGCGCCCGAGTTGCGTATCTCCTCGATGAGGTCGTGGTGCCGCGGCCGGTCGAGGACGATCGTCGTCACGTCGTTCACGCGCCGCCCGAACGCCTCCGCGATCGCCTCGATGTTCGCTTCCACCGGGCGGCGAAGGTCGATCGAGCCGCGGGCCCGCGGGCCGACGGCCATCTTCCGCATGTAGATGTCGGGGAGCGTCTTGAAGCGGCCTGGATCACCGACTGCGATCATCGACATCGCGCCGTTGCCGCCGCGCGCGACGACCCCGCGGCCCTCGAGCGGGTCAAGTGCGAGGTCGACCTCCTTCCCCCCCGCGCCGACGATCGCGCCCGGCGTGAGGCCGCCGGAGTCGTCCATCGACCCCTGCACGATGCGCCCGCTGATCGGCAGGACGTCGAGCGTGGCGCGCATGCCCGTGGCTGCCGCCTCCTCCGCTGCGTCCTCGTCCGCGCGACCGAGCCAGCGGGCCGAGACGAGCGCCGCGCGCTCGGTCGCGCGCAGGTACGCCTGGCACTGGCAGGGGAGGTCCTGGTCGCCCGAGTACGCGGGACCTTCGCTCATCTGGCGACGGTCCGGCTCCGCTGGGCGGCTTCGAGGACGAGATCCGCGACGGTGCGCGCCGCGCGGTCGGCGTCCTCGTTCTCGATCACCGGCACGCCGGCACGGTGCGCGCGGGCCACGACGACCTCCTGCAGCCGGCGGATGTCGTCGAAGCGCTCGAGGTAGCGCGACTCCGGCCGGCTCTCCGAGTCCTCGTCGCGGAACCGGAAGTGGCGTACGTGCTCCTCCACGTCCTCGATCGAGAGCACGACGAACACCGAGACCGCGAGATCGGGCCGCGGCAGCTCGACCATGCCCGGGACGAGGTGGACGCCCTCGAGCACGAGCGACCAGCCTTCCTCGAGCGCGCGTTCGGACGAGGCGCGGACGCCGACCATGACGTTCCTCGCCTGCTGCAGGAAGCCGAACTCGAGCGGATCGTCGGCATCGGGATAGGCGTCGCCGGCCTCGAAGCTCGACTGGTGGATCGACGGCATGAACGCGCCGGAGAAGAACGCGCGCATCGTCTGCCGCACGAAGTCGGTCGACGTGACGCGCGTGATGCCGAAGCGGTACGCGAGCTCGGTGGCGACCGTCGACTTCCCGGTGCCGGTCGCGCCGCCGATGAAGACCATGATGGGGAGGTCGAGCTCGCGCAGCTCCTGGTAGCGGCGCAGGCGCTGGATCGACTCGCGTCCCTCCTCCTCGCCGAGCACCTCGACCGCGAGCTCTTCGAGCCGCTCGATCTCGATCTCGCCGCGGCGGCGCTCGAGGAGCTCGTCGCCGACACGGCTCGCGAGCGCATAGGCGCGGTGCCCGGCCACTCCCGCGGCCATCAGCGAGCGCGCCATCAGCCCGCGCGAGTACGGCAGCCCGAGCTCGCCGCCGCCGAGCGGGAGGGGCATGATCCGCCGCGGCTCGTTCACGCCCGCACCGCGTCCTTCGCGAGTTCGCGCACGCGCTCGTCGAGCTCGTCCGAGACGACGTCGTTCGCGGCGAGGACGACCTCGGCGCCTCGCGCCAGCGCGGCCTCGGCGACGACGTCGACCGCCGCGGCCTTGAGCTCGACGAGATACACCTCGGCGTCGATCCGCTCGAGCTCCTCCCGCAGCGCGTCCCTCTGCGCGAGGTTGCGTGAGACGTGAACCACCTCGGCATCGAGGTCGTCCGTCGGCGCCGGGCCGGTCGTGAAGACCGCGGTGCGGCGGCCGGCGAGCGGCTCGGCCGGCCGCAGGCGTAGGACGGCCGAGACCACGGGAATGCCGGAGATCGAGCGGATCGACTCGCGGTCGGCCCCTCCCGTGTCGACGACGAGGTCGGAGACGAGGACGCGATAGGCGTTGAGGCCGGCGCGCGGGTCGTGACGGCCGTTCATGACGAGGATGCGCGCGTCCGTGTCGACCGGTGGGATCGCGGCGCCGCTGCCGTCGAACACCAGCAGCTCCGGGTCGAGCTGCGCTGCGAGAAGCGCACCTTCCAGGACGTTCGACTCGAACGGAGCTCCCGCGAGGCCGCCGCCCGCGCGGCGGCAGCCCACCGCAGGCACGCCCGCGAGCGCCGCCGCCTCGAGGTGGTCGGAAGCCGCGTGCCTGCCGGAGCGCGAGAGCTCGACCAGCTCTTCGAGCGTCGGCGGCCTCTCGACGAGCTCCGGCTCCGCCGGCCCGCCGCGTCCCATCGCCACCACGACGACGCGGCGGTCGCGGGCGAGGACGCGGGCGACGTGCCCGGCGACGGCCGTCTTCCCGATCCGCTTCCCGAGACCGATCACGGCGACCGAGGACGTCCCGACGGGGTGGAGCGGCGGCGGATCGAAGCGGAAGTCGGCGCCGGCGTACGGGAGCCCGAGCGCGAGCGCGCGCGACGCCCAGAGAAACCGCTCACGTGGCCCCAGCACCGGCTCGTCGGAGAGATCGACAACGAGATCCACCTCCACCGCGTCGAGCGACTCTACGAGCGGCACCCCGTAGTCCTCCCCACCGCGGAGCTTCTCCGTCCCGCCGACGAGCAGCGCGCCGACGACCTCGTACGGAAGCGCCGCGAGGGCGTCCCGCACGACCGGCGCGTAGTGCTCCCCGTCGACGAGGACGAGAGCGCGCTGCGTCACGAGGAACGCACCTCGTCCTCGATCCGGGCCGTGTACTTCTCGTACGTCTTCGTGTCGGTGGAGAACTGGATGATCCGCTCCTGCCCGTGGAACGGGTAGCGGCGCCAGACGTCGACGTGCGTGCCCTCGACCTCGACGACGTTGTAACAGGGCCGCCCCTTGCCTCTCAGCCTCGACGACGAGACGGTGCCGGCGTTGACCACGAAGAGATCCTCGAGCCGCCACGCGTACGGGACGTGCTTGTGGCCGGCGAGGACGAGGTCGACCCCGGCGCGCTGAAGGCACTCGAGCGTGTCTCCCGCGTCGTTGACGATGTTCCGTTCCCGGCCGGTGCCGGGCACCGGCAGCAGGTGGTGGTGGAGGACGAACACGCGAAGTTCGGCTTCGCCGCGGAACTCCTCCTCGATCCAGCGGTACCGGCCGCGCCCGATCTGGCCGTTGTCGAGGTCGGGCTCGCTCGAGTCGACGGCGACGATCCTCGCGTTCCCGACCTGGAGCACGGAGTTGCGGTCGCCGAAGAGCTCCTCGAAGTGCACGTAGCCGACGTTGCGCGAGTCGTGGTTGCCGGGGATGACGACCATCGCCTTGCACTCGACGCGGTTCAGGTACTCGCGGGCCAGCGCGTACTCGTCCTTGAACCCGTGCGACGTGAGATCGCCGGAGATGACCACGACGTCCGGCTCGAGCTCGTTCACCTCGGCGATCGCGCGCTCGAGGTGTTGCGGGAGGAAGAACTGCTGCCCGCAATGGAGGTCCGACAGCTGGACGATCCGGAACATCGCGCGGAAGGCTACGCGGTCAGCGGTTCAGAGTGACAGCGCGAGGAAGCGCTCGATCATCGCGTTCACCTGCTCGGGCACCTCGATCTGGTGGAAATGGCCCGCGCCGACGGTGATCCCGACCTCGAGATCCGGCTTGATCTCGCGAAGCCGCAGGACGTCGGTGTCCGGCCCGAGCTCCGCGCGGATGAGCAGCGCGGGGACCTCGCAGCGCGCGAGGAGGTCGCGGCCGTTCCATTCGCTGACGCCGCGAATCACCGCGGCCGCGATCGGCTGCTCGACCGCGCACATGAGATCGACGATCCAGCGAGCGGTCTCCTCGTCCCGCGCTTCCATCCGGTGCACGTACGCGCGGCGGATCGCCTCCCCATCCGGACCCTCCAGCTGCTCCGCGAAGCCGGTGAAGAACTCGACCGTCGCCGGCAGCGGATCGATCGGCCCGGGATCGACGAGGACGAGGCCTCCCGGAAGCTCCGGGTGCCGTCCGCCGAGCTCGACCGCGATCATCCCGCCGAGGCTGTGGCCCACCAGGACCGGCTTCTCGATCCCGAGCTCGGCGCAGAGCGCGACCACGTCGTCGGCGAGCTCCGGGATCGAGTACCCCGCCTCGGGGCCGTCGCTCTCACCGACCCCGCGCAGGTCGATCGTCGTGACGGTGTGCGAGCGCGCGAAGTGGTCGAACTGGGGCCGGAACGCCGTGTGGTCGCAGCACCAGCCGGGGATGAAGAGGAGCTCGCGCCCACCGCTGCCGGCGCGCTCGTAGTAGAGCTTCAGCCCGGCGACGTCAGCGTGCGGCATGACCCGCGGGATGGTCTCACGGACGCGTCAGAAGATCCAGCGCACGGGGTAGTACAGGGCGGCCGCGACGAGCCCGGCCGCCGGCATCGTGAGGAGCCAGGCGACGACGATGTTGCCGGCGACTCCCCAGCGGACGGCCGAGACGCGCCGCGTCGCCCCCGCCCCCATCACCGAGCCCGACACGACGTGCGTCGTGGAGATCGGGAATCCGTAGTGCGTGCCGAGGTAGAGGGTCGATCCTGCCGCGATCTGCGCCGCGAAGCCGTGCTCCGGCTGCAGGCCGTAGATCCGCTGGCCGAGCGTGCGGATGATCCGCCACCCGCCCGCGTACGTCCCGGCGCCGATGGTGAGACCCGCGGCGATCTTGACCCAGGTCGGGATGTAGAAGCTCGAGATCGAGCCGTGCGTGAAGAGCGCAAGCGCGATCACGCCCATCGTCTTCTGCGCGTCGTTCGCCCCGTGGGTGAATGCGACCCAGGTCCCGGTGAGGAGCTGGCCGAGGCGGAAGCCCCGGTTCGCGACCCCGGGCGTCAGCCGGTGGAAGAGCCGATAGATGACGACGAGGAGCGCGAACGCGACCGTGAACCCGATCACCGGCGACGCCGCGCCGGGAATGATCACCTTCTCCCAGATACCGGACCAGTCGACTCCCTTGGAGCCCGACTGGACGAGCGCCGCGCCTACGAGACCGCCGATGAGCGCGTGCGTCGAGCTCGACGGCAGGCCGGCCCACCACGTCAGGAGGTTCCAGGCGATCGCCCCGATGAGCGCGGCGAGGACGGTGTGCTCCGTCGCGAGGCCCGTGTCGATGATCCCCTTGCCGACGGTCTTCGCCACGGCCGTTGTGACGAAGGCGCCCGCGAGGTTCGCGGCGGCCGAGATGAGCACCGCCGCGCGGGGCGAAAGCGCCCGTGTTCCGACCCATGTCGCGACGTAGTTCGCGGTGTCGTGGAAGCCGTTCGTGAAGTCGAACGCGAGGCCGATCGCGATCACGACGACGAGCAGGGTCACGGCTGGGTCCCGGTTCCGGTCAGCGGTTCTTGACGAGGATCGCTTCGAGGACGTCGGCGGCGTTCTCGCACGCGTCGACGGCCTCCTCCAGCCCCTCGTGGATGTCCTTCCAGCGGATCACCGTGAGCGGATCGGCGTCGCCGCTGAAGAGGGACGACACCCCGTCGTGCACGAGGCGGTCGCCTTCGTCCTCGAGCTCGCGGAGCTCGATGAGCTCGCGACGCGACTCCTTGAATCCCTCGAGCCCGCGCACCGCCTCGGCGAGCTTCGCCGCCGCGTGGCGGATCACGTGCGCCTGCCCGCGCGCCTGCTCCCGGATCTCGACGACCCCGTACGAGGCGATCCTGCCTGCGGCCTCGTCGATGTGGTCGCAGATGTCGTCGAGCGCGCCCGCCAGCCGGTACATGTCGTCGCGGTCGAACGGCGTGACGAACGTGCGGTTCAGAAGGTCGACGAGCTCGTGCGTAAGCCGGTCGCCCTCGTGCTCGAGCTCCTTGACCTCGCGAACGAGGTGGTCCGTCCCTTCCGGAAAGCGGTCGAGCTCGTCGACCAGGAGGCCCGCGATCGCGACGATGTTCTCCGCCGCCTGGTTGTAGAGGTCGAAGAACTCGCGCTTCTGCGGGATCAGCGTGAGGCGCGCCACGGCAGGCGGTTGTCTATCACGATCCCGTCTGCGCGTGCTCGTCCTCTTGTGCGGATTGTTTCGGCGTCCGACGCGGCAGCTACCTTGAATGCCGATGGAGCTTGAGCTCCCGGTCTTTCGGGCGTATCGCGGCACCGAACCCCCGCGGTTTGCGAGTCCAGCCGAGCTGGAGTGCGCAAAGGTGCTCGACTACTACGACGTCGCGTGGGCATACGAACCGCGGACCTTCGTACTCGAGGAGGACGCGGACGGGCGCGTGACCGAGGCCTTCACGCCCGACTTCTACCTCCCCGAGCAGGACCTCTACGTCGAGATCACCGCCATGAAGCAGTCGCTCGTGACACGCAAGAACCGGAAGCTGCGCAAGCTGCGCGAGCGGTATCCCGACGTCAAGATCAAGCTCTTCTACCGGCGCGACCTCGAGCGCCTCGCCCAGCATTTCCACCTCGACCTCGCCAGCTGACCGCCTGCCCGCGGACGACCGCATCGGAGAGATCTACCTCTCCGCCTCGGAGATCGGCGCCCGTGTGCGGGAGCTCGGCGCGGAGATCGCACGCGACTACGCCGGCAGCGAGCCCGTGCTCATCGGGTCGCTCAAGGCGAGCCTCGTCTTCATCGCCGACCTCAGCCGCGCAATGCCGATCCTCCACGCGATCGACTTCGTCGAGCTCGCCGGCTACGGGAGTGCGGGGATGGGCGGACACCAGCAGATCCGCGTGCTCAAGGACCTCGACCTCGACGTCCGCGGCCGCGACGTCCTCGTCGTCGAGGACGTCGTCGACACGGGACTGACGCTCAACTACCTCGTGCGCACGCTCGACCTTCGCGGGCCGACCTCGGTGGCGGCCGTTACCCTGCTCGACCGGCCGTACCGGCGGCTCGTCGAGGATCTCCCCGTTCGCTACGTCGGCTTCTCGGTGCCGGACGAGCTCTACGTCGGCTACGGCTTCGACCTCGAGGAGCGCTACCGCGAGCTCCCCGACCTGCGCCTGCTCCACCTCGGCTGAGACAGCCGTAACCGCCGCGCCTCCGGTGGCGTTTACGGCTTGGAAGCCAGAAAGTATCGCAGCTCGGGGGACGCTTCTCACGGGGTCCCAGCGCAACGGTCGTCTCCCGACGACGCCGGCCGCCTCTCCGGGGGCGGCCGGCTCCATCTCGGTGCCGCTCAGACCCACGCGCTCCCACTAGGCTCCGGATGTGGTCACCGAAGGCGAGCCGGCACCCGACTTCACGCTGACGAGCGACGCCGGCGAGGAGGTCAGCCTCTCCGACTTCCGCGGCAAGCCGGTCGTCCTCTACTTCTATCCCAAGGACGACACGCCGGGGTGCACGACGCAGGCGCACGGGATCCGCGACGCGTACGGCGCGTTCGAGCGGGCAGGCGCGGTGGTGCTCGGGGTCTCGCCGGACAAGGTCGCGGAGCACGTGAAGTTCAAGGAGAAGTACGACCTCCCGTTCACGCTCCTCGCCGATCCGGAGCACGAGGTGGCGGAGCGCTACGGCGTCTGGGGCGAGAAGAAGTACATGGGCCGGACGTACCACGGCGTGAGCCGGACGACGTTCCTCGTAGCGCCCGACGGAACGGTCGCGAAGGTCATGCACGACGTCAAGCCCGCGACCCACGCGGACGACGTGCTGGCGGCTCTCGCCGCCGCCTGACCTGCGCAAATCCCCCGGCCGGGGGACACCGCCGAGCCGTCGAGCGGGTGAGTATCGGAGCTGCGGCCCGATGCAGCTCTTCCTGCGCGACCCCACCTATACCGACCGGCTCGCGGCGTTCCTGACGAGCGTCGGCCGGCCCGCGATCGTCGGCGCTCCCGACCGCGTCGACCTCGAGGAGAACGCCGAGGACGCCAACAATCTCGAGCTCGAGCTGTACCTGCGCGTCTGGCGGGTCCTGTATCCGGATGCGGACGTCGAGCTTGTCGAGTACTAGGCGCCGCCGCGCGTTTCTGCGACGCTAGCCGTGTGCTCGGGTGGCTGTCCTCGCTCTTCCGTCGTAGGCGGCGAGACGAGGCCACGCCGATCCGCGAGGCGGACGCCTACGCGCGGAGCTACGGCGACCGGAGCGGCGAGATCGTGAGCGTCGCCCGCGTCGAGCCGAAGCGGATCCCGCGGCGGACCGGCGACATGACCGGCGAGCTCCTGCGCCGGGCATTCGAAACGCGGCTCGACTCGCGCGGCAAGGCCACGACCTGAGAGATCGGCGCCGCGCGGCTTTCCGTTCCCGCCGTTTCCGCCTACCATCAGACCCGTGTTTCGGAAGGTCAGAAACGGAGGATCCGGGGGCGCTCTGAAGACGGGGCTTCCCGCGGAGCGGAAGGCGCTCGCCGAGCGGTACACGATCGACGCCGAAGAGGCGGAGCTGCGGGCCAACCAGGCTGCCGAGGGATACGCCGCGCGCGCGGCCACGGAGGAGCAGGCTCGCCGCGTGAGCGAGGAGCAGGCGCGCCTCGAAGCCGAGGAGCAAGCCCGGCGCGAGGCTGCGGAGGCGGAGGCTCGCCGCGAAGCCGAGGAGCGGGCGCGACGCGAAGCCGAAGCGCAAGCCCGACGCGAAGCCGAAGAAGCGGCCGCACGGGCAGCCGCCGAGGAGCGGGCGCGGCGCGAAGCCGAAGCGCGGGCCCGGCTCGAAGCCGAAGAAGCGGCCGCGCGGGCAGCCGCCGAGGAGCAGGCGCGGCGCGAAGCCGAAGCGCGAGCCCAGCTCGAAGCCGAGGAGCTGGCGCGACGCGAAGCCGAAGCGCAAGCCCGACGCGAAGCCGAGGAAGCGGCTGCGCGCGCGGCCGCCGAGGAGCGAGCCCGCCGCCAAGCCGAAGCCCAGGCCCGACGTGAAGCCGAGGAAGCGGCCCGGCGCGAAGCAGAGGCGCAAGCTCGGCGCGAGGCCGATGCAGCAGCCCGGCGCGCAGCCGAGGAGGATCAGGTGCGACGCGAAAGGGCAGCGCAGGCTCGGCGCGAGACTGCGGAAGCAGAAGCTCGACGCGGGGCCGAAGAGCGGGCCCGCCGTGATGCTGCGGAGGCCGAAGCTCGACGCGCGGCCGAAGAAGCGACTCGGCGCGAGGCAGAGGAGCGGGCCGCGCACCGTGCAGAGGCGGAGAAACCCGCGAATCCGGCCGCACCGGCATCCGAAGAGTTCCCGATCTACGGCTGGTTGCAGCGAGCGGCCCCGCCGCCCGTCGACGCGGCCGACTGGACTCGCTCCCTGCTCAGGGCGAAGGACGAGACGCCGGACGACACTCCGCCCGGCTGAGGCGCGAAAGCCCTCAAGAATCCGGCTCCACAGCCGATCCTCTACCCGTCAGGGGGTCGGAGTCTCCTCGGACGCGCGTCGCCGCAAGCGCGCGAGCGGGTCAGGATTCTCCCTTGGCCCCCTGACGTCCGCCCGGGCACGCGCTGCGAGCTCCGAACTCACGCACCCTCCCTCCGCGCTACCGTGCCGGGAGCGGGTTGCGCCCGAGCGAGACTTCTCTCCGACCGGTGCCTCCAGTCAGAGCTCGTTTTCTCCGCAGCAGGCGCAGCCCGCTGCCGATCCCTCAGGTATCGCCGGCAGGAAGGTCTCCGCCGATCGGCCGCGAATCGTCGTCGGGCAAGGTCACGACGAGGAGGTAGACGGTGGTCAGCTGGTGGCGGTTCTTCGGATGTGCTGTCGGGTTCGGCTTCGGGGTCATGTGGATGACGGCGGGAATCGGCTCCGCGGTCCTGGCTCTTCTGTGCGCTGCGTTCGGGTACGGCGTGGTCCTCGTCGCCGAGCACGAGCGGGCAGGCCTGAGCCGGCTCAGTCCGGCGAACGAGCCGACGTCGGACGAAAGCACGCCCATGACGCTCGCCGAGCTCGAGCTCGATCGGTACGAGCAGCGCATGGACGTGACGGCGCCTCTCACGGCCGAGGTCGAGTACGGCTGGCCGCGCAGCTAGCGGTCAGCCGACGGCGGGCTCGACGACGAGCACGTTTGCCGACGGGTCGACGCGATCGCCCACCACCCAGTCGACCACCCGCCAGGGTCCCGACCCGTCGGGCAGCCGCAGGACGTCGCCCAGCTTCGGCTCGTGGACGGGATTCGTCGAGCGGAAGCCGCCCATGATCTCCGGCGCGTCGAGCTCGCCGGCCCGGCCCTGCCTGACGCTCCACACGATGCGGCCCACCACCCCATGGTCGCACGCGCCCACTCGCGCAAGATGGGGGAAATCCGTGCCGGCGCATCGCCCGCAGCGGAGTAGCCCGGTTATGCGGATGAGAGGACTTGAACCTCCACGAGCCGAAGCCCACACGGACCTGAACCGTGCGCGTCTACCAATTCCGCCACATCCGCGCGGAGCGACAGTGTAGCCGCGGCCGGAGGCCCGAACCGGCGCGTGGCACACGTACCATGCCGCCTCTTGCGCCGGTCCCTGCTCCCTCTTGCGCTCGCCCTCGCGGCGGTCTTGACACTCCTCGCGGGCGGGGGAGCCGCGGCGGCGCCCACCGCGTCCCGACAGCTCGTCGAGGTCGTCGTGACGCTGCCGCGTCCGTCGCTCGCGGTCGAGATCCGGCGTGACCGGACGCTCGCCGCCGCCACCCGGCGGGGCCACTCCCTCTCGGTGCGGACCCCGGCCGCGGTGTCCTACCTCCAGACCCTTGCCGCGGCGCAGCGGACACTCGCCGCGCGGCTCGCCGCCTCGATTCCCGCCGCGCGCGTCGCCTGGCACTACGCCGTCGCGCTCGACGGCGTCTCGGTGGTCCTCCCCGCCTCCGACCTCGCGCGGCTGCGGGCTCTCCCGGGCGCGACGGTCTGGTCGAGCGTCACATATCACGCGCTGCGTGACACGACGGCCGCCGCGGCGACGGCGACCAACGCGGGCCCGTCCCTCATCGGCGCCACGGCGCTCTGGGGCTCCGGCCTCGCGACCGCGGGCCAGAACATCAGGATCGGGCTCGTCGACGACGGGATCGACCAGGCGCACCCGTACTTCGACCCGGCCGGCTTCTCGTATCCCGCCGGCTTCCCCAAGGGGAACACGGCCTACACGACGCCGAAGGTCATCGTCGCCCGCGCCTTCCCGTCCCCCTCGACGAGCTGGAAGTACGCGGCGAAGCCGTTCGACCCCAAGTTCTCGTTCCACGCCACCCACGTCGCGGGGATCGCCGCCGGGGACTTCGACACGTCCGCGGGCCAGGGCTCGGTCGTCTCGGGCGTCGCGCCCCGGGCCTATCTCGGCAACTACAAGGCGCTGACGGTGCCCACGAAGGACTACGGCCTCGACGGCAACTCGCCGGAGATCGCCAAGGCGATCGACCAGGCCGTCGCCGACGGGATGAACGTCCTCAACCTCTCGATCGGGGAGCCCGAGGTGGAGCCGCGCCGCGACATCGTCGTCAAGGCCCTCGACAACGCCGCGGCCGCCGGAGTCGTTCCGGTCGTCGCGGCCGGAAACGACTTCGGCGCCACCCGCTTGGGCTCGGTCGGCTCGCCCGCGAATACGCCCGCCGCGATCACCGCCGCGGCCTCGACCCTGGCCGGCAGCGGCAACCGACCAGACGTCGTGGCCTCGTTCTCGTCCGCAGGCCCGACGCCTGTGTCGCTCCTCCTCAAGCCGGACGTGACGGCGCCCGGCGTCGGCGTCCTCTCCTCGCTCCCGCCCGACCGGTTCGAGGAGCTCGACGGGACGAGCATGGCGGCCCCGCACGTGTCCGGCGCCGCAGCGCTCCTGCTCCAGCGCCATCCGGCGTGGACGGTGGAGCAGGTCAAGTCGGCGCTCGCCTCGACGGGCGATCCGGTGCACCCGTCCGGCGGCTCGAGCGAGGTCTCGACGCTGCGCGAGGGCGGCGGCAGGATCGACCTCGTCCGCGCGGACCAGCCTCTCCTGTTCACGGATCCGACGTCGCTCGGCTGGGGACTCGTCCGGCGTGGCTTCTCCGATACGAAGCAGCTCGCCACCACGGATGCCGGCGGCGGGAGCGCACCGTGGAGCGTCTCGCTCGCGGCGCAGTCGATGCCGCACGGCACGTCGTTGACGCCGCTCGCGACGACGCTCGCGGCCGGGACCTCCTTACCCGTTCGGCTCGCGGTCTCGGGGACGGCGACCGCCGGGGACGGCACGGGGTTCGTCGTCCTCACCCGCGGGAGCGACGTGCGCCGGATCGGATTCTGGTTCCACGTCGAGGTGCCGAGGCTCGGGCTCGATCCGCACCGGGCGCTGCGCAAGGCCGGCCTCCATCGGGGCGACACGGCCGGACAGGCGTCGCGTGTCTCGTCGTACCGCTACCCGGAGGGAAATCTCGCGCCCGGAGTCCCGACGCGGCTCACCGGGCCGGAGCAGGTCTTCCGCTTCGCGTTGCGCAAGCGCGTCGCGAACTTCGGCGTCGTTGTGGTCGGCCATGCACATCGCGTGCGCGTCTCGCCGCGCCTCGTCGCCGGAGACGACGAGAACAGGATCGTCGGCTACACCGCGCTCCCCGCGGGCCTGAACCCGTATCAGGGGTTCGCCCACGCCGAGCCTGTCGTCGCCGCCGTCCTCCCCGACCCCGGCCCCTACGACGTCGTCTTCGACACGCCGGCTGGAGCGCGGCCCGGAGCCTTCACGTTCCGCTTCTGGGTGAACGACGTCTCACCGCCGTCGATCCGGCCCCTCGGCCGGACTGTCCTGATGGGTGACCGGATCCGGTTCGCGATCCGCGACTCGGGCTCCGGGGTCGATCCGCTCTCCCTCCGGGCGAGCGTCAACGGCGCGGCCGCCGCGTTCAGGTTCTCCCACGGCGTGCTCTCGATCCGGACGAAGGGCCGGGCGCCGGGCAAGGAGCGGGTGACGGTGATCGCGGCCGACTACCAGGAGACGAAGAACATGGAGGACGTCGGGCCGGTGCTCCCGAACACGCGCGTCTTCCAGACGACCGTGACGCTTCGCCCCTAGATCTGGCACGCTCCGCGCGCAGTGAGCCTCGTTCCAGAGAAGCTCGATCTCGTGCTCGTCCGGCGGCTGCGCCAGGTCGTCGGCGGCCAGGTGGCCACCGAGACCGAGCTGCGGACGCTGGCGGAGCAGGCCGACGGCTGGGCGCGGGCCACCGACGCGCAGCTCCACGCCGCCGAGGGGCGGCTGACGGAGCTGAACGCGAACGCGGCGAGCCCGCTCACCCAGATCGCGACGGAGGTGCGCCGGGTCGAGGCGCTGTCCCGGGAGCTCAAGGAGGCGCGCCGGCTGATCGACGGTCTCGAACGGCGCACGCGGGAGCTACGCACCGCGTGGCTGAAGCACCACGCCGACGCCGGCTCGCCGTTCGGCCAGACTCCGTAGCGCGCTAGCTAGTGCGGGATCGCGGTGTGATGCTTGAAAGCAGTAAAGGGAATGCGCGCTCTCGGCTCATTCCGCAGGAGATGACTTACGCTCGCTCCATACTTGATGCTGATTGCTTCAAAGAGCTTTTACGGGAAGCCGAGGAACATCCGGTCGGTGGCTGGGACTTCTCCTGGCTAGGCGACCGGCTGATCAACCACCCGCTCTCCTGGGACTACGAGGCGATGCTCACCGACCACGCTCGGCACAGCGCTGACCTTCTCGACCTCGGGACTGGCGGAGGCGAGTTCCTGGCAGGACTCGCTCATCGCCCGGTGCGCACCGTGGCTACCGAGGCATGGCCACCTAACGTCGCGATCGCCGAGCGGCGATTGAGACCGCTCGGGATCGAGGTCGTTGAAGTGGAGTCGGCTGGGGAGAACGCGCAGCAGGGCGGAGCTGCTGCCTTTGCTCGACTGCCATTCGCCGACGAGTCGTTCATGCTGATAGCCAGTAGGCATGAGTCGTTTGTCCCAAGGGAAGTCGCGCGCGTCCTTCATCCCGGCGGCGTTTTTCTGACACAGCAGGTCGGCGCGGACTACCGCGAGTTCCACGATGCGCTCGGCCTACCCGCACCGCCCGCTAGCGGCTGGAACCTAAAGCTCGCTATCAGTCAGCTGGAAGGCGCTGGGCTTGAAATTCGGGACTCGGGCGAAGGAAGTGCCGCGATGACGTTCTCCGACATTGGAGCTTTCGCTTGGTATCTGAAGGCAATCCCCTGGATGATCGACGGGTTCTGCCTCGAGACGCACCGCGGTCAGTTGGAACTGCTGCACCAGCGCCTCCTAGCCGAAGGGCCGGTCACGATCCGGATGCCCGCTTTCTGGGTTGAAGCCATCAAGCACAAGCCAAGCAAGCCGTTGCGTGGGTTCTAAACAAGCCGGTGACCGAGCCATGAGTGCGAAGCCGGCGGGTCGCGTCGACCCCCCTACCACTTCAAAGCATCACACCGTGATCCCGCACTAGCGCGCTAGCTGTTCCGGCGTTCGCGGTCATCGATCGTCGGGAGGTTGGCGAGATCCCGCTCGACGCTTGCCGCGAACTCGTCCGCCTCGTCGTCGTGGACGACGCGCAGGCTCGCCTTGCGCCGTGCGCGCTGGCGGCTGCGACGCGAATCCGCTCCGAACCGCTCCCCAAGGCGGGGCCATTCGGCGCCCGCGACCAGCACGACAGCGACCGCGAGCAAGGCGATGTACAGCCAGCTCACGCCGCGAGTCTATCGAAGCATCGCAGGCCGCGACCTACGCCCGCTCCAGCGCTTCGACCTTGCCGCGAAGATGCGCGAGGTAGGGATCCGCATCGAGCCGCCCACCGACCGCGCGCTCGAGCAGTTCCGGCGGCTCGAACGCACGTCCCCAGCGGTGGATGTGCTCCCGGAGCCACTCGCGAAGCGAATCGAACTCCCCACGCTCGAACTCCGAGTCGAGGTCGCCGAGCTCGGCCGTCGCACGCTCCCAGAGCTGCGCCGCGATGACGTTCCCGATTGCGTACGTCGGGAAGTAGCCGAAGTTGGCGTCCGACCAGTGGACGTCCTGGAGCACGCCCTCCACGACGTTTGCGGGCTCGATTCCCAGATACTCGCGGAGCTTCGAGTCGAAGGCCTCGGGCAGGTCGGCGGGAGTCAGCCCCCCCGAGAGCATCTCCCGCTCGAGCTCGAAGCGCAGGACGATGTGGAGCGGATAGGTGACCTCGTCCGCATCCACCCGGCGCACGCTCGGCGCCACGCGGTTCAGCGCGCGATGGAACTCGTCGAGCGCGACGTCCGCGAACCGCTCCGGGAAGAGCTCCTGCAGTCGCGGGTACAGGAACCGCCACGTGGAGAGGCGCCGCCCGACGACGTTCTCCCACAGGCGGCTCTGCGACTCGTGGAACGCGGCCGACGCGCCTCGCTGGAGCGGCGTGCGCGAGTACCGCACGTCCACCTGCCGTTCGTACAGGCCGTGTCCGAACTCGTGGAGGCAGGCGAGGATGCCGGTCAGGTCCTCCCGGTCGAAGCGCGTCGTGACCCGGATGTCCGCCTCCGAGATGTTCGAGCTGAACGGATGGACGGTGTCGTCCAGCCGCCACGCCTCTTCGTCCATCCCCCACCGCAGCAGCACCTCGAGCGAGAACTCGCGCTGCCGCGCAGGCGAGAAGTCGCCGCAGAGACACGCGTCGTCGACGGGCTCCCCCATGCTCGCGACGAGCGGCACGAGCTCGGCCTTGAGCCGCTCGAAGACCGCCTCGACGTCCGCGGTGCGCATCCCGGGCTCGTTGTCGTAGAGCAGGACGTCGTACGGATCGTCGAACGGCTCGTGGCACGCGATGTATTCGTGCATGAGCTCGATTCGCCGCTCGAGATGCGGGCGGAGCACCTCGAAGTCGCCGGCGGCGCGCGCCTCGAGCCACGCGGCGTACCCGAACGAGCCCGCCCGCGTCATCTCCGCGCGAAGGTCGCTCGGGACGCGGCGCTGCCTCTCGTAGTCGCGTCGCGCGACACGGACGACGCTCGCCTCGAACGACTCGGGCTCGCTCGCCTCCTCGAGCTCGCGCAGCGCCTCGATCAGCTCGCCGAGCTCGGGCGCCGTCGCGAGCTCGTGGGCGAGGCGGGTGACGGTTGCGAGCTGCTCCGCGCGAGCGGGCGCGCCGAGCGGGGGCATCTTCGTCTCCTGGTCCCAGCTGAGAAGCGAGTCGACCCGCTCGAGGTCGCTGATCTCGCCGAGGCGCCGCAGAAGCTCGTCGAAACGTGAACGCAGCAAGGAGCTCCCCGGGTTGGACTCGAACCAACAACCCTCCGGTTAACAGCCGGATGCTCTGCCAATTGAGCTACCGGGGATCGGCGGCGGCCATTGTACCGGCGGCTACGCGAAGGCTCGGATCTCGTCGCGCAAGGCGGAAAGCCGGTGCTGGAGCTCGACCAGGAGCTCTCCGTCGGCGCTCGCGAGCTCCCGTTCGAGCCTCCGCTCACGTAATCGCAGGAGGAGCTGCGTCGCGGTCTCGAGCGTGATCTCCTCCTCGTCACTGAGGGCGTAGAGCTCGGCGAGGAGCTCGGTGAGATCGCCGTCCGCGGCCTCGTTGCCCAGCAGGAACGCCCGCACGCGCCGGTGCAGCTCGTCGTCGAAATGCTCGGGCCCGAGCAGCTCCAGATCGGGCAGCAGGGACTCGTGGGCCGCCACCCCCGCGAGCGCTCCACGCTCGAGCCGCTGCCCCGCGTCGAGGAGCCGCGGCGAGACGAAGCCGGCGGTGCGCGCGCTGCCGCGGGCAGGAGCGAGGCCCGACTGGGTCTCGGGCGGCAGGTCGAGGAGGTCGGCGGCGACCCGGATCGCCTCGAGGTGCTCCGGCGAGTCGGGCAGCGAGGTGAGGAAGGAGCGGATCGCGTCGAACGCGCTTTCGCGGTCCGTCGCCCGCGCATGCTCGAGCCGGACACGATGGACGGGGTAGCTCACCGGCGACGCGAGGCGCTCCTGGAACGCGGCCGGGTCGTCCGCGGGATCCGTGTCGGGCGGCAGCGGGACGACCCGGACCGTGAAGCCCAGCCGGACGGCGAGCTCCATCCCGCGTAGCGTCGCGTCCTGGCCGGCGGCGTCCGCGTCGAAGCAGAGGAAGAGCCGCTTCGTCAGCCGCGCCAGCTCGCGCAGCTGCGCCTCGGTCAGCGCCGTCCCCATCGACGCGACGACGGGGGCGAACTCGGCCTGGCGCAGCGCGATGACGTCGGTGTTCCCCTCGACGACGACGCCCCGGTCCTCGCGGGCGATCGCCTGGCGCGCCGTGTCGAGCCCGTAGAGGAGATCGCCCTTGCGGAAGAGCTCGCCCTCGGGCGAGTTGACGTACTTCGCCTGCAGCGGGTCGTCGTCGTGGAGCTTCCGCGCCTGGAAGCCGCGCACCCGGCCTCGCGAGTCGGCGAGCGGGAAGACGATCCGGCGCTGGAAGTAGTCGTTGCCCCGCCGGTTGGCCAGCCCGACCGCGAGCAGCTCCTCCTGCGTGTAGCCCTCCTGCGCGGCGCGCGACGCGAGCCGCGCCGCGCCCGGCGCGTAGCCGAGCCGGAACTCGCGGCAGACCTCCTCCCCGAGCCCGCGTGAGGCCAGGTACTCGCGCGCCGGGCCGCCCGCGTCGGAGTCCCAGAGCACGCGTGCGTAGAACTCCGCCGCGCGTTCGAGTAGCGCCCGCAGCCGCTCGTCGCGGCGGCGCTTGCGGTCCTGTTCGGGCGACGACTCCTCGTACTCGAGCTCGACACCGAAGCGCTGCGCGAGGAGCTCGATCGCCCCGACGAAGTCGACGTTCTCCGTCTTCTCGACGAAGTCGATCGCGTCCCCGCCCTCCCCGCAGCCGAAGCACTTGAAGGTGCCGCGCGCAGGCGAGACGGTGAAGCTCGGCGTCCGCTCCTGGTGAAAGGGGCACAGCCCCTTGTACGTGCCGCCGGACTTGCGCAGGCGGACGACGTCCTCGACCAGCGGCAGGATCTCCATCGCCGCCTTGACGCGCTCGACCGACTCGTCCTTGATCCGCGCCACGCGCTAGTCCAGCTCCGCGGCGTAGGCGAGCGCGAAGCGGTCGGTCATCCCGGCAAGGTAATCCGTCGCGGCCTCGGCGTCCATCCCGCGGTCGTCGACGAGCTCCGCGAAGATCCGGCGCACCGCCTTCTCCGCCGGGGCGTGATCCTGGGCGAGGTACACGCGCTCGAACATGAAGGCGCGCAGCGCGAGCATCGCCTCGCCGATCTCCTCGCTCTGGACGATGTCGCCGGCGCTGGCCGAGCTCTCCACGACGTCGTGGACGAGCACGTCGATGCGGCGCGAGCCGGTGTCGCCGAGCAGCGCGATCGGTTCCGCCGGGAGGGCTGCGGGATCCAGGTGCCCGGCCCGGACGGCGTCGTCGATGTCGTGGTTGATGTAGGCGAAGCGGTCGACGAGCCGGACGATGCGCCCCTCGAGCGTCTCCGGCTCCTCCGGCCCGGTGTGCTTGAGGATGCCGTCGCGAACCTCCCACGTCAGGTTCAGCCCGCGCCCGTCACGCTCCAGCCGCTCGACCACGCGCAGCGAATGCTCGTTGTGGCGGAAGCCGCCGAGGCCTCGCTCGCGCAAGAGCTCGTCGAGTGCCTGCTCGCCGGCGTGCCCGAACGGTGGGTGGCCGACGTCGTGCCCGACCGCGATCGCCTCCGTCAGGTCCTCGTTCAGGCGCAGCGCCCGCGCGACCCCGCGCGCGATGCCTGCCGCCTCGAGCGTGTGCGTGAGCCGCGTCCGGAAGTGGTCGCCCTCGGGATCGACGAAGACCTGCGTCTTGTGGCGGAGCCGCCGGAAGGCCTTGGAATGGACGATCCGGTC
>Ga0308175_100000418_pt1 | contig 29624 bp, 27 predicted proteins | sample PhyCR1_3_FD_203893 | JGI IMG/M metagenome (GOLD analysis project Ga0308175, IMG submission 203893) | Soil microbial communities from UC Gill Tract Community Farm, Albany, California, United States - DLSLS.C.R1 | ecosystem: Environmental > Terrestrial > Soil > Agricultural land | place: USA...
TGGTCTGCGGCTCGACCCCGGCCACCCCGTCGAGCACGACCACCGCCCCGTCGAGCACGCGCAGCGACCGCTCGACCTCGATCGTGAAGTCGACGTGTCCCGGTGTATCGATCAGGTGGATGCGGTGGCCCTGCCACTCGCACGTCACCGCAGCCGCCAGGATCGTGATCCCCTTGCGCTGCTCGATCGGATGCGAGTCGGTCGTGGCCGTGCCGTCGTGCACCTCGCCGATCGCGTGGATCCGTCCGGTATGGAACAGCACGCGCTCGGTGAGCGTGGTCTTGCCGGCATCGACGTGCGCGATGATGCCGAGGTTGCGAATGTGGTCGATATCAAATCTTCGGGGCATATCCCCTCCCGTGAAGCTCGAACGCGTGGCGACACGCCGAGCGCAAGCGCTCGCGTCCTCGCGTGCCGTGAACATCGCGACGCAACCGCGGGCTGGAGCACGACCGCCACGGCGTCAGACGAGACGCCGCACGGCTCCGGGGCTCCGCCGCGGCCTAGCGACGGCCGGGAAACACGGACAGGAGGCAGTAATCGGTCGCGCGCACGCAGGCCGCGATGGCGGCAGCGGCGGGGCGATCAAGCCGATTCAGATGCAGCAACATGACGTGCCTCGAGCGCAAAAAGTACGGTCGACCACCGAAATGTCAACCATCGGCGCGCGCATTGTCGGAAGCCTGCGAATTGCCAGCCCCACGCGCCCCTCGCCAGCTTGCCCGCGTTCGTACCCGCGCGATGCCGGCCCCATCGTCGCCCCACAGCACGCAACGGCCGGTCAACGAGCCACCATCTTGCCCCCGCTTGCCCCGGCAGCACCTCTAGGGCCTGTACTTGCGCCCACGATGCCGATTCTCTGCCGCAGGTTACTGCGGCACGCCGTGAAGGTGACCGAAAGGCTTGACATAGCAGGCCCTACCATCTAAGAACCTTCACCTCGGATGCAGGGCGAATAGCTCAGCGGAAGAGCGTCGCCCTTACAAGGCGGTGGTCGCAGGTTCGAACCCTGCTTCGCCCACACTGAAAAACGAACGATTCTGGAGCGGTAGTTAAGTTGGTTATAACGCCGGCCTGTCACGCCGGAGGCCGCGGGTTCAAGTCCCGTCCGCTCCGCCATCTAAATTGCTTAAATTAAAAGACTTTCCTCCGACGAGCCCGATTTCGCTGCCACGTGGCTGCCACGCGGAACGAGCCGGCGGGCGCCGAGCATCGCGATGACCCGCCGGTCGGGATCGTCGTAGCCGCGCTGTGCCTGCACGATCACCTCCGGGAGTGGGCGGAGGTGCGCCTCCGCGAAGTGCACGTAGATCATCGTCTCATCGATGCGCTTGTGCCCCATCCACAGCATCAGCTTCCAGGGGTTCACGCCGAACATCGCGGCGTGCGTCCCGAAGGCATGCCGTAGGTTGTGCCACCCGCGCTCCGGCAGGCCCGCCGCCCGGCACAGCCGGTAGCAGTGGTACTTGGTCTCGTTGTCAGTCATGGCCGAGCCATCGAGGGTCCGGATCACGAACCCGGTGCGGATCGTGTCCAGCGCCTTGAGCGCCGCGAGCAGCGTGTCGGTCATGGGCACCGTCCGCCGCGTGCGGCCCTTGGGGGTCGTCAGCTGGCCACGCCGCGTCTGGTGGTTCACCGTGATCGTCCCGGCGACCAGGTCGACGTCGCGCCGCCAGTCGAGCGCGCGGATCTCACCGACCCGCAAGCCCGCCTCGCCGGCGAGGCAACACGCCGCGTACCACATCGGATCGAGCGCCTTCGCCGCCGCAAACAGCCTGGCGTACTCCTCCAGGCTCCACGCGACGATCTCGGGCCGCTCCACCTTGAGCAAGCCGACGCATGGCGCGCTCGAGATGACCCGCGCCTGCTCGGCGTAGTTCAGCGCCTTCGACAGCACCGCGAGGATGTTGTTGATGCGCTTGTCGCTCTTACCCGCCTTGATCAGCTTCGCGCGGAAGCGCGAGATGACCGGGACGTCGATCTCATCGATGGGAACGCTGCCGAATTCGGGGCCGAGGTGGATCTTGAAGATGCTCCTCTTGGACTCGACCTCGCTCGGCTTGTTTTTGCGCGCCACCACCCACTCCGTCCAGAACCGACCGTTGAACCATTCTGCGAACGTCGGCACCTCCTTCTTCTCCGGCGGCGTTACCGCACCGGTCGCACCGGCAAGCGCGTGCTTGATCGCGCGTTGCTCGGCCTCTTGCGCCCCAACCTTGGTCGCGGCGAGATCCTGGTACGGACCGGGAACACCGGGCGTACCGAAGATGCGCAGCTTCTTGCCGTCGGGGGTCTTGACGGTGGTCCGGAAGAACCAGCCACCCGTTCTGGGATCGCGTCGTACAGGCATCGTTACTGCCCTTCCTTCGCGTCCTGCGATGACCACGGGTCCAACCATCGCATGATCGCTGCCCGGCTGAAACGGATCTGCTTGCCCAGCCGGCGGTGTGGGATCTCGTTGCGGCCGACGAGTTCGTAGATCGTGTTGCGGCCGATCCGTAGGAGCCGAGCAGCGTCTTCGACGTCGAGCACATTATCGAGGGAGGCGGGCTCGCCGTCCGGCGCGGCTGGATCGTACGATCCAGGAGCGTGAGCTTGCCCGTGTTCGGGAGCGCGCGCGGCATCGCGGTCGCTTGATCCAGTCTGCTGCTTGACGTCGGTGCTCATGGCTATCCTCAGGCCGCGCGGCGCAGGGCGGTGCGCGGTGTGGGGGCACCGAATCCAGGTAGGACGGACCACGTGTACATCAGCTCCGTTGGAACGACGACGCGCCAACCGGACTCCGCGAGCTGAGCGAGCCCGAAGCTGATGCGCGGAGATGAACGCCGCGCGTGACCGAGCACGTCTCCGGCGCGTACCCGCGACTTGCGGCGGTGGCGGAACCGATCGGTTGGCAGCGTGAGCACGCGTTCGAGGTCGGCGTACTGGGTCGACCAGCCGCCAGCATGATCGAGGCAGACCGTGGGGCTCCCGGCGGCGGTACCCGCGTACGTGATGATGCCGTCTTGCGCCGCCAAGACCGGAACGCAGGCCGACGACGATGGATGCCCTGCATAACCGATGTCGACGCTGTCTCGCTGTAACTCGTCAATGGACGCGAGGACGCACGGGGCGACACCGTCGAGTCTGGGGAGCGGCCAGATCCAGGGGCCGTGTAGATTCGAAGCGTCCGTGTGTTCCGGCGCAAGGAGAATACGTGTGGTGGCGACGTCCAGCATGTGATTCCTCGACGAGCGGTGGTGACGCGCTTGGTGGGTCCTCGACGGAACCGCCGATCGCGCGGCGGTGGTCGCAGAGAGACGCGGCGGGGTCATCGGCGCTGGGGCGCGGGCACCTGCGGGAGCTGGATGAGGTGGAACCGTGGACCGGCCGTGACCTGGGGCTGGGCGCCCGGCGGGAGCTTGGAGCGGAGAAAGCTGGTGATGAACTCGAGCATCTGCTCGCGCGGCATGGCGGCGAGCTGGGTCAGCATCGCGGCGAGCGGCGAGGTCGCCGGTGGTGCGGCGGTGAGCGGTTGACCGGCCTTGGCCTCGAGCCCGGTCAGAATCGCGCGGCATGCCGTCGCTCCGACGGTTCGCGCCTCGGCCGACGCGCCCGGGGCAACGGCTGTGCGGATCGCCGCGATCAAGTCATCGAGTGGATCGGACTTGCTGGCGAGGTCCGGGTTGCTCGGGATGGCCTGCGCGTTCTGCGCGGCCTGGGTGGCCTGCACAGCCTGGGTATCGGGTGTCGCCGGGGCGTCCTGGGTGGTCTGGGTGCTTTGCACGTCCGTCATGGGCGGTCCTTTCGAATGGATGGGAAGAAGCGGAGCGCTATCCGCCGTGGCGGGGCCAGCGCCGAATGTGGGCTTTGACAGGGACGCCGTACGCCGGTACGCGCGGCGTCGCGTTGCGCGCGACGAGCGCGCTGGTCGGCTCGCCGGGATCGCGGACGTATTCCCAGCTTGTCATGAGCAGCTGCGGATCGAACCGATCGCTTGCGGTACCGCGCCACACCTCGAAGTGTAGGTGCATGAGGTGCTCGCCATCGAGTGGATCGGCGCCGATGATGCCGATCGGCGTGCCCGCGGTGACCTTCTGCTTCGTGGTGACGAGGAGCGAGGAGAGATGTGTGTAATAGGTGGCGAACTTCCGCGGCGCGTGGTCGATGATCACGGTCCAGCCTCGCGGCGTTTTCGCCGCGAACCACACGACACCATCGGAGACGGCCAGCGCCGCACGGTCATGCGGCATGACGAAGTTGGATGTTCCGTGCGGGGTGCCTGCGCGCCAGGTGTCGCCGGGTTGGCGCCGATACATGATGTCGACGCCTCCGTGCGTGATGATGTCACCCGCCGGTGTGCGGCGTTTGGACGAGAAGCCATCGGTGATCTCGGGCTTACGTCCTTGCCACACGCCGACGGGCCAGACCCACCGACCGGGGAGCGGAGCGTCCTCGCGGGGGTTCTCGGGCTCGTCGCGATCACGCCGTGTCCAGTAGTACAGCCCGACCGCTGCAGCGCTGCCGCCGAGTAGCCAAGGGAGCGCGCGCATCGTCTACGCTTCCTTCCGTGCGAGCGCGACGCACGCGTGCTCGCTCCTGTTGGAGGCACGCGTGTGCTCGCTCTTGCCTGGGACACGCACATGCTCTCTCCTGATGCGCGCGTGCTCGCTGCTGCTGGGGGCACGCGCGTGTTCGCTCCTGCTGGGGGCGCGCACGTGCTCGCTCCTGCCTGCGGCGTGCGCGTGCTCGCTCGGGACGCGCGCGTGCTCGCTCCTGCCTGCGGCGCGCGCGTGCTCGCTCCTGCCTTGGGCACGTGCGTGCTTGCTCGGGACGCGCGCGTGCTCGCTCCTGCCTGCGGCGCGCGCGTGCTCGCTTGTGCGTGGGGATTGGTGCGTCGTCATGGGGAATCTCGGGGGGAAAGGTCGTCAGAACGGGGCAGAGGTCGTCAGAACGGGATGGCCTCGTTCTGATCGTCGTCGATGGGTTGGCCGAGCAGGTTGTCTCTCGGGTGCAGCCGCGCGATCAGGCGTGCTTCCTCGGCGAGTGCTTGAGCAGCAGGCAGCACGCGCACCGCGACGGTGATCCGCTCGCGATCGTAGGTAAGGCCCGGATCGTGGCTCTGGCTGCCGGTGTACTGACCGGTCCAAAACTTCTTGGTGCGACGCCAGGTCTGGAAGTGGCGTGTGAGCGTTTGATACAGCCGCCCCGTGTGGGATTCACCGACATAGACAATCTCGGTCGTCCCGTCGTTCTGAATCTCGCGGAAGATGTACACGCCGGATTTGCCGTCTAGCATGCGGACCCAGTCCGGATACGGCTCGCCACTTCCTCCGACCGGCCGGTACTTCAACGCGGCATTGCGCACCTCGGAGTCGCCGGCAGTATCCAGTGATTCGCGCGTTGAGCGCAGAACGCGGCGAGCGTCCGAGCGACCGCGGCGCGTTCCGAGGTAGAGGATCGCCACGGCCGCGCCGCCGGCCACGACCCAGGGGATGACGTCGCGCGACATGGCTACTCGGCCTCACGATTGCGTCGAGAGAACAGGAGCCAGAGCACGGCGAGCCCGCCGGTGCCGATCAAGAGCGGCATGCCCAAGCTGTCGAAGAAGCCCTTGCCTGCATCGCGTCCAATGTTGCCGACGGTGTGCGCGACGGCGCCGGCCGCGTCGGCGACGTGTTCCCCGATATCCCTGGCGAAGTCGAGGAGGCGCTCCGGGAGACTCTCTTCGGGTAGCTCCAGCGTGAGCTGACTCGGGGCCGGCCGCTGCTGGAAGCGGTCGAGTGTGGTCGCCAGCGATCGCGACGCGCGCCAGAACTCGTGGTTCTTGGGATAGAGCTCGCCGGGGTTGCGGGTCGTGGGCAGCGTGTCGATGTCGGTGAGCACCGCGTACCAGCGCGTGTGCTCGTCTGCCAGGCTCGGAGAAGTGGCGTTGCCGCCGGGAACATCGCCGCGCTTCGCCGCGTCCTCGAGCTTGGTCCAGGCAGCATGCCAGTACTTCGCGAGCTGAACGATGTCCCCGTTCGTGGTCCTGGGGACATTCATGGGGCCGCCGGTCGCTCCTTTGGTGGGCTCGCGGAGGTCGAAGCCGCGCGCCTTCGTCAGCTGGTCGTGCAGCGCGGTCCACGTCTTGTCGAACGTGGGCTCGCCGAGGGCGAGCGAGCGAGCGTTGCGATGTGCGGCAGAGCCCCGGCTCACCGCGAAGTCCAGGCTGAGGGGCAGGTCATCGATCGCGGAGATCGTGACCGAGACCGCAGCGGTCGCGCGCCAGAACTCGTGATTCTTGGGATAGACGTCCCGCGGATCGCCAGTCCGGGCGTACGCCTCCACGTCGGCCACCACCGCATCCCATCGCCGTTTGACACCGTCGAGTCCGAGCGTCGCCACCACATCGTGGGAAAGCGCGCGCCGGCGGCTCTCGACCTTGATCAGGGCCATGGTCCAGAACATGGCGAGCTGGAGGATGTCGGCGTTCGTCGTGCGCGGAACGGTCCGGCGGGGCCCGTCCGTGTCGGCGGAGGGGTCGCGGACATCGACGCCGCGCAGCTCGGACAGCGTGGCCTTCTGTACCCGCCACAGCTCCTCGTAGGAGTCTGCGGCCAGGTGGAGATATTCGTCGCTGGCGAGGTCGCCGGCGAGGTCGTGCGACGTGTTCGGGCTCGCGATCTCGGCGAGCAGCGCGGGCCAGAGGTCGTGCGGCACCGGCGCATCGATGGACGCCAGGTGCGCCAGGGTTGCGGCGAGCGTCGGCCAGAACGCCTGGTTCTGGGCGTACTCGTGGGTGGGTCGCGCGAGCGCGAGGTCGGCGAGGTCGCTCGCGCAGTGCCGCCAGCGCCGCACGATCCCGAAGCTGCCGGGCGCCATCGGAACCGCGCGCACGACCGGGTCCACCACGGAGGCGATCGCCAGGACATCCGAGCCGCGCGTGCGCGGCCATCCTTGGGGCATCCCGTCGGGCATCTGCCCGGGAGATTCCGCCACGGCGATGCCGCGGTGCTGGACCGCGTGGATCCACAGCTGATGAAATGCTTCGTCCCATGTCAGTGTCGTCATTGTCATTCTCCAGAAGGAGTGAGAGAATCGAAGAGGAAAGTGCGAGGAGGCCAAGCCGAGCTGGGTGTCAGTTGAGCAGCGAGGGAGCTGCATCGATCGCGACGCCAGCCTTGAGCGCAGCGATGACTGGACGATCCAGCCGTGTGTCAGTTGAGCAGCGAGGGAGCTGTATCGATCGCGACGCCAGCAGCCTTGAGCGCAGCGATGACCTGGACGATCCAGCCGTGGCGTGCATCTCCGGTCGCGAACACGCGCGTCGCGCCAGCCGCACGTGCACGCGCCACCATCGTCGCCAGATTCGAAGTGACTCCGTCCAGCTCGATCTGGTCGCTGCCGCGGACTCGCACGATCACGGGAGCGCTGGTGTGATCACCTTCGCCACTGCTGCCTTTGCCGCGCCCGCGCCCGCGCCAGAGTAGCCAAGCGAGGAGCGCTCCCCCGCCGATCACCGCGATGGTGCGCCCGGTGTTGTTCTGTTTGTGTGTCGCCATTGCCATTCTCTAGAACGAAAGAGAGATCGGAGACCTGGGTCGCCCGAGCGGCGCTCGTCGCGATCCGGTTGTTGGTTGTTGTTACTCGGTCCGTGCCTTCTGCGTTGTCAGTCAGGCCGTCTCGACAAACGGCCTATCTATCTATGCGCGACGTGCGACCTAGTGACGCGGGACCACGATCGCAACCGGGTTCGGCTGCGGTGCCGTGGCGGCGGTCTGGGTTGCAACCATCTGCGGAGGCGCCGCCAGGTAGGCCGGCGTTCCGCTTCCGATCGAGCCGTCGCTGTCGGGCGCGGGCTGCCCCGATCCGGTGTACTGCGGCGTACCGCCGCGGAACCACGAACCAGCGCGTTTGACCACGCCCCAGCGTCGTCCGGACACGTAGCCGCCGGAGCGGCCACCTGCCCAGCTGGGGTTGTAGATCGGCGAGGCCACGACCTACGCCCCGAGCAACTTCGCCACGATGTGGACGCCCGTGCGGATCTGCTCGTCGAACTTGGCGTACTCGGCGAGCGCCCGCTGGTAGAGCGTCAGGTTCGCCACATCGGTACCGACATCCCCGGTCGCGCCCGGCGCCGTGGGCAGGCTCCGGAGCGCCGCAAACCCCTGACCGACGAGGTCGATCACCTGTCCGATGTTGATCCCCCCGAACAACGCACCCAGGGTGCCCAGGAACGGCGGCTGCCCGTAGACGGGCGGCTGCGCGTAGATGGGTGCCTGCATGTACGGCATGGGTTGCCCGTACGCCGTCGTCGTGGCGGGGTAAACCGTGGCGGGCTGCGCCCATCCCACCCGCGAGGTCGTGGCCGCGGGCATCACGATCGCGGGGGTCGAGGTCCCCGGGCGCACGACGTTCACGCGATGATCGCGCGGGTCGGCGTTCCGGGTATCCACGTAATAGATATCTGCTTGTTCCATACAGTCTCCGTTTCTTGGATCGGTCCTCACGTCGCTCGCGCGACCCCGATCCCCGATCTCTGCGTGCTGCGTAGCCGTGGCCGAGCCGATGCGCGGCTGGGACAGCGGTGCGCTCGATCAGCAGCCAGGAACATTCACGTGCGTGAGTCCCAGGGTGTGGATCAGTGGCTTGCCCGGTGGAGGCACCACGAGGGTGTCATCGCGTTGCCAGCAATCGATCGCGCCGATCTTGCCCCGAGCGTGAACCAGGTAGGTCCCCGCGGCCAGACTGGTGGTGAGGGTCTCGTCCTTCTCGATGCAGCGCGCGATCTGCGGGGAGCTGCAGTCCACGGTGTACGTGCCCACCTGCGTTGTGCCTCGCGCGCGCACGAACGTCACCGCCGCACAACCGCCCGCGTTGGCCTCGAGCGTGAGTGTCGTGGCGGTGATTCCAGCGCCACCCGCCGACGGGGACTGACAGTTCGTGGTCGCCGGCGTCGCGATCGAGAGCACCATCGTGCCTTGCGTGCTCACGGCGAAAATGACCGGTGTCAGGGTCTTCACCCGACCGGCCACGATGCCCACGCTGGTCTGCGCCGGGGCCGTGGCGAGGGTGGTGCCGTCGGGCGCGTGGAGCTCGATCGCGACGTCGTAGACTCCGGCCGCCACCTGCGCGGTGCCCGGGCTGGCCTCGCAAGGAAACGCGGTCGCGACGATGTCACCACCTGCGCGGTTGCGCAGTCGCAAGGCCACGCTGCGCGCGCCGACCTGCGCACAGGTCGCCGGGCGACGGCTCGAATCGATGAGTGACCACGCGAGCGAGATCGACCCGTTGGCCGCGGGCGGCGGAGTACCGCCTCCGCAGCTGCAGATCCAGAAAGCGATCAGCATGACCAGGGCGAGCCAGACGCCCATGACTGCGAGCGCGTGGTAGGGAATCCAGGTCTTGGAGGTACTCGTGGAGAGGTTCGGAGTGACATGCATGTTGTGTTACCTTTGTGTGGGTGTTCGTGTGGGGTGTTCGTGTGGATGTGGGGTATGGGGAGAAGTGCTGTTCGAGTTCGGCGACTCGCTAGGCGTCGCCGCCCCGGGTCATCTCGAGTCGCCGCCGCGCGCGCTCGTACGCGGCCTCCAGGGCGCCGGGCGGCAAGCCGTCCGCGTTCGCCGGCTTCTTCGGTGAGGTCTTGTCCTTGCTCGCCACCTGCTCGGGCTTGCCCTGCAGCTGGTCGTCCACGGTCAGGAGCAGCAGCTGGCCGCCGGCCGCTGCCGCCGCGCCTGCACCGACGAGGCGCAACGTGTCGGAGTGACCGCCGAGCAGAAGCGCGGTGCCGACGGCGGTGGTCGCCCCGGTGATCGCCTTGGGCGGGAGCCAGTCTTGCCTCGCGATGAATGCGCAGGCGAGCGCGCCCGCGAGCACACCGGCGCCGAGCTTGGCGGCCTGCCATCCAGGCGTGTCCTCGTCGAGTTGCGCCGTGCCATCGCGCGGCGTGCTGGGGCGCGCCCTGGTTCGGGGTCGCGGTGTGGCCGACGCCGTGGCCGCATTGCGGAGCTTGGGTTTGGGGTGCTTGGTCTTCTTGGTCTTCTTGGTCGCCATGACGAGCCTTTCAGGTTCAGCGGTCGAGGTGGGAACGGGCCGGGCCTGCGCGGCGCGACCCACCGGCGCGCTTGGGCGGAAGCGTCGCGAGCAGCTCCGCAAGGGGCGTGAACGGATGGACAGTGTCGGTGATGTGGAGCGCGAGCGGCGATTCGGATCCGAACACCGCGGCGAGCCCGTCGCCGATCGTGTCGGAGACCGCACGGACCACGACGCTCGGATCGAGCGCGCTAACCAGGAGTCCGACCACGACGAGCAGATCGGTCTTGCGGATGCCAGTCGGCCGTCCGGCGAGCCGCGCATGAAACGCAGCGCGGAGCCGCACGATAGCCGCAACATCAACGGGATCGCTGTCCGCGAGCTGGTGGGCGAGCGCGAGGATCCATTCGACGGGCTCGCGGATCACGCGGAGCAACTCGGTGCCGTCGAGCAGTTGATCAGGGGTGCGCTTGGCGGTGCGGGCCCGGTCCCAGATGGGAGTCGGGATGGGCTCGGTCGGCGGGTACTCGCCGGTCAGTCTCGCGCGAGCGCGTTCATACGCCTGATCGAGGTACGCTTGGTCGACGATCGGGGATTGAGAGGGGTTGATCTGTGAAGGATTCCGGTTCTGCACGTAGCTCTCCTGTGGCGAGGCCATGCCTCGCCCGTTGCCCGCGTGACGCGCGAGCGGTTCTGGCTCGGCACCACGCACTACGCGTGTGCCGATATCGATATCTGGCTTGGCGGCACGCGTGCGTGACGCCGAAAGGGGTCGCGAGACGAAAGGAACTGCGGGGTGCCTTACAAGGCGCGCTTGCTACTGACTGAGCCTAGCGCCGAGGCCATCGAGGTGCCGGGGTTAGCGAGCGGCCCCAGGGTCAGGCCGTCGTGGTTGAGTTCTTCCTCTACGAGGTGAAGCATCTGGCCCGTGATGCCCATGGCTGCGAGCTTGGGGGCCAGGTAAACAGAACCGACGTCCAGGCCGATCCGACCGGCCAGGCTCCCCAGGCTCGAAACCCAGTTTGGAACCTTGTAGGACGTGCCGCCGATCTCGAACGACAGGTTGCGCTGCTGGCGCGCGAGGACGTCATCGACCAGATCGGCGATCGCCTGCGCCGTCGTGCGAACGATCGCGAGCGCACGTGCGCCGTAGGAGCGCGCCACCTTCTCGGCCTGGGCGAAGAACCATCCCATCGCATCGACCGTGCGCTCGTCGCTCGGCGGCGTGCCGGTCTCTACCAGGCTGCGGATCGCGTTGCGCGCGAGTCTCGCCCGGCTGGGACCATTGCGCACGGTCTGCGCGCCGGTCTCGGCGAGCTGGGCGGTGTACTCGAGCGCCTCGGTCACCTCGATCGCCACCGGCACCCGGGCGATGGGTGCGGCTGATGGGCTGTGGGCAGCCGATAGGCTGTGGGCTGCCGATGCGCTGTGGGCGGCCGATGGGCCGGGTGCGCCCAAGCTGTTCCGGGTGTGGCGCGCCACGGCGCGCTCCATTTCTTCGGACGTCACCCGCGGATCGAGCATGACCGGCGCTCCGGCCTCGATCGGGAACGTGTGACGGCCCCAGTCGAAATCGAGCGTCGCGAGCTGGCGGACCGGCCAGGGATCGATCAGCTCGGCCACACCGAGGTAGAGCGCGGCGCGCTCGACACAGTTGGGGTCCGGGGCCGGGATCCGCAGGCGCTGCGGTGGCTCGCAAGCGTCGACCTTGGGGCCATCGCCAGGGACGCCCTCGTCGTCGCGTTGCGGCAGCGAGCGGATCCAGGCGGCGAGCGCCTCGGTGGTCGGGTACGTCGCGGCGAGCTCGGCGAGCAGCGGATCGCGCCGGGCGACCAGGTCGGCGATCACCTCGGTGATGGTTCCCAGGCACGACAGGTCGTTGTTGTCGAACGGGACGCCGATCACGACACACCTCCGGTGTTGCCGCTGTCGTCGGCGCCGATGACCTCGCGAATCTTGGCGACCGCGTCCGGCACAGACAGCGTACGTAGCTCGGTGAGCCAGGCACGCATCTCGGAAGGCGACAGCTCGGCGGCGAGCGCCCGCGCGAGCATGCCCTCGCGGAAAGTCAGCGCGCCCTGGATCGCGACGAAGTGCGCGATTGCTGCCGGATCAAGCGTGGGGAGATCAGTGGTGGCTTCCGTGGAGAGCTCGGGTGCCGGCTCGGACTCGGACTCGGACTCGGACTCGAGCTCGGACTCGAGCTCGGACTCAAACTCGAGCTCGGGGTCCTCCTCGTGCTTCGCCAGTTCGTTCGCAACCGGTGCTGCAACATGCGGCGCGAAAGCGCGCGCCGGAGCGGCTGCGTCCACAGCCTGCGCGGCAACATGCGGCGCGAAAGCGCGCGCCGGAGCGGCTGCGTCCACAGCCTGCGCGGCAACATGCGGGGCGAAAGCGCGCGCCGGAGCGGCTGCGTCCATAGCCTGCGCGGCAACATGCGGCGCGAAAGCGCGCGCCGGAGCGGCTGCGTTCACAGCCTGCGCCGCAAGTTGCAGACCGGCCGCGCGCATGGCAGCGCCGTCGCTCATGGCCTGCATCGCATCGCGCGGATCAGCTGCGTGCGTGGCAGCAGTCTCGGCGGGAGAGTGCGTCACGCCACGAGAGCCGGCTGCGCGCACGGCCGCAACTTCGCCCGCGGCTTGCATCGTGTTGTGCGGGTCGATCGCGCGCATGGCAGCCACTTCGCCAGCAGCTTGCATCGCGTCGCGCGAGCCGACTGCGCGGATAGGAGCAGCTCCGCTCACGTCTTGCGTCACATCGCGTGGACCGGCAGCAGCTTGCAGCACAACGCGGGGGCCCGTGGTGCGCACGGGCGTCCTTCCGCCCGCAGCTCGGGCCACGTCGCGAGAACCGGAGGCGCGCGCAGATGTTACCTCGCCTGTGATCGGCGTTGCGTCGCGGGGAACCACGCGAACGGACGAGGTGCTGCGCCGCGCCGGCGCTGGAACACGCTGATCCGGCGCCGGCACCGCAGCCGGCGGATTCGCGGTGCGCGCTCCTGCCGCGCTGGCCTTGGGGCTTGCGCGCCGGCAGTCAAACAGCGCGCCCAGACCACCAGGAAGCTGTAGCTTGCCGCTGGTGAGCGCGTTCATGAGCGCGGGTGCAACAAACGGGATCAGGGTCTCGAGTAACCCGGCCCAGCTGCTCGCCTTCGCCTTCGAGGCCGGATCTTCCATCTCCACCTCGCCCTCGTCTTCGTCCTCCTCGTCCTCCGCCTCTTCGTCCTCGTCCTCCTGCCGCTCGCGGGGCTCGGGCAAGGCGCGCGGCTCGCGGGCGGGCATTCCGGCGCCATCAGCGGCGCGCACCAGGGCGGCAGCGGACTCCAGCATCAGCGGGAACTTGTCGACGATCGAGCGCGCGAGCTCGGAGTTCAGGCGCATCGCCTCGATCACCGCGTGATCCGTGCTCGGCGGTACCGGTCGCGCGGTCGGTGACGGTTCGGCCGGGGGCTCGCTTGCATGGATACACACATAGGCGGCCGACGTGTTCGGGATGACCCGGTTGTGGTCGTCGACCAGATCGAGCCGGTAGCGGCCCTCGGTACGGGCTTCGCGACGCAGATCCGCCATGTCCGCATCGATTGGTAAGACCAGCGGGATCCCCTCGAGCCCATACACGACATCCGGCGCCCCCTTCGGCTTGAGCCTCCGTACCCGCCACCCACCGGCCGTATTCGGAACCTCGAAGGGTTCTCCACTCAGAGTGAACGCCAGATCCGACATAGGATTTTTTGCCTCCTATATATCTACTGTTGGCAGAAGGCCATTCACGACCGTCGCGGATCCAATCTTTTTCAACTATTTTATATCTGCGCGATTTCACACGAGAGCAGTGAGGCGCTCTGGCCTGGGGCAACCGCACGCTCTGGCCTGGGCAGTGGGACGCTCTGGCCTGGGCAATCGCACGCGCGACTTGCCCTCGATCGACCAGGGCTTGGCCGAAACTTGGCCGTCGGATGGCCCCCTGATTTCACCGAAACTTCTTTCGGCCAAGCCGCTCCGTACGGTGGCCCGTTCTGTACCGCTGCCCGTCGACAACCACGCTCTCCCCGCGCGCCCGCATCGCGCGGGGGATTTGCCCCTTGCGCGCATTGGGCACTTCTCCGGGTTCTCGTGTGCGTTGGGGCGCGCGGATCCATTGCGCACCGCTACGGTTGCTTCGGCGCCGACCTCCTGGTTGGGCATTCGGCAAGGTGTCGCAGCACCATGTCGCAGCTCTGTTCAACTGATCCACTGGTGTTCACCGATGATCGATCGGTGATCGATCGGTGATCGATCACTGATCGATCGGTGATCGAGGGTGATCGATCAGCGATCGATCGGTGATCGATCGCTGATCGATCGCTGTCCCAGGGGTGTTCCGGGTGTTCCGTTCGCGTAGCAAAGTCACACCACCGCACATCGATCGCGGATTTCCTTCGCAACCCGCGCATGGTTGTGTCGATATCTCCGGCGATGAGACCAGACCAACGACCCGAAGAAGATCCACCTCCATCGCCGTTTGTCCCATCGGAAGACTGGATCGACGCGCTCGAAGAACAATGTACCGAAGAGATGATACAGGGTGCACGCCGCTACGCGGCGCGATGCGCGCACGGGGTCGGTCATGTCAACGATACCGAGTATGCCGGCGATCTCGTACAGGACGCGCTGACGGACACGGCAACCGGTGCGCTGAAATGGGATCCGAGCACCAAGACGCTCCAGCAGCACATCCACGACGTGATCAGGATGCGAACCAACTGGGACCGCAAGCACGCGCGAAGGTTCCCTCACGAGTCGCTCGACGTACTCACCGCGGATGGAGAGCCTGAACTTATGTCCGAGGCCGACGCGGTACTCCTGGAACGCGCCCAGGACGCACCCGAAGATCCCGCTGCGTTGGCTACCCAATGCCTGGCGAAGCTGCGACAGCTCGCGACCGGAGATCCGACCGTACTACGGCTGCTCGATGCGCTTGCCCGCGGCGCAACCAGCAAGGCCGACGTGATGCGTTGTGCGGGGTTATCGGCGGTGGCCTATGGCAACGCCCGTCGTCGGCTTCGTCGCCTCGTCGCCCAACTCGCGGGCCGATCCAGCCACATTGGCGCGTTGCCGCCATCAAAGGAGACCGAGCATGCCACCCACTGACCAGCAGGAACGACCCGCTCCCGACGCAGTCGCCATTCTCGACGCCGTGATCGACTACGTTGCCGAAGAAGAAGCCGAGAACGGTGTGTCCACGGCGCAGGAGGTTCGTTGGGCTCAAGACCTACGACGTAAGATGCAATCCCACATTGCCGCGCTACGTCGTCAGCTCACACCGGTCCAACCAATGGTCCGGCGGTCGGTGCCGATTGGGTCCGAAATTCATGCGCTCGACCGCGAGGGGTTGCTCGCACAACTCGAAGCCCTGCGCCAGGTTGGCGACCTACGCTACGCGCACCAGGACCTGACAGGGCTGAGCGACGCCGACCTGCGCCGGATGCTCGCGATCTTGATGGAGCCCACAGGAAGGTAGTCATGACGCTACGCGACGTGGGTATCGAGAACGCGCGACGGGAAGCCGACAAGCTGTTGCGAAGATTTGGGGTTGAGTCGGCTAGCCATGTCAACGTGGAGGGGTTTGCCGCCCGGCTCAACATCGCCCTCGTGGAGGCCCCGCTTGACGGCGCGAGCGCCCAGCTGGTGGTCGGACGAGGGCGCGCCAGTATCGTGCTTTCGGAGCGACTGACCGATCCGGCCGAACTCCGTTGTGCAATCGCCCATGAGCTGGGACACTACGTGCTCAATCATCCATCGCCTCCCGTCGCTGAGTTATGCTCACCTCGTGAACGGGATTGCGGCTCCGACCGTCGGGACATCGAGGGGGAGGCCAATGGGTTTGCTGTGAGATTGCTTACTCCGTAGCGGATGATGCGTCTTGTATGACTGACCAGCCGATGACAACGGCACATCGGGCAGCCCTCATCTGGCAGTTCCGCCCCTGGGTACGGATATTGAACAACCCAGGCTTCGTGAACGATCCCACCGAGACAGTCAACAAGACCGGCGCTATAGCGGACGATCCAGACACGGAGGATGAGGCGCCACGCCTCGTTGTGGTCTGCGAGTTTGGGCGGTTAACGGCCCCCGCGCTCCGCGTCGCGCTTGGCGACCTGCAGGAAGTTACCGTGGGCCGAGGCCCACAGCGCGGCCTCGCGCGCCAAGGCAAGACTGCGATGCTCTCGATCCCTGACCATGGGATCTCGCGCAAGCACCTCGCGGTGTGCCGCCAGCCTACCGGCTGGGAAGTCGCTGATCTTGGCTCCAAGAACGGCATCCTGGTCAATGGCGCGGATGCGCAGGTCGCCACCCTGGCGGATGGCGACCTGATCGAGGCCGGCGGCACTCTGCTGATGTTTCGCGAGGATGGCGGGTCCGATGGTTGCACCGATCGCGATCTCGCCGACGACGCCGCCACGCCGATCGCGTTTCGTACCGTCAACCTGGAGCTCGAGCACCGGGTCCATCAGCTGACCAGGATCGCCCGCAGGGACACCTCTGTCCTGATCCTCGGTGAGACCGGCACCGGCAAGGAACTGGTCGCGCGCGCGATCCACGACGCCTCTGCTCGGCGAGGGGCCTTCGTTCCGATCAACTGCGGGGCGCTGTCGCGCAACCTCATCGAGAGCGAGCTGTTCGGCTACAAGCGCGGCGCGTTCTCCGGTGCACATGAAGATCGCGACGGCCACGTGCGCCGCGCCCACGGCGGCACGCTGTTTCTCGATGAGATCGCCGAGCTTCCCGAGGAATCGCAGGCCGCCCTGCTCCGTGTCCTCCAGGAAGGCGACGTTCTCCCGGTCGGCGCCGACGATGCCGTCAAGGTCGACATCCGTGTGGTCGCAGCGACCCACCAGGATCTCCCGGCGCGGATCGCCAGCGGCAGGTTCCGCCAGGATCTCTACGCGCGCCTCACCGGCTTCGAGATGGTGCTGCCCGCACTCCGTGACCGCCGCGAAGATCTCGGCACGCTGATCGCCGCGATCTTGCCGCGCGTGGCGCCCGCGCCCGAACGCATCACGCTGCATCGTTCTGCCGCCCGCGCCATGGTTCGCTACGCCTGGCCCCTGAATATCCGCGAGCTCGAGCAAGTGCTGGACGCTGCTGTCGCGCTGACCGAGACCGGCGAGATTCGCCTCGAGCACCTCCCCGAAGGGATTCGCGCCTACACCCGGCCAAGCCTCACGGCCATGCCGCTCGAAGAGCGCGTTCTGCGCGACCGCCTGGTCGAGCTCCTCCGCAAGCACGACGGCAATCTCAGCGCCGTCGGTCGCGCCATGGACAGGGGGCGGATCCAAGTCCAGCGATTGTGCCGACGGTTGCAGATCGAGCCGTCGCAATTTCGGCGTTCACCGTCGAGGCGCCCTCCCTGATCATCTCTGAACATGTCGAGCTGTTCGATCGACCCGAACGATTTCGCAGCCCTGCGAGCGAGTGATCACCCCGAACAGGAGCTGATCACCGCGGCCCCTCGGTTTAAGCCTCCCGGCGATAGAACTTCGGGTACTTGGCGATATTCCGGGCCGGCCCGTGCCTTGCTTAGGCACATCGCGATGTTTTGGAAACCAGGTACGCCGGGGATGCCGAGTAAGCGCCAGCATGTCGAGCACGCGGCCGAGCTTGCCCTTGCCGACGTTGCCGTACAGCTGGCTGATGAAGCCGGCGAAGTCGAACCCGTCGCCCGCACTCGCCGGCTTGTCGAGCCTGAACATGAACTGATCCCCGCTGCCTTTGGTTTCCGCGCACTCTGACGTTCTCGACCCGACGCCCGGTACGACCGGCTGTCGAGCGTCGTGGGAAGATGATCAGTCCAGACATCGCAACGGATGAGGCCCTGTTGGGCGCCCTCAACGGCTACGCTTCGCGCGTTCGAGGAGCAGAACACCCACGAGGCCCGTCGTGAAATGCAAGGTCGCTCATCGGCGAGCTACGACGTCGTGGCGTCACGACACTGCGCGCCGCGCGCCCTGGGCAAGCTGCGCGGCTACTTGGGGGTGCTCGGGCGTAACTCGAACCGAGGCCACGAGCACGGGGCCAGTCGCTCTGATGGAGATCGCTGGGCGGTGGTAGCGTACCTCAAGACTCTGTGACCACGAGCCAAGGACGGGCGGCGAGTTCGCGCTCACCGGCCACTTCTAGCTACCGCGGAATGAACTGAGAGGAAGGATACGATGCGAGACGACAAGAGTCGCAAGGACGAGACGTACGAGGCCGAGCGTGAGCCGGACGCACCGGCGTCGTTCGAACTGAGACCGAAGAAGATCGCGCTGACCGCGGTGGACTGGACGGCGCCGAAAGAACCAGGGCCGCGAGCGCGCGCCTGCGAGGACGGGTTCGATCCGTTCTTCCCGACATAGCGCAGGCAGCGGAGTCCGAGGGCTGCGACGCAGTCGTGTACGCGCTGTGGTCACACGACCTGCGCAAGACGAAACCTCTCGACGAGGCGCGCGTTTTCGGCCCGACGACGAAGGTCAAGACCGCGATCCTCGAGGTGTTCGATGACGAGGACGCCCGGATCGAGGTGTGGCGACGGGGCTTCCCGCCACATCGATTCAGGCAACGGTTCACCCGCTCCACGTCGCCGCCGAGCAGCAAGCAGGCCTTCATGGATGGGTTGCCAGCCCGGACGTTCGGCAGCACGCTGATCATGGCCTGCGGCGAAGCTAACATCGTCTCGACCCGCCGCGACTCAGACGAGATCGTCGATCCGTTCGGCTTCACGGACTGGCTGCAGCAGACCCGGCCGAGACTTATCCTCAACCCGAGCCACAGTTACATGCGCCGTTACGAGATGACGACCAAGCGCGCGCTGTACTCGGAGGGCCGCACGCTCCTGACCGTGTGGAACCGCGGCGAGAAGCCCCCGGAGCCCGAGTTGCCGTGGCGGGCGTTCGTCGACGGCGAGGACCGAACGGGTGAGATCCACGAGATCGAACTCGCGAAGACGGGCGAGATCCGCGTCGGCGTATTCGAGATCGGCTGACCTTCGGTGGGGGCCAGTCCCTGCTCGCCGTTTCTCGCGGTCGCTGACCCGCGGTGATCGTGCAGGGCGCGTGGGCTGGTTACGGGCGCCGCCCGCGCGCGACGAGGAAGACGCAGCCAACGACTTCCGGGCATAATCGCGTGATGCGAATTTTAAATTCAATGAAGCTGCATTCCAACAACGCAGATGCCGGCTTGATTCTGACGTGAGATGCGGGCCGTTCGCTCCGCCCACCGGGCGCGGCGCGGCACGGCCCCACCCCCATGCCCGCAGGTTCTTCCCGGCGGTGGCCCGCCCGCGGGCGATCGGCCACCACCTTGAGCTCGTGGTGGTCGGCGTCCCAGCTCGGCCGCGGTGGCGATCCGAGGTGGTCGCCGAGCTTGCCCCCTCGACCTCGACCTCGATGCGGGAGCCGGCCGCGGTGAGCTGGTGGTGGCGATGCGGTGGTGGTCGAGCTCGCCGCGCGGCGACCGCCGCCTTGATGGCGACCAGCTCGGCGAGCGTGTCGCGGTCGCGAGCTGGTGGCCGCGCCGCTCGAGCTCGCAACCGCCCCCCTCAATCCGGCGCCTTGGTGGTGGTCGCCGAGCTCGCCGCGGTGGCCAAGCGGTGGTCGCCGATCGCGGCCATGGCGTGAGCGTCCGACCGACGATGGGCAGAATCACCCGGCCGCGCTTGAGCGCGACGCCCACTCGTGGCAGGCGCGTGCGGCTCAGGGGCTGCGTGGCGGCGGCGGCTGGCGACGGGGCGTGCAGTGGAGTGTGCGGCGGGCCACGATGGGTCGCTGAGGGCGAACCGGCCCATGGCGACGGGATGCCGTCGTCGGGTGGACTATGCGGGATCGTCCCAGACAAACTCGACCTGGGGTGGCGCACGTGCCGGGGCGAAGGTGGCGGGCTCGGCGGCCAACCCCAGGGTCGCGAGCAGGCTGCGCGCGAGGCGTTCGTCGAATCAGAGAATCAGTTGACTCCGCTCATGTCGAAGTGCTGCCACTGGCCGGATAGCGCGAGCTCGTGGATGTCATTGTCGACACCGCGGTACACCACGCGCGCAGTACCCAGCGGATCGATGTAGCCCACCGGATCACTCGCCGCCGCGACCGCGCCTGGGACACCGTTCATGTCGAAGTGATTCCACTGCGTGGTCAGCGCGAGCTCGTGCACGTGGCCGTCGATCCCGCGATAGACCACCCGCGAGGTCCCCGTCGAGTCCACGTAGCCCATTGGATCGCCCGCCGCCGCGATCGCGCCGGCAACGCCGTTCATGTCGAAGTAGTTCCACTGCGTGGTCAACGCGAGCTCGTGGACGTGGCCGTCGGTGCCACGATAGACAACGCGCGCAGCGCCGCCGCCGACGTAGCCCATTGGGTCGCCAGCCGCCGGTGCTGCCCCCGGCACGCCGCTCATGTCGAAGGCGCGCCACTGATCGGACAGCGCGAGCTCGTGGACGTGGCCGTCGGTGCCACGATAGACGACGCGCGCAGCGCCGCCGCCGACGTAGCCCATTGGGTCGCCGGCCGCCGATGCTGCCCCCGGCACGCCGCTCATGTCGAAGGCGCGCCACTGATCGGACAGCGCGAGCTCGTAAACGTGGCCGTCGGTGCCGCGATAGACGACGCGCGCAGCGCCGCCGCCGACGTAGCCCATTGGGTCGCCGGCCGCCGGTGCCGCCCCCGGCACACCGCTCATGTCGAAGGCGCGCCACTGATCGGACAGCGCGATCTCGTGGACGTGGCCGTCGGTGCCGCGATAGACGACGCGCGCAGCGCCGCCGCCGACGTAGCCCATTGGATCGCCGGCCGCCGGTGCCGCCCCCGGTACGCCGTTCATGTCGAAGGCGCGCCACTGATCGGACAGCGCGATCTCGTGGATGTGGTCGTCGTTGCTGCGGTAGACCACACGCGCCGCGCCGCCGCTGGCGTATCCCATCGCATCGCCGACAGCCGTGCCTCCGAAGACGCTCCGGTACCACGGGGCGAGCGTCTCGGCGCTGACGAGGCCGTTGAAGGTTCCGTCGATGCCGTTGTACAGGGTGACGATGACGCCGACGAGAACGGTCTCGCCAGTCGGCAGCGTTTCGATGCACTGGCCACCCGAGTCGCCACGCGCTGCGAACTGGCCCCGCGCATTCTCGTTCACCGCGAGGTCGTAGTACGAGAACCACCACGTGAAGTGCGTGCCGCGCACCGGCAGGTCTGCGGTGTGAAGCGTGCCGAACGTACTGTTGTTATTGAGGTCGGTGTTCCCGTAGCCGCGACAGGTCAAGATCGTGCCGTTCGGGATCGATGCGGTGGGGCTCGGGAACAGCGCTAGGCTCCACGCCGCCGTCTTGCCGTCCATCACCAGCGGCGAGGCGAGCCGGAGCAAGCCGACGTCTTCGTTGGGGTTGAGCGAGATCTGCGAGCCCATGGTCGACTGCGAGCCCATCGTGACCGCCACCGTGGCCGGGTTGGAGATCCCGGACAGACAGTGCTTCGCGGTCAGGACCCAGTCATTCATCACCAGCGAGCCGCTGCACCCGCCGGTGGGCGAGTTCAGCCGAACGACACCGCTGCCCTCTGCACTCACCGAATCACCCATCACGATCTCGTTCTCGTCGGTGCCCAGCGCACCGCTGGGGTCGGGCCGGACACAGGCGGATACGAGCGCCGCCATCACGGCGGCCAACATTGGTTTCATCATTGCCATCCCCTCCTTCTTGTCGTGCGATAAGCACGTGCGCGGCGGTCGAGCCGCAGTGGCTTCTCGAGGAACGCGTCGCGATAGGTCTCGGCGGGCGCACCGCGCAGCTGCGCAGCAGCGCTGCAACTGTCATCGACCACGGTACCCGCTCGATATCGCCCACCACCCCTCGACGTTGTTCTACACTGTGCGAGTGATTAAGTCCTTGTGAATGCCGAAGATTGCCGGTCATCGCCAGCATGAGCGGGATGATCCCGAGGCACTAGCGGTAGCCATGCTCGGGGTGCTTCCGCTCGACGAGGATCTTCTCGACTAGCTGCGCGGTGTGCTCACCGATCGTCCGTTCCCAGTGGATGATCCGCTCCGGCGTCCACTCGGCGTGCTTGAGGTGAGCCACCGACCGATGCTCGTCGGCGGTCGTGTGCCGACCTCGATGGTAGCTGCGAAGGTGCGGCGCGACGCGCGGCTGGCCGTGGAAGATCTCGACGGTCAGCGCGGTGGCGCGAATCCACACCTCCTGGCCCTGGAGTCGATACGGCACCGAGTAGAAGTGGTCATCGTAGGCGACGTGGTAGTCGATGTTCACGGTCGCCTTCTTCCACTCGCCGTACACGAACCGGTCCGCCGGCAGCAGCTTCAGCACCGACCGCTCCAACCGCTCGAACAGCTCGCGTCGGCTTGCCTTGTAGCGAATCATCACGCGCGTGTTCAGATCCTCGAGCAACTCGGCGATGCGCTCGTTGAGCTCCTCGAGCGAGAAGAAGGTCTGGTTGCGCAACCGGGCCAGGATCCAGCGCTGCGCGATCTGCACGCCGACCTCGACCTTCGCCTTGTCCTTGGCGCGCCCCGGCCGCGCCGGGAAGATCACCGTGTCGTAGTGCCGGCCGAACTCGTCGTACGTGCGTTGCACGCCCGGCTCGTAGCGACACGGTCGGGTGACCCCCGACTTGAGCTGGTCGGGAACGATCGCGGCGGGCGCGCCACCGAAGTACTCCAGCGCGCGCACGTGGCTCATCACCCAGTCCGCAACCGTCTGCGTGCGCGTCGCCTCGGCATAGCTGTAGTTCGACGCGCCCAGCACGGCTACGAACAGCTCGACCTCGATGCGCGCACCGGTCTCGGGGTCGACGATGTGCGGCTTCTTCCCGGAGTAGTCGACGAACAGCTTGTCGTCCGCGCGGTGGACCTGCCGCATCGTCACGCGCTGGGTCTGCTTCCACGCACGGTAGGCGTCGCAGAACTGCGTGTAGCCGTACGCGCCGACCGGGTTGCGCTCGACGTACTCCAGGTGCAGCAACCGCAGCGTCACACCGACCTTGCGCAGCTCGAGGTCGAGCGTCGCCGGATCGGGCAGCGGACGTTCGGCCGCAGCGGCCGACTTTGGATAGAGCCGGTGCTCCAGATCGTCGTCGCTGAGCGCCTCGACCGCCGGCCAGTCGAGCTGCGCTGTGGTCGCGCGGTCGATGGTGTCGCTCACGGTCGCCAGACCGACGCCAACGGCGCCCTTGATCTCGCGGTGGCTGCGCTTCAACACCCACTTCAGTCGAAGGATCTCTCGTGTCTTTCGCATGGACAGTCGCTCCTTCGCCATCGAACCTCCTTGGAGGAGGCGTCGGGCCTGGACCATCCAGCGTCGTCCGCGCGACCTCCGGTCACCGAAGGTCGCAGCGTGGTCTGACCACCGTTCTCACCCGTTCGCCATGACCGGTTTCGGCGTTCGCCATGACCGGTTTCGGCGTTCGCCATGCGCCGGTTTCGGTGTTCGCCATGCGCCGGTTTCGGCGTTCGCTATGGTCCGAAATCCGCACCCTGCCGGCCCGGTCCGCTACGGCGCTTGGTTTCCATCTTGGACACAGTATCCGCCTCTCGGAAAGAGTCCACGGGAGTGGATCAAGCCCACCAGCGAGCGGCGCGGCACTGCACCGATCCATCATGAGCGCGTCATTGCCGCGACGGTGGATGTGTTGGTTAGGATGGGGACCTTACGAAGGCGGCAGCTCCAAGAACCAGACGGCACCGGACGCATCGCCGGCAGAACGGTGGTCGCGCTGATGCGACGGCGAGGTGATACAATGCATTATCTATCTGGTCTGTCCGGAGAGCAGATGTCTGAGCCGGCGCGCGGTCACGGAGTATCGGTCAGCGGTAACCCGGCGTCGTAGAGGACACGCCGAGCAACGTCTGCCGGGCGGCCGAGCGGGTATCGCTCGAGATCCGAGATCCACGGCAGCTCCCACGCCGCGCCCCGCTCGTGGATCGCGGTCGCCACGCGGCGCTGAAACTCGGAGGGCAGGTGCGGTAGGATCTCGACGAACATGGAGGGATTGGGCAAAATGGACTTCTCGAGCTGGCGCTCGAGTGCCTCCGCCCAGGCCCAGGGCGCCGTAGCGATCAGCACCGGCCGCGGATCTTCGTCGAGCCGGGCATGCGAGATGCGAGCATCCATAGCGGCGGCACGCGCGGAGAGTTCGGCCGCTTCTTTGGGAATGAGCCAGCGAATCATGGCAGCGGCAGCCGCGACCCCGACTTCGTCGGACAGCGTGGTCAAGCGCTCGATGACCGGGCGTAGATCCCCCGGTTCGGGTCTGCCTGCCACCCAGTGGAGACAGGCATGGATCCGAGAGATATCATTGGGCCTGTTCGCGGCGTTTTGCTCTCTTCGTGCGAGGTAGTCCTCGAAAAGGGTGCGACATCGAGCCGAGATTAGCGTTTGCAGCTGAGCGGGGATCGGTGCATCGCTCACGGCGACAAGCACCGCGAGGAGATCTTCCGTGGCGCCGCTCATGGTCCACTCTTTGAGACTTGCCAGGATCGTTGGATCGTCGAGCCATACCGGCCGGTAATGCGCGAGGGCTGCAGCCGCCGGAGTGCCGCCGGATCGCATCGGCGGCTCATCGCCCCCGATTCGCGGAGGGGGTGGGCGCTCAACGATGCAGCGAGCGGTTTGCAGAGCTACCTCGAAGATCCGAGGATGCCGGAGCACGTCGGCGGGCGGTCCTGGCGTCATGGAGGCGATATTATAGAGACAGCGCGGGATCCATCTCGCGTAGAAGGCAATGGCCTCCTCGTTGCCTCCAGCGACGAGGCCTTCCAGCGCGACTCCCGGGAGGGGCGCATTGCTCTCCTCCACGCCGCGGTCGCGGAAGTGCTCCAGGAGCGCAGTGCGGACCGGCTCGTGGAGCACTGCAGCGAGCCCGAGCCTGCGCTGTGCCGTGATTCCCAGGGTCTCCAGGCGGAGCTGCGGGAGAACATCCAGTGCGCCGTCGACCAGCAGATCCGCCAAAGCGAGCGCGCGATCGAAGATCTGGCCGCGGGTCACGATTGCGCGCTGCGCCTCAGAGAGCGTGCCCACGATCGGACGGAGTGCCCGGAGAAAGCGCGCCCGGACCTCGGGCGAGGGTGGTGGGGTCATTCGATAGCTCGGGGGCGCAGCGGACTCCACCGTCGCGGCGCCGGGCAGGCGGTCGCGCGTCTCGCGCCACTGCGGCCAGCTCTCCGTCACGGCCGTCTCGTGGGCGGCCACCAGCTCGTCGATTACAGGGAGTGGCACATCGAGCGACTGCGTGCCGAGCTGCAGCGCCCTGGCCAGCGCTCGGGGATCGGCCTCGGTGGGGTGCAGCGCGGCCGCGACGGCAGCCAGCAACACCCAGTCGTTCGATGCGAGCAGGCGTTCAAGCATGGCGCGGATCGCCTCGAATCCTGGACTCCGCGATGCGCGGCGGATCGCGAGGCCCGCTTGTAGCGACGGCGAGTCGTGGCGAGGTATCATAGCCAGGCCGTCATCGAATAGCTCAGGGAAAACGAGCCCGTTCGACTCGGGAAATTCGAGCCGCTGCACACCGAGGAGACGGACGTGCGGATCGCGATGGAACAGAGCTTCGACGCAACGATCCGTCGAGCGCGCGAGCTCGCCGGCAAACCATTCTGCGGGGTGTTCGTCGGTGTCCAGGAATGCGAGCGCTGGCTCGACCAAGGCGGCGAGGATCGGAGAGCCGGCCGGCAGGTGCGAGAGTTCCGCCGCGATGCGGTCTCCGATCCAGCACGATTTCTCGTCTGCGAGGAGATCTCGGGCAGCAACAGCGATCTCGGGAGCGCACGCCTGCGCGACGGCGCGCAGATCGCCGCAGATGCGGAGCGCGATCACGAACGGTCGCAGATAGGACGCGTGGAAGGCCGGCTCGGCGTCTGTGGCCGCGCCGGCCAGGCGCCGGACATACTCGATGGCGCGCTCCGGTGCGTGGACCGCTTCGAGCCCGACGGCGTGTCGCACGACCTCCTCAGACCAGCCGAACCCGGCCAGCTCGAGCAGGTGAGCGTCGCCGCGCTCGAGTGCCTCGGTCGCGGCGAAGTGCTCGGCGAGCCCGCGGAAGAGGAAATCGTACGTGCCCTCGGCATTCGGGACGAAGACTCCCAGATGTTTCTCGACCTCGGTCGAGGCCGCCGTGATCGGTGTCACCGCCAGGCGCCTCATGAGATCCGTGATCGAGGCTGGATCGATCCCGGCTCCGGTTTTCAGGTGGTGATACGCGATCTGGGACAGGGCTCGAGCGACGGACTGCCACAGCACCTCTGGCACATTTCGTTGCTTCCGCCATTCCTCAACCAAGAGTTCGATCGCGCCGAGGTATAGCCGCGCCTGGTCCGCCGGCACGCTTCTCTGGCGAGTCACTACGACCAGGCACAAGGTGGCCAGCAGTGGATTACAGAGGAGCGACGTCCGGAGCTCGCGAAACGCCGGCGAGGATCGCAGCATTCGAACCGGTGTGTCATCGATGCTCGACCATCGAGTGAGGAACGCCTCGACGTCTTCCTCGCTCCACGGCTCGAGGTCAAGGATGCGAAAGCGCGGCAGCTGCGAGATCCCGACCGGTCGGCTGGAAACGACGACGGCTCGACACCGGTCGCCGAATCGGGCGGCCACCGACTCGATGACATGCCAGCCGCGGGGATGCTCGTCGGCACCATCGAGTAAGAGCAGCCACTCCGTATGCGGATCGTCTCGCAGGCACTTGAATCCCTCGACGCCAATCCGGAGCGTACTCGCTGCCGCCTCAAGCGGGTCCCGGCCGACGAGATCTCGTACGCGCAGGAGCAACGGGATCGGCCGTGTGTGGTCCACCAGGGCCTCTCTGCACCGGTCTCGAAAATAGGCTCTGAGGAGCGAACTCTTCCCCGCCCCGACGACGCCCTGGATGAGGATGCGATCGGTCGATGGGTCGGAGGCCCAGTCCGCGAGCGAGAGCCGAGAGCCCGCGGGACCTCGGAGCCGGTAGGGCATCTGGACGACGGCCGGGAGACCCGGAGCGAGATCGTAGCCCGCCACGTCCAGGATCGGATCGGGCTCGAGATCGGGCCGGACGCTCTGCTCCAGGATCTCCTTGCGCCGGCTCGTTCGCTCGTCGTCGGTCGGCCGGATGCGCTCGTAATGCGAGTGCTCCACGAAGCGCTCGTGTCGTGCTCGTTCCGACGTGAAGTCAATCCCCGCCCGCTGCGGCGACGCGGACGGGGCTATCGAGGGTCCGCGAGGACCAGTCGACTCGCATCCACGCCTGGCCGCACGCGTAGCCGCGGTTGGTCAGGGTCGCCAGCGTTGGTCATGCCGATCGCGGCGCAGCCCTGCTGGAACGCAGCTGCCACCGATTCTCCCTCACCGAGGCCGCCGTAGAGCCCGATGGAGAAGCTCGTCGCAGCCGGATCAATGGTCCCACCGGCCATTCCGACGACGCAGTCGACGTGAGCCGCGATGGAATCGGCGTGATCGTCGCTGTAGCAGGCGTCGAGAACGACTAGTTTGACCGAGCCCACGGAAGCAAACGCCTGGGCCAGCGCCTTGCCGGACACGACCTGTGCGCGCCCGTCCGTTCCCTGGAAGTAGACCCCCGCCGCGGGCGCTGCGCCACCGTTGCCGGCGAGCCGGCCCCCGCAGAAGTGCACCACCGTCGGCTTTAGCTTGACCATGTCGCGTAGCAGGTCGAGCGGCTGCGCGGCCCACCGGGTCTCGAACGCGAAGCGGTCGCGGTGGCCGGCGCGCTCCAGCTCCGCTTGAATCGCACGCGCCTGTTCGGCCAACGCGCGCGCATCGGTGCCGGTCGGGTTCGCGGCCATGAACAAGATCGTGTTCGCTGTCATCGGAGACCTCGGCACGTGGGGTGACGGCGGCGCTGGGAATGGTGAGGGATCGCGAGCCTGGGATGGCGTCGAGGGGTTCGCGGCACGTCGCGCGGGTTCGGTCGACGAGCGGGCGGCAGCCTCGGAGCCCGGCTCGATCGGCCGCGTGCGCAGGAAGGCGCGGGTGAAGGCCGCCGCCGAGGCGCAGGCGTACTTGGTCCATGCGTCGGCGCGCTTCAGCCCGACGATGTCGCTGATGCCTCGGATCGCTAGCATCGGGCATCGCTCGCGGGCAGCGCGGTACACGCCGCCGGACTCCATCTCGATCGCGAGCAGGCTGCGCGCGTTCTTTCGCCAGGCGGTCACCAGATCGGGATCCTGCACCAGCCGATCGCTCGACGCGATCGGGCCGGCCACGTACGTCGGCGCGCGCGGCGTGGCCTCGGGGCTGTGGTGGTGCTCCAGTTGCTCGCGTAGCTCGCGCTGCCAGTCGGGCGGCCCGTAGAGCTGTCCTGCCTCCGTCCAGTGCACCGGCGGCTGGGCCGGCAGGGCGGACGTCCAGTCGCCCAGTTCGTCTTCGTGCGCCGCGAGGTTGGCCACGAGCGCCGCCAGCGCTTTGTCGATGGGGCCGCCGGTGACGTCGTACGTCGTCGCCTGGCCGGCCTTGCGCGCCTCGATCGTGAAGTCGTGGATCCGCGTGGACACGACGACATCGCCGAGCTTGACGTCGTCGGAGGGGCGCCCACCGGCGATGCCGACCACGAGCACCAGCCGAGGAGCGAGATCTTCGATCAGGTCCCGCGCAGCGTCCTGCGCTTCGCCCTGGCCTTGTTCGGTCAAGCGCAGCACCGCGATCTGATAGCGCGCGCCGCCCCCGGCATCGGCCTGGCGCAGCGTGTACGGACGGCGAGCGCCCTGAATGTTGCCGAGCTTGTCGGGGAACACGGCGAGCACGGCGCGGAACTCGTCATCGCGGATCGTCACGATGCCGATGTCCACGCTGGACGAAGAGGTGGCAGCACGTACGGGGCCGCCGGCAGGCGAGGTCGTGTGGGGCATGGGCGGCTCCGGCGCAGGCGGGGAGGTGTGGATGGAGGAAGCGATAGAGCGGGGCACGTCGAGGAACCAGACGGCACCGGCCATGTCGCCGGCAATGACGGTAGTCGCGCTGACGGCGACGGCGCGGTAGCTGGCATCGCCGCGATGGGTAATACGGCAGGTGTACGTCGCGAGGTCCCAGACCTTGAGCGTATGGTCCCCCGACGCCGAGACCACGTGCCGCCCGTCCGGCGTCATCGCGCACGCCGTCACATTGTCGGTGTGGCCTTTGAGCGTGGCCACCGCGCGCCCGCTCCCGAGCTCCCAGACCTTGAGCGTATGATCCCTCGACGCCGAGACCACGTGCCGCCCATCAGGCGTCACCACGCACGCTGCCACATCGTAGGCGTGGCCTTTGAGCGTGGCCACCGCGCGTCCGCTCCCAAGCTCCCAGACCTTGAGCGTATGATCCCTCGACGCCGAGACCACGTGTCGCCCGTCCGGCGTCACCGCTATCACCCCGCCGGTATGGCCTTCGAGCGTGGCCACCACGCGCCCGCTGCCAAGCTCCCACACCTTGAGCGTCTTGTCATGAGACGCCGAGACCAGATGCTGCCCGTCCGGCGTCACCGCACACGCAGTCACCCCGTCGGTGTGGCCTTCGAGCGTGGCTACCGCGCGCCCGCTCCCAAGCTCCCATACCTTGAGCGTCTCGTCCGTCGATGCCGAGACCAGATGCTGCCCGTCCGGCGTCACCGCACACGCAGTCACCCCGTCGGTGTGGCCTTCGAGCGTGGCTACCGC
>Ga0308175_100000421_pt1 | contig 29553 bp, 26 predicted proteins | sample PhyCR1_3_FD_203893 | JGI IMG/M metagenome (GOLD analysis project Ga0308175, IMG submission 203893) | Soil microbial communities from UC Gill Tract Community Farm, Albany, California, United States - DLSLS.C.R1 | ecosystem: Environmental > Terrestrial > Soil > Agricultural land | place: USA...
ATTTCCCGCTGAACGAGATCTTGGACGCCGCGCGTCGGTATTTCGACGAGACGGGTCGGGAGATCACGCTGGAGTACATCCTGCTGGCGGGCGTGAACGATCGGCCGGAGCACGCGCGGGAACTGGCGAAGGTGGCCAAGGGGATGCGGGCGAACGTGAATCTGATCCGGTACAACGAGGTGGAGGGGCTGCCGTACAAGCGGCCGGCGGCGAAGGACGTGGTGGCGTTTCAGGAGGTGTTGCGGGCGAATAGCGTGAATGTCCACGTCCGCAAGAGCAGGGGGCGGGACATTGACGCGGCGTGCGGGCAGTTGAGGAGGAAGGAACAGGAGCGGCAGGAACAGGTGGTGCCGTTGGGGCCGACGGCGCGGAACGAATGAAGTCCATGTACTCGTACTTCGAATCCGCGGCGGTATTTCGGCGGTGGCTCGAACGGAATCACGCCAGTTCGGGCGAGCTTCTGGTTTGGTTTTATAAGAAGGGGTCGGGGCGGAGTTGCCTTACCTATCGAGAAGCACTGGACACCGCGCTGGCGTTTGGGTGGATTGACGGGGTGCGGAAGAGGGTGGACGAATACAGTTACACGATCCGCTTCACCCCACGGAAGCCGGGGAGTGTCTGGAGCGAGGTGAACATTCGGCGCGTGAAGGAGTTGGCCGCGCGCGGGTTGATGGCGAAGGCGGGGCTGGAGGCGTTTGAGAAGCGGGATGAAAGGAAGACGCGGCAGTTTACGCGCGAGCGCAACGGGGCGGAGTTGTCGCCGGAGTTGGCGGCGAAGCTGCGGGCCGACCGCGAGGCGGCCGCATTTTTCGAGGCGCAGCCGCCAGGGTACCGGCGGATCATCGCGTTCTGGATGATGAGCGCGAAGCAGGAGGAGACGCGGCTACGGCGCATGGCGTTGCTGATCCAGTATTGCGCGAAGGGGAAGCGGCTGGAGTTTATGAAAAAGAACCCGCCGCTGGAATAATGCGGAGAGGGCGAACACGAGGTTCCCCCCCTCCTTTACGGTAGCGGCAGGCGAACCTAGGATTGCGGTACTTATGAGTGCTTCCACCACCCCCGCGGCCGCCGTGGGCCGGCTTGTTCATGCGCGCGCCTTGACGGAACTGGCGAGGACCGTCCGCGATCGCGGGGCCGTCAGCGCCTCGGGCCTGTGGGGCAGCAGCGTGGCGGCCGTGACCGCCGCGGTCGAGGCCGAGCTGCATCGCCCGGTGCTCGTCATCTGCGGGCACTTGGACGAGGCGGACGACCTGGCCGACGATATGGAGCTGTTCCACGGCCGCCGGCCCGAAGTCGTCCCGGCACTGGAGCTTGCAGGGAGCATGGGGCGGGTCAGTGAGGAACTCGTTGCGAATCGGATGCAGTTGGTCGCTCGGTTGGCGAGCGAGGGGTCAGGGGTTAGGGGTCAGGGGTTAGAGAAGAGGCCGCTGTTGATGGTGGCGCCGATCCATGCGTTGATGCAGTCGGTGCCGTCGCGGCAGCAGTTGGAGGAGTTGATGTGGACGTTGCGGGGGGGGCAGGCGCTGGAGCCGGAGAAGTTGATCGTCTGGCTCAGCGAGCACGGGTACAACCGGCTGGATCAGGTGGAGGTGCCGGGGGATTTCGCTGTGCGCGGGGGGATCATTGACATCTATGTGCCCGGTGAGTTCGAGCAGGCGGGGGAGGAGGTGGGGCTGACGGTTCGGGTGGATTTCTTTGGGGATCAGATTGAATCCATTAAGCGATTTGACCTGGACACGATGGGATCGAAGGGGGCGATCGAGTCGGTGCGGGTGATCGATCTGAAGGGGCAGTTGCCGGAGACCGGGGGGTCGACGCACCTGTTAAGTTACCTGCCGGAAGAGACGGTGGTGGTGTTGTATGCGCCCCTGGAGATCGCGGAGCAGGCGAAGAGTTATTTTGACCGGCTGCCGGAGGTGAAAGGGATTTACCCGCTGTCGGCGGTGTTGAAGCATGCGGGGAATTTTGCGCGCGTCGAGTTGAGCCAATTTGATCAGGGGTCGGCGACGGGGCCGAGCTTTGTGGGGCAGGAGGTGCCGCATCTGCGGCTGCCGATCGGGTCGTTGATGCGATTCGAGACGGAGGCGAAGAAGGCCATCAGGGAGCTGGAGGAGTTGGCGGAAACGCACGATGTGGTTGTGTTTTGTGACAATGCGGGGGAGGCGCAGCGGTTTGGGGAGCTGCTCGATGCGGATGTGCCCGGGCTACGAGGGAAGATCGAGATTCCGATTGGGTATCTGCATCGGGGATTCGTCTGGGAGGAAGACACGGGCGGGACGCCCGTGCCACGGAAAGCGCGGCCCGTAGCGCTTCTCGGACATCACGAGCTCTTCCATCGCTACGAGCAGCGGCGGCGGGTGAAGAAGGTTATTGCTTCGCGGCCGGTGGATTCGTTTTTGGATCTGAAGGTCGGCGACTACGTCGTCCACGTGGCGCACGGGATCGCGAAGTTCACGGGAATTCAGACGATCACCAAGGACGGAAAGAGCGAAGAGTACCTGACGCTGCGCTTCGCCGACAACGCGACGCTGCACGTGCCGGCGGCGCGGATCAATTTGATCCAGAAGTACATCGGGGGATTTCACGGGCACCCGCAGCTTTCGCGCCTGGGAAGCGGCGTGTGGGAGAAGCAGAAGGCCAAGGTCTCCGAAGCTGTCATGGACATGGCCGCCGAATTGCTCGACATCCAGGCGGCGCGCGAGGCGGAGCTCGGCGTGCCGTACCCGCCGGACACGGAGTGGCAGAAGGAGTTCGAGGCCGAATTCCCCTACGAGCCGACTCAGGACCAGGTGACGGCCGCGGACGAGATCAAGCAGGACATGCAGAAGAAGCGGCCGATGGACAGGCTGTTGTGCGGGGACGTGGGGTACGGGAAGACCGAGTTGGCGATGCGGGCGGCGTTCAAGGCGGTGGAGTACGGCAAGCAGGTTGCGGTGCTGGTGCCGACGACGGTGCTGGCCGAGCAGCACTATCGGTCGTTCAGGGAGCGGATGGTGAGCTACCCGTTCGAGGTGGATTCGATCAGCCGATTCAAATCGACCAAACAGCAGAAGGAGATCGTGCAGCGGCTGGCGAAGGGGGAGATCGACATCCTCATCGGCACGCACCGTTTGATCAGCAAGGACGTGAAGTTCGCAGACCTGGGGCTGGTCGTTATTGACGAGGAGCAACGATTCGGCGTTACGCACAAGGAACGATTGAAGCAGATGCGCAAGACGGTGGACGTGCTGACGATGTCCGCCACGCCCATCCCCCGGACGCTGCACATGAGCATGCTGGGCCTGCGCGACATCAGCTCGTTGACGACCGCGCCGCAGGACCGGCGGAGCGTGGTGACCGAGGTGATGCCTTACGACGTGCAGCGGATCAAGATGGCCATCGAGCGCGAGCTGAACCGCGAGGGGCAGGTCTATTTCGTGCACAACCGCGTGCACAACATCGTCGAGATGGCGGAGAAAGTGCAGCAGCTCGTCCCCGACGCGCGGATCCTCGTCGGCCACGGTCAGATGGCCGACGGCGAGATGGAAGACGCGATGCTCAAGTTCATCCGCCACGAGGCCGACATCCTGGTCTGCACGACGATCATCGAATCCGGGCTCGACATCCCCAACGCCAACACGATCATCATCAACAACGCCGACCGGTTCGGCCTCAGCGAGCTGCACCAGTTGCGCGGGCGCGTCGGGCGCTGGAAGCACCGCGCGTACTGCTACCTGCTGCTGCCGGCGGACCGCCCGGTGACGCCGGTCGCCGCCAAGCGGCTCAAGGCGATCGAGGAGTACAGCCACCTCGGCGCGGGTTTCAAAATCGCCATGCGCGACCTGGAAATCCGCGGCGCCGGCAACATCCTCGGCCCCGAGCAGAGCGGCCACATCGCCGCCGTCGGCTACGAGATGTACTGCCAGCTCCTCGAAGAGGCGACGCGGCAGCTCAAGAACGAACCCAAGCCCCTGCACCCCGAGGCGCACGTCGATATCGGCCTGTCGGCGTTCATCCCGAAGAACTACATCCCCGGAGACCGCCAGCGGATGGACGTCTATCGCCGCCTGACGCGATGTACGAGCCTGGAGATGCTCGAACTCCTCGAGCAGGACCTGCGCGACGCCTTTGGCGAATTGCCGCGCCCGATGATGGTGCTGACCGCGCTCACCGAGCTGCGGCTGCTGGCCGGCCTTTTCGGCATCGAGAGCATCATCAAGAAGGAGCCCGACGTGGTGCTCACCGTCCGCGACGCCGCACGGGCGCAGGCGGCGCTAACCGGGGCCCCGGGAACGCTGCGCGTGATCGACGAGAAGACCGTGTACTTCCGCCCGCCGGGGCAACAGTATCTTGAGCCCGAGACGCTGCTGATGGTGCTGAGGAATCTGGCCCGGGCGGCGTACGACCGCGAGAAGAAGGGGGAAGCGGTCGAGCCCGGAAAGGCCCCCGCGCCGCCGCCGGAAGCAAAGCGTCAACCGCCACCGCCACCGCCGGGGCCCGGCGACGGGCGCGCCGACGGCAAGCCCCGTCCGGCGAAGAAGCTACCCGCGCCCGCACAGCCCAAGGCGCCGGCCCGCGGGCCCGCGGTCGCCGAGTTGGAAAAGCTCGTCTCATTACGGAACCAGGGAATCCTCACGGAAGAGGAGTTCCAACGCGCAAAGGAACGACTCGCCACCAAGGTCTAACGCGGCCGGCGCGGACCGGTGCGCAGCCGCCGCTGAGGCTTCGCCGAATCACGCGCCCCGTGCGCGAGCCCCCGCATCACCCGCCTCACTTGCCTAGAAAAGCCATCGCCGCGCGCGCCAGCCGCTCGTTGGAATTCAGCAACTCCACCGCCGCCCCCGCCAGCGCCGGCGACGACGCCAGCGCCGCCGCCGCCCGGCAGGCCGCCGAGCGGACGCGCCACAGCCGCCTGAAACGCCAGGCGAGCGCGCGGCCGTTGAGCGACGAGTTGTCGCCGGGCGCGATGAGCGATTCCACCGCCAGCTCCGCGCTGCGCAGCGCCAGGCCCATGCCTTCCCCGCCGATCGGGTCCAACGCCGCGGCGGCGTTGCCCAGGGGGATAACGTTAGCCGGCCACCGGCGCCGCACGCCGAACCGCGGCAGCGGGGACGCGAGCCAATCCGAGACCCGCCGTGCCCCCGCCAGCCGTCGCCGCAGCGCCGCATTTTCCGAAAGCATCGACCCGAACACGCCGGCCACGTCGCCGCGGTTCTCCCGCAGTCGCGCCGCCGGCACCGAGAACGCGGCGTTCCATAGCCCGCCTTCGATCGCCGCCAACCCGCCGTAGTACCCTCCAAGGCCGAACAGCTCGATCGCGTCGCGCTGCCCGTCCACGTTTTCGAAATGCGCCTTCACCCCCAGGTCCGACGTCGGGAGCGGCCGGTCCGGCAGCAGCGCGGATTTCCCGTCGGCGATCAGCAGATAGCTCGGGCGGTGGCTCTCGACCGTGTTCGTCGCCAAATCCCGCACGTGTACGGTGCGGCTGCCCGGCTCGACGTACTCGCACCGCGCCGGCTGCCTGACCGCCGCACCGGCTTCGATCGCCGCCCCCAGCAGCAGCGCGTCCATCACCGACCGCGAAAGGCCGGCCATCGGCCGCGGCAGGTCCAGAAACAGCGACCGCCCCTCCGGCGGATGAAGCCCGGCGCGGCGAAGCCCCACCGCGCCCGCCGCCGTCAAACGGTCCAGCAGCCCGACGCGCCGCAACACGTCCAGCCCCAGCGCCGCCACGCACTCGCCACAAACCTTGTCGCGAGGAAAACGGTGCTGTTCAACGAGCGTAACCGCCCACCCCGCGCGGGCGAGCAGCAGGGCGGCGAGGCTGCCGGCCGGCCCGCCGCCGATGATCAGCGCGTCGCGCATCGGCGGATTATAGCGGGCGCGACCGTCACGTTTGCCGTTTGACTCCGCCCGCCCACCGGCCGTACAGAATTGCTGGGGAAGGTTGTTCCAGGAGGCGGCCGTATGAAAAATAACCAATCGATCGCGCACCCTTCCCCCGCCGTATCCGTCCGCGCGCTCGCGGAGGCGGATCTCGCCGAGGCCGACCGCATCTTTCACCTGGCGTTCGGCACGTTCGTCGGCATGCCCGACCCGATGCAGTTCTGCTGCGACCGCGACTACGTCCGCTCGCGCTGGAAGGCAGACCCGGCGGCGGCATTCGCGGCGGAGGTTGACGGCCGGCTCGTCGGCTCCAACTTCGCCAACTCCTGGGGCACCGTCGGGTTCTTCGGCCCGCTGACCGTGCACCCCGAATTCTGGGACCGCCGCATCGCCTCGCGCCTGCTCGAGCCGGTCATGCAACTGTTCGACCGGCGGCAGACCCGGCACGCCGGCCTCTTCACCTTCCCGCACAGCACCCGGCACGTGCACCTCTACCAGAAATTCGGATTCTGGCCGCGTTTCCTCACCGCAATCATGTCCCGCCCCGCCCCGCAGCGCCCACAAAACCACCCACCGGTCACGTACTCCACGTTAAGCGCCGACCGGCAGGCCGAATGCCTCAAAGCATCCCGTGAACTGACGAACGCCATCTACGACGGGCTCGACCTGCAACGCGAAATCCTCGCGGTCGCCGGACAACGCCTCGGCGACACGGTCTTGCTGTGGGACGATTCCGGCCTGCGCGCCTTCGCCGTCTGCCATTGCGGCGCCGGGACCGAAGCCGGCGAGGGGGCGTGCTACGTCAAATTCGGCGCCGCGCGCCCCGGCCCGAACGCCGCCGACACATTCGACCGCTTGCTCGACGCGTGCGAATCCCTGGCCGCCCAGCGCGGCCTAGGCCGCGTTGAAGCCGGCGTCAACACCGCCCGCCACGACGCCTACCAGCGCATGCTCGCCGCCGGCTTCCAATCCCGAGTCCTCGGCCTCGCCATGCAAAAACCCGACGAACCCGGCTACAACCGCCCGGACGTCTTCCTCATCGACGATTGGCGGTAGCGCCCATCGCTCACCCGGCCAACCCTCGCGCGATCAAACTTACCGCCCGCGGGACGTCGGATTCCAGCGGAAAGACCAGGACCGCGCCGCCGCGCCGTTTCAGCCAAACCCCGCTGTAGGAGCCCGGCAGCCCGTTGACCGTCCGCTGCCGCGCGCCCACCGTCTCGATCTGATCGAACGGGAGATGAACGCGCCGGAACAGAAATCGCAGTGACACCCCGCGCTCGCGCACTTCCATGACCGAACGAACCGCCTTCGCGCCCCACCCGATAAAATAAACCGCCCCGCCCGCGGCGATCAGCGTGACCGGCAATAGATTGTGCGTCGCGTCGTCAATCGCATGGAGAACCCCCGCGACCCCCACCAAAAGAGCGCCCACGACGAATAGGACTACCGCCTGCGCGCCAGACGTGCGGAAACGATCGATGACGTTGCCCAGTTCATCGCTTTGCATGACCTATGGCAGCGGTGAATGCAGACGCGAGTCCTCACGTCGCCGCCGGCGCGACTTCCCCCGCCCGCTGCCGCAGCGCGTCCATCGATTCCCGGACTTCCTGCGCCAGTCGGCTGTTGGGGAAATCCCGCATGATCGACTCCCCGATGCGCAACGCCTCGTGCCACCGGTTATCCCGCACGGCGCCGGCGAACTGGTCGCGGAGCTTGCCGAGCTTGTCCTTGAACACGCCGCGCGCCGTCTCCTGCAGCGCCTCGGCCTCCTGCGGCGTGAGGTACAGGTCGAGCTGCTTGAGGATTTCGATCCCCCCGTCCACGTCGTGCCGCGCGACCGCCTCGTTCCAACTGTCCAGCAGCCGCTTCTTGTGCGCCTGCCGGCGATTCTCGATCTCCTGCGGCAGCCGCTGCACCTGGTCGCTGCCGGGGTATATCTGCATCAGCCGCTCCGCCTCGCGGAACGCCTGGTTCCACTGCTCCGCCCGACAATACCGGTCCACGACGGCCACCGCCTCGCCGACCTGCTTCCGCACGGCCTCCTGCCGCCGGGTATTGATTTCTTCGCGGAAGCGATCCGCCTCCTGCTTGTAGCCGAACGCCCGCTCCATGTCGTTGGTCAGCGTCAACGCCGCGTCCCAGTCGTTCTTGTCCATCTCCTCCTGGATCGCCCGGCGGAGCGCCTCCCGGTCCTTGTCCCGATAGGCAACGGATTTGGCCCGGTCGCTCAGGAGCATCCGCTCGGCGACCACATTCACCTGCGTGCTGAGCTGCTGCAGCCGGTCATTCACCGGCGTGATGAAATCGTGCTGCGACTGCATGCTGTCGCGCCGCACGCAGGTCAGGCAGTACGCCAGCGGCCAGGTCGCCAGCACCACCACCGTCGCCAGGCACCCCGCCGCGAGCATGATCCGGTCGTTGAACCGCAGCGCCCAGTACAGCCCCACGCCGAACATCGCCAATGCGATCAGCAGGACTACCGCGTACAACCAGGCGACTGAGCTGGGGTTGCGTTTTTCCACGGAGTACCTCACAAGCGCGGCGAGGGGTCTGCGCGCTCGCCAAAAACCAGTGCCCGCGGCACCCGGCAAGGCTCAGACCGGCGGAATTGAAGTGTAGAAACGCCCGGAATTTCTGTCAATCTGGAGTACCTTTAGCGACGGTAGCGGTTTATCGGCCGATCACCGCCGTCGCAGTACTGCGAAGTACCCGCCATCCCGATACCGTGTCGGCTCATCCTCCAGACTCGGCCACGTAGTCTGGTCCCGCACCTTCTCGTAATCCGCCCGGACCGAAAGGAACTCAGCCACCCGGTCCCCGTTCTCCTCCGGCCAAATGCTGCACGTGCCGTACACGAGAAGCCCCCCGGGCGCCACCCACCGCGCCGTATCGTGAAGGATCTCCGACTGCAGCCGCTCCAGCGATTTCAATTGCTTGTCGGTCTGGCTGTAAATCGCTTCCGGCCGTCGGGCGAGCACGCCGCTGTTGCTGCACGGCGCATCGACCAACACCCGGTCGAACGATTCCGGCAGAGCGTCTTTGATCTGTCCGAGCATCGAGGCGTGGTGTACCGCGATCCCCGTCAGCCCCCGGAGCCGAATCAACTCCCGCAACCTCCCGCACCGCTCCTCGCTTGCGTCAACCGCGACAACAACGCCCGAGCCTTCCAGCCGCTGATGAAGCTGAAGCGTTTTCGTCCCCAGCCCGGCACACCGGTCGAGCACGCGCTGACCGGAATGAACGTCGCACTGCTCCGCCACCATCGCCGCCGTCGGGTCCTGCACCTGCGCGATTCCCCCCTCCGCCCACTCCGCCAGCGTCGAGCGCTTCGCCCCCTCGACAACGAACATCCCCGCCTGCTCGTGCGGCCGCACGACCACACCCGCCTTTGCGAGCTGCCCTGCCGATCCGCCGCGAAACAGCCGAACAATCGTCGGCGGCTCGGCGTGGTCGTGCTCGCAGAACCGCAGCGCGTCGGCAACGCCGAGCAACCCCACGAGCCGGCGAAACAACTCCGGCGGATGCGAGAGCACCATCTCCGCGTACCCCTGCGGGTTCCGCCCCCGGTCCGGCGTCGCCGGCGGACCCTCCCGCGTGGCACGCCGAAGCACCGCGTTCACGAACCCCGCCGCCTTCCCGTGCCCGAACCGCTTCGCCTGCTCCACCGCCTCGTCCACGGCCGCGTGGGCGGGAATCCGGTCCAGGAAACGGACCTGGTACAAACCGATCGCCAGGATCTTCTGCACCAGCGGATCAATGCCCAGGAGCGACCGCCCCGAGTAATGGTGAATCAAGTACCGCAGCGGCCGCAGGTTCTTGACTACGCCCGTGATCAACTGCTCCGCCAGCGCAAGGTCGCGCGGGTCGGCAGGGGGGCCGTGGTCGGAGCTCCGCCCGCGAACCAGCCGCGCCGGCCAGAGCGGCAGGGCCTTCGCGTCCAGCTCAATCAGTGCGAAGTCTCGCGCATTCATCGAGCAATCTTAGATCGACTCGAGCCGCATTCCCGGCTGCCACGGGTGCCCGTTTCGGTACGCCGCCAGCGGCATCGGCCGCTTGCCCTCCGGCTGAATCTCCACGATCTCAACCCCGCCGTCGCCGCCCGCCACCAGCCCGTCGATCATGATCTCGCCCGGCTCCCACCGCGAACCCTCGCCGCGCCCCGCCCGCGCGCGCACGAGCGTCGCCCGCGCCAGCTCCGCCCCCGCCGCGTCGCCGATCCGCACCCGGCAGCCCGGCCACGGGTACAGCCCCCGAATGCGACGCGCAATCCGGACCGACGGCGCCGTCCAATCAATCGCCGCCGACTCGCGCGACAGCTTCCGCGCCAGCGTCGCCTGCGAATCATCCTGCGGCATTTCGACGGCCGTCCCATTCGCCAGCGCCTCCACCACCCGCAGCACCAGCGGCGCCCCGTTCACCGCCAGCCGGTCGTGCAATTCGCCCGCCGTTTCCAGCTCGCCGATTTCCACGCGCGACTGCCCCAGCACCGCCCCCGCGTCCATTTTCGACGCCAGCCGGATCACCGAATTCCCCGTCACCCTCTCCCCGTCGATGATCGCCCAGTTGATCGGCGCCGCCCCACGATATTTCGGCAGCAGCGACGCGTGCAGGTTCACGCTTCCCAGGCGCGGATGGTGCACCTGCCGCTCCCCGATCTTCTGCCCGAACGCGATCACCACCATCACGTCGGCAGGGGGCAGACTTTCGCCATTGATGTCGTCGGTCCGGATCAAGGGCAGGCCCCGATCGATCGCCAAGTGCGCGATCGCCGTCGGAGTGAGCTTTCGACCCCGCCCCGCGGGACGATCCGGCTGGCTGACCACCTGAACGATCTCGTGCCCGCCCTCCAGCAGCGCGCCCAGCGTCGGCAAGCCGAACTCTCCACTTCCCGCGAAGATGATCCGGAGTGGCGCCATCGGGTGACGGTCAGGGCAGGGGGGCTACTTCTTCGGCCGTTTCGGCCCGGACCCCGGCGAGCCGCCCCCGCCGGCCTTGCCATCCCCGCCGTGTTCCTCGTCCCACAGGTCCTGGAGTTCCTTGAGGATCTTCCGATGCGCCATCTTCGCCACCGGCCCCATCCTGTCTGTGATCAACGTCCCGTTGAGATGGTCGAACTCGTGCTGCCAGATCCGGGGTACGTACCCGCTATCCACCTGTTCAAAATGGTTGCCTTTCAGGTCCTGCGCCTGCATCCGCACCTTCTTTCCCCTCAGGATCTTCGCATTGACGTTCGGCAAACTCAGACACCCCTCCTCCGACTCATCCTCCCCTTCGACCTCGCTCAGCGAGGGGTTGACGTACACCCGGTCATCCTGCGGCTCGCCGGTCGGATTGATCACGAACATCCGGATGTTGTGCCCCACCTGCGGCGCCGCCAGCCCCACGCCGCGATACTCGCGCATCAACTCGAACATCCGTGCCGCCATCGCGGCGAGCGCCTCGTCGAACACCTCAACGGGCTTGCTGATCTTTTTCAGCCGCGGATCCGGCCACAGGATGATCTTCAGGTCTTCGAACATGCTCGAACAATACCCGCCAAATGCTCGCGCGGATGACGGCGGCGTAATACCAGCAGCGGGGGCTACGTTCCCGTAACCACCAACGGTAGGCGAGTTTGTTGACATCTGCAACTTGTTCGCCTTACAGTGGCGCGCCTAACATCTGGCGCCCGAGGCTTGGTCGGGGCGTCGCGTAGGAACCTGCACTTCGGGGATCGAATTAACGACGGCGGGTTCCCGCCGTAGTGATCGGTAATAAACCGGCCCGCCGGCCGATTCACCCTTCGGACCTCTGCCAGATGCGCCATGCTACAGCGTGCCGACTCTAACCAGGGAAAGACAGTGGCGGACAAAAACGACGACACGCCGCAAGGCTATCGAAACATCGACCCGGAGGATCAGAAGAAGGCCCAGGTCTTCTTCGACCGCGGGCAGCAGGTGGCCGGCACGGGCAACTACGAGTATGCCATCGAAATGTACCTCCAGGGCCTCAACATCGACCCGGACGCCGTCGTCGCGCACCAGTCGTTGCGCGACTTTTCGCTGAAGAGAAAAGCCAGCGGCGGTAAGTCCCTGGGCATGATGGATAAGATGAAGCTCCCCAAGGCCAAGGAAGACAAGCAGGCGATGCTCAACGCCGAAAAGCTCCTCGCCTACGACCCCGGCAACACCGACCACATGCTCTCGCTCATGCAAAGCGCCCACCGCGGCGGCTTTTACGACACCGTCCTGTGGATCGGCCCCATCCTGAAAAAGGCCAACGATTCCAGCAGGAAACCCGAGTTCAACAAGTACCAGGCCATCAAGGAAATCTACAAGGACCTTCACGAGTGGCAGTTGGCCGTCGAGGCCTGCCAGGCCGCCGCCTCGATGCGCCCCGACGACATGGACCTCACCACCGAGCTGAAGAACCTCGGCGCGTACCTCACCATGTCCAAGGGGAAGTACGCCACCGGCAAGAGCTTCCGCGACAGCATCCGCGACGTCGAAGGCCAGCAGAAGCTGATGAACCTCGACAAGGACGTAATCACCGACGACGCACACGCGAAGCTAATCGGCGAGGCCGAGGCCGAGTGGAAGGCCAATCCGGGCGAGCCCGGCAAACTGCGCAAGTACGTCGAGGCGCTGGTCCGCACCGAGGAGCCGCAGTACGAGAACAAGGCCATCGAGCTGCTGGAGGAGATGTACCAGAAGACCAGGCAGTTTAACTGGCGGCAATCACTCGGGCGGATCCAGCTCACGCAGCTCAGCCGCATGGAGCGGTCGCTGCGCGCGCAGGTGAAGGCCAACCCCCACGACGAGAACATCAAGCGCGAGTACACCGACTTCCTCCGCGACCGCGCCGAAAAGGAGCTGGCCGAATACTCCCTCTGGCTGGAGAACTACCCCACCGACGCCAGCATCCGATACCAGGTGGCGCTGCGGCTGTTCAGCCTTAAGCGCTACACCGACGCCATCCCCTTGCTACAGCAGGTCCGAAACGACCCCAAATACCGCAACGAGGCCGGCATCTACCTCGGCCGCGCGTTCCTCGACGCCGGCTACGTCGAGGAGGCCGTCGATACCCTCCGCCAGATCGCCTCCGAATACGAACTGCAGGGGGACGAGAAGTCCAAGCTGATGCACTACTGGGCCGGCCGCGCCCTCGAGCAGAAAGGTGAGGCCCAGGAGGCGCTCGGCCACTACAGCAAGGTCGCACAGTGGGACTTCAATTACCTCGACGTCCAGGCCCGCATCCGCGAAATCCGCGGAAAGGTGAAGGCGCAGTAAGATCGCGCGCGCCGCGCCGCGCACCGCGTCGCCGACCGTGCCTTGGCGTGCACCGGGGAGCAATCAATCCAATGTCCCGTCTGCGAATACTGCTGGCAGCGGCGCTGCTCGGTTCCACGGCGTGCGTCACGGCCCAACCCGCCAGGCCGATGAACCTCGTGTTCATCCTGACCGACAATCACGGCGCCTGGACCGTCGGCTGCTACGGCAACAAGGACGTCCAGACCCCCAGCATCGACAAGCTCGCCGCCGATGGCATGCGCTTCACCCGCGCGCTCTCGAGCAACCCCGTATGCTCCCCGACGCGGGCCACGTACCTCACCGGCCTGATCCCCTCACAGCACGGCATTCACAGTTACCTGCCGGCGGAGAAGCCCGGCACGAACGTCCCCTGCGCCATCGGCGAGTTCGGCAACCTCCCCCGGATCCTCCACAACGCCGGCTACGTCTGCGGCCTCTCCGGCAAGTGGCACCTCGGCGGCAACTACCAGCCGCAGGTCGGATTTTCCGACTGGATCACCATGCCCTCCGGCCACACCACTACCTTCTACGACGCCGAAGTGATCGAGGACGGCAAGCTCCGCAAAGAGCCGACTTATCTCACCGACCTCTGGACCGAGCACGGCGTGCGGTTCATCGAGAAGAACAAGGACCGCCCGTTCTTCCTCTACCTCGCCTACAACGGGCCCTACGGCCTCGGCCCGTCCCTGAACCACCCGGCCCGCAACCGCTGGGGCGCCTACTACGCCGACAAGCAGCTCCTCAGCTTCCCCCGCGATTCGATGCACCCCTGGCAGAACGCCAACAAGCAGTTCCTCAACAACATCGTCTCCATCCGCCGCGTGGCGGCCGAGGTCAGCGGCGTGGACGACGGCGTCGGCCAAATCATGGACACGCTGCACCGCCTGGGCCTCGACCAGAACACGCTGGTCGTCTTCGCCGGCGACCAGGGCTGGATGGGTGGCCAGAACGGCATCTGGGGCATGGGCGACCACCTCCGACCCATCGGCGCCTTCGAGCTGATGATGCACGTCCCCCTGATCTTCCGCCTCCCCGGAAAAATCCCCGCCGGCAAAACCACCGACATCTTCGTCAGCAATTACGACTTCCTCCCGAGCGTCCTGAGCGTCATGGGCCTCGCCGAGAAAATGCCGCGGGTGCCCAAATCCCCCGGCCGGGATTACTCGGCCGTCCTCCGCGGCGAGACGATCGCCTGGAACAACGAGATCTTCTACGAGATGGAAAACGTCCGCGCCATCCGCGAGCAGCGGTGGAAGTACGTCGAGCGGCACCCCGACGGCCCCCACGAGCTGTACGACATGCAGACCGATCCGCACGAGCGCGTGAACCTCTACGGCGAGCCGCGCCAGAAAGAGGTGCAGGCGGAAATGGCCAAGCGGCTGGCGGCGTTCTTCGCGAAATACGTCGATCCGCAGTACGACGTCTGGCACGGCGGCAGGTCCAAGGCACGGCGGTTGGGGCAAGCGGCTAAGGCGGAGTAAGATAACGGCCGTCATCCGGTGCAAAGTGCCCCAGGAGAAAGGCGGATTTCAGTGGCGGACGTTTCCACTCAGCGCGTGTTCGTCGGCGTGGACATCGGCGGGACCAAGATCGGCCTCAACGGCCTCGACGACGGCCGCAAGGCCGTCTCCCCGCGCTGGGTCGAGGTCGAGGCGCTCTCCCACATCGGCCCGCGCGCGACCGTGGGGCAGATCGTCGTCGGCGTCAGAAAGTTCCTCGAAACCAACGGCCTCGGCACCGACCGCGTCGCCGCCGTCGGCGTGGACAGCCCCGGCCCCGCCGACATCAACGGCCGCATCCAGCGCTCCGCCAACATGCACCCCGACTGGGACGGCTTCGAGCTCCGCGAGCAGGCCGAGGCCGCCCTCACCGAATCCTTCGGCCGCCCCATCTCCGTCTCCTACGAAAATGACGTCAACGCCGCCGCCCTCTGGGAAAGCTTCGTCGGCGCGCCCCGCGGCAACGAGGTCATGGCCCTGCTCGCCCCCGGCACCGGCCTGGGAGGCGGCATCGTCATCAACGGCCTGCTCCTCCGCGGCGCGCGCGGCATGGGCGGCGAGCTGGGTCACATTGAAATCGTCCACCCCCCCTTCGTCCCCGGCACCCAGCAGCCTCCCTGCGGCTGCGGCCAGAAGTATTGCGCCGAAGCCTACGCCTCATTGGCCGGCATGGCGCGCATGCTCCCGGAGGTGCTCAAGCTGCCGAAATACAAGGACCACCCCTTACAGCAAGTCACCGGCGGCGACGACGTCTGGCGCAAGCGCGCCTACCAGGTCCGCGGCCTCGCCGCCAAAGGCGACGAGCTCGCCCTGGCCATCTTCGACTGGCAATCGCAGGCGATCGGGAAGCTCTGTCGCCAGGTGGCCGACACGATTGACCCCGACCGCATCGTCATCGGCGGCGGCTTCATCGAAGGCGGCAAGGAACTCACCGACCGCATCATGCGCACCATCCGCGAAACCTTCGACCAGCTCGCCTTCACGCGCCACGCGGCGGAGGTGCGCTTCGAGACCGCCACCGCCGCGGACCAGGCGGGGTGCCTCGGCGCGGCGCTGTCGGCGTGGCAGTACGCCCACAAATCAGAATGAACACTGCCCACGAATGAACACGAATTCACACGAATAAGAGCAAGAGAGAAGCCTCTTCTCATTCGTGTTCATTCGTGTCAACTCGTGGGCAGTCTTCTTCACGCGGCCGCGAGAGCCTCCGGTTCTCTCACGGGCGAGCGGTTGGGATAGAAGACCAGCAGCGCCGCCAGGCACCCGAGCGTGATCCACATCGGGAAGCTGTAGAACGCCCTCCAGTTCATGGTCCCGCCGCACTTGGCCCAGGTGTCCACCCATCCTGCCATCAGGTTTCCCGCGATGACGCCCGCCCCGAAAATGATTAGGTTGAACAGGTTCTGCGCGCTGGCGCGCACATCCGGCGTGGTCTGCTCGTCCACGATCATGAAGCAGATGAAAAAGAAGCAGCCGAAGCACACGCCGTGCAGCGCCAGGCCCGGAATGATCGCCCACGCGTAGGGCAAATAGGCCAGCACGAAAAAGCGCAGGATGTACGCGATCAGCCCGATACTCAGCAGCGTCTTGCGCGGCACCCGCTTGACAATCAGCGGCATGCACGCGAGCACCACAATTTCCGACATCTGCCCCACCGTCATCAGCCCGGCCCCGCCGACGCCGAAGATCTTGTCGATCCATGGCGCCTTGAGGTCCAGGTGCAGCAGGTATTGGGCCGTGCGGGCGAAGAAGAACTGGTGAACCGTCGAAATCGGAAATGAGACCAGGAACACCGTGATCAGCGGCTGCCGCACGATCTCCGCCATCGCCTCGGCCGGCGCGTAATTCTTTTCATCCCGCCGCGGCGGCGTCTTCGGCAGGGTTAGGCAATACAGCCCCTGGATCACGCCGAGGATCGCGCTGAGCCGGAACGCGTCCGCCATCCCCCTCACCTGCGCGAGCTTCACCGCCGCCGGATCGCCCAGCGCCGGCGTGTGTTTATACAGCAGCCACTGCCCGATCCCGATGCACACCACGATCCACCCGGCCGTCCCCCACACGCGCACCTTCCCGAAATCCCGATCGCGGTCCGGCAGGTGCGCGAACGACACCGCGTTCACCACCGCCAGCGTCGGCGTGTACAGCACGCCGTAAAAGAACGACAACGCCAGCAGTGTGTAGAACCCCGTCACGTCCGCCAGGATCCACACGACCACCGCCCCTATGACGTGCGCGATCGCCAGGAAGTGCTCCGAATTGAGATACCGGTCGGCGAGCTGGCCCGCGATGAACGGCGAGATCACCGCCCCGATCGCCCCCGCCGCCGCCAGCCAACCCACGTCCGGCCCCGAAAACCCGCGGTACTCATTCAGAAACGTGAACAGCAGCGGAAGCCAAGCCCCCTGGATCGCGAACTGCAAAAACATCATCACCGACAGCCGCACCTTAATCAGCGGCGGCGCCGGCACCGGCTGCGGAGAGACCAGAACGGGTACGGTCATGCCGCCTCCAGCGGGGTGAGATCGGCGACCGAAATCGCAGGATGATTCGCCCCGGTGAGGACGCGATTGAGCTCGGCAACGTCGATCGCACCCAGTTCCGCGAACTCCACGCCGATCACCCGTCCGTCCGCGGCCAAATCGATCAACCACGGCCCGTGGCGCTCCGTGCGAGCGGCTTTATCGCCGGGCTGGCGCTCCAAGTAAAGATACGCGGCGAACGGTTTGCCTTTGTGATACGTGACTTCGAGATAAGGCTTGGCCATGGCTCAGTCCACGGGATAGGCGGTTACCACGATCAGGACCTGCGCGGCTTCGTCCGGCTCCACAACGATTTCCCACGGCCGGGCCCGTGAGAGGTTTCGATGATGAACCGGCCGGCCTCAGCGCCGGGGCGGAAGGCCGTGGCACTTTCGAGCATGTCGCGCAAATCGGTTTCGGTGAACGACCGGTCCAACATGCGCTTGGCCAGATGCGGGTTGGAGCAATCCAGCTCCCAATCCCACCAATCCGGCCAATTCTGCCGGGATGTTACCACTCCGGGTGTCTCCCTTATAGGCCGAAGTACTCAGCCGGGAATAATCACAGCCTTGATGTCATTACCCCGCGCCGCCAGCATCCGGCGAAAGGCGCTCACCGAATCCTCAATCGGAAACGGCGTCGTCCAGCTCGTCACGTCCACCTTCCCATCCCTCATCAGGTCCACGGCCTCGCGCAAATCCTCGATCCTGGCGGCATACGACCCGATGATCGTCCGCTCCGCCAGCGTGATGTCGAACGAATTGAACGTCATCTCGTTCTCGTGCAGCCCGATCCACACCGCCGCCCCGCCCGGCCTCGCCGCCGCGATCGATTGCCGCTTGGTGGCCGCGGCGCCCGCCGCATCGATCACCAGGTCCACCCCCTCGCCCTCGGTCAACTCGCGACACACCGCCGCCGCGTCCTCATTGCGCGCGTGAATAACGCGCTTCGCCCCCAGCCGCTGCGCCACAGCCAGCCGCTCCGGCGAGAGATCCGACACGAACGTGCTCGCCCCGCCGAGCACTTGCATGACCTGCTGGCACATTAACCCGATCGGCCCCGCGCCCAGCACCAGCACCGTCCTGGGCCGCAGGTGCTCGGTCAGGTGGTGGATGTGCACGCCGTTGGCCAGCGGCTCCGCCAGACACGCCGCCCGCGCCGGTAGATTTTCCGGCCAGGCGATCAGGCACCGCGCCGGCACGTTCACGTACTCGCCAAACGCCCCCAGTCGATTCATCCCGAACACCTGCCGCTGCCCGCACAGGTGCGGGTCCCCCCGCCGGCACCGCACGCAATTCCCGCAGGGCACCAGCGCGTTGGAAACGACCTTCTTGCCGAGCAGGTCGCGCGGCACCGACCGGCCGACCTGATCGACAACGCCGCAGAATTCGTGGCCCATGACCAGCGGCGGCGTCCGCCGCGGGCTGCGATTCTTAAACCCTTCCAATTCGCTGCCGCAGATCCCGCAGGCGGAAACTTTCAGCAGCACTTCGTCGTCGGCGATCGAAGGGACCGGCTGATCGGCGACCGTGAGCGTGTCATGCGCAGGGTAGAAGAGCGTCTTCATCGGGACGGATCGTACCAATTTTGCAACCGCGATGCTTATTGCGCGGTTTGCCATTACGAGAACGGGAATGCGGAGGACACGGAGTGCACAGAGCACACAGAGGAGAAGTTCAAATCCGCATTTCTATGTGCCCTCCGTGTCCTCTGTGAACTCCGTGCTCGCTTGAATTTTGCGTCGCCCGTGGCGCGGCGGTAATACATCGCCCACATGACCCTCCGCCTCACCACGCTCGACGTCGCCGTCTTCGCGGCGTACATGGCGGTGGTCCTTGGCGTCGGCATCTACGCCGCCAAACGCGGCGGCAAAAGCAAGCGCGACTACTTCCTCGCCGGCGACAAGCTCCCCTGGTGGATGATCGGCGGCAGCATCGTCGCCGCCAACATCTCCAGCCACCACTTCGTCGGCGTCATGGGCACCGCCTACAAACGCGGCTTCGCCGCCATGACCATCGAGTGGGGCGCCATCCTCATCGGATTCAACGCCCTGCTCTGGGTGTTCCTCCCGTTCTACCTCCGCAACGGCTTCTACACCGTCCCCGAATTCCTCAAGCGCCGCTACGGCTCGGCCGCCCGCCTCGCCTTCGCCGCCCTCATGCTCGCCATGTACGTCTTCGTCGAAATGGCCGGCGTGCTGTTCCTCGGCGCCATCGCCTTGCACTCGCTGGTCGGAATGCCCGTCATGTGGAGCGTCATCATCCTCGCCGCCGCCACCGGCCTGTACACCATCCTCGGCGGCCTCCGCGCCGTCGTCTGGACCGAGATGCTCCAGCTCGTCGTGCTCCTGATGGGCGGCGTCGCACTGACCGTCGCCACGCTTCACGCGGCAGGGGGGTGGCACGCCGTCGTCGAATCGTCGCGCCACTGGCAGATCCTCATGCCCGCCGACGACAAGGACTTCCCCTGGACCATGTACCTCGGCGGCTCGCTGTGCACGAGCATCTTCTACGCCGCCGCCAACCAGTTCATCGTCCAGCGCGCCCTCGCCGCCAGGGACGAGTGGCACGCGCGCATGGGCATCGTCTTCACCGATTATCTGAAATTCCTCACGCCCCTGATCATCATCATCCCCGGCCTGATGGCGCCGCGCCTCTATCCGAACCTCGACAAGCCCGACGAAATCTTCCCCACGCTCGTCAAGGGCCTGCTCCCCTCCGGCCTCGTCGGGCTCGTCATGGCCGGCCTCATCGCCGCCGTCATGGGCCACATCTCCGGCGTGATCAACTCCTGCACCACCATCGCGACGATCGATTTCTACCTGCCCCTGATGAAGTGGCGGGCACGGCGGCGGGCGCCCGCCGCCGTCGCGGTGAGCGCGGGACAATATCGCACTTCCGATCGGGAACTGCCAGTTTTGGAATACGCCAGCCCCCAGCTCGAACAACCCGCCGAGGGCGCCACCGACGCCCAGGCCGTCGCGTTCGGACGCCTCATCGGCGTGCTGGTCATCGTATTCAGCATCCTCTGGTCCAAGGTGCTCTTGTCCCGCTCCAACGAACCGATCTTCCTCTACCTGCTCAACCGTTACGGCTATTTCACGCCGGGAATCGCCGTCATGTTCCTTGCCGGAATCCTCTGGAAAGGCGCCACGCACGCCGGCGCATTGACCGCCGGCGTCCTCACGGTGCCCCTCTCCATCTGGCTGGAGCGGCAGTGGCCGCACTTGCCCTTCCAGAACCGCACCGGCATCGTGTTCTGGGTCTGCATCGCCGCGTGTATTCTGGTCAGCCTCGTCACGCCGCGGAAGTCGGACGAGGAGCTCACAGGCCTCGTCTGGACGCCCGCGAGCATGAAACTGCCGCCCGAAGTACGGGCCCGTGAGCGCGGGGTAAGAAACCCGGTGATCTGGTGGGCGGCAATTACGGCCGTGACGGTGTTCTTCTACGTGTGGTTCGCGTGAGGCGAGGATGAGACTGTCAATCCTGCTGTTGCCGCTGTGTTGCGCCGCCGCGCTCGCCCCGGCATCCGCCCAGTCTCTGCACGAGCAGGCCGTCGCCGAGTCCCTGACGCCGGTTCGCCCCGGCGTTCCGGCCCGCTCCCCGTTCTGGAACGCCAAGGCGAAGCAGTTCGTGTACGCGCCGGCGTTCGAGTTCAAGACCGTGCCGGGGGCCGCTGCGTACCGATTCACGGTGACAGGAGCGGACGGGCGGGAACGCACGTTCGGCGCGGCCGAACCCTGGGCGCCCCTGTCGCCCGTGTGGGCCGACGTGCCCGTCGGCACGACGAACTTGCGCGTCGAGGGCGTGGACGGCGAAAGAGTCGTTGGCCTGGCAGGCGAGCGAACGTTCCACCGCGGAGCCGTATTCGGCGGCGAATACGGCAATCCCGTGCTGCCCTACGCCCAAAGCGCGCGGGTCGCACTCGCAACGGTGGTCGCCGAGCCCTTCGTGAAGCGATGGCGCGAAACCGGCAAGCGCGACCCGGATTACGCCCTGTACCGTTACCCCTCGAAAATCATCGGCAAGGTCATGACGGCTTGCGCGACGTACTCGCTGCAGGACCCGCCCCCAGCCGACGCCGCCGAGGCCCTCGACGCCGGCCGCCGGGCCGCCGACTACCTGATGTCGATCACGGCCGCCACCGGCCCGCTGGCCGGGGTGCCGCCGACCTACGAGCGCTCCGGCGCGACCGGTAGAGAAAACGACCGCTGGACGTGGATGATGACCCCGGCCGAGGCCGGCCAGGGATACCTCGATTTGTACGACGCGACGAAAGACGAAAAGTATTTGCAGGCTGCGGGCCGGATCGCCGCCGGCTACGCCCGCCTCCGGCGGCCCGACGGGACGTGGAACGCGAAGGTAGACAATCAAACGAACGAGGCGCTTTCCCCGACGGACCTGATCCCGGCGGAGGTGATCGATTTCCTCGACCGCGTCGCGGGAAACTACCCCAACGCGCCAGGCGCCGACCAGGCAGCGGCGGTTCGGGACCGTGCTGTGGCATGGACGCGCGCCAACCCCCTGCGCACCTTCAACTGGCAGGCCCAATTCGACGACATGCAGGTCCGCGGCCCGTACCAGAACCTCGCCAAGCACGAGGCCTGCATGTTCGCCGCCTATCTCTTCCGCACCGGCTCCAAAGAAGATTTGGCCGCCGCCGAAGAGCTCCTGACCTACGCCGAGGACCAGTTCGTCGTGTGGGGTGCCCCGCCCGCCTCGAGCGCCAAATACGCCAAGCCCGACGACTGGTACACGCCCGCGTCCACCGAACAGTACGCCATGTTCGAGCCCGTCTCCGGCAGCTCGGCATTCATGATCATGGCCTACGTCTCGGCCTACCGCGCCACCGGCAAGCCCCTGCACCTGGCCAAGGCCCAGGCCCTGGCGGACACGCTTACGCGGGCGCAGGCGCGATACAACGGCCGCTACCCCACGCGCCTGTACAAGTCCCGCGACAGGACCTACTGGGTCAACAGCACGGTCAACGTCATCCGCGCCATGCGCATGCTGGCCGCCGCCCTGCCCGCCGGGGAGAAAAAATGAAAATCACCAAAATCGAAACACTCGTCTGCCACGCGAGAATGCGCAACTGGGTCTTCGTCAAAGTCCTCACCGACCAGCCCGGCCTCTACGGCTGGGGCGAGGCCACCCTCGAATGGCACACCCGCTCCATCGTCGGCGCGATCGAAGACATCAGCCACCTCCTCGTCGGCGAAGACCCCACCCGCATCGAGCACCTCTGGGAGATGATGTACCGCCAGCACTTCTGGCACGGCAACGGTATCGTCCGCGGCACCGCCATCAGCGGCATCGACATCGCACTCTGGGATATTCTCGGCAAAGTCCACGGCGTTCCCTGTCACAAGCTCTGGGGCGGCCCCGTCCGCGATTACGTCCGCCTCTACTCGCACCTCGGCGGCGGGAAAATGGAGGACTTCTACTGCTGCGACCCCGCCGACGCCAAACGCTTCGGCGACCTCGCCCATGCCGCCGTCGAGGAAGGCTTCACCGCCTTCAAGTCCATGGCCGTCCCGGAAACGATGCCGCTCGAAGGCTTGCAGCCGATCAAGTACGCCGAGGCGTGCGTCGCCGCGATGAGGCAAGCCGTCGGCGACGCCGTGGACATCATGGTCGATTGCCACGCTCGCCCCTCCCCCCGAATGGGCCTCCTCTTCGCCAAAGCCCTGGAGCCCTTCAACCTCTACTGGTTCGAGGAACCCTGCTGGCCGGAGACAATGGACGATATCGCCCTCATCCAGCGCTCGGTGAAAACGCCGATTGCCACCGGGGAGCGCCTCGTCGGCATCCACGCCTTCCGCGAACTCTTCGAGAAACGCGCCGCCAGCGTCATCCAACCCGACATCACCCACTGCGGCGGCCTCACCGAAGCCCGCCGCATCGCCGCGATGGCCGAGGCGTATCGCCTCGCGATGGCCCCGCACAATCCGCAGGGGCCGGTCAGTACGGCGGCGTCATTGGAATTCGGTTTCGCCACCCCGTCCTACATCATCTGCGAGACGGTCCATTCGGACGTGCCATGGCGGGCGGACGTGGTCAAGGAAGGCTTTGTTGTCGAGAAGAAGGGGCGGATCGTCCGGCCGAATACGCGGCCGGGCCTGGGCATCGAGATCGATGAAGCCGAGGTGCGAAAGCACCCGTTTCAGCAAGAAATCGTGCAGCGGTCTTTCTACAGAGACGGGGCGGTGGGTGACTGGTGATCGGGTCATGCACGTGAAGCAGCCTTCATTCGCCGGCCTGATTGGCGTCGCGCGAGAGGACATCACGCCGCCGGTGGGCATCTACGCGCGGAGCTGGGGAGCGGCGAAGCACGACGTCGCCGAGGGCGTGCACCGGCCGCTGACGCTGACTTGCCTCACCTTTCAATCCACCGCCGCCGACGCGCCGATGGTGCTGATCGCCGCCGACCTCGGCACCTGGCGGAGCCGCGAAGACGAATGGCTCGTCCGCGGGGGCGTGATCGAAGGGCTTGGTCTTGAAGAATTCGGCGTGATGCTCTGCCTCTCGCACACGCATGCCGGCCCGAATACCGGCCGCGACAACGCCGCCAAACCCGGCGGCCACCTGATCGCCCCGTATTTGGACCATCTAAGGACCGCCGCCATCACCGCCGCGAACCGCGCCCTCACATCCGCCGCCCCCGCCGTCCTCACCTGGCGCTACGGCCGCTGCGACCTCGCCACCAACCGCGACCTCCCCGACCCCGCCGTCGACCGCGTGCTCTGCGGCTTCAACCCTGCCAACGCCGCCGACGACACCCTCCTCGTCGGCCGCGTCACCGATAACGCCGGCAAGGTCATCGCGACCCTCGTCAACTACGCCTGCCACCCCACCACCCTCGCCTGGGAAAACCGCCTGATCTCTCCCGACTACGTCGGCGCCATGCGCGACGTCGTCGAGGCGCACACCGCCGCCGCCCCCTGCCTCTTCCTCCAAGGCGCCTCCGGCGAACTCGCCCCCGCCGAACAATACACCGGTGACGTGAGCCTCCCCGATCGCCACGGACGCCGCCTCGGTTACGCGGTCCTGAGCACCCTGGAAGCAATGAACTCCCCGCGCGCCGCATTGCGTTTCGAAGGCGTAGTTGAATCCGGCGCCCCGCTTGCCGTTTGGCGGGGATTTGCAGACGAACCTTCGCACAAGCTCGCCGCGATGAAGCTTGACATTGACCTGCCCCTGAAAGACCTTCCAAGCATCGCCGCCATCGAAGCCGAATCCTCCACATGCACCGACCCCGTCATAAAGGAACGCCTCTGGCGCAAACGCCTCGTCCGCCGCATCGTCAGCGACGGCACCACCAGCCGCTGGCCCCTCTGGCTCTGGCGCCTCGGCGACGCCTGCCTCCTCGGCCAATCGAACGAGGCCTACTCCATCTTCCAACAGCACCTCCGCCGCCGTCTCCCCAACCGCGCCGTCGCCGTCATGAACATCGTCAACGGCTGGGCCGGCTACCTCCCGCCCCGCGAAATGTACGGCCAGGACCTCTATCAGGTCTGGCAAACCCCCTTCGCCGCCGGATCACTGGAACTCCTGACCGAATCCGCAGCCCGCGCCGCCGGATCAATCATGAAGGATTGACATGTCAGAACCCAAGACCGCCCTCCGCGGCGTCTTCCCCGTCTTCCAGTTGCCCTACTACGACGCCGACGAAACCATCGACGACCGCACCCTCGAGCGCGAAATCCACTGGCTCTTCGACTCCGGCGCCGACGGCGTCGTCATGGCCATGGTCTCCGAGGTCCTCCGCCTCTCCTCCGAAGAGCGCGAAGCCGTCGCGAAATTCGCCTGCCGCTTCGCAGAAGGCCGCGGCCCCGTCGTCATCAGCGTCGGCGCCGAAAGCGCCAAGACCGCCGAACGCTACGCCCGCCACGCCGAAGACGCCGGCGCCGCCGCGGTCATGGCCATTCCTCCGGTCAGCGTCGCCGTCACCGAAGCCGAGCTGGTCACGTATTACGAGCGCATCCTCCACGCCACCTCCCTCCCCCTGATCGTCCAGGACGCCAGCGGCTACGTCGGCCGCCCTATCTCCATCGACGCGCAAGCGAAGCTTTTGCGCAATTGGGCCGACCGCATCCTCTTCAAACCCGAAGCCGCTCCCATCGGCCCCCGCCTCTCCGCCCTCCGCGACGCCACCGAAGGCCGCGCCCGCGTCTTCGAAGGCACCGGCGGCATCGCCCTCGTCGACAGCCACCGCCGCGGAATCGTCGGCACCATGCCCGGCGCCGACCTGGTCAAACCCATCGTCGCCCTCTGGCAGGCCCTCGAATCCGCCGACGACGACCGCACCTACCGCCTCTCCCTCCCCATCTCCTCCCTCGTCGCCGTCCAGAACAGCCTCGACGCCTTCCTCGCCGTCGAGAAATACCTCCTCGTCAAACAAGGCGTCTTCCGCAACACGATCATCCGCGGCCCCGTCGGCTACCAGCTCGACGACGAAACAAAATCCGAGGTGGATCGCCTCTTCAACCGCGTCATGGCCTCACTGTAACCCCATCCCCCGCACGTTCCGCAGGCTGATCGCCAGGCTCTCAAACGGGTCCCGCTGACACACATCCTGCTCCACGATGTACCACCTCACCCCCGCCTCCCCGCACGCGCGAAGAATGCCCGGCCAATTCATATTCCCCTCCCCCACCTCCGCCATGATCGCCTTCGGCCCCCGCGCCGCCTCCTGCCGCTTCTTAAACTGCTCTTCCGATTCTCCCGTGTTCCGCTTCAACCCATCCGCGGTCGTATCATCCCGCCCGTACACCATGTCCTTCAGATGCACCAGCGGCACCCGCCCCGCGACCTTCCGCACCCACTCCGCCGGATCACCCCCGCCCGCCTGCACCCAGTACGTGTCGATTTCGAAATGAGCCGCCGGATCGCACTCCTCAATGAGCATTCGCAGCCCCGCCCGCCCATCAAACTTCTCAAATTCCCAATGATGATTGTGATATCCCACCTCCAGCCCCCCGGCCTTCATCCGCCGCGCAACTTCCGAATACTCCCGCGCAAACCGCCGATACCCGTCCCGATTCCGATACTCCATCGGCAACACCCCCACCGCCGAATACCGGCACCCCAACACCCGGTGTTTCTCCAGCACCTCTTCCGTCTTATCCCGCATCGCCTCAAACGGCTCGTGCGTCGCGCAGCAGACTAACCCCTCCCCCCGCAGCATCCCCGCCAACTCCCCCGGCTCGATCGCCCCCACCCCGCTCACCTGCACCGCCTCGTACCCGATCTGCTTGATCCGCCGCAGCGTCCGCGCCAGATCCCCCGGCGTCCCCGCAAACGCCCTCACCGTATAAAGCTGCGCCGCGATCACCGAGTCCGGCATGACCAAAACGTAGCGCCGCCTCACCCCCAACGCAAGTTCGCCGCGTTTTGCCCTTCCACACGCTCCCACGCCCTTGTTACACTTCCCCCCGTAGGGGATGAAGGAGCCATGTCCGCGGGGAACCATTCCGCATTTCGCAGCATGCCTCGCTCACCCTCCTACGCTTGGCCGAGTTGGCGGCCGCTTTCGATGACGACCCGGAAAGCCGTTTCACCCATCGGGTCGCGATGCCCTAGCACAGGAGACAGTCCATGGGCAAGAAGTTGTACGTCGGCAACCTGAGCTACAACACCAGCAGCTCGGAGTTGGAACAGTTGTTTTCCCAGTACGGCCAGGTCCAAAGCGCGGAGGTCATTCAGGACCGCGAGACCGGCCGCAGCAAGGGCTTCGGCTTCGTCGAAATGACCAATGACGACGAGGCACAGAAGGCCATCGACGCCCTCAACGGCCAGCAGCAAGGCGGCCGCGCCCTCACCGTCAACGAGGCCCGCCCCAAGGAACCCCGCAGCGGCGGCTTCGGCGGCGGAGGTGGTGGCGGCGGCCGCGGCGGATACGGCGGCGGCGGCGGACGCGGCGGCGGCGGGGGGGGCGGCGGTCGCCGCGACCGCTACTAACCCGTTCCCTCCGCTCGCCCGCTCATCCCCAGCACCATCAACGAGGGAGAGGCCAACCCCGGCCTCTCCTTCATTTCTTGCGCCCACCCTCCGCCCCTTCTTTTCCTCGCCACGCCAAATCGCTATAACCCCTCCTACCACGAAAGGCGGTCAATGGAGCGTGTCACCGGCATCGGCGGCTTCTTCTTTCGCGCATCCGATCCCCCCGCGCTCGCCCGCTGGTACGCAACTCACCTCGGCATCGACCCCTCACCCGCCACCTACAACGAGCAAACCTGGCACCAGCAAGCCGGCCCGACCGTGCTCCACCCCTTCCCCCAATCCACCACTTACTTCGGCAGCCCCGAACGCCAATGGATGATTAATTTCCGCGTCCGAGACCTCCACGCCATGCTGAAGCAACTCCGCACCGCCGGCATCAACGTCCAGGACCCCGAATCTCACCCCAACGGCCTCTTCTCGCGCCTCCAGGACCCCGAAGGCAACCCCATCGAGTTGTGGCAACCCCAGGACGCCCAGAACCCCCGGGACGCCCCCGCCACGCCCGCGCCGCGCTGATCAAACGTGGCCCCATTCCGCCCGCCCGTTCATAATCCCCCCATGCAAACGCGATCGCCCGCTTGCTGCGCAATAATCGTACTATTGACCGCGCCCGCCCTCACCGCCCAGCAAACAACCGAAGCGGCCACAGACAAGTCCCAATTCACCCTCTTCAACCCCACCCCGCGCCAGCTCATGCGCGATTTCGAAACCGACCGCCCCGACCAGACCGAAAGCCCTTACACCGTTGATGCCGGCCACTTCCAGCTCGAAGCCGATTTCGCCAGCTACACCTACGACCGGCGCACCCCCGGCCCCGTGAAGACCCGTTTCCAGGACCTTACCCTCGGCGACGTCAACCTCAAGCTAGGCCTGCTCAATCACCTCGACGCCCAGCTCATCCTCACCCCCTTCCGCTGGCAGCGCACCCAGGACCTTTCCACCCGCGCCGCCCGCGAGGAGCAAGGCATCGGGGACACCCTCCTCCGACTCAAGTACAACCTCTTCGGCGACGACGACGGCCCCATCGCCCTCGCCGTCCTCCCCTACCTCAAGCTCCCCACCAACCAGGGCCAGTTCTCCAACCACTACCTCGAAGCCGGCCTGATCCTCCCCTTCAACTGGAAAATCCGCAAGGGCACCGAGCTGGGCGCCATGACCGAGTTCGACGCCAGTCACGACAACACCGGCGCCGGCTACCACCTCGACTGGGTCAACTCCATCGTCTTCCACCAGGACCTCATCCCCGACAAGCTCAACGCCTACGTCGAGCTCTACACACTCCTCAGCACCGAGCACCACGCCGGCCCCCTCATCACCGCCGACGTCGGCCTGATCTACTCACTCACCCCAGACTGCACCCTAGACCTCGGCGTCAACGCCGGCATCACCAAACCCGCCCCCGACTGGAACCTCTTCACCGGCATCTCCTTCCGCATCTAGCCAGACCCCCAACCCCACGGTTTCGCTCTAAAAAGTTGCCGAAGGTGGTTATACTTCCATCACCGCCACGGCCCGCCTGATGTGGCGTACCACGAGGTATCGCGACGTACCCGGCGTAGCACCGGCTACCAGCACGTGCCTCCCCCGATTCAAGGAACGCAAAAATGCAAACCCCAGCCACGGCATCCGCAAAGCGCTATCAAGTCGCTCAATTAAACCAAATCCCCACCGTCCGCTGCCCCTGCGGCTTCACCCGACGCGCCTTCGCCGGCGAAGGCTCCGTCGCCACCATGCACCTGCTCGACCTTCAGACCGACGCCGAAATCCACTACCACAAAAAGCTCACCGAAATCTACCTCATCCTCCAAGGCGAAGGCCACATGGAGCTCGACGGCGAACTCGTCCCCGTGAAGCCCATGACCGCCATCTACATCAAGCCCGGCTGCCGCCACCGCGCCGTCGGCAAGGACGGCCAGCCCATGAAAATCGTCGTCGTCCCCGTCCCCGCTTTTGATCCGGATGATGAATGGTTCGATTGAACTCACCGGCCCAGAATCAACCAGGCCGCCGCCACTTCCATCACGACCACGGCGACAACCGCATAAACCACGCCGATGCGGCTTCGCCCGGATGCCACCGCCGGTCGCTGCCGCCCCTGCTCATATTGCACCGCCGCGATCAGCAGATTGGCGTGAAAAGGCGTCAGATGGTACCGAGGCGCCCGCCGCAGCAGCGCCAGCCGCTGCGAATACGGCAACACCGGCCCCGCGATGCATCGCCGCACCAGATCCGTAAACGACCCCGCGCCGGACCACCCCCCCCCCCCCCCCCCCCCCCCCCCCCCCACCCCCCCCCCCCCCCCCCCCAACCCCCCCCCCCCAAACCCCCCCCACCCCCCCAACATACCCCCCCCCGTACCCCCCGAACCCCCCCCCAA
>Ga0308175_100000422_pt1 | contig 29508 bp, 42 predicted proteins | sample PhyCR1_3_FD_203893 | JGI IMG/M metagenome (GOLD analysis project Ga0308175, IMG submission 203893) | Soil microbial communities from UC Gill Tract Community Farm, Albany, California, United States - DLSLS.C.R1 | ecosystem: Environmental > Terrestrial > Soil > Agricultural land | place: USA...
GCCGCACACGCAGTTCAAGGCCGAGGTCTACGTCCTCTCGAAGGACGAGGGCGGGCGCCACACGCCGTTCTTCAACGGCTACCGGCCGCAGTTCTACTTCCGCACGACGGACGTCACCGGCTCGATCAAGCTGCCCGACGGCCAGGAGATGGTCATGCCGGGCGACAACACCAACATGGAGATCGACATGATCCAGCCGATCGCCATGGACCAGGGCCTCCGCTTCGCGATCCGCGAGGGCGGCCGCACGGTCGGTGCGGGCGTCGTGACGGAGATCATCAAGTAGGAAGGTCGAGGAGGCGCCGGTGCCACAGCAGAAGATCCGCATCCGTCTGAAGGGCTACGACCACCAGCAGGTGGACAAGTCCGCGCGCGACATCGTGGACACGGCCCAGCGCACCGGCGCCACCATCACCGGCCCCGTGCCCCTGCCCACCGAGAAGAACGTCTACTGCGTGATCCGCTCGCCCTTCAAGGACAAGGACTCGCGGGAGCACTTCGAGGTGCGCACGCACAAGCGCCTGATCGACATCCACTCGCCGACGCCGAAGACGGTCGACTCGCTCATGCGGCTGGACCTCCCGGCCGGCGTCGACATCGAGATCAAGCTCTGATGAAAGGTCTCGTCGGCAGGAAGCTGGGGATGACGCAGCTCTTCGACGAGGAGACCGGCGGCGTGACGCCCGTCACCGTGATCGAGGCGGGTCCGTGCCCGGTCGTGGCCGTCCGCACGCCGGACGTCGACGGCTACGAGGCCGTCCAGCTCGCGTGGGACGCGGTCGCCGAGCGCAAGCTCTCGAAGGGCGAGCTCGGCCATCTCGCGAAGAACGGCATCGACGGCGCCTACCGGCACCTCGTCGAGTTCCGCGGCCACTTCGCGGACGCCGTCCAGGGCGAGAACGTGACGGTCGAGATCTTCCAGGCTGGCGACAAGGTGAAGGTCGCGGGCACCGCGATCGGCAAGGGCTTCCAGGGAACGATCAAGCGACACAACTTCTCCCGCGGCCCCGTGACGCACGGCTCGCACAACGTTCGCAAGCCTGGCTCGATCGGCGCGTCGGCGACGCCTTCGCGCGTCTTCAAGGGCGTGCGGATGGCGGGACGCATGGGCGGCAAGCGCGCCACGCAGGTGGGCCTCACCGTCCATTCCGTCGATCCCGAGCGGAACCTGCTCCTCGTCAAGGGCGCAGTGCCGGGCCCGAAGAACGGCCTCGTTGAGATTCGCGAGGACGTGCGCTGATGGCTGCACCCAAGGCACCGGTGCTGGGAGCCGCGAAGAAGGAGGTCTCGCTCGACGAGGCCGTCTTTGCCGCCGAGATCAGGCCGCACCTCGTGCACGAGGCCGTGCGGGCCGAGCTCAACGCGCGCCGCCAGGGCACGCGGGCGGCGAAGAGCCGCGGTCTCGTCGCCGGCGGCCGCTCGAAGCCGTGGCGCCAGAAGGGCACCGGTCGCGCCCGCCAGGGCACGATCCGCGCGCCGCAGTTCACGGGTGGCGGCGTCGCCTTCCCGCCGACCCCGCGGGATTTCTCGCTGAAGGTGAACAAGAAGGCGGCCCGCGCCGCGCTGCGCGCCGCTCTGAGCGACCACGCGCAGGCGGGGACGCTCGGCCTGGTCGCCGGCGACTCCTTCGACGCCCCGTCCACGAAGCAGGCCGTCGAGCTCCTCGAGGGGTGGGGGCAAGACGTGCCGACGGTCGTCGTGGCGAGCGAGGACGAGGAGACGCTGATCAAGTCGTTCCGGAACCTGCCGCGCGTGCTCGTGACGGTTCCGGCCGAGCTCGAGGTAGCCCATGTCGTCTGGGCGCGCTCGCTTGTCGTAAGCGAAGCCGCGCTTCCGCTCGTGCAGGGAAGGGCGTCATGAGCCTCCACCCGTCCCAGGTCCTGATCGCGCCGGTGGTGAGCGAGAAGAGCTACCACCAGATCACCGAGAACCGCTACACGTTCAAGGTGCACAAGGACGCGCACAAGACCCAGATCCGCCAGGCCGTCGAGGAGCTCTTCGACGTCAAGGTCGTCGGCGTGAACGTGATCAAGATGCAGCCCAAGCCGAAGCGGCGCGGGATGATCAAGGGCACGCGCCCCGGCTGGAAGAAGGCCGTCGTCGAGCTCAAGGCCGGCGACACGATCGAGATCTTCGAAGGAGCGCAGTTGTAATGCCGGTTCGCCGTTACAAGCCCACTAGTGCCGGGCGCCGCTTCATGTCCGTCTCGACGTTCGAGGAGGTCACGAAGTCGGAGCCCGAGAAGAGCCTGCTCGCGCCGCTCTCGAAGAAGGGCGGCCGCAATGCGAACGGCCGGATCACGACGCGCCACCAGGGCGGCGGTCACAAGCGCCGCTACCGGATCATCGACTTCAAGCGCCGCAAGGACGGCGTGCCGGCGAAGGTGGCCGCGATCGAGTACGACCCGAACCGCTCGGCGCGGATCGCGCTGCTCCACTACGCCGACGGCGCGAAGAGCTACATCCTCGCGCCCGCGCAGCTCCGGGTCGGCGCGACCGTCGAGTCGGGCCCGGGTGCGGACATCCGGGTCGGGAACGCACTCCCGCTCGAGAACGTCCCGACGGGCACGCTCGTCCACGCGGTCGAGCTCAAGCCGGGCCAGGGCGCGAAGATGGCTCGCTCGGCCGGCTCGGGCATCCAGCTCGTCGCGAAGGATGCGGGGTTCGCGGTCCTGCGCCTCCCCTCCGGGGAGATGCGCCGCGTGCTGCTCGCCTGCCGCGCGACGATCGGCCAGGTCGGCAACGTCGAGCACCAGAACATCACCGGCGGCAAGGCCGGCCGGAGCCGCTGGCGCGGGAAGCGCCCCACGGTGCGCGGCTCCGCGATGAATCCCGTCGACCATCCGCACGGGGGCGGCGAGGGCAAGTCGAAAGGCGGCCGCCACCCGGTCACCCCGTGGGGCGTGCCGACACTCGGCAAGCGCACCCGCCGCAAGCACAAGGAATCGGACAAGCTGATCGTCCGCGGCCGTCGCCGCGGCAAGGAGGGCCGCCGCTAGTGAGCAGGTCGTCGAAGAAGGGGCCGTTCGTGGAGGAGCGGCTGATGAGCCGGATCGAGGCGATGAACGAGTCGGGCCAGAAGAACATGGTCCGCACCTGGTCGCGCTCCTCGACGATCTTCCCCGAGATGGTCGGACACACGATCGCCGTCCACGACGGTCGCAAGCACGTGCCCGTCTTCATCTCCGAGCAGATGGTCGGGCACAAGCTCGGCGAGTTCGCGCCGACGCGGACGTTCCGCGGCCACGCCGGCGATCGCACGGCGAAGGTGAAGCGCTAGTGACGGTCGCCGAGCAGGAGCGTCAGACCGTGCGCGCGGAGGCGCGGTGGGTGCACTCGAGCGCGCGGAAGGCGCGGCTCGTCACCGACCTCATCCGCGGCCGCTCGGTGCCCGAGGCGCGCACGATCCTCGCCTTCTCGACCCGTGCGGTCGCGAAGGACGTGGAGAAGGTGCTGCGGTCGGCCGTCGCGAACGCCGAGTCGCGCCCCGATCTCCACTGGCAGGGAGACGACCTGGTCGTGACCGCCGCCTACGCGGACGAGGGGCCGACCCTGAAGCGCTGGCGCGCCCGCGCCCGCGGCCGTGTCGCGCGCATCCGCAAGCGGACGTGCCACATCACGATCGTGCTCGCCGAGGGCGCGGCCACCTCGAGCGCTCCGTCCGTGCCGGCGATGGCGCCGCCCGAGCCGGCGCCCGTCGAGGAGCCGGCGCCCGTCGAGGAGCCGGCGCCCGTCGAGGAGCCGGAAGCCGTCGAGGAAGAGACGACCGAGGAGCCGGAGGCCGTCGAGCCCGAAGCAACGGAAGAGCCCGAAGCAACGGAAGAGCCCGAAGCAACGGAAGAGCCCGAAGCGACCGAGACCGAGAGCGAGGACGAGGACTAGTGGGACAGAAGATTCATCCGGGCGGGCTCCGCGTGGGCGTCATCCACGACTGGAAGTCCAACTGGTACACGGGCAAGAAGGAGTTCGCGGCCTACATCCTCGAGGACGTCCGCATCCGCGAGCACATCTACAACAAGCTCGCGCACGCCGGGCTGTCCGACATCCTGATCCGCAAGGACAAGCAACGGATCACGGTCGACATCTACACCGCGCGGCCGGGGATCGTCATCGGCAAGTCGGGCGTCGAGGTGGACGCATTGCGGCGCGACCTGCATGCGCTGACGCAGAAGAACGTCCACATCAACATCAACGAGATCAAGCGGCCGGAGCTCGACGCGAAGCTCGTCGCGCAGTCGATCGCCGAGCAGCTCTCCAACCGCGTTGCCTTCCGGCGCGCGATGAAGCGCGCGCTCGCCTCCGCGATCCGCTCGGGAGCGGCCGGCGTGAAGATCCAGTGCTCGGGCCGCCTCGGCGGCGGCGAGATGAGCCGGCGCGAGATGTACAGCGAGGGACGCGTGCCGCTGCACACGATCCGCGCGGACATCGACTACGGCTACGTCGAGGCGAAGACGTCGGCCGGCCGGATCGGCGTCAAGGTCTGGATCAACAAGGGCGAGATCATGCCGGAGGGCTTCGGCGAAACCGACACGCGGCTGGGCGACCAGGACACGCGGCGCCGGCGCGGTGGAGCGCTCGAGGGTCTCGGCGCCTCCCGCGAGAGCGGCCGCGGGCGCGGCCCCGACCGCGAGGGCCTCGGCCCGGTGCGCCAGCGCCGGCGCGGCCCGGGTGGCGGCCCGGGTGGGCAGGGGCGCGGCAGAGGCCGCGGTCCCGGCTCCGGCGGCGGACGTCCCGGCCCGGGGCGTCCCGGCGGACGCGATCGCGCGCGTGGCCAGGACAACGTCGAGAAGCCGCGCACCGACGAGCAGGCGACGTCGGCCGAGGGCCGCGCGCAGCAGCCGGTGGTCGAGCCGCAGGTCGAGGCGACGCCGCCGCAGGAGGTCGCCGAGGCGCCGGGCACGACGACGTCACAGCAGCAGGCTGCGGAACCGACGAAGGTCGAGCAGTCCGGGGATCCTGCGCCGGCGAAGCCGAAGCGCGCCAGCCGCAAGAAGGCGCCGGAGGCAAAGCCGCCGGCCGCCGGAGAAGAGACGCCTTCGGCGACGGACAAGGACGGTGAGAGCTGATGCTCATGCCGAAGAAGACCAAGTACCGCAAGGTGCATCGCGGCCGCCGCGCCGGCTATTCGAGCGGCCAGACCGCGGTCCAGTTCGGCGACTACGGGCTCAAGGCGCTCGACGCCGGGTGGATCACGAACCGCCAGATCGAGGCGGCCCGGATCGCGATGACGCGCAAGATCAAGCGCGGCGGCAAGGTCTGGATCAACGTCTTCCCCGACAAGAGCTTCACGAAGAAGCCGGCCGAGACCCGCATGGGCTCCGGCAAGGGCTCGCCCGAAGGCTGGGTCGCCGTGATCAAGCCGGGCCGCGTGATGTTCGAGCTCGCCGGGGTGCCGGAGCCGCTCGCGAAGGAAGCGCTTCGCCTCGCCGGTCAGAAGCTCGCGGTGAAGACGAAGGTCGTGAAGAGAGAGGAAGAGCTCTTTTGACCAGGGCATCGGAGCTGCGGGACATGTCGGACGACGAGCTCGAGCACCGGCTCGCGGAGCGGCGGCAGGAGCTGTTCAACCTCCGCTTCCAGTCGGTCACCGGCGCGCTCGAGAACCACGCGCGCCTGCGGCTCGCCAAGCGCGAGATCGCGCGGATCCTGACGGTTGTGAACGAACGCGAAGCAGAGAAGGCAAGGGCAACGAGTGGCTGAGAAGAACGAAGAGCAGATCGAGGAGACTCCAGCTTCGCCGGAGTCGAGTGAGGAAACCCCGGTAGAGGCGGAAGCCCCGGCCGAGGAGACTGCGGAGGAGACTGCGGAGGAGACTGCGGAGGAGACTCCGGTCGAGGCCGACGAGCCTGCCGACGAGCCTGAGGCTGTCGCAGAGGAGACGCCGGAGCCGGAAGCCCCCGCCGAGGAGCCCGAGCCGGGCGACGAGCCGGCGGCTGAGGAGCCTGCCGCTGAGGACCCGGCGGCTGAGGAGCCTGCCGCTGAGGAGCCTGCGGCAGTAGAGCCTGCGGCTGAGGAGCCGGCCGCTGAGGAGCCTGCCGCGGACGAACCGGCGGCCGAGGCCGCCAAGGAAGCGGCCGTGACCGAGGAAGCAGCGCCGGCGCCTCAGTCCGAGCCCAAGAAGAAGGGCAAGCGTCTTCCGCGTCGCCTGCGCGCGCAGAAGACACGCCCGCGCCACGCGGCGCCGGGCGGCGAGCGGAAGCCGATCGTCCGCCAGCCCAAGCCGGAGCACGAGCGCGGCAGGCGCCAGGAGCGCCGCGGCGTCGTCGTCTCGAGCGCGATGGACAAGACGATCGTCGTCAAGGTCGACGTGATCACCTCGCACCAGCGCTACAAGAAGGTCATCCGCCGGAGCGTCAAGTTCCACGCTCACGACGAGCAGAACGCCGCGAAGGTCGGCGACGTCGTCCGCATCGTCGAGACGCGCCCGCTGTCGGCGACGAAGCGCTGGCGCCTCGCCGAAATCGTCGAGGTAGCTCAGTGATCCAGCAGGAATCCCGCCTGAGGGTGGCCGACAACACCGGCGCCCGCGAGATCCTCTGCATCCGCGTCGTCGGCGGGCACCATCGCCGCTACGCGCGGGTCGGCGACATCATCGTCGGTACCGTCAAGACGGCGACCCCGCAGGGCGCCGTCAAGAAGGGAGAGGTCGTGCGAGCGGTCGTGGTGCGGACGAAGAAGCCGTTCGGCCGCGACGACGGCACGACGATCGCGTTCGACGAGAACGCGGCCGTGATCATCGACCAGCAGCGCAACCCGCGCGGCACGCGCATCTTCGGGCCCGTGGCGCGCGAGCTGCGCGAGAAGAACTTCATGAAGATCGTCAGCCTGGCCCCGGAGGTGCTCTGACAGTGGCTCAGACAATGAAAGTGAAAAAGGGCGACACGGTGCACGTCCTCCGCGGCAAGGACGCGGGCAAGAAGGGACGCGTCGTCGAAGCGCTGCCGAAGCAGGGGCGCGTGGTCGTCGAGAACATCAACGTCGTCAAGCGCCACCGCCGCCCGCGCGCGATCCAGAACACGACCGGGATGGGCGGAGCGGCGATCGTCCCCGGCGGAATCATCGAACTGCCGGCGGCGCTGCCGGTCTCGAACGTGATGGTCGTCTGCCCGACGTGCGGCAAGCCGACCCGGGTGAGCACGAAGGAGAAGGTCGTCAAGGACAAGACGATCCGCGTCCGGGTCTGCAAGCAGCCCGGCTGCGGCGAGGAGATCGACCGCTCGTGAGCGCCGTCGCCGACAACTACACGCCGCGCCTGAAGGAGCAGTACGAGCAGGAGGTCCGGCCGCGCCTCAAGGAGGAGCTGGAGCTCGACTCGATCATGCAGGCGCCGCGCGTCGAGAAGATCACGCTCAACATGGGCGTCGGCGAGGCCAAGACCGAGTCGAAGCTGCTCGACTCCGCGATCGAGGAGCTGACGACGATCGCCGGGCAGCGCGCCCAGGTGCGCCGCGCCCGCAAGTCGATCGCGCAGTTCAAGGTGCGCGAGGGGATGCCCGTCGGCACGCGCGTGACGCTGCGCGGCGCGCGGATGTACGAGTTCCTCGACCGGCTCGTCTCGATCGCGCTGCCGCGGATCCGCGACTTCCGCGGCCTCAGCCCGCGCTCGTTCGACGGTCGCGGCAACTACTCGCTCGGCGTCCGCGAGCAGCTCATCTTCCCGGAGATCAACTACGACGACATCCAGCAGGTCCGCGGGCTCGACGTGACGATCACGACGAGCGCCAAGACCGACGAGCACGCGTTCGCACTGCTGCGGGCACTCGGCCTGCCCTTCGCGGACGGCGACAGGAGAGAGCAGTAATGGCCAAGACGTCCCTCGTCGTGAAACAGCGGCGACCCCAGAAGTTCAAGGTGCGCAACTACACGCGCTGCAACCGGTGCGGCCGCCCTCGCGCGGTGTTCCGGAAGTTCGGCCTCTGCCGGATCTGCCTGCGCGAGCTCGCCCACCAGGGAGCGATTCCCGGCATGACGAAGTCGAGCTGGTAGGAGAAGAACGGTGCTGACCGATCCGATCGCAGACATGCTGACGCGCATCCGCAACGCCAACAAGGCGCTGCACGAGCAGGCCACGATGCCGACCTCGAGGATGAAGGTCGACATCGCGCGGCTCCTCAAAGAGGAGGGCTACATCCGCGACTACCACGTGGAGAAGGGCGAATCCTTCGATACGCTGATCATCGACCTCAAGTTCGGCCGCAACCGCGAGCGGGTCATCTCCGGCCTGAAGCGCGTGTCGAAGCCGGGCCGCAGGGTCTACGCCCGGAAGGACCGCCTTCCGCGCGTGCTCGGTGGGATGGGCGTCGCGATCCTCTCGACCTCGTCCGGTCTCGTCACGAGCCGCACCGCGCAGGAGCGCGGCATCGGCGGCGAAGTTGTGGCCTTCATCTGGTAGCGCGGTGGATCGTTTGCGACAGTGAGCAGAATCGGCAACGCACCCATCTCGATCCCGGACGGTGTCACCGTCACGATCGAGCCTGCCCGCGTGGCGGTCGCCGGCCCGCTGGGGACGCTGCAGCAGCAGGTTCCCACGCGGATGAAGATCGAGCAGCGTGACGGCGAGGTCGTCGTCACACGCCCGACCGACCGTGGGGAGGACCGCGCGCTGCACGGACTCACGCGCACGCTCGTGGCGAACATGGTGCAGGGCGTCACGCAGGGCTTCGAGAAGAAGCTCGAGATCCAGGGTGTCGGCTACCGCGCCGCGCTCAAGGGCACCGACCTCGAGCTGAACGTGGGCTACTCGCACACAGTCACGATCAAGCCTCGCACCGGGATCGCCTTCGAGGTGGCGACGCCGACGGAGATCCTCGTCAAGGGAACTGACAAGCAGATGGTCGGCCAGACGGCCGCCGAGATCCGCAAGGTGCGCCCGCCCGAGCCGTACAAGGGCAAGGGCATCCGCTACGAAGGGGAGTACGTGAGAAGAAAGGTCGGGAAACGTGCCTAGCCTCACCGTGAGAGAGGCCCGCCTGCGGCGCCACCGGCGCGTGCGCGCGAAGGTCCGCGGCACCGCCGAGCGGCCGCGCCTGGCCGTCTTCCGCTCGAACCGCGGCATCGAGGCGCAGCTCGTCGACGACGACACGGGTCGCACGCTCGCCTCGGCCTCCCATCTCGCGCTCGCGAAGTCGTTCAAGGGCGACAAGACGTCGCAGGCGGAGGCGGTCGGCAAGGCGCTCGCCGCGGCAGCGAAGCAGGCCGGCGTGGACGCGTGCGTCTTCGACCGCGGCGGCTACCTCTACCACGGACGCGTCAAGGCGCTCGCAGACAGCGCCCGCGAGGGAGGACTCCAGTTTTGAGCTCCACCGAATACACAGAGACGCGTGAGCTGAAGGAGCGCGTCGTCGAGATCAACCGCGTCGCCAAGGTCGTCAAGGGCGGCCGCCGCTTCTCGTTCACGGCGCTCGTCGTCGTGGGCGACGAGGTCGACCGGGTCGGCGTCGGCTACGGCAAGGCGCGCGAGGTTCCGCTCGCTATCACGAAGGCGGTCGAGGACGCGAAGAAGAACCTCTTCACGATTCCGAAGCACGGCACGACGATCACGCACGAGGTGCTCGGCAGGTTCGACGCGGCGAGGGTCCTGCTGCGGCCCGCCTCCGAGGGCACCGGCGTCATCGCCGGCGGCGGCGTGCGCGCGGTGCTCGAGCTCGGCGGCGTCCGCAACGTGCTCGCGAAGAGCCTCGGCACGACGAATCCGATCAACATGGCGAAGGCGACCGTCGCGGCGCTCCAGGACCTGCGGAGGCCCGAGGACGTGGCGAAGATCCGCGGCAAGCAAATCCACGAGGTGCTCCCGCTGCCGGCGACGCCGCCGGCCACGGCGGAGCCGGCCGAGGTCCCGCTCGAGGAGGCCGCGCCCGCGGCCGCCGTCGTCGAAGTCCAGCCGGAGGTCGTCGAGGAGACACCCGCCGCGGCGGAGCCGCCGGCTGCCGAGGAAGCTCCCGCCGAGGAGCCTGCAGCCGAGGCGGAAGCTCAGTCCGAGGAGCCTGCTGCCGAGGCTCCCGCGGAGCCGGAAACGCCCGCCGAGAAGCCGAAGCGGCGTACCCTGCGCAGGAAGAAGGACGACGCCTAGTGGCGAAGCTGCGCATCACCCAGGTCCGGTCCCAGATCGGACAGTCCGGCCGGCATCGCGGCACCCTGCGCGCTCTCGGGCTCGGCCGCATCGGCCGCAGCGCCGAGCACGAGGAGTCCCCGGCGCTCGCCGGCATGCTCCGCAAGGTTCGACACCTCGTGAAGATCGAGAGCTCCTGATGCCCGAGAAGCAGCTGAATCTCTCGAACCTCTCCCCGGCGCAGCCGCGCGAGGACCGGAAGCGCGTCGGCCGCGGTCTCGGCTCCGGCAAGGGCCGCTACTCCGGCCGCGGGATCAAGGGCCAGAAGTCGCGCTCGGGCTCGCACAAGATGCGCGCCGGCTTCGAGGGCGGCCAGACGAACATCTACATGCGGCTCGGCAAGCTCCGTGGCGCGACGTCGAAGGACGCGATGCCGATCGGGCCGTTCCGTACGTACACGCAGCCCGTCAACCTCCGCGACCTCGACCGGTTCGAGGCCGGCGACGAGGTGACGCCCGAGACGCTCGTCGAGAAGCGCCTGATCAAGAACACGCGCACCGACGTGAAGCTGCTCGGCTTCGGGGAGGTCACCAAGAAGCTGACCGTCCGCGTCCACGCGATCTCCGCCTCGGCGCGCGAGAAGATCGAGGGAGCCGGCGGCACCGTCGAGCTGCTGCGCGAGCCCAAGGTCAAGAAGGTGCGCCACCGCAAGGCGAAGCCTGCGGCGGCCGAAGAGCCCGAGACGACTGCCGACGAGCAACCTGAGGCCGAGGCTGCGGAACCTGCGGCCGATGAGCCCGAAACGACCGAGGAGACGGAGGAGGCTTAGCGTGTTCAGCTGGCTGGCCAATGCATGGCGTGTCCCGGAGCTCCGCCGGCGTCTTCTTTTCACCGCCGGTGTTCTCGCCGTCTACCGGTTCGGCTCCTGGGTGCCGGCGCCGGGAATCAACCAGCAGGCGCTGACGAACTTCTTCGGCGGCTCGGGCGGCAACGGCGTGCTCGGCCTCCTGAACCTCTTCTCCGGCTCGGCGCTCTCGCGCTTCTCGCTCTTCGCGCTCGGGATCATGCCCTACGTCACCGCGTCGATCATCTTCCAGGTCCTCGCGATCGTCATCCCCGCGATCGAGCGCCTCCAGAAAGAAGGCGAGGCCGGGTACGCGAAGATCACGCAGTACACGCGCTACCTCACCGTGGCGCTTGCCGCCGCGCAGGCGACCGGATACGCGTTCCTCTTCAAGCACGCCACCAACGCATTGCCGAACGCGAACGCCGGCCGGCTGATGATCATCATCCTCACGCTCACGGCAGGCACGACGCTGCTGATGTGGATGGGCGAGCAGATCACGAAGCGCGGCATCGGCAACGGGATCTCGCTGCTGATCTTCGCGTCGATCCTCGCCTACGCGCCGCAGGGGATCAGCGGCTGGATCAACGGGAGTACGTCGGCACGGCTCTTCTTCCCGATCGTCGCGATCGGGATCGTCGTCGCCGTCGTGTTCGTGATGGAGGGGCAGCGCCGGATCCCGGTGCAGTACGCGCGGCGCCAACTCGGAAACCGGCAGACGACCGGCGGCTCGACCTACATGCCGCTCAGCGTCGTGATGGCCGGCGTGATCCCGATCATCTTCGCCGCGGCGATCCTCGCCGTCCCGCAGACGATCGGCAGCTTCCGGCCCGCGTGGAACAACTGGCTGACTGTCAACTTCAGCCCGACGGGCTGGAAATACCTGCTCTTCGAGGCGATCCTGATCCTCCTGATGACCTACTTCTACACATCGGTCGTCTTCAACCCGGTCGACCAGGCCGACAACCTGCGCAAGTACAACGGGTACATCCCGGGCATCCGGCCGGGCCCGCCGACTGCGGCCTACTTCGATCGCGTGCTGAACCGGCTGACGTTCCCCGGTGCGGTCTTCCTCGCATCCGTCGCCGTCGCGCCGTCCATCTTCATCTCCCACTTCGGCTTCTCGCAGGCGACGTACCGCGCCCTCGGCGGCACCTCGGTCCTCATCGTGGTCGGTGTCGCGCTCCAGACGATGCGCCAGATGGAGTCGCAGATGGTGATGCGCCACTACGAAGGGTTCTTACGCTGAACATTCTCGTCCTCGGCCCGCAGGGCTCGGGGAAGGGCACCCAGGCACAGCGGATCAAGGCGATGTACGGGGTCCCCCACATCGCGACGGGGGACATGATCCGGGAGATGAAGGAGCTGCCCACCCCGGCCGGCATGGAGGTGAAGGAGGTCTACGACCGGGGCGACCTCGTCTCCGACGACCTCATGATCCGGCTGATCAACGAGCGGCTCTCGCGGGGCGACACGCTGGCGGGCTTCGTCCTCGACGGCTTCCCGCGTACGATGCCGCAGGCGGAGGCGCTCGACGATCTTCTCCGCGGGCTCGGCCGCGACCTCGACGTCGTCTTCGACTTCCAGGTCCCGGACCGCGACGTCCTTCTGCGGCGGCTACTTGCCCGCGCGGCCGAGGAGAGCCGCTCGGACGACACGCCGGAGGCGATCGAGCGTCGGCTCGAGCTGTACGAGCGCGAGACCGCGCCTCTCGTCGAGTACTACCGCTCGACCCGCGGGAACGTCGTCGGCATCCACGCCGACCGCAGCATCGACGCGGTCTTCCACGAGATCGAGGAGTCCTTGCACTCGGTGGAGGCCCGGGCATGATCATCCGCAAGTCGCAGGCCGAGATCGACGGCATGGCGCGTGCCGGTGCGCTCGTGGCGGAGACCCTCGCCGTCGTGGCCGAGCACCTCGAGCCGGGCATCGAGATGCGCGAGCTCGACCGCATCGCCGACGAGCACATCGAGGCGAAGGGCGGCCATCCGACGTCCAAGGGGTACAAAGGGTTCCCGGCCGCGCTCTGCATCTCCCCGAACTCGATGGTCGTGCACGGGATCCCCGGCGACTACCAGGCGCGGGAGGGCGACCTGGTCTCGATCGATCTCGGGGTGACGTTGGACGGTCTCGTCGCGGACAGCGCGGTGACACTGTCGGTCGGCGAGATCTCGCCGGACGCGCAGCGGCTGCTCGACGTGTGCCGGGAGGCGCTTGCCGCGGGCATCGAGCAGGCCAGGGTCGACAACCGGCTCTCGGACATCTCCCACGCGGTCCAGGCCGTCGTCGAGGACGCCGGCTTCTCGGTCGTGCGCAGCCTCGTCGGGCATGGAGTGGGGCGCTCGTACCACGAGGACCCGCAGATCCCGAACTACGGCCCGCCCGGCCGCGGACCGCTGCTGCAGGAGGGCATGACCCTCGCGATCGAGCCGATGATCACGGCCGGCGGCCCGGATGTCTACGTCCACGCCGACGAGTGGTCGATCTCGTCGGTGGACGAGTCGCTCGCCGCCCATTTCGAGCACACGGTCGCCGTCACCCCGGAGGGACCGCGGATCCTCACGATGCTGGAAGCGTCGCCGGCAAAGCCGCCGACGCCCGGCGGGCAGACCGCGTCGCCGTCGGCGACGCCCGGTGCTGGAGCCGCTTTGCTACGATGACCCCCTTCCGCGCACGGCTCTGCCGTGCGCGCGTGTACGTCTGAGACTCCTATTCACTGAAGGGAATTTGCCTACCAAGGAAGAGAAGATCGAGGTCGAAGGCGAGGTCGTCGAAGCGCTCCCGAGCACGATGTTCCGGGTGCAGCTCGACGGTGGTCACTCGGTGCTCGCGACCATCTCCGGGAAGATGCGGAAGCACTACATCCGGATCCTCCCGGGGGACAAGGTCAAGGTCGAGCTCAGCCCCTACGACCTCAATCGCGGCCGGATCACCTACCGGCACAGGTAATCACGATGAAAGTCCGCCCCTCCGTCAAGCCCATGTGCGAGCGCTGCCGCGTGATCAAGCGGCACGGCACGACCATGGTCATCTGCACCAACCCCCGGCACAAGCAAAGGCAGGGATAAGCGCGAGTGGCACGCATCGCCGGCGTAAACCTCCCGAACCAGAAGCGACTCGAGATCGGGCTGACCTACATCTACGGGATCGGCCAGCCGACCGCCCACAAGGTCGCCGTCGAGCTCGGCCTCGACCCGGACACGAAGGTCAAGGACCTCACCGACGAAGAGGTCACGAAGCTCCGCAACTACATCGACTCCAACCTCGAGGTCGAGGGCGACCTGCGCCGTGACCGGCAGCAGGCGATCAAGCGGCTTTCCGAGATCGGCGCCTACCGCGGCGTCCGCCACCGGCGCGGCCTGCCGGTGAACGGCCAGCGGACGAAGACCAACGCACGCACCCGCAAGGGCCCGAAGAAGACCGTCGGACGCGGAAAGAAGGCCAAGTAGCGTGCCGGGAGCCAGGAGACAGGCGGCCACGCGCGGCCGCACGCGCCGTCGCGTCCGGAAGAACATCGCGATCGGCCAGGCGCACATCAAGACGAGCTTCAACAACACGATCGTCGCGCTCACCGACCGCGAGGGGAACGTCATCGCGTGGGAGTCCGCCGGCTCGGCCGGCTTCAAGGGATCCCGCAAGTCGACGCCGTTCGCCGCGCAGGTGACGGCCGATGCCGCCGCGCGGAAGGGGATGGAGCACGGCCTGCAGAAGGTCGAGGTCTTCGTCAAGGGACCGGGTTCCGGCCGTGAGACGGCCATCCGCTCGCTCCAGGCCGCCGGCCTCGAGATCCTGTCCGTGAAGGACGTGACGCCCCAGGCGCACAACGGCGTCCGGCCGCGGAAACGGAGGCGTGTCTAGTGGCACGCGAGCTGTATGGCTAGAGACCTGGGGCCGAAGTGCCGCATCTGCCGCCGCGAGGGGATGAAGCTCTTCCTCAAGGGCGAGCGCTGCCTGACGGAGAAGTGCGCGATCGAGCGCCGCTCGTATCCGCCGGGCGAGCACGGCCGCGGCCGTATCAAGCAGAGCGAGTACCTGTTGCAGCTGCGCGAGAAGCAGAAGGCGCGCCGCTACTACGGCCTGCTCGAGAAGCAGTTCCGGACGTACTACGAAAAGGCGTCGAAGCGCTCCGGTGTTACCGGCGAGGAGCTGCTGCGGATGCTCGAGACCCGGCTCGACAACGTCGTCTACCGGCTCGGCTTCGCCGCTTCCCGCGCGCAGGCGCGCCAGCTCGTCCGCCACGGCCACTTCCAGGTCAACGGGCGGCGGGTGAACATCCCGAGCTACCAGGTGCGGCCCAACGACGTCGTCACCGTCGCGCAAAGCTCGTCGGCGCAACAGGTGATCCGGGACGCAACCGACCTCGTCTCGACGGTCGCGCCGTGGCTCCAGGCCGATCACGACGGACTCACCGGCAAGGTGCTGAAGCAGCCCGAGCGTGCCGAGATCGACACGCCGGTGCAGGAGCAGTTGATCGTCGAGCTCTACTCGAAGTAACGGAAAGAGGGAACTTCTTTGGCGACTAGAGAAATGGACTTCCAGATCCCGAAGATCGTCCACGAGGACGTGGACGACCACCGCGGGGTCTTTGCGATCGAGCCGCTCGACCGCGGCTTCGGACATACCTTCGGCAACTCGCTGCGCCGCGTGCTGCTCTCCTCGCTGGAGGGCGCCGCAGTGACCTCCGTGAAGGTCGAGGGCACCGCGCACGAGTTCACGACCCTGCCGGGCGTCCGCGAGGACGTCACCGACATCATCCTCAACCTGAAGAACCTCGTCGCTCGGCTCCACGGCGAATCGCCCGAGATCGAGGTGCACATCGCGAAGAAGGGGCCCGGCGCGGTCACGGCCGCCGACATCGAGGCGCCCGCCGACCTCGAGATCCTCAACCCGGAGCTCGAGATCGCGAACCTGTCCGACAAGGGCAGGCTCGAGGTGACGCTGACGATCGGCCGCGGCCGCGGCTACTCGCCGGCCGAGCTCAACCGGGGCCCGCAGCACACGATCGGGGTCATCCCGATGGACTCGATCTTCTCGCCGGTGCGCCGCGTCGCGTACCAGGTCGAGGCGGCCCGCGTCGGCCAGCGGACGGACTACGACAGGCTCACGCTGGACATCACGACCGACGGCTCGGTCGAGCCGAAGGACGCGCTCGCCGAGGCAGCCGAGATTCTGATCCGGCAGCTCGCGATCTTCACCGATCTCGACCGGATCGAGGGCTTCGGCGAAGCCGCGCCGGTCGACGGCGGAGTCACGCCCGAGACGGCGCTCGCGCACGGGATGGAGAACTTCCCGATCGAGGAGCTCGAGCTCGGCGTCCGCTCGTACAACTGCCTGAAGCGGGTCGGGATCGAGACGATCGGCGATCTCGTGATGAAGACCGAGCAGGAGCTGGCCGCGATCCCGAACTTCGGCAAGAAGTCGATCGAGGAGGTTCGCGAGACCCTCGCGCAGCACGGTCTGCATCTCCGCGGCGAGAACGGCTCAGGCGGCTTCGAGTAGGGAAGCGGCGATGCGCCACGCCCGCACAGGAAGGAAGCTCGGCCGCGACTCGGCGCACCGCAAGGCGCTCTACTCGAACCTCACGTGCTCGCTCATCGAGCACGGAAGGATCCGCACGACAGAGGCGAAGGCGAAGGCGGTCAAGCCGTTCGCCGAGCAGATGATCACGCTCGGGCGGCGGGGCGACCTCCACGCCCGCCGGCAGGCTCTCGCCGTCCTTCGCTCGCAGGAGGTCGTGCACAAGCTCTTCGCCGACGTCGGCCCCCGGATGGCGGAACGGCCCGGGGGCTACTCGCGGATCGTGAAGCTCGGGCACCGCCCCGGCGACGCCGCCGAGATGGTCTACCTCGAGCTCGTCGATTTCGAGCCGTAGGCGCGCTAGCTGCCGACGGGAGCGCCGAGGACGCTTCCGAGTCCCGCGCTGATCGCGGCGATCAGGATGCCGGCGAAGGTGACGATGCCGAGCGCACGGACGAACGTGTCCGCGAAGAACTTCCACCTGAAGTACGCGAGCATGAGCAGCTCGAAGGCGACGACCGCGACCGCGAAGAAGAGCGCGACGTGGTAGTTCGGGATGAGAAACGGCAGCGAGTGGAGGATCCCGCCCAGGAAGGTTCCCCCGCCGGTGATCGTCCCGCGCACCCATGGGCTGCCGCGGCCCGTGAGCTCGCCGGTGTCCGACAGCGCCTCCGAGAAGCCCATGGAGATCGCCGCGCCGAGCGACGTCGCCAGGCCGGCGATGAAGGCGTAGCGGGTGTCGTGCGAGGCGAGCACCACGGCGAAGATCGGGGCCAGCGTCGACAGGGATCCGTCGATGAGGCCGACCATCGCGGGCTGGACGCGCTGGAGGAGGAAGGCGTGCTCGTCGCTCACGGAGTAGAGTATATCAATCGTTGTGCAAATCAGTAGAGCATAAGGCACGCCTGACAAACAAAGTGAGGATGCCCTGACGTGCGGCTCATCCTGACGCTCGAGTACGACGGCACGCCGTTCCACGGCTGGGCCACGCAGCCCGGCCTGCCCACGGTCGAGGCTGCACTACGGCAGGCGCTCGGCGAGACCTTCGCCTCCGTCGAGAACCTCGCGGTCGCGGGCCGCACCGACACCGGGGTCCACGCGCTCGGGCAGGTCGTCTCCGTCGACGTCGAGTGGGGTCCTCCGCCGGAGCGTGCCGCGGCGGCGCTCAATACGCGCCTCCACGAGGAGATCACGGTCCTCTCCGCGGCGCCGGCGGCCGAGGGCTTCCACGCGCGGCACTCCGCTCGCTCACGCTCGTATCGCTACCGGCTCTTCACCCGGCCGACGCCCTCGCCGTTCGAGGCGCGGCGGAGCTGGTGGCTGCCGCGACCGCTCGACGAGGCTCAGCTCGCCTCGGCTGCCGCCGCGCTTGCCGGCAAGCACGATTTCCGCGCCTTCACGCCGACGCAGACGCAGCACCAGGTCTTCGTCCGCGTCGTCGAGCGCGCGGAGTGGATCCGACGAGGCGACCACCTCGACTTCGAGATCACCGCCGGCAGCTACCTCCGCCACATGGTGCGGAGCCTCGTCGGGACGATGGTCGAGACGCCGGCCGAGATCCCTGAACTCCTCGACGGCCGTGCCCGCTCAGAGGCGGGAGCGACCGCACCTCCCTGGGGCCTGTACCTCGTGGCCGTGTCGTACTAAGTAACACTTTGTTACTTAGTGGGCGGAAGCCCGCTTGGCTCCTACTGCGGCCGGCGCTCCCGGCAAGTAACAGTTTGTTACAAGTCGATCCTGAAGGTGGCGATCTCGCCGGGCGCGAGGACGTGGCCGGCGGCGGTGTCTTGCTCCTCGTCGAGGCGGATGCGGCGGGCGGGGACGCTCAGGGTCACTGTCTCCGGCTGCGGGTTCGGGTTGAAGACGCGGAGGACGAGGCCGTCCCCGTCCTCGGCCTGCTTGAGGCACGAGAAGACGACGTCTCCGGCGACCTCGAGCGGCGGCTCGAACGGGTCGCCGCGGAGGAAGTCCGTGCGGTAGTCCTGTCCCGCCCGGACGAGCCCGGCGTCCGAGAGCCGGTCGCCGTCGAAGCGGAGCGCGTACTCGAGGACGTGCCGGCCCCGACACTGTCCGTCGGGCGTCGCAATGTCGGGGCCCGCAGCGGTGGGACGCGTCGGGAGGCCGGGCGGACGCGAGATCGTGCCGACGCCGCGCAACAGCGTCAGCCGCAGCCCGCCCGGCGATGCCTCGTACTCGGGGAGCCCCTTCGTCAGCAGGACGAGAGAACCGAGCGCGACGGAGCCGAGCGTGTGCGCCGTCCTCACCGGCGGCTCGACCCACTCTGCGCGCGGCGGCGGGGGCGCGAGCGCGCGGCGGACCACGGCGAACTGGCTCTCCGCGCGCACCTCGCCGGCGCCTTCCTCGGAACGGACGAGTACGCGCAGCCGGTGACCCTCCGCCTCGTTCTCGAGGATGCTGGTCAGCTCGACACGGTCGAGTCCCGGGATGGAGCGGATGGTCGTCTCGATCCTGATCCCGGGGAGCTCGTGCTCGAGCACGAGCGCAGCGCCCTCGCTGCGCGACGAGACGAGCTCGGCCGGCCGCGTCTCGCCGCCCGGACAGAAGGTGTAGAGGTCGCCGATGTCCGGCTCGTCCTCGAACACGAGCTGCTCCGCGATCGCCTCGAGATCGAACCGCTCTCCGCCGGCGACGAACGGCTCGGGCCGCCGGCCGCAGAAGCCGGCGAGCTCGACGATGCCGCCGTCGACGGGCCGGCAGCGCCGGTACGGGAGCGTGTTCACGAACGCGCCGCCGACACCGAGTGCCTCACGTTCGACCAGGTCGAGCGTTCGGTCGAGCTGCTCGTAGCGGACGAGCATGTCCCGGTGCACCTCGTCGCACGAGCAGCCGCAGATCGAGTCGTGTGGGTGGTTGCGGAGCAGGTCGCGCCACGCGAGCCGGAGATCGGCCGCCGGATAGGCCGCCTCCCTGCGCAGCGACCGCAGCGCCGCCGCCGTCTCGATCGAGAGCAGGCGCCGCTCCGTGCGCTCGTTCGCCTGCTTGAGGTAGATCCGGGCGGAGTTGACCCCACGCAGGAGGTTCTGGAGCCGGCTGCCGACGAGCTCGCCCTCGTACACCGGCAGCTCGTCCGGCTGAGGCGCGTACTCCTCGTAGCGGCCGATCCGGAAGGGCGCGCCGAGCGTCGCCTCGAGCCCGGCGAGGATCTCCGGCAGCTCCGGCTCGACCGGGAGGTGGTCGGAGCCGTTCGCGAGCACGATCTGATCCCCGCCGGCGCGCTGCACGAGCTCGCCGAACCGCTGGACGATGGCGCGGACACGCTCCTCGGCATCGTGGAACCAGGTCAGGCGGGCGAAGTTGTCGTAGTGCGGCAGCATCTGGCAGGCAACGACCTCCGCCGGCCGCGCACGCCAGCGGAAGACGACGCCGACGTCCTCGATCTGGTCGCCCAGCCCGCGTGAGAAGAGGAGCGTGCGGATACCGAAGCCCGCGAGGAGCTGGGGCAGCTGCGCGGGGTGGCCGAAGCTGTCGGGGAGGTAGCCCGCGCTGCTTGGCTCGACGCCGAACCGGCGGCAGACCCGGCGCCCGAGCAGGAGGTTGCGGACGAGCGCCTCGCCGCCCACGAGGATCTCGTCGGGAAGGACGTACGACGGTCCGACCTCGAGGCGTCGTGCGGCGAGCAGCGCGCGCAGCCGAGCCTCGTTCTCGGGCCGCACGTCGACGTAGTCCTCGAGCACGATCGCCTGGCCGTCGAGCGTGAACGAGGTGAAGGAGGCGTCACGCTCGAGCGTGTCCAGGACGCCGTCCACGACGGCTCCGAGCCGCAGCCGGAACTGCTCGAAGGGCAGATACCACTCGCGATCCCAGTGCGTGTGGGGAACGACGAGGAAGCGGAAGTCGGACGGCTCTGCCATCGCGGAGAGCCTAAGTGTCGCTGGAAGCGTCGGCGGCCAAGCCCGCTGACGGCCGGCGGAAGACCCCGGCCGCAAGCGGCCGGTGGGCCGCCGATACGATCGACGCATGCGCTTCGAGACCGTCCTCTTCGACCTCGACGGCACCGTCGTCGACTCGGGCGCGATCATCCTCGCCTCGATGCGGCACGCGACGCGCGAGGTGCTCGGACGCGACTACTCCGACGAGGAGCTCCTGCAGGCGGTCGGCGGGCCCGGCCTCGAGGCCCAGATGTCTGCGCTCGCGCCCGAGCACGTCGAGCGGCTCGTCGACGTCTATCGCGCGCACAACGAGCCGCTCCACGACGCGCTCGAAGCCTGTGCAGGCATGGGGGAAGTGCTCGTGCGGCTGCGGGACGAGGGACGGCGTCTGGGCGTCGTGACGGCGAAGCGCCGAGCGACGGTCGAGCTCGCGTTCGCCCGCGTCCCGCTCGGCCATCTCTTCGAGGCGATCGTCGGCGGCGACGAGACCGAGCGGCACAAGCCCGACCCGCAGCCGCTTCTGCTCGGCGCCGAGAGGCTTGGTGCCGACCCCGCGGGGACCGCGTACGTGGGCGACTCGCCGTTCGACGTCCGGGCGGCGAAGGCCGCGGGGATGTTCGCGGTCGCCGTGACGTGGGGCGGGATCCACGACCGTTCACTGCTCGAGGCCGAAGATCCGGATGCTGTCGTCGACAGCGCCGAGGAGCTCCTTGGCGTCCTCTAAGACCGCCACCGCCGCCGCTCGCGCGGAAGAGCTCCGCGACCTCCTCAACCAGGCGCTCATCGCGTACCACGTCGAGGACGAGCCGATCATGGAGGACGCCGCGTACGACGCCCTCTACGACGAGCTCGTCGCGCTCGAAGAAGAGCATCCCGAGCTCGTCACCCCGGACTCGCCGACGCGGCGGGTCGGCGGGCTCTCGGACAAGTTCGAGAAGGTCCAGCACCTGGAGCCGATGGGCTCGCTCGAGAAGGTGACGACCGACGAGGGGCTGAGGAAGTGGGACGAAGACGTCCGCAAGCGCCTCCGGACGGGCGAGCCGGTCGCCTACGTCCTCGAGCCTAAGATCGACGGGCTCGCGGTCAACCTGACGTACGAGAACGGGGTGCTCGTCCGCGGAGCGACCCGCGGCGACGGGGTGCAAGGGGAGGACGTCTCGCGCAACATCCGCACGATCAAGGCGATCCCACTGCGCCTCAAGGGCGGCGCGCCGGCCCTGATCGAGGTCAGGGGGGAGGTCTATCTCCCGATCAGCGGCTTCCGGGAGCTGAACGAGCGCCTCGCCGGCACGAACCAGAAGCTCGCGCCGAATCCGCGCAACGCGGCGGCGGGAAGCCTGCGCCAGAAGAACTCCGCAATCACCGCCGACCGGCCGCTCTCGATCTGGGTCTACGGAGCAGGCCACCGCGAGGGCGTCGAGTTCGAGACGCAGTTCGCGATGCTCGAGTGGCTGCGCGAGCACGGCCTGCGCACGAATCCGTTCGCCCAGCGGCTGGAGTCGATCGACGACGTGGCCGCCGCCTGCGTCGAGTGGGAGAAGCGGAGGCTGGAGCTCGACTACGAGATCGACGGCGTCGTGGTGAAGGTCGACTCGCTCGACCAGCAGCGACGGCTCGGTGTCCTGCACTCGCGGCCGCGCTGGGCGCGCGCCTACAAGTGGGCGCCGATGACGGCGGTGACGCGGCTGCTCGAGATCCGCATCCGCGTGGGGCGCACGGGCGCGCTCAACCCCTGGGCGATCATGGAGCCGGTCCAGGTTGGCGGCGTCACCGTCACGCGCGCGACGCTGCACAACGAGGAGGACATCAACCGCAAGCAGATCCGCGGGGGGGACGACGTCATCGTCCAGCGCGCGGGCGACGTGATCCCGCAGATCGTCGGTCCCGCGGGGCCGCATCGGCGCGGCACGAAGGAGTTCCGGATGCCGACGCACTGCCCGCTCTGCGGCACCGAGATCGTGAAGCCGGAGGGCGAGGCGATGCACCGCTGTCCGAACCGCGCCTGCCCGTCGCGCGGGCTCGAGACGCTGATCAACTGGACGGGCGTCGCCGACATCGAAGGCGTCGGCGAGCAGACGATCCGCATCCTCTGGGAGCAGGGTCTCGTTCGCTCGCTGCCCGACCTCTACCGGCTGACGAAGGAGCAGCTCGTCGAGCTCGAGGGGTTCGCGGAGATCTCCGCGAGCGCGGCGATCGAGTCGATACTGCGCTCCAAGCAGGTTCCGTTCTCGCGCGTTCTGCTCGGCCTGAACATCCCCGGGATCGGGTGGGTGCTCGCACGGAACCTCGCGAGCCATTTCGGCACGGTCGACCGGCTGGTCGCGGCGACCCCCGAGGAGGTCGCCGAGGTCGAGGGCTTCGGCCCGGACCGCGCCGAGGACGTCGTCGACTGGTTCGCGGACGAGCAGAACCGCGCGCTCGTCCAGGAGCTCCGCGACCTCGGGCTCCGCTTCGAGCTCGGCGCCGACGAACGGCCGCGCGAGGGGCCGCTCACCGGCAGCACGTATGTCGTCACCGGCACGCTCGAGCGGTTCTCCCGTGACGAGGCGAAGACCCGGCTCGAGGCGCTCGGGGCGAAGGTGACCGACTCCGTCTCTGCGAAGACGACGGGCCTCGTCGTGGGGGACGAGCCGGGCGCTTCGAAGCTGACGAAGGCGCGGAAGGCGGAGGTGCCGATCCTCTCCGAAGCGGACCTGCTCGTGCTGCTCGGCGAGTCCTAGGGAGCATCGGCGCCGGCGGCGCGCGCGAGCACCTGCGCGAAGCGGTCCTGCGAGCGCTCCGCGTTCACGGTCTTGACCGGGCGTCCGTTCTCGAGGATCGAGAAGACGTAGCGGTCGCCGACGAAGCCCGACAGCGCCGAGGAGTTGGCCGTCGTCCCGGTCTTCGCGCGGACGAGGCCGCGCGCGGGGCGGCCGCGCATGCGGTGCCGGAGCGTTCCGGTCAAGCCCGCGACCGGCAACGCCGGCAGGAGATACGGCTCGAGGTCGGGGTCCAGCCACATCGTGCGCAGGAGCGCGGCAAGCCCGCTCGGCGTCCAGCGGTCCGTGAGCGAGAGGCCGGAGCCGTCGACCATCCGGACGCCCGTGAGCGGGACTCCGGCCGCCGCCAGCAGCCGGCGCGCCACGGCGAGGCCCGCCGCCGCGGTGCCGCTACTCCCCTGGACGGCGCCGATCTCCTTGAGGAGCATCTCGGCGTAGAAGTTGTCGCTGTAGACGTCCATGTGCCGGACGAGCGCGGAGAGCGTGGGCGACTCGACGTTCGCGAGCTGCACCGCGTCCTCCGACGCGACGCCGACCGCAGCGGCGCCGTGGACGGTGACGCCGGCACGGCGCAGGTCGAGCCGGAAGAGCTGCGCGGCGTAGAGCGCGGGATTCCCGGTCTCGACGCGACCCGTCCAGCCGCGGTTGACGATCAGGGCCGAGAGAGCCGGAGACTCGTGGAGGTAGAACTGCGCCTTCCAGCCGGCCCCGGTCCGGCGGGTGTCGAACCACGTCTCGTCCCCGAGGATCCGGCCGGTCACGTGCCTGATCCCCGCCGCGGCGACCTGGCGAGCGAGCGAGTCGACCTCGGCCCCGGACAGGCTCGGGTCACCGTATCCCTTGAGCACGAGGTCTCCCTGCCAGGTCGCTCCGTCCTGGGTCCCGTCGCCGAGCGCATCCGTCTCGATGCGGAAGGAGGGGCCGAGCGCCGTGAGCGCCGCGTATGTCGTCGCGAGCTTCTCGTTCGACGCCGGCCGGAGGGCGAGCCCTGTGTGCTCTGCGAAGAGCGTCTGGCCGGTGCGCAGGTCGAGCACGATCGCGCCGGTCTGGGACGGGCTCACATGCCGGGCGCGGAGCGCAGCCGCGAGCTGCTGCTGGAGCGCATCGCGCGATCCCGCCTCTGCCGCCGGCACGAGCAGGAGGGCGAGGACGGCTGCTGCGACTGCAAGGGAACGGACGCGCACGGCCTTTCCATTTTTCAAGCGAGATGGCAAACGTCAAGCCGGATGGGACGAACGGAGCCGAAAGATGGGCCGTGCGGCCCATTCCGGTGGATGCTTCGGCCCCCGATAATCGTGGGCCGATGCCGCTGCGGGACGAGATCGCGGAGCTCCTCAGGATGCCCGAAAACGGCGCCGGTGCGCCGAGCCTCGACGCGATCGAGACGACGCTGACGGACGGCTACGCCGCGGCGCTCGAGCTCGAGGCCGAGCGAGTCCGGCTGGAGCGGCGCCTGGGCGAGGTCGCGCGCGACGCGGGCGAGGTAGCAGCCCACAGCGTCGCCGCCGAGCTGGCCCAGCTCTCGCAGCGCTTGGAGACGACGGGCGGAGAGCTGGCGGGGCTGCGGTCACTGCTCGGCAAGCTTCAAGCCCGTCGCCGAACGAGCTCGCAGAACGAGCGGTCTCGGACCTGACCGCGGAGTAGCGCGCGGACGCGCGGAAGCCCGTCCGCGCGTGCGTCAGACCCGGCCCTCTCAGACGATGCCGCTGCGCACCGCGTAGACGGCGGCCTGGATGCGGTTGTCGATCTGGAGCTTCATGAGGATGTTCGAGATGTGGTTCTTGACCGTCTTCGGGCTGATGTGGAGCTCGGCGGCGATGACGGCGTTGTCCTTGCCGTTCGCGATCAGCTTCAGCACCTCGATCTCGCGCACCGAGAGCTCGGCGCGGATCAGCTCCTCGATCTCGGGCTGCGCGCTCGTGGCGCGGATCCGTTGCAGCACCTTCGCGGCGATGTGAGGAGAGATGAGCGCTTCGCCCCGGGCTGCGGCCTGGATCCCGGAGACGAGCTCCTGGATCGAGGCGTCCTTGAGGAGGTAGCCGCACGCCCCGGCGAGGATCGCGTCGGTGACGTCGCTGTCCTCGTCCGAGATCGTGAGCATGACGACGCGCGTGAGCGGCGAGACCTCCGCGATGTGGCGGGTCGCCTCGACGCCGCCCATCGAGGGCATGTTGAGGTCCATGACGACCACGTCCGGCGTGAGCTCGCGGACGTGCGCGACCGCCTCGGCACCCGTTCCCGCCTCGCCGACGATCGAGAGTCCCTGCTCCTCTAGGAGGTTCCGGAGGCCGGTCCGGAAGAGGTCGTGGTCGTCGACGAGCAGGACGCGGAGCGCCTCCGTCTGCCGTTCTTCGGCCGTCTCAACGAGCTCCGTCACCGCGATTCCCCCCTTCGCGGCGCTCAGTGTAGTCAGTAAATCGTGATCGTGACCGTCCGCCGGCCCCAGGTCGCGCATTGAGCGAAGGTCGGGTACCAGAGGTCGATCACGTTCCCCTTGATTCCGCTGCCGACGTCCGCAGCGACACCGTTGCCGTAGCCGGGGATGTGCATGCGGCTTCCGAGCGGGATCACGGACGGGTCGACGGCGACGACGCCCATCCCGACGGGCATCCCCGTGGCGGTCCTCCCGGGCAGGTCGTAGCACGTCGCGCTCACGGTGAGCTGCCTGCCGCCGGCGGGCGGAGGCGGCGCCGGCGCGGCTGCCGGCTGCTGGAGCTGTTGGGACTTCTGCTGGGCGGACTGGGCCGCCGCCTCGACGCTCCTGACCTGCGTCGCGCGCAGCCGGTCCTGCGCGCGCAGGGAGGAGACGTACGCGAGCCGGGCGGCCGCAGCGCCTGCGAGCCGTCGCTCGGCCGCCCGGGCCGCGGCGAGCGATCGCGCGAGCCGCCGTCCCTCGGCCGCGAGGCGGAGCTGTGAGCTGCGCAGGCGTACTCGCGCGGCTGTCGTGGCCGCGACGATCTGCCGGCTCTCGTCCGCGATGCGCGACAGGTTGTCGACCCGGCGGAGGCCCTTGTCGAGCGAGTCCGCGCCGAGCATGATCGCGACGGGGTCGACGTTGCCTTGCTCGTAGAGCATGCGGAGGTCGAGCGCGAGCTGCTGCTGCCCGACGTGGAGCGATGCCTGAACAGCGGCCAGCTCGCGGCGGGTGGCGACGCGCCGCTGCCGCAGGGCGGTCGCCGCCGCTCCGAGCGACCCCAGGCGGTCGCGCCATGCCTGGAGCTGGGAGTCGAGTGCGTAGAGCCCGAGGAGCGCGCGATGCGTCCTGCTCCCGAGCGGCCGGGCCGGGCCCGTCCGCGCGTTGTTTCCCGCGCCCGGAGCGGCGACGGCGGCCGATGCCGCCGTCAGGGCGATGACCGTCGCGAGGCATGCGAACCGCGCGGTGCGGGGTCTCATTCGGCCGAGCACGACGTCGGACCGTAGTCGACCCGGCGAGTTTGTGCAGCGGGTGCCGTTTCCTACTTTCAATCCTGTTGTGCCAAATTGCAGGATTTTCCTTACTGGTTCCCGGTTGCGGCCATCCGGAAGGCTTGTTAACGTCCGCCCCTTGTGACGGGCGGGAGGACGTCATTGCGCGTGCCGGGGCGGCAGGCAGCGATCTCGGTGCTGCTGGTCGGCTTGCTTCTGGCGAGCTTTGTCGCGGCGACGGCGCCGGGCGCGAGCGCGGACCCGATCTCGAGCAAGCGCTCCCAGGCGCGAGCGGTTCTCGTGCAGCTGCAGCGACTCGAGGCCGCCGAAGGGCGGGCGGACAACCGCTATCACGAGGCGAGCCGGAGGCTGCGGCAGGTCGAGCACGCGCTCGGCGTGAACCGGCAGGCGCTCGGCATCGCACGCGGAAACCTCGCCCGATCGCAGCGCCTGCTCGCGAAGCGCCTCGTCGCGATCTACACGACGGAGGAGCAGCAGTCGTCGCTTGCCGTCATCCTCGGAGCCCGGAGCCTCGACGACCTCATCTCGCGGATCGAGACGGTCAACTCGATCTCGAAGCAGAACTCGTCGCTCATCCACGACGTGCTTTCGTTCCAGCAGCAGGTCGTGCAGCGGCGGACGCTCCTGCGGGAACAGCGCGCTCGCCAGCACCGGCTCGTCGCCCAGCGCGCGGCCGAGCGGAACCGGATCCATGCGAACGTCGCAACCGAGCGCCGTCTCTACTCCTCCGTCCGGTCGCAGCTCCAGACGCTGATCGCACACGAGCAGGCGGCTCAGCTCGCGGCCGCGCGTCGCGCCCGGTTCGCGGCGCAGGCGCAGTCGCTGTCGCCGGTCGGCAGCTTCGGCGTCGGCGACCCCACCGGCGGCACCGTGCCGTCCACGCACTACAGCGGCGTCGTCGGGATCGCGATGCAGTACCTCGGCGTCCCGTACGTCTGGGGCGGCTCGAGCCCGAGCGGCTTCGACTGCTCCGGCCTCGTGATGTACGTGTTCGCCCAGGTCGGGATCTCGCTACCGCACTACACCGTCGCCCAGTGGGACTACCCGAACGCCGCGTCGGTGCCGCGCGATGAGCTCCAGCCCGGCGATCTCGTCTTCTTCGCCGGCCTCGGCCACGTCGGGATCTACGTCGGCAACGGACAGTTCATCCACGCGCCGCACACCGGCGACGTCGTCCGCATCGACAGCCTGAGCGAAGGCTGGTACTCCTCCGAGTACGTCGGCGCGAAGCGCATCCTCGGCTAGCCGGCTTCGCCCGCGTACAGCTGCTCGATCTCGGTCGCGAAGTGCTCGTGGATGACCCGGCGGCGTAGCTTCAGCGTCGGCGTCACCTCGCCCGCCTCCAGCGAGAAGTCGCGAGGAAGGACGACGAACCGCTTGATCTGCTCAACGCGCATCCGGTCGCGGTTGACGTCGTCGACGAGCTCCTGCGCGATCTCCCCGGGGTCACGGCCGGTCGAGGCGACCTCGGCGTCGTCGAGCGTCAGGAGCGCGGCGACGTAGGGCCGGCGGTCGCCGACGACGAGCGCCTGCGAGACGAAGCGCGACGACGTGAGGGCGTTCTCGAGATTCTGGGGCGCGATGTTCTTGCCGCCGGCGGTGATGATGAGGTCCTTCTTCCGGTCGGTGATGCGCAGGAAGCCCTCGTCGTCGATCGCGCCGACGTCGCCGGTGCGCAGCCAGCCGTCGTCAGTCAGGGCGGCCGCCGTCGCTTCCGGCTCCTTGTAGTAGCCGGCGAAGACAGAGTCGCTGCGGATCAGGATCTCGCCGTCCTCCGCGAGGCGGATCTCGGCGCCCTCCACCGGCCGGCCGACGGTGCCGATCCGGAAGTCGTTCGGCGCGTTCACCGTCGCCGAGCTGGCCGTCTCGGTCAGGCCGTACCCCTCAATCACCGGCACGCCGAGCGCGTGGAAGAACTCCATCACGTCGGTCGAGAGCGGCGCCGCTCCGGAGACTCCGACGCGCAGGCGGCCGCCCAGCCGGTCGCGCACCTTCGCGAACACGAGCCGTTCCGCCAGCCGCTGCTTCAGCGCAAGTGGGCCGCGCACGGAACGTCCCTCCCGGCGGGCGCGGCTCGCGTGCGCTCCGACCCCGAGCGCCCAGAGGCCGATCTTGCGCCGCAGGCCGCCGGCCCGCTCGATCTCGCCGAGCGTGTTGGCGTGGACCTTCTCGTAGACGCGCGGGACGGCGGGGAGGAGCGTGGGCCGCACCGCCGCGAGCGCCTCAGGCACGCGGGCGACGTCTGCGACGAAGGCGATGGTGGCTCCACGGTGCGTCGCGGCCTGGTGCGCGAGGCGGCCGTAGCTGTGCGCGAGCGGCAGGAAGAGGAGCACCACGTCGTCCGGCTGGTGCATCCCTTCCACCACCCGGATCGCCGCGGTGACGAGGTTGCGGTGCGTGAGCATGCAGCCTTTGGGCGGGCCGGTCGTGCCCGACGTGTAGATGAGCGTCCCGAGGTCGTCCTCCTCGGCCGGCTCCGGCTGCAGGTGCTTCGCGAGGCGTCCCTCGGACTCCAGCTTCTCGAGCCACGCGAACGGGATCACCTCGCGGAGGGCGGGCAGGGCGCCGCGGACGGAGACGAGCTTGTGGGTCTGCTCCTCGTTCTCGGTGAAGGCGAGCACGGCCTCGCAGTGGCCGAGGATGTACTCGCACTCCTTCGCGGAGCTCGTCGGGTAGAGACCGACCACGACTGCCCCGATCGACATCAGGGCCCAGTCGAGCAGGATCCACTCGAGCCGCGTTCGCGACAGCACGGCGACCCGGTCGCCGTGACGGACGCCGCGCGCCAGCAGCCCACGCGCGAGCGCGTCGACGCGCTCCGCTGCATCCGCCCAGGAGACCGACTCCCAGCCATCGGCACCCTCCTCGAGGTACGCGGGCCCGGACGGCGCCTCGCGAACGGCGTCGCGCCAGAGCTCGGGCGCGGTGCGCCGCTCCATACGCGGATCCTAGAGCGCGCGGGTGCTGCGCACCCGTGCGCTGGGAGACGGAACTTCGCGGGCCCGAGATTGTGATCTCGTGCCCGCTT
>Ga0308175_100000423_pt1 | contig 29457 bp, 22 predicted proteins | sample PhyCR1_3_FD_203893 | JGI IMG/M metagenome (GOLD analysis project Ga0308175, IMG submission 203893) | Soil microbial communities from UC Gill Tract Community Farm, Albany, California, United States - DLSLS.C.R1 | ecosystem: Environmental > Terrestrial > Soil > Agricultural land | place: USA...
CCGCGGTGCGTTTGGGGAGCGTCTCGCCCCGGAAGAACGCGGGCATGAACACCCAGGTGATCACCATGAGGACCAGTCCCAGCACCAGCGCCCCGATGCCGGTCAGGAAGATGCCGCCGATCGCCCGGTGCGGCGGGAAGGGCAGCGTCCACGACGTGTACGAGTCGGCGTTGGGCCCCACCTGCCAGTAGTCGTGGGCGGCCTGCAGGAAGGCGCCGAGGAGGATCAGCCCGCCGAGGAACGGGATCACGCCGCGCTGCACGAAGTGGCGCACCGAGCTGGTCAGCGTGCGCCGGTAGAACACGGGGGCGGCGAACCCCGTCATCCCGTAGTAGAAGGCGATGAGCAGCCCGAGGGACGCGATGGAGTCGGCGAGCACGTTGCCGCTGATCGCGGTGAGCGCGACGTAGAACACGATCGACGCGAGCCCCATGCCGACGGTCGACCATGTCGGGGTCATGAAGCGCTGGCTGACCCGGGCGAAGCGTGACGGGATCGCCCGGTGGGCCGCCATGGACAGGGTGGTCCGGGCCGTCGGCAGGATCGTGGTGAGGGTGGATGCGGCTGCCGAGCTGAGGACCATGAGGACCAGCAGGTGCACGGCGAAGGTGCCGATCGCGCTGTTGCCGAACACCGCCCGCCCCAGCACCGAGAAGACGTCGTTGGCGTTGTTCTCGTTCCCGAGGCCGATCCCCTTGGTGCCGATCCCGGCGTACGCCTGGGTCGCGGTCGTCACGACGACGTAGATCGCGAGGAGCACGAGGGTCGCGGTGACGGCGGCCCGTCCCGGGGTCCGTCGGGCGTCCTTCGTCTCCTCGTTGATCGACACCGCGGTGTCGAAGCCCCAGTAGATGAAGACCGCCAGGAGCAGGCCACTGGCGAGCGCTCCCGAGCTCTGGATGTTCAGCGGGTTGAACCATCCCAGGGCCGGGTGGATCGAGACGCCGTGGACGGCGTGGTTCGTGTACACCCTGATCAGCGCAACCACCGAGAACAGCGCCAGGATGAAGACCTCGATGCCGAAGAGGGCGTACTGCACCCGGGCGGAGATCTCGATGCCGAGGTAGCAGATGGCCGTCATCACGACGATCCAGCCGACGCCGACCACCGTCGGCCAGAACAGCTGGCCCGCCACCGTGTCGGCGTTGAAGAGGAGGAAGAAGTAGGAGCCGGCGATCGCCGCGAGGTTCGCCATCACGACGACGTCGGCGGCCACGATCGCCCACCCGCCCATCCACCCGGTCCGGGGGCCGAACGTGCGGGTCGCCCAGGTGAAGGTGGTGCCCGCGTCGGGCTCGGCCTCGTTGAGCTCGCGGTAGCCCACGGCGACGCAGTACATCGGGACGAACGCCAGCACCATGATGAGCGGAGCCTGCAGGCCCACGGTGATCACGACGAAGCCGATGGTTGCCGCGAGGCTGTACGCCGGGGCGACCGAGGCCAGGGCGATCACGGTGCTGGACACGAAGCCGAGCGCTCCCGGCCTGAGCCCCTTCTCGAGGATGTCGAAGCCCGCGTCCTGCAGCTCCGCACGATCCGATGTCATGACGGTCCTTCCTGTGCGGGCCCGGAGGGCAGGTAGACCGCCCTCCCGGCGGTTCGCGTGCTGTGGGTCGTCGAACCCGAGTGCCCCCGCGAGGTGGCCAGCAGCTCGTAGCCCGCGCCCCGGCCCAGAATCGTGAGTCCGTCGATGACCCGCAGGGTGTGCGGGCTCAGCCCGTCGGCGCGCGGGCGGGACAGCAGAGTTGTGTCCCCGGAGAAGAGGTAGGCGCGCAGGTCGTGCTGCCATGCCCGGTTGTGGCGCCGCGGCAGCCGCCGCCCGGCGGCCTGGGCCGCGGCCGAGTCGCTATCGTAGGTCAGCCCGCTGACGTCGACCATCACCCGGCAGCCGCGCGCGAGGTCCCGGCTCAGGCGGTCGAGCAGGACGAGGTCGACCGGCGAGTCGGCGGTGACGCAGTGGCTCGCCGCGGTCAGCCGGCTCAGCTGGGCTGTCGGGAGGGCGACGCCGACCGGGGTCTCGGCGTCGACGACGAGCAGCCAGGCCAGGCCGACGCCGACCGCCACGAGTGCCGGCCGCCGGGCCAGGGGTCTCCCGGCGACCCGGAGGATCCGCCGGTCGGCGGCTCCGGCCGCGAGGCACGCCACGCCGCCCGCGACCACCAGGGCGAGTGCGGGAGCGGGGTAGGCCGCGTAGAACGAGAAGTACGACGGGCTGAGCACCAGGACCAGCACCTGGGCCGCCAGCATCGCCACCGCCCAGCGGGCCGGCGGTCGGCCGGAGACCACCGCCAGCGCGACCAGCACTGCCACGCACGCCGCCGTGGCCAGCGCCCAGGGCGTCCACGACGCGAACCCGAGGATCCCTGCGAGGCGGTGCGAGGCCGGCACCGGGGAGCGCGGGCGGCCCAGCTGGTCGAGCACGACCATGCGGAACATGTCAGCCCGCGCGAGCAGCCAGAACGGCACCACGACCGCCGCTGCCGTGGCGGCGACCGCGGCGGTCACCACGGCCAGCGCCCGGGTCCCCAGCCGCCACCGGCAGAGGACCAGCACCCCCAGCACCGGGACGACCGCCCAGATCTTGACGACCAGCGCGAGGCCCAGTGCTGCTCCGGCCAGGACCTGCACCCACCGGGAGCGCTCCGCGACCGGTTCGACCAGCAGCAGGAGCCCGGCGAGCACGCCGAAGCTCACCAGCGGCTCGAGCCGGGTCGTCGTCTCGGTCACGGCAACCGGCTGCCACACGGCGTAGAACAGTCCGCCGGCCAGCGCGGCGGCGAGGCCGAGCCGGCGGGCGACTCCCAGCACGAGCACGGCGTTCAGCGACCCGAGCACCATCCAGCCGAGACGGGCGGCCTCGAAGCCGAGCACGTCGTGGGTCAGCCGACCGAGGGCGGCGAAGGGCGTCAGGGCCAGCACGATCCCGGGCGGGTGCAGCAGGATGAAGTCCCGGTACGGCAGCCGCCCCCACACCAGCGAGTCGGCCGCGGAGTAGTAGACGCCGTCGTCGTACGCCAGCTTGCCGTCGAGGCCACCTCCACGCAGCACCATGGCCAGCCGGACCACGAACGCGGTGCCGGCAACCGCCACGATCGCGACGGTCCACAGCCACCTCGGCTCGCGGGACGCTGCACCAGAGGGCGCTGCTCCCTCGTACAACCGGCCACCTCCTGCTCGGGCTCGGCGCTGCTTTCCACAGTGCACCCGGGCGCAAAGGCGCCCACTCAGAGAGACGAACGTCCTCCCCCACCCGCCTCGTGCCGGGCCGGTCCACCGGGCGCTCGCCGGGGGTCGTCGGTCCATGGGCGCCGCCCCGGAGCAGCCGCCAGACTGGTGCCGAGGAGCGAGGGGCAGGAGGCGCGATGGGCAGCTTCCGTGAGCACCCCGGCCTGCGCCCACCGGTGCTCGCCTGGGTGCGGGGCTACCGACGGACCTGGCTGCGCGGCGACGTCCTCGCCGGGGTCACCATCACCGCCTACCTGATCCCCCAGGTGATGGCGTACGCCGAGGTGGCGGGCGTCCCGGCGGCCGTCGGGCTGTCGGCGGCGGTCGGCTCGCTGCTGGCGTACGCGCTCCTGGGCTCCTCGCCCCAGCTCTCGGTCGGGCCGGAGTCGACCACGGCGCTGATGACCGCCGCGGCCCTCGGATCGGTGCCCGGCCTCTCCGGCGACCGGTACGCCGAGCTCGCCGTCGCGCTGGCGCTCGTGGTGGCGGGCGTGTGCGCGCTCAGCTGGCTCTGCGGCCTGTCGTTCGTCTCGGAGCTGCTCTCGCGACCCGTGCTGGTCGGCTACCTCACCGGGATCGCGGCGATCATGATCGTCTCCCAGCTCGGCAAGCTGACCGGCATCACGGTCGAGGCCGACGGGTTCCTCCCCGAGCTGGCCTTCGTGGCACGACACCTCGACGCCGTGGACGGGACCACGCTCGCGGTGGGGGTGGTGACGCTGGTCGCCATGCTCGCCCTGTCCGCCGTGGCACCGAGGGCTCCGGTGGCGCTGATCGGGATGCTGGCGGCCTCGGCCGTCGTCGCGTGGTTCGACCTCGGGGCGAAAGGCGTCGAGGTCATCGGCTCGGTCCCGGCGGGGCTGGCCACGCCCGGGCTCCCCGACGTGTCGCTGCACGACCTCGTGTCGGTGCTCCCGGCCGCGCTCGGCGTCGCGTTCGTCGGTTACACCGACAACATCCTCACCGGCCGCGCGTTCGCCCACCGCCGCGAGCAGCGGATCGACCCCCGACGCGAGCTCCTCGCGCTCGGCGCGGCCAACCTGGGCTCCGGCCTGATGCACGGCTTCCCGGTGAGCAGCAGCGGCAGCCGCACCGCCATCGGCGACGCGGCCGGCGGTCGCACCCAGCTCACCGGGCTGGTCACGGTCGTCGCCACCGTGGTGGCGGTGCTCGTCCTGCGCCCGGTGCTCGAGGCATTCCCCACGGCCGCCCTCGGCGCGGTGGTCGTGTACGCCGCGGTCCGGCTGATCGACCTCCCCGAGTTCCGGCGCCTGGCCCACTTCCGCCGCAGCGAGCTCCTGCTCGCGCTGACCACGACCGCCGCCGTCCTGGCGGTGGGGGTGCTGTACGGGATCCTGGTCGCGGTCGGGCTGTCGGTCTTCGACCTGATGCGTCGGGTGGCCCTGCCGCACGACGCCGTGGAGGGGTTCGTGCCGGGGGTCCCCGGGATGCACGACATCGCCGACTACGCCGGGGCCGAGCCGGTCCCGGGGCTGATGATCTACCGCTACGACTCGCCGCTCTTCTTCGCCAACGCCGAGAACTTCCGCAGCCGGGCCCGGGCGGCCGTGGCCGACTCCGACGACCCGGTGCGGTGGTTCGTCCTCAACGTCGAGGCGATCACCGAGGTCGACCTCACCGCCGTCGACGCGCTGGAGACCCTGCGCCGGGAGCTCAGCGAGCGGGGCGTCGTCTTCGGGCTGGTCCGGATGAAGATGGACCTGCGCGACGAGCTGGCTCCCACCGGGATCCTCGAGCGCATCGGCGAGCACTACCTCTTCCCCACCCTGCCCACCGCCGTGGCGGCGTACCGGGACTGGCTGCGCACGCACGGTCCCCCGACCCAGGACGGCTGAGGCCCGTCCAGCCGGACCCCGACACCGGAACCGGCAGCACCGCGCCTTCCCGGACTTCCGTGCACGCTGCCCGGCCCTCGCCCGCTGACCGTGTCGCGGGCCGCTTCGCCCACGAACCGGGCGCCGGCGTGATTGGCTTGCCCCGCACGACGTGCACAACCCGGACGAGCCCAGCCCGCACACCCCGAGGAGATCGCGTGGCCCGCGTGATGGTGGTCGAGGACGACACGGACGTCGGCGACTGGATCGCCTACTGCCTGCGTCAGGACGACCACGAGATCGAGGCGGTCGCCAGCTCGGAGGAGGCCCTGGCCAGCCTGGGGAACGCGACCTCGCCCCCCGACCTGGTCGTGCTCGACTACGCGCTCCCCGGCATCGACGGCGTCGACCTGCTCGAGCGGTTGCGGGGGACCGACCCGGACCTCCCGGCGCTCTTCGTCACCGTGCAGTGGACGGGCAAGACGCTCCAGCGCATCGACGCGACCGGGGCCGAGCGCCTCGCCAAACCGTTCGAGCCCCGAGACCTCCGTGAAGCCGTACGCCGGGCGCTCGCCGGCCGGAGGTCGCCGGGATGATCGTGCTCCGTCGGCTCGGGACGTCGGCGATGTTCGCGACGATGTTCCTCCTCGCCGGGCTCCTCGGGCGCCTGACCGTCGTGCCGGAAACCGCGCTCGCCCTGGTCTGGCCCGCGGCGGGCGTGGCTGCGGTGTGGTTCGCGACCACGGGCTGGACCCGCTGGCTGGCGGTGGACGTGGCCGTCCTGTTCGTGTCGAGCTGGGCCGTCAACGACGCCACTGGGGCCGACACGCACCTGGCCCTGGCCCTGGCCGCCGCGGCGCTGGTCCAGGCGCTCGCCCTGGGCGTGCTGCTCTCCCGGTGGAGCCCGCACCTGTGGGGGCCGCACGCCTCCGGCGAGGGGCTCACCAGGTTCGTCGACGTCGGCCGACTCCTGGCGGCCGCCACGCTGGCCTCGACGGTCTCGGCCATCTTCGGGCCGGCCTCCGCCCTGTCGGTCACGGACTCCGACGGCCTGATCCTGGGCTCCTGGGTGGTCCGCAACGCCGCGGGCATCGTCGTGCTGTTCCCGCTCGGGCTGATGGCCCTCGACTGGTGGCAGCAGCGGGGCGTCGGGCAGACATCCGGGCGTGACCGGGGACAGGCCGTGTCCGCCGAGCTCCTGGCGCTCGCGATCGTCAGCGGTGCGACCTGCTGGCTCGTGTTCGCCGTCAACCGTGACCTGCCCGTCCCCTTCCTCCTGCTCGGCATGAGCGTCTGGGCCGGCAGCCGGTTCCCTCCGGCCGTCGCCGCGTCCCACACCGTCCTGCTCGGCGCCGCGGTGGTCGGGCTGACCCTGCACGGGCTCGGGCCGTTCTCCACGATCGCGGACGGGGCCCAGCAGGCCCTGGTCGTCCAGGCCTACCTCGGGCTCGCCGCGCTCCTGGCCCTGGCGCTGTCCGTGGGGCGGCTGGAGGCCACCGCTCTCACCGTGCGCCTGACCGGCTCCGAGCGCGAGGCGACGAGCCGCGCGGCCATGGTGCGAGCCATCCTCGACTCGATGGCTGACGGGGTCACCGTGGTCGACTCCGACGGTCAAGTGGTGCTGCGGAACCCGGCGGCCTCCCAGCTGCTGGGCGACCTCGCCGAGGACAGACTCGAGGCCGTGGTGCCGTCGACGTACGGCCTGCTGCACCCCGACGGGACGCCGGTGGGGCACGCCGAGATGCCGTTGGCGCGGGCGCTCGGCGGCGAGCGCATCGTGGATGCAGACTTCTTCGTGCGCAACCCCACCGTCCCCGACGGACGCCTGCTCCAGGTCAGTGCCACTCCCCTTCCCGACACCGAGCCGCCCTCGGCCGTCGTCGTCTTCCACGACGTCACCGCGGAACGACGCGAGCGCGACGAGCTGGCCTCGTTCGCCGGGGTCGTGGCCCACGACCTGCTCAACCCCCTCACCACCGTCGAGGGCTGGTCCGAGGCACTGGCCGACGAGCTCTCGGCTCCGGAGCCGCCGGATCCCGACCTCCAGATGCACCACCTCGACCGCATCCAGCGGGCCGCGCGACGCATGCGCGACCTCATCAACGACCTCCTCGCCTACACCACGGCGCGGGACCTGAAGATCAACCCGGTCCCGGTCGACCTCACCGCGATGGTGGAGGACGTCGCCCGCGGCCGCGCCGAGGCGAGCCGGGTCAAGGGTGGCGAGGCGCCGGTGATCACGGTCGGCTGCCTCCCGGCCGTGCTGGCCGAGCCCGTGCTGCTGCGCCAGGTGGTCGACAACCTGCTCGGCAACTCCGTCAAGTACGTCGCCCCGGGGGTCCGGCCGGAGATCGACGTGACAGCCCACCGGGACGAGCACCTGGTCGTGCTGGAGTTCCACGACAACGGCATCGGCATCCCCGCCGGCCAGCACGCGCGCGTCTTCGACACGTTCCACCGGGCGCACGCCGAGGGTTACCGCGGCACCGGCCTGGGCCTGTCGATCGTCAAGCGCATCGTCGAGCGGCACGGGGGCAGCATCACCGCGAGCGACAACCCGGGCACGGGCGGCACGACCATGAGGCTGACCCTTCCGGCCGCCGCCACCGGCGAGGGCTGATCCCGCCCCGTCGGGCTACAGCAACCGCGAGAACAGCCTGCACAAGGAGTTGCGCAGCCGCGGCCACCGGCCGAGCGCGGACAGGTCGGCGAGGGTGACCTCGGTGCAGTGCGCGAGGTCGCGCTCGTACTGGTTGGCGCAGATCCGCGCGATGTCGCGGTCGTAGAACACCGCCACGACCTCGTCGTGCAGGATCAGGCTGCGGATGTCCCAGTTGCAGGTGCCGATGATCGCGAGCCGCTCGTCCATGGTCACGGTCTTGGAGTGCAGGAAGCCGGCGTCGTAGGTGAAGACGCGCACCCCCGCCCGCAGGATGGTCGCGAAGTAGGCGTGCGCCGCGTTGAACGGCACCTTCTTGTCCGGGTGCCCCGTCATCATGAACCGGACGTCCACCCCGCTCGAGGCCGCGACGCACATCGCGGTCAGCAGCGGCTCGTCGGGGACGAAGTACGGCGACTGGATCCACACCCGGTCGCGGGCAGTGGTCAGCGCGACGACGAAGACGTCCCGGATCGTCGGGTACGCCGTGGACACGCTCGAGTGCAGCACCTGCACCGGCACCCCCTCCCCCACGGCGTGGTCCGCCGGGGGACCGCCCACGGGACCGCCCACGGGACCGGCCGCCGACCCGACCGCCGGCTCGAGGTCGCTCACGAACAGGTCCTCGTCACGGCCGTTGAGGATCCAGGTGTCGGCGAAGAGGCGCAGGTAGACCGCGACGACCGGCCCGGTGAGCCGGAAGTGCGTGTCGCGCCAGGTCTCGAACCGCTCGCCACCGTCGATGTACTCCTGCCCCATGTTCATGCCGCCGGAGTAGACGACCGCCGTGTCGACGATCGCCATCTTCATGTGGTTGCGGTAGTTCAGCTGACGGGGACGCTTGTAGCAGGGCGCGACCACGGCACCCGCCTCGGCAAGCCTCTCCAGCTCGTCCTTCTTGTAGGGCAGCGAGCTGAGCCAGTCGTAGAGGACGTGCACCCGCACGCCGGCCTCGATCCGCTCGAGGAGGATGCGGGTGACCTCGGCGGTGAGCTCGTCCTTCTCCCAGATCAGGTACATCAGGTCGATGCGCTCCCGTGCTCCCCGCAGGTCCTCGAGCAGGTCACGGAACTTGTCGGCGCCGGCGAAGTAGAGCCGGACGCTGTCGGCCGGGACGGGCACCGACCCGCCCTCGCGGTGCCCCGCCGACTCGACACGCTGGCCCGGTGTCCCGTCCAGCGCCGCGACCGCGGCCTCGGAGAAGTCCCGGCTCGCGGTGAGGACCGGGACGAGGTCGCGCTCGTCGGCCCGGAGCAGCCGGGAGCGCTGCCGACCGCGGTGGCGGGTCTCCTTGCGCTGGTTGCGACCGACGAAGAAGTAGGCGACGACCCCGAGGACGGGCACCAGCACGATGACGAAGAGCCAGGCCAGCAGCACGCTGGGATCGCGGTCGTCGGCGAGGAGCGCGACGACGACGCCCACGACCGCCACGACGACGAGCACCGTGGCCAGCGTGGTCAGGACGGTCACGATCACGGCGACGCCGCCGCGGTTGTCGTCGTCGGGGTCGGTGCCGGCGCCAGCCGCGCGGAGACGACGTACGACGTCACCACGCCGACGATGATCAGCGGCATCAGGCTGGTGACGTCACCGAGCAGCAGCAGGGACGGCAGGAGCACCGACACCAGCGGTAGGCCCAGCATGGCGACCGTGAAGGCGCCGATCCCGATGCCCACGCCGGCGATCATCGACAGGCCGGGCAGCTGGGCTACCAGGATCCCCAGGACCGCGCCGAGGAACATGCCGGGGAAGATCGGGCCGCCCCGGAAGCAGCTCAGCGACAGCATGTAGGCCACGCCCTTGCAGACCAGCAGCAGGAGCAGTGTGCCGGCGGACCAGCTCGAGGCCTGGTGCACGAGGTCCGGCAGGGCGTCCTGCCCGGAGAAGAGCACGAACGAGGCGTCCTTGTCGGTGACCGCCTCGAACAGGATCGCGGTCAGCGCGACCAGCACACCCACGACCGGCGTCAGCGTGACCTGACGGCGCTCGACGAGCGGCTGCAGGGTCAGCGCGCCGTGCTTGACCAGCCGGCCGAGCACCGCGGCCACGATGCCGATCGCGACCGCCCAGAGGAGCTCGGACAACGTCGGGGCGGAGATGCTGGGGAGGTGCGTGATGGCGAGCGAGAAGGTGCCCAGCCCGGTCCAGCTGTCCAGCCCCACGAAGATCAGGGCGCCGATGCCCGCGGCGAGCAGGCCCGGGACCAGCACCACCCCCATCATCGGCCCGGCCAGGCCGGCCGCCTCCATGAGCAGGAAGGCGCCCGTGATCGGGGAGCCCAGGAGCGTCGCGATCGCCGCGAAGCTGCCGGCGCCGGCGATCACCCCGACGGCCTGCTGCGGCGCGTCCTTGCGCAGCAGGTGCATGGCCAGCACGCCCAGGCCGCTGCCGATGGCGATCAGAGGTGCCTCGGGACCGAGCACCGCGCCCAGGCACAGGGTCGCCAGCGCGGCCAGCGTGATCCCGGGCAGGTCTCGCGGATCGACCGGCGAACCCGCCTTGAAGCCCTCCGCCGGGCGGTGCCCCGCCGTGCCCGGGAGGTACCGGATCGTCAGGCCGACCACGAGGCCGCTCACGGCCAGGGGCAGCACCGGCCACCACTGCGGGGACCCGAGGCCGAGGCCCCGCGGCAGGTCGGTGAAGACCCACGTCTGGGACTTGCCCACGAAGGCCAGGAAGAAGTACGCGACGCCCGCGATCGGGATCCCGACGAGGGCGCCCACGAGGAGCAGGGCCACGTAGCCGGGGCTGCGCAGCAGCTGGGCGGGATCGGGCGCCGCCGGCGACGTGGTGGGCGCGGCGGGCGACGCGGGGGCGGGCTGTGCCGCCCCCGTCGTCGACGCCTCGTCGCCCGGATCGTCTCCCATGCCTGGTCCTCCTGGGACCGAACACTTCGCCACTCACCGGTTCGGCGCATCACCCAACGCGGGTGACCCTGCCCGCCACGTCCGAGGTCAGGACCGGGCGTGGTCCTCGATGACCCGGATGATCTCCGGACGCAGCCGCGCAGCCGGGATGACCGCGTCGACCGACCCGACCTCCACCGCGCGGTGGATGTTGTGGACCCCGTCGAACTCGGCGGCCACCTCGCTGATCTTCTCCGCCCGGATCGCCGCCCGCACCTCGGCCTGCTCGACGACGAGCCTGCTGCGCTCCGAGCCGGTCGCCTCCCCGATCCGGGTCTCCAGCTCGCGCACCGCGGGACTCGACGCGGTCCGCTTATCGACCTCGCCGGTGAAGACCACGGCCGCGGCCGGGGCTCCACCGATGACCGACGCGTACGAGCCCTCCAGGGCCAGCACGGTCATGTTCGGGTTGAGCGCCTTGGAGAACACCACGAAGGCGCCGCCGTGGTAGCGGGAGATGACGCAGAAGACGATCGGTCCGTCGAAGTTGACGATCGCGCGGCCGATCTCGGCGCCGTACTCGAGCTGGAGGTTCCGCATGGAGTCCGGCGACCCGTCGAAGCCCGAGAGGTTCGCGAGCACCACCAGCGGTCGGTTGCCGCTGGCGGCGTTGATCGCCCGGGCCGCCTTCTTCGACGACTTGGGGAACAGCGTGCCGGCTGTGTAGGTGTCCGGGCCGTCGGTGGGCGGGAACCCGCGCCGGCGCACCGGCCGGGACTCGATGCCGAGCAGGCAGACCGGGTGTCCGCCCAGGTGGGCGTCCTGGACCACCGCGGTGTCGGCGTCGGCCATCCCGGCCCACCGCTCGAGCGTCGGGTGGTCCTGGTCGGCCAGCGCCCGCATCACCGTGCGGATGTCGAAGGCCTTCTTGCGGTCCGGGTTGGTCACCGAGGAGAAGATCTCGCCGACGGTGCGGAAGTCGCTGCCCTCGACGTCGTGCGGGTACGACGTGATGTCGCGGTCCGCCGTGTCCGTGGTCGGGGCGCGCCGTGGCCACCGCTCCCCCGGCACCACGTAGGTGTGCTCGTAGTGCGCGAGCAGGATCTCGAAGGCGCCCGCGAGGTTGGGCGCCCAGTACTGCGCCTGGCCGTTGGGGCCCATCACCCGGTCGTAGCCGCCGATGCCGTAGTTGTCCTCCGCAGACACGCCACCGGAGAAGTCCAGCGACTGCTTGCCGGTGAGCACCATGGCGCTGTCCGGCGTCATCACCAGGATCCCCTTGGTGTGCATGAGCATCGTCGCCTCGGCGTTCCAGTAGGGCTGGGCACCGACGTTGATCCCGGCGACGACGACGTTGATCTCGCCCCCGGCCTGGGTGAACTCGACGATCCGGCGCAGGGCCGCGGCGACCCAGTCCATGTTCTCGGTGCCGGAGTCCATCGAGATCCGGGCACCGGCCGAGAGCGCGAACCACTCGAGCGGGACCTGCATCTCCTCGGCGAGGTCGAGCGCGGCGATGACGCGCAGGCACTCCGGCTCGGAGACCGAGCCCAGCGACTTGGTCGGGTCACCGCACAGCACGACCCGGGTGACGCCCTCGGGGTGCAGCGGGGTCGGGGTGGTGACGACCGCGACGAGGATCCCCGCCTTGTTGAGGCCGTGCGGGCGGTCGACCGGCACCAGGCGACCGGTGTCGTCGAGGTCGTGCTCGACCAGGCTGCCGCCCGGTCCGGTCAGCACGGTCTCGAGCTCGTAGGGGTAGACCAGGCCGCGGCGGCGGGCCCGGACGACCTTGCCCGCGTAGTCGTCGAGCGGGCGCAGCAGCTCGGTCGGGGGCTCCTCGACCGAGGAGACCACCCCGGCTCCGGGCTGGGCGCCGAAGCGCACCGCGACGGGGACGGGCGTACCGCCGGCGACGGCGACGCGGCCCTGGGCCAGCACCTCCTCGATGCCTGCACCGTCGGTCAGCGGCCGGATCTTGTTGCCGAGCGCGGTCAGGCCGCTCTCGTCGATCTCGACCACGGGCCACACGTGCACCCAGACGTGGTTCATGTCGAGCTTGGCGCCCGCCGCCCCACGGGCCACCCGGGCCCGCCGGATCGCCTCGAGGCAGTTCTCCACCGCACGCTCCGCGTGCGGCAGCCCGGTGACCCGGCCCTCGTCGTCGCGGACGACGGCGAGCTGGCGCACCTGGGCCAGCGCCACGAGCCGCCGGTCCGCGGGGTTCTCCCGGGCGACGCACTCGTAGAGCAGGACGTCCTCGGGCGCCTCGATCCTGGTCACCTCGAAGTTGCGCAGCCGCCACAGGTTCAGGCGCCGCCCGACCATCGGGTGGACGCCGCGGGTCAGGTCGTCCTCGGCGACGTCGCCGGTCTCGGTGGGCCGGAACGCGAAGTAGCCCACCGGACGGGCCCCGCCCGCGCAGACGGCGACGGAGACCCGGCGTACGTCGCGGGCGAACGGCAGCGCCGCGACCAGGGGGCGGAGGTGCTCGCTGGCGGCGTCCGCCGACTCCGGGGCCTCGGGCCAGTGCAGGTAGAGGTCGACCACGGCCTCGTCGCCCTCGCGTCGACCCGCGAGGTGGGTGGTGACCTCGGCGGCCAGCCCCCTGGAGGGGTCGGCCAGCTCGGTGACCGTGCCGATGGACGACACCAGCCGGGTGGGCCGCCCGTCGAGGGTGTAGTCGGCGACCACGAACGGGCGGCCGTTCTCGATGGTCCGCAGGTCGTGGAGGTCGAACTCTCGGTAGTGCCTGCGGGCGAGGACCTCCAGCATCGGCTCCCGGGCCGGTACGCCGGCCTCCAGCCGCTCGGCCAGGAACCGGACGATCTGCTCGGGGATCGCCGCCAGGGCCTCGATCCGGTCGGCCCGGTCGGCCAGGCCGCCGTTGGCCACCAGGGCCGCGAGCTCGTCGCGAACGCCGGCCAGGACGTCGGCGCGCTCGGCGTCCACCGACGGCTGGTCGAACCAGCGGAACCGGACGCTGCGGGCGAGGTCGCCGACGACCGGGTAGCGCAGCTGGGTGGCCCGGCCGAGGCGCTCGAGGAGCTGCCGGGCCCGGACGGCGAGCTCGCCGGTCGGCGGCGGCTCGTCGATCCAGGAGCCGAGCACCGCGGACGCCAGCGCCACCTCGGGGGCGGAGCGCTGCTGGGCCAGGAAGATCCGGAAGACCGCCTCCTCCATGGCCGGGGTGCGCTCGAGGTCCTCCACGCCGTAGTGGTGCAGGACCCGCAGCAGCCGGTCGCGGAACTGCTCGGGCAGGCCGCCGCGCTCCACGTCGAGGCTCTGCAGGTAGGTGTGGAAGTGCTCGCGGGAGCTGTGCACCCGCAGCTCGGTGTGCCGCTCCTCGTCGGCGGGCCGGTTGCGGCTCAGCTCGGCGAGGTCCGCGAAGGTGCCGAGCAGCGCCATCTCCTCGGCGACCGCCGACACGCCCTCGGTGCCGAGCTCGTCGCGGGCGGAGAGGTACTCGTCGAGCGGGCCGTTCTGGTCCTGGGGCGGCACGTCGTAGCCGAGCACGACCGCGCTGAGCGCCTCGAGGGCCCGGGCCGCGCGCTCCGCGGGCGCACGCCCGGTCTGCGGCTCCGGGAGGTCGAGCGAGGGGCCCGACACCTCGGCCGCGACCTCCTCGGTGCCGTCGCCGACGGGCTCGAGCCGGACCAGCGCGGCGCCGGTCTCGACCTGGCTGCCGGTGATCACCAGCAGCTCCTTGACCCGGGCCGCGAACGGCGCCTGCAGCACCGTCTCCATCTTCATGGACTCCAGGACGAGCACCGGTGCGCCCGCCTCGACCTCCTCGCCGACGGCGGCGGGGGTGGCGACCACCAGGGCGGGTGCGGGCGAGCGGAGCACGCCGCCCTCGTCCCGGCTCACCCGGTGGGCGACACCGTCGACCTCGACCAGCGTGCTGGGCCCGTGGGTGGCGGTGACGACGTGGTAGCGCCGGCCGCCGACGACCAGGCGGCGGTGGTAGTCGTCGATCCGGTCGAGCTCGACGTCGACGGTCTGCTCGTCGCCGCCCGAGGCGACCGTGACGCGGTAGTGCGACGGGCCGGTGTTGACCGTCGCGACCTGGTACGTCGTGCCGCGGAGCTTGAGCTCCACCGGGCGACCCGCCTGGTGCTGGGCCTGGGGGCGACCACCGTGCGCGGTCTCCAGCAGTCGGGCCACCTCGATGTGGAGCTCGTCGGCGTAGGCCTCGATCGCGGCCGCGACCACCGCGATGCCGGCGTGCCGCTGGGCCACCAGCCGGCCCTCACCCCGGACCCGGTCGATCCAGCTGGTGTCGGCCCACGCGGGGGCTCCGTCGACCACCTCGGGCTGGTCGAGCAGGTCGAGCACGAAGCTCTTGTTGGTGGCGCCTCCCTCGATCACCACCGTGGTCCCGGTCATCGCCCGACGCAGGCGGGCGAGCGCCTCGGCGCGGGTCGGCGCGTAGGCGATGATCTTGGCGATCATCGAGTCGAAGTCGGAGGGGATCGTGTCGCCCTCGGCCACGCCGGTGTCGACCCGGATGCCCGGACCGGACGGCAGCTCGAGGCGGGCGATGTGGCCCGGGGCCGGCGCGAAGTCGCGGTCGGGGTCCTCGGCGTTCAGGCGCGCCTCGATGGCGTGCCCCCGCTCGGTGGGCCGCTCCCCCTCGAGGCGCCCGCCGGACGCGACGTGGATCTGCGCCTTGACCAGGTCGACGTCGGTGGTGGCCTCGGTGATCGAGTGCTCGACCTGGAGCCGGGTGTTGACCTCCAGGAACGCGAAGGCGCGCTCCCCGGGGTGGTAGAGGAACTCCACGGTGCCGGCGCCGACGTACCCGACGGCGAGCGCGAGGCGCTCGGCCGACGCCTTCAGCTCGTCGGCCTGATCGCGGGAGAGCAGCGGCGAGGCCGACTCCTCGATGACCTTCTGGTTGCGGCGCTGGATCGAGCAGTCGCGGACCCCGATCGCCCAGGCGGTGCCGTGGGCGTCGGCGATCAGCTGCACCTCGACGTGGCGGGCGCCGGTGACCAGCCGCTCCAGGAAGACGGTGCCGTTGCCGAACGCGCGGGCGGCCTCGTCCTTCGTGCGCTGGTAGGCGTCCTCGAGCTCGGTGGCCGAGCCGACCATCCGGATGCCGCGACCGCCGCCGCCGGCGGTCGCCTTGAGCATCAGGGGGTAGCCGATCTCCTTGGCCGCGGCCAGCGCGTCCTCGAGGGTGTCGACCGGCCCACCGCTCCAGGGGGCCACCGGTACGCCGACCTCCTCGGCGATCAGCTTCGAGCCGATCTTGTCGCCGAGCTTGCGCATCGCCTCGGCGCTCGGGCCGATGAAGGTGATCCCGAGCCGGTCGCACAGGTCCACGAACGCCGGGTCCTCCGCCACGAAGCCCCAGCCGGGCCACACCGCGTCGGCGCCGGTCTTGACCAGCGCCCGCTCCAGCGCGGCCAGGTCGATGTAGGGGCGCGCCGAGGCCGGACCGAGGTCGTAGGACAGGTCGGACTCGCGCACGAACATCGCGTGGCTCTCGCCCTCGGTGTGGAGGGCGACGGTCTGGATGGGGCCGCCACCCGACGCGTTGATCTCCCGCACCGCATGGATCAGCCTCATCGCGGCCTCACCGCGGTTCACGATCGCAACACGTGAGAACGCCATCAATACCTCCGTCGGAACGGCCCGAGGGGAGACGCCGGTGCGACTCCCAACTGGCAACCTGTCACGAGTGGCCGGTTACGAGCCAGTCACATGGCCGCCGGCGTGGTGACCGGCGTGTCGACCGCGGCATCCGGAGCCCCGGAATGGGGTATGGCCCGGGGCCGGCCACTGGCGCCGCGAGTCCGCGAGTCGTAGATTGCTGGACAGCCAGACCAACTGGCCGACCACCCAGCAACGACTGCCTCGTCGGCCCGGCGGACCCGAACGGGGAGGGTTCCCGCCCACCGGACCACCCGACAGCCCTGACCCTCAGGGATGCGACGTGTCGATGACGGCTCCGGACCCACTCCCGCCCCGCTCGAGGCGTCGGGTGCACGTGCGTGGCGTCGTGCAGGGCGTCGGGTTCCGTCCCCACGCCTATGCGCTCGCGCGCTGCCTGGACCTGGCCGGGGCCGTCTGGAACACCGCCGACGGCGTCGTGGTCGAGGTCGAGGGACTCCATGCCGACGTCGCCGCCTTCTGTGACCGGCTGGCGTCCCAGGCCCCGCCACTGGCACTGGTCACGGAGGTGACCTTCGCCGACGTCCCGACCACCGGCGAGACCGCGTTCACGATCAAGGAGTCGGAACAGGCGGCTGGACGGACCTTCGTGTCACCCGACGTCACGATCTGCGACGACTGCCTCCGCGACCTGCAGGACCCCGAGAACCGTCGCCACCGGCACCCGTTCGTCACCTGCACCAGCTGCGGGCCACGCTTCACGATCACCACGGCACTCCCCTACGACCGGCCGGCGACGACCATGGCGGGCTTCGCGATGTGCGCCGCCTGCGCGCGGGAGTACGCCGACCCCGCGGACCGCAGGTTCCACGCGCAGACGGTCTGCTGCCCCGACTGCGGGCCGCGCCTCTCCCTCGCCAGGCCCGGACGCGACACGACGTACGACGAGGCGGCCCTGGCGGAGGCGCGCAGCCTGGTCGCCGCGGGGGCCGTCGTCGCCGTCAAGGGCATCGGCGGCTACCACCTCGTGTGTGACGCCACCAGCGAGCAGGCCGTGGCGACGCTGCGCAAGCGCAAGCAGCGCGGCGACAAGGCCTTCGCGATCATGGTCCGCACCCTCGAGGACGCCCGGGAGGTGGCGGTCCTCGATGCCGACGAGAGCAACCTGCTGACGAGCCGGGCCCGGCCCGTCGTGCTTGCCACCCGGCGACCCGGCTCCACGGTGGCGGCTGCCGTGGCGCCGGGCAGCGCCGACGTGGGCGTGATGCTGCCCTACACGCCCCTGCACCACCTCCTGCTCGGCCTGCCCGACGACCCGCCCGGCCCGACGGCGCTCGTGATGACCAGCGGGAACCTCTCCGGGGAACCGATCGTGGTCGACGACGACCTGGCCCGCGACCGGCTGGCCGGCCTCGCCGACGCCTGGCTCGCGCACGACCGCGGGATCCACGTGGCCTGCGACGACTCGGTCAGCCGCGTGGTCGACGGCCTCGAGTCCCCCGTCCGCCGCTCCCGCGGTCACGCCCCGCTGCCGCTGGCCCTGCCCTTCGAGGTGCTGCCCTCGCTCGCGGTCGGCGGCGACCTGAAGAACACGTTCTGCCTCGCCGAGGGGCGGCTGGCCTGGCTGTCCGGCCACGTCGGCGACATGGACGACGTCGCGACCCTCGACGCGTTCGACGGGGCCGTGGAGCACCTCCGGACGATCACTGGCGTGACCCCGGTCGCGCTGGCGGCCGACCGCCACCCGGCGTACCGGTCACGGCGGTGGGCCCGCGACCACGCGGCCGGGCGGCACGTCCACGAGGTCCAGCACCACCACGCACACGTGGCCTCGACCATGGCCGAGAACGGCGTCCCCGCCGGCGTCCGGGTGCTCGGCGTCGCGTTCGACGGCACCGGGTACGGCGACGACGGTGCCGCCTGGGGCGGGGAGCTCCTCGTGGCCGACTACGCGTCGTACGTCCGGGCGGCCCACCTGGCCTACGTGCCGCTGCCGGGTGGTGATGCGGGGGTCCGCAATCCCTGCCGGATGGCGCTCAGCCACCTCCGCAGCGCAGGCCTGCCGTGGGACGACCGGCTGCCCTGCGTGGCGGCGTGCAGCGACGACGAGCTGGTGCTGCTGGAGCGACAGCTCGACACCGGGCTGCGCTGCGTGCCGACCTCGAGCATGGGCCGGCTCTTCGACGCGGTCGCCTCGATCGCCGGCATCCGCCACCGGATCGGGTTCGACGCGCAGGCGGCGATGGAGCTGGAGTCCCTGGCCCGCGGCGTGGAGGTGCACGAGGGCTATCGCTTCGACTTCGACGGCGAGCTCGTGGACCCGCGGCCGGTCATCGCCGGGGCCGTGACCGACGTGCTCGCCGGAGTGCCCGCGGCGGAGGTCGCTGCCCGGTTCCAGCAGGCGGTGGTCGACCTGGTGGTCACCGTGCTCGGCCGCCTGCGCGACCGGACCGGGCTTGCGCGGGCGACCCTGAGCGGCGGCGTCTTCCTCAACGCCCGGCTCACCGGAGCCTGCGGTCGAGCCCTCGACGAGCAGGGCTTCGAGGTCCTCCGGCACCGCCGCGTCCCCGCCAGCGACGCCGGGCTCGCGCTCGGCCAGATCGCGGTGCTCGCCCACCGCACCCCCACGTCCGACAGGCGGCGCTCGACGCTGCCGGAGCAGGAGCAGTCATGTGCCTAGCGGTCCCGGGACAGGTCCTGGAGATCACCGAGCGCGACGGGACCCGCGTCGCGCAGGTGGACTTCGGCGGCGTCACCAAGGAGGTCTGCCTGGAGTACGTCCCCGACCTCCAGGTGGGCGAGTACACGATCGTGCATGTGGGCTTCGCGCTGCAGCGCCTCGACGAGCAGTCGGCGCTCGAGACGCTCGAGATCTTCCGGCAGATGGGCGAGCTCGACGCGGAGTTCGGGGACCACTGGGGACGCGCCGCGGAGCAGGCCGGCATGCCCCGTCCCGACCTGGACGGCCTGCGGGAACAGGAAGGAGGAGCGCGGTGAAGTACCTCGACGAGTTCCAGGACCCGGAGCTGGCCCAGCGGTTGCTGGACGACATCCGGGCCACCACCACCAGGCCGTGGGCGATGATGGAGGTCTGCGGCGGCCAGACGCACTCCATCATCCGGCACGGTCTCGACCAGCTGCTGCCCGACGACATCGAGCTGATCCACGGGCCGGGCTGCCCTGTCTGCGTCACCCCGCTGGAGGTGATCGACAAGGCCCTGGAGATCGCCGCCCGACCGGAGGTCATCTTCTGCTCCTTCGGCGACATGCTCCGGGTGCCCGGCAGCGAGAAGGACCTCTTCCGGGTCAAGAGCGCCGGCGGAGACGTTCGGGTCGTCTACTCGCCGCTCGACGCGCTGAAGCTCGCCCGGGAGAACCCCGACCGGCAGGTCGTCTTCTTCGGCATCGGCTTCGAGACCACCGCGCCGCCGAACGCCATGACCGTCTACCAGGCCCGCAAGCTGGGCCTGGAGAACTTCAGCCTGCTCGTCAGCCATGTCCGCGTCCCACCGGCGATCGAGGCGATCATGACCTCCCCGGTCTGCCGGGTGCAGGCGTTCCTCGCGGCCGGTCACGTCTGCACGGTGATGGGCACCGGCGAGTACCCCGAGCTCGCCGAGCGGTTCGGCGTCCCGATCGTGGTGACCGGCTTCGAGCCGCTCGACATCCTCGAGGGGATCCGGCGTACGGTCCACCAGCTCGAGGAGGGTCGTCACGAGGTGGAGAACGCCTACGCCCGCGTCGTGTCCGAGGAGGGGAACCCCGTCGCGATCCGGATGCTCGAGGACGTCTTCGAGGTGGTCGACCGCTCCTGGCGAGGCATCGGGATGATCCCGCAGAGCGGGTGGCGGCTCTCCGAACGCTATCGCGAGTACGACGCCGAGGAGCGCTTCCGGGTCGGTGACATCCACACCCAGGAGTCGTCGGTGTGCCGAAGCGGCGAGGTGCTGCAGGGCCTGATCAAGCCGCACGAGTGCTCGGCCTTCGGCACCCTGTGCACCCCGCGGAACCCGCTCGGCGCGACCATGGTGTCCAGCGAGGGCGCCTGCGCGGCGTACTACCTCTACCGGCGGATGCAGGTGCCCACCACCGGCGAGGCGCGGGAGGTGAGCTCCGTTGGCTGAGCCGCTCGTCATCTCCCAGGTCCCGGGGCGTGTCGAGGACGCCACCGCCCCCAGCTTCGAGGGCTGGACGTGCCCGCTCCCGCTCCGGGACAGCCCCACCATCGTGATGGGGCACGGCGGTGGCGGGGCCATGTCCGGTGAGCTGGTGGAGCACGTCTTCCTGCCGAGCTTCGCCGATCCGGCACTCGCCCAGCTGGCCGATTCGGCGGTGCTGGACGTCGCCGGGTCTCGCCTGGCGTTCTCGACGGACTCCTTCGTCGTCCGCCCGCTCTTCTTCCCCGGAGGCAGCATCGGGGACCTCGCCGTCAACGGGACCGTCAACGACCTGGCGATGAGCGGGGCACGCGCCCTCTTCCTCTCCGCGGCGTTCATCCTCGAGGAGGGCACCGACGTCACCCGCGTGGGCGCGGTGGCCCAGCGGATGGGCGAGGCGGCGGCCCGGGCCGGCGTCCGGATCGTCACCGGGGACACCAAGGTCGTGGAGTCCGGCCACGGGGACGGCGTCTATGTCAACACCGCCGGGATCGGGATCGTCCCCGCGGGCGTGGACGTCAGGCCGGACCGCGCCGAGCCGGGCGACGTGGTGATCGTCAGCGGCGACATCGGCGTCCACGGGGTCGCCGTGATGAGCGTCCGCGAGGGGTTGGAGTTCGGTACGGAGGTGGTCAGCGACTGCCAGCCGCTGGGCGACCTGGTCGCGGCGATGCTCGGGGTCGAGCCGGACGTGCACGTCCTGCGGGACCCGACGCGCGGCGGGGTGGCCACCTCCCTGAACGAGATCGCCCATGCCTCCGGGGTCGGCATCAGCCTCGACGAACGGAGCCTCCCCGTCCCCGAGGTGGTGGCCAATGCCTGTGCCTTCCTGGGCCTGGACCCGCTGCAGGTGGCCAACGAGGGCAAGCTGCTCGCCTTCGTGCCCCGGGCACGTGCCGAGGAGGTGCTCGCGACGATGCGGGCACACCCGGCGGGGGCGGGAGCCACGGTCATCGGCGAGTGCGTCGGCAGCCACCCGGGGATGGTGTCGGCACGGACCGGCTTCGGGGCCTCCCGGGTCGTGGACCTGCCGATCGGTGAACAGCTGCCGCGGATCTGCTGAGATGAAGTTCCTCGCCCTGTGGCAGCTCGAGCAGGCCCTCCTCTCCGATGCGATGGTGCGGGCCATCGCCCGGATGCCGGAGTACGGCCGGCGGCTCGAGCAGGAGGGGAAGGTCCTGATGAGGTATCACGTCGTGGGTGCGCACGGGGGCGCCTGGATCTACGACGTGGAGTCGCACGAGGAGCTCGAGCGGCTGCTCGCGACGGCACCGGTGTTCAACTTCGCGAGGTACACCCTCCACCCCCTCGCCGACATGACGGGAGCCGGCGATGACGGCTGAGGCGAGCCGCAGGCTCCAGTCCTACGACGAGCTCGGAGCGCACCGCCATCTCGTGGTCAGCGAGCGGCTCCGGCTGCGGCGCCGCGAGCTCGGGCTGACCCAGAAGGAGGTGGTGAGCCGGCTGCGCCGGATCGGCGTGGTCACCACCAACAAAGCGCTCTCCAGCCTCGAGCACGGCGCCGGCCTCGACGTCGGGAAGCTCCCCGAGATCGCGCGCGCACTCGACTGCTCCCTGACGTGGCTGGTCGGGCTGACCGACGACCCGGCAAGCTGGGAGCCGGACTTCGAGCACTGGCCCGGGCGGCGCCGCGCGCGCCCGCAGGCTCCCCCTGCGATCCCGGCGCCGGAGCCTCTCAGGCAGGTCATCGACCGCGAGCCGGCGCCCTCGACCGGCGGGCCGCGCATCCTCGGGCCCCTCCGCTAGGAGCTGCCGCACCACGCAGGGGTGGTGACCAGCCGGGTGCCGGGGCTCACTGAGCGCGAGCCGGTGGGGGCGGCGGCCGCCACTCCCGGCTGAGGAGCCCGTACACCCACGAGTCCGACACCTCGCCGTTCACGACGCAGTCCTCCCGCAACGTGCCCTCGCGCACGAACCTCAGCTTCTCCAGGACGCGAGCGGATGCCGTGTTCCGCGTGTCGGTCTCGGCCTGGACCCGGTTCAGGTCCAGCGTGGCGAAGGCCCAGCCCAGCACCGCGCCCGCGGCCTCCGTCGCGTAGCCCTGGCCCCAGGCCGCTTCGTGGAGGCAGTAGCCCATCGATGCGCTGCGGAAATCAGGGTTCCACCGGCTCAGGCTGCACCAGCCGAGGAACGCCCCGTCGGACCGACGCTCCACGGCCAACCGCGCCCCGGTGCCCTCCTCGGACATCGTCCGGCACGCCGTGATGAAGCGCTCCGCGCGGGAGCGTTCGCTCCAGGGCGGCGCGTCCCAGTAGCGCAGCACGTGGGCGCTGCTGTGCAGGGAGAACAGGTCGTCCGCGTCCGCTCCGGTGAAGGGGCGCAGTTGCAGACGTGCGGTGTGCAGGGTCGGGGTGGGCAGGGACATGCAGGTCATGGTGCCTTCCGTGGAGGGTGGACGGACAGCCGATTTCGCCCGGCCGCGCGTTTCCGCGACCCTGCCGCCGGCACGCACCTCCTACTTTCGTACGACGCCCCGCGGCGACCCGCTGCCGTACCTTGACCGCATGGACCGAGCGTGGCGGCTCCTCGCGACCTACGGCATCGACGTCCTGATCGTGTTCGCCGCGGTGGCGAGCGCGTTCGGCACCGTCGCGAGGTCGGACTCCGAGCGGCCGGACGGTGGGCAGCTCTGGTTCGAGGTGACCGCGATCAGCCTCGTCGTGCTGGTCCTGCTGGCCCGGAGGCAGCTCCCGTTCCTGGCCCCGGCGTCGGTCTGGGTCGTTGCCCCGGCGCTCAGCTTCCTCGACGGAGAGCTGGTCTCCTCCCAGCCGGGCGTGTTCCTGACCGGCATGTTCGCAGCCTCTCTGCTCGGCTCCCTGGGCCGGGGAGAGCTCGCCCGGCTCGGCCTGGTGCTGGTGCTGGTCGGATCGGCCGTGGTCGTCTACCACGACCCGACGCACAGTGCGGGTGACCTCGTCTTCACCCCGGTGCTCTTCGCCGTCGCCTGGCTCGCCGGCTACGCACTGCGGGAGCGCAACCAGCAGGCGGTGGCCGCGGAGGAGCGCGCCCTCCATGCCGAGCAGGCACGGGAGAACGCCGCACGGGTCGCCGTGGCCGAGGAGCGCGCCCGGATGGCCCGCGAGCTCCACGACGTCGTCGCCCACGCGATGAGCGTGATGGTCCTCCAGGTCGGAGCGGTCCGGCACCGGCTCCCCTCCGGCTCCGAGGAGGGCCTGGCGCTGCAGAACGTCGAACGGGCCGGTCGGTCCGCCCTGGCGGAGATGCGGCGGCTGCTCGGTGCGCTGCGGGCCGGCGACGACGCTCTCCAGCTCACTCCGCATCCGGGCCTGGGCGACCTGGAGGCCCTGGCCGGCACGGTGCGCTCCGCGGGACTCGACGTACGGATCCACACCGACGGGCAGCCGGTCTCCCTGCCGCCCTCGCTCGACGTCTCGGCGTACCGCATCGTGCAGGAGGGGCTCACCAACGCGCTCAAGCACTCCGGCGCACGCCGGGCCGACGTGACCGTCGGCTACGCGCCCAGCGAGCTCCGGCTCGAGGTGCGCGACGACGGGCCGGGCGGCTTCGGGCAGAACGGCGGCTCCGGGCACGGGCACGGACTGATCGGCATCGGCGAGCGGGTGAAGGCGTACGGCGGGGACATGTCGGCCTTCGCGGCCACCTCGGGCGGCTTCGTGCTCCGCGCCTCGCTCCCGCTCGAGGACGGGTCCGCATGAGTATCCGAGTCCTCGTGGTGGACGACCAGGCGATGGTGCGGGCCGGCTTCCGGCTGCTGCTCGCGGACGAGCCCGACATCGAGGTCGTCTCCGAGGCCGGCAATGGGCTCGAGGCCGTGACCGAGGCCGCTCGCTGCGGCCCCGACGTCGTCCTCATGGACATCCGGATGCCCGAGCTCGACGGGCTGGAGGCCACCCGGCGGATCCTGGCCGCCGACCCCGAGAGCCGGATCCTGATCCTGACGACCTTCGACCTCGACGAGTACGTCTACCGCGCCCTGCAGGCGGGGGCAAGCGGCTTCGTCCTCAAGGACGAGCCGCCGGAGCAGCTGATCGCGGCCGTCCGCACGGTGGCGCACGGCGACGCCCTCCTCTCCCCCGCGGTCACCCGCAGGGTGATCCAGCAGTTCACCCGCGTCCACCAGGCACCCCCGAAGGCGGTCCAGACCCTGACCGAGCGCGAGATGGACGTCTTCCGCCTGATCACCCGTGGCTACTCGAACGCCGAGATCGGCCACGAGCTGTTCATCAGCGACACCACGGTGAAGACCCACGTGACCCGGCTGCTGCAGAAGCTGGACCTGCGCGACCGGGCGCAGGCGATCGTGCTGGCGCACCAGACGGGCCTCTTCGAGACCTGAGGGTCCTCCTTTGTGAGGACCCGGATCACCCGTTGGTGCCCCTGGAGTCGCGACCTCGCGACGACGCGGCGAGGCCCTCGTCGTACCTAGCGTCGAAACATGATCACCATCGACTCACTGACCAAGAAGTACGGCGGCAACACCGTCGTGCGCGACCTCTCCTTCACGGCCCGCTCGGGGCGGGTCACCGGCTTCCTCGGCCCCAACGGTGCCGGCAAGTCGACGTCCATGCGGATGATGGTCGGCCTGACCACCCCCACTGAGGGGTTCGCCACCATCGAGGGTCGCCGCTTCGCCGACCTGCCCAACCCCGGGCGCGAGGTCGGCGTGATGCTCGACGCGTCCGCCCAGCACGCCGGCCGGACCGGCCGCGAGATCCTGACCATCGCCCAGCAGGTCATGGGACTCCCGGCCTCCCGGGTCCCGGAGATGCTCAGGCTGGTCAGCCTCACGCCCGACGAGGCCGACCGCCGGGTGGGCAACTACTCACTGGGGATGCGTCAGCGCCTCGGTATCGCGGCCGCCCTGATCGGTGACCCGTCCGTGCTGATCCTGGACGAGCCGGCCAACGGCCTCGACCCGGCGGGCATCCGCTGGATGCGGGACCTGCTCCGCGACTACGCCGACCACGGCGGGACGGTCCTGCTGTCCTCGCACCTGCTCTCGGAGGTCGAGATCATCGCCGACGACATCGTGATGATCGGGCAGGGCCGGCTCGTCTGCCAGGGCTCCAAGGCCGAGCTGCTCCAGGCGGCCGGCACCGTCGTCCGGGCCGCGGACGTCGCCGTCCTGCAGCAGGCCCTGTCCATTGCCGGCATCGACGCCACCGTGTCCGGGGACGGCTCGCTGCGCACGGATGCGGATCCCGCCCGGGTCGGACGCGCGGCGTACGACGGCGGGGCCGTGCTCACCGAGCTCCGCACCGCCGGCAGCGGCGGCCTCGAGGACATGTTCCTCGAGCTGACCGCCGACACCTCACGAGACTCGGCTCCCACCAAGTCCAGCTCCCGGAAGTCCAGCTCCCGGAAGTCCAGCACAGAGAGGACAGCGGCATGACCGCCACCACCGCCCCCGCCGTCGACCAGGTCAGCACCGGCCGACGTACCGAGCACGCGATCCCGCTCAGCCGGGTGGTCCGCGTCGAGCTGCGCAAGATGTTCGACACGCGGTCGGGCTTCTGGCTGATCGCCAGCATCGGGATCACCGGCCTCATCGCCACGGTCGCCACCGTCGCCTTCGCGCCGGACGACCAGCTCAAGTACTACACGTTCGCCAAGGCGGTCGGCTATCCGATCACCGTGATCCTGCCGATGGTCTCGCTCCTGGCCATCACCAGCGAGTGGAGCCAGCGCACCGGCCTGACGACGTTCACCTACGTCTCCCGGCGGGGGCGCGTGGTGCTGGCCAAGACCTTGTCGGCGGTCATCGTGGCCATCGCCTCGATGTTCTTCGCCTTCGCCGCCGGGGCCGTCGGCAACGTCGTCGGCAGCCAGATCGCCGGCGTCCCGACGGTCTGGAACCTCTCGCTCGGGCACGCCCTGACGATCCTGCTCGGGAACCTGATCTCGCTGTCGATCGGGGTCATGCTCGGGATGGTTCTCCTGAGCTCGGCCGGCGGCCTGGTCATGTACTTCGTCCTGGTCCTGCTCGTGCCCAACCTCTCGGCCCTCCTGGCCACGAGCCAGCACTGGTACAAGGAGCTGCAGCCGTGGGTGGACCTGCCCTTCGCGCAGGGATACCTCTTCGAGGGCATGCACACCGGCGCCCAGTGGGCGCACGTCGCCACCAGCGTGACGCTGTGGATCGTGCTGCCGGGGATCTACGGACTGCGCCGGGTGATGCGCTCGGAGGTGCACTAGCGACCATCCGGCGTGGGGCCCTGCCATCCTCCGCGGTGGCAGGGCCTGCTTCTGCCCGCGCCGAGGTCGACGCGCGACGCGCGATCGACCTGGTGCGGCGCTCATCGACTCGGTCACGCCCGACGGTCTGCTCGGAAGGCTCGCTCTGATGATCGGGCGTTCCTGTTCAACCTCGACCGGCGTCGGAGGCGTCTTTCAGGTAGAGCATGGTTGTGCAGGTCTGAGGAGTGGCTATGGCGATCCGACGCCAGGAAGATGTCGCGGCCTTCTCGGAGTTCGTCTCGTCGAGGTCGCAGGCGTTGTACCGCCTGGCCTACGTGGTCATCGGAGATCACCAGCTGGCCCAGGACCTGGTCCAGGAGGCGTTGGTCAAGGCGTACGTGGCCTGGCCCCGGCTGCGCGACCGCACCAAGACAGAGGGTTACGTGCGCCGGATCATCGTCACCACGGCGATCTCGTGGCGGCGCCGGCGTTCCTTCCATGAACCTCCCGTGGAGCACGTGCCGGAGACCGGCGCCGGCGATGACCCCGAGTCGCTGGCCGCCGACGAGGCGGTGTGGGCCCACCTGCGGGTGCTGCCGGCGCGTCAGCGAACAGCGTTGTTCCTCCGCTACCACGAGGACCTTTCCGAGGCGCAGACCGCAGAGCTGATGGGCTGTTCGGTGGGCACGGTCAAGCGACAGGTCTTCATCGCCCTGAGCAAGCTTCGCGACGGAGCGGGTCCCAACGCCGGCCTGCCCCTGGGCGAGGAGAAGGGTGTCGCGCGATGAACGAGACACTTCGCGACGCGTTCGCACGAGAGCTGGACGCCGCTGGCCGGATCGATGTCGACGTCGCGCCTCTGGTCGATCGGGGCGAGACCCGCCTGCGTCACCGTCGCCTCGCTGCGCTGGCCGGCAGCGTGGCAGCTGTCGTCCTGGTCGTGGCCGCGGGGGTGCTGGCCGGCCAGTCGGCGGACCGCGGCGATGGACCCGTGAACCACCCACCGCACCCCGTCCCGACCCGGAAGATCGTCTACGCCGAGCACAAGGCGGGCATCGTTCCCGGGCACATCGTGCACTTCGGTGACCTCGTGGTCGAGACCGGCGACAACCACCTCCACCTGGACGTGACCGACGACGGGTTCCTCTACACCGACCACACCCGCCAAGGCGGAGTGTGGTTCAGCGACGGCTACGCCCCTGTCCGGGTCGGCACCCACGTGTGCGGCGTTTCACCGAACTCGGCAAACTTCCTCACCCATGCCGTGATGACGGCCAACAGCGGCTCCACGGCGGCGTGGTTCGACTGCACCCATCCCGCACGCCCGACCCTGGTGGTCTTCGACAGCTCCTCCCTCCACGTCGTGGCCCGGCAACCCGTGCCGTCATGGCCGTCCTGCGGCCGATACGCCTGCGGACTGGTCGACGTCACCAGCGACTCCGTCTACCTCGACTCGATGGGTGGACCGGGTCCCGACCACAGGTTCGACGTGAGGGCCGACCGGCTGCGCGCCTCGACGCCACAGGAGTACCTCGAGGGCCTCAGGAACCGCCCCCGCGGGCTGGTCCTGGGTGAGGACTGGCAGTCCGGCACACCCATCGACCGCGACGGACGCCTCGTCGCCGGAGACGCGGCGCTCGACTTCGCCGCCGTCGGATCGAGGCTGGTCCCGGTGCTCTCGGACGACACCGACCATCATCACGTGACCTCGGCCTTCAACACCGCCACCCGACGAGTCCTGCACCTTCGACTCCCGGCCGGGTACCACGAGACCGACGTCGCCTTCCGTCTCTTCGAATGGCTCGACGACGACACCGTCGCGCTCATCGGCGGAGGAGCCGACATCGTCACCTGCCGGCTGTCGACCGGCCGATGCGTCCTCGCCGTCCCGGGGCCGCCCGCAGGCACGGTGCGCCTCGTCCCCACCTTCCCCCTCCCCGGCTGACCCACCCCCACGCAGACCGACCACGACCCGACACCAGACCCGGGGCGGTTCATGGAGTGCGGCATCAACCGCCTCACGGCTCGACCTGCTTCGAAGGGCCTACTGGTCGCGGTTGGGCCAGATGGGGCCCTGAGGGGTCCACACGACACCCTTGTTGCGGCAGAGGCAGAAGGGGTGGCCAATGGGGTCGGCGTAGACGCGGAATCCGTAGCCGTCGGGGCCGATGCAGTCCCGCTGCAGGGTCGCGTCGAGGGCCAGGACGCGGCGCTGTTCGGCCTCGATGTCGTCGACCTCGAAGTCGAGGTGGAACTGCTTGGGGTGCTCGCTGTCGGGCCACCGCGGGGCGCGGTAGTCCTCCACCCGGATGAAGGCCAGTTCGATCTCGCCGAACTGGATTCCGGCCCAGTTCTCGTTGCTGCCCTCCTTGACCGGGCGCCCCGTCACCCCGGAGTAGAAGGCCGCCAGCGTCATCGTGTCCGGGCAGTCGATGATGAAGTCGGTCAGTCGTAGCATCGCGCGATCTTGCCACAAGATCAGCGCCGGACTCTGAGAAAGACTCTGGCGTCGGCCGTTCGCAGATCCGGTCTTTGTCGTCCCCCGCATTCGTTGACAGGCAGAGCGCGGCCGAGAGGCGTCGTGCACGAGCCTCCCAGCCACGTCAGCGGGATCGCCGCCAGTCCACAAGAGCCTTCACCGGGATCGCCAGCACGCCCAGGATTATTGCCGTCAGCAGTCCGACAGCGGCACCCAGCCCGCCCCCCACAGTGAGTCCCGAGCAAGCCCGCCGATGACGGCACCTACGACGATCGGGCCGTACAGCGCCAGCCCGAGCAGGACGTTGGCCAAGGCCCCGATGCGGACCCGTCGGGTCTCGCCACGCGCCGGGTCGCCCTCTGAGCGGCGCATCCGGTTGGTCCAGCCGTACGGCGCTCGCAGGAAGGAGCCGATCTCGAACGGGACGAACACACGCCGAGGCTTGTCACCTGGT
>Ga0308175_100000424_pt1 | contig 29421 bp, 23 predicted proteins | sample PhyCR1_3_FD_203893 | JGI IMG/M metagenome (GOLD analysis project Ga0308175, IMG submission 203893) | Soil microbial communities from UC Gill Tract Community Farm, Albany, California, United States - DLSLS.C.R1 | ecosystem: Environmental > Terrestrial > Soil > Agricultural land | place: USA...
CGCGCGTGCCCTTCACGTCGTCATCGTCGTCGTCGCCGCGAGCGCTTGCATCGCCTCGGCCGCAGCCGCAGTCGCAGCCGCAGAGCCACACGCACGGCCGTCGCGATCTGCCGAGCACCGGCGGAGGCGCCAAGCGCCGCCGGCGGCGTGGTGGTCGCGGCCGCGGCGCACCTGCCAGCGCCTGAGGGGCTGGCCAGGCGGTCGAACGCGGGTGCCGATCAGCACCCGTCGGTGATTACCTGGCGGAGCTCGCCGAGCCGCGCGTGCGGCAGCATTCCCACGGCGGCGAGTACCAGGTCGTCCGGATTCAGCACGGAATCGGCGACCTTGGTCAGCGGTCCGATGGATGCGTCGATCGCGGCGAGCGAGTGCACGCGACCGAAAGCTGCTGCGCGGCGCTCATCGGCTGGTCCGGAGCGTATCAGCGGGGTACGCTCGGGGCATGAAGAAGCTCCTCGTGGTTGCGCTGCTGGCAGGGACGGCAGTCGTGGGATGGCGCTGGCAGCACGAGCCCGCCTCGGCCACCGATGGCGCCCGCAAGGGAAACCTCGTCGCGAACCGGTTCTGGCTCGATCACCTCCCGAAAGGCGAGAAGGACACCGTGCGCGTGTTCGCGCTGTGGACCCCGGAGTCGTTCGGCGTGTTCGCCGACCAGAATCACTGGCGCGTCGAGCTCGAGCGCTTCCGCTACGAGACCAAGGGTGACACGGTCCATGCGGTGTTCCCGCTCTCCGGCGCCCGCGAGGACATCACGCTGAACGCATCGCGCTGCCGCGAGGCCGACTGGGACTTCTGTCTCGAGGTTCGAGGCTCGAGCCACGGCACGAAGCGCTACTTCTCGCGGCTCGGCTGGGAGCGGCGCGACCGCAGCCTCGAGCAGTTCATGGCCGACGTCACCGCCGCAGCTCGATGATCTCCAAAGCCTGCGGAGGACGCGACCGGTGTCTACGGCCTGCCGTGGGGCCGCCGTCGTCGAGTAACCAGGCCGATCGCGATCGCCACACCGAGCCAATCGCCGCCACCGCCCGTCGAACACGACGACGACGACGAAGGCGGCTGCTGCGGGCACCGGTCGCACTGGGTCGCGACCTCGAACTGCGTCGGCCACACGACCGCGGGGCACGGCCCGGCCGCGGTGATCGCGACGATCTGTGACACGTCGAGGTGACCTGGAGCGAACTCGACGGTATCGCCCGCCATGGCGCCCGTCAGCATCAGCGCCTGGCGATCGAACGGCACCGTTGCGTCCGTCTGCGCGCAATCGCAGTCGAACGGGTCGACCAGGCTCAGCGGCACGCCAATCGTCTCGACAATCGACGTCGTCGCCGGCAGCGTGACGTCCTGCGCCCCGCGATGCACGGTGAACATCGCCGCCGGCTGGCCGTGCGGGGTGACGAAGTGGACTGGGCAACCCGAGGGCGCCATGGTCTCGGCGACGCACGCGCCGTCGAGCCCGGGATCGTAGTAGCCGTTGCGATACGTGCAGTCCGCGTACACGGTGCGGGCGGTGAGGAGGACGATGATCACGCTCTTGCGCATCGCGTATCGGTGTGCACCCTGCGTACCAGGGGTCGCGTACGTAATTACCCCACCGTAGCTGCCGCGCATTGGCGCCGGGTCAGGTTTTCGTGACATAGCTGCCCTGCTGAGCGATGCCCCGTGAAGAGGGAACCCGACCGACAGAGAGAACTGATCCAGAGACCCGTGTAGTGCCACGGCTCACGGCTCACGGCGGATGGCGTTGTGCGGCACCGGAAGCGTCCAAAGCGCGCGACGAGCGGCTTGAGCCGCCCGCGGTCGCGAACTCGGGTGAACAGCGTGCCGCGGCTCGCCCAGGTGCGGTTTCTGCGAGGGCCGGTGGTCGCTTGAAGATGGTTCGATCGCCTTGACCTGCTCTGTGTCATGGTTCATTACGCTCAGCGCAGGGGATGGGGTTCGATCGACGTGAGCCTTCTGGCGCGGCGCTACCTGTAACGCAGGGTGCTGTGGCGCGCGGTCCTGGCAAGCAGACGCCCGTGGAGGCGGAGCTCGGGGGCGCCAGGATGCAAGCTGCGCCGGCCCGCGGGCGGCAGACGGTCACTCCCCCTGCAGGTGACGCCTCCACTGGCGGTGCCGGACCAGCCGAGTCGGTGCAGCGGAAGGCGCAGCCGGATGGCGCGACCGAGCCCGGATCACCGCCTTCCGGGAGTGGCGGCACCCCGCTGCCTCCGGAAGTGCGTGGACGCATGGAGGCTGCGCTTCACGCAGACTTCGCCGCCGTGCGAGTCCACCAGCACCCCTACGCGCAGGAGATCGGCGCCGCTGCGTTCACGCGCGGTGTCGACATCTTTTTCTCGCCGGGACGGTTCGATCCGGCCAGCCCGCAGGGCATCGAGCTACTCGGCCACGAGCTGACCCACGTAAAGCAGCAGGCGCAGGGTCGGGTGCCGGTGAACGCACAGCTCGGCGGCGTGCCCGCCAACGACGATCCGGCGCTCGAGCACGAGGCGGATGAGCTAGGTGCGAAGGTCGCGCGTGGCGAACCGGCGCACGGGCCAGCTGGGGCGAAGGCAGCTGGGACACCGGCCGTACCGGCGAGCCACGGCCCCGTACAGGCGAAGCCGGCCACGGAGACGTCGGATCCCGCGCCGCCAGGGGCCCAGCCGCGCATGGAGGAGCTCGAGGGCCCCGGCGCTGCCGACGCGCCCCACATCGCGGGTGCGGCGCCCATCCAGATGGCGCCGGGCCGGCCGAAGAAGAAGGAGTTCATCCCGTTCAAGATCACCGTCGTAAGGCCGATGACGCGAGAGCAATTCGAGGCTGCGGCGAACCTCCAGGTGTTCGGCTCCACCACGGTCGCGGGGCAGTGGCAGAACGTCAAGGACTCGTACACGCCTGACCAGAGCCCCGTGGAGGTACTGTTCGAGGCGTCGCTCGTTCAGCGCATGCGCGGCGCAGCAAACGCGGCCAAGGGCATCGATACCGATGCGAACGGCAGGGTCGCCGGGGCGGAGGCGCGCGAGAAGGCCTTCGAGAACCAGCCGGCGTCCAACGAACGGGCTGCGCTCCTGACCGAGATCGATCGTCGCTACCACCTCGCGAGTGGCACCGCGCCCGACAACAAGATCGCCGTCAACGAGCCCGGCAAAGCAGACCTGTGGCGCTCGATCCGCGACGAAGTGCTGTTCCAGTACCAGTACCTCGCGAACCTGCCCGACAAGGTCAAGGCGCTGATCCACACCAGCATCGCCGGCCGGGACCTCTCGCCCGCCGACTACGATCAGCTGTTCCGCATCGCGAAGAAGATCGAAGCGCTGCCACCAGGCGCAGCGGCCGACTACGCAAACAAGATCACCGGCTCCACGACGGATCTGTCAGCGTTCGAGGCCGCGATCGAGGGTTACCGCAACGAGCTGGCAGGGCGCGAGCAGGCGGACACCAACCGCACCGCCGTTCAGAACAAGCTCCTCGGGCTCGAGGAGGTGTACAAGCTCTACCGCCAGTACACGGCCACTTCGGTTGTGGAGCAGGCATCACCGATGGCAGGCGGCGGGACTGCGGTCGCCAAGCAACTCGGCGCCAAGGTGCAGACGGCGGGCGACATGCGCGAGCAGCTCGAGCAGCAGCTCCCGCGCTACGGATTCGCCTCGATCGCCGAGTTCGCCACCTACCTCGCGAAGTTCAAGCAAGCGTTCGAGGACAGCGCCGTCCGGATCACGCTCGATATTCTCGCGAAGTATGCGGGCAAGCTCTACCGCGAATCACAGCGTTACCAGGACCCCGCAGTCGTCAAGGATCTGCACGAAAAGCTCGCCGGGTTCCGCACGCAGCACGACGAATTCGACAAGAACACCAAGATCTACTCCGAGGAGGTCTGGGCCGCAGGGCACGACCGCGACGCCGAACAGCGGCGGCTCCCCGGCAACGGCGGCATGCCCGCCAAGCCACCGACGGAGCGGCAGCGGCAGGCCGAACAGAACATCAAGGCAGCCAAGGCGAACGCCGAGGCGGAGATCAAGACCCTCTCGAAGGACCATCCGATCTTCGCCGAGGACGACCTGCCGGCCGACAAGCGGCTCGACAAGGTCGCCCTCGCGCAGGCGAGCGAGACCCAGCTCGCGGGCGTGCTGCAGGCGCATATCGCAGATCGCAACGCCGTCGTCGTCGAGGCTCGTGGCCAGCTCGAGGGTAAGCACGAGCTCATCTACCGGATGGACAAGCTGATGCCCGCGTTCTACGCGGAGATGGACATCCAGACGGGCTCCATCCACGACCAGATCATCAAAGACAAGATGCACGACGACGCGATCGCCAAGCTCGTCGGCGGCATCCTGCTCGCGATCGTGGCGATCGCGCTCACGGTCGTCTCCCTCGGCGCGGCGCCCCCCGCGATCATCGCTGCAGGTGCATCGATCGGCGCAGCGGGGCTGAGCACGTACATGGCGTACGACGAGTACCAGCAGTACAGCGCAGACCATGCGGTCGCGGATGCCGGCTTCGCGGACGATCCGTCGGTTGTCTGGCTGGTGCTCGCCATCGTGGGTGCGGGGGTGGACATGGGCGCGGCGACGAAAGCCGTGCGAGCGCTCGCCCCGGCTGCCAAGGCGCTCGAGGCCGGCGGCGAGGTCATCGACTTCACCAAGGCGGTCGAGGCGCTGCAGAGGTCGAAGCAGCTCGACGACAAGATCGCCGCGGTCGCAGACAAAGCCGCCGCCGCCCGCAAGAGCTACGCCGCGGCCAAGGGCGAGCTGTCGGCGGCGCTGGGCAAGGCCTATTCGCTTCCCGGGCCGCTCACCGATCCCGAGGTCTATCGCGCGCTCGTGAAGATGGCCGCGGCCAAGATCAAGGAAGGCGCACACTCGCTCGCCGGCTTCATCGCCGAGCTCAAGCAGGCGCGGCTCGCCGTGAAGCTCGGTGAGCTGACGCCCGAGGAGCTGGCGAAGGCAAAGCAAGCCTTCACTGAGGCAGAGGCACTCGGGAGGCTGGTGAACGACCCTGCGCTGCTCGAGAAACTGCTGTCGAAGGTGACCGACGCCGCGAAGCTCGAACGCCTCCTGCAGGTGTTCCCGGCGGCCGAGCTCGAGGGCATCGTCGACGCCCTCCGTCACGCCGATCGGATCGTCACCATGATCGACCGCGTGGGACCAGAGAGCACTGGAAAAATGGTTCGCCAGTGGGTCTCGCAAGGACAGATCGAGAAGGCGAACCGCTTCCTCGATCGTCTCAGCGCAGGCCTGACGAAAGAACTTGCGGAGACCGCGAAGGTCGGCGCTCAGTCGATCATCATCGATTCGAACACGGCCATTGCGCTGATGAAAGACGCAGATCCCGCTTGCAGGCAACGATGCAGGCGGGCGAGAGGGCGAGAGTGGCGTACATTAAGGGTCTCCCAGCCGGGACGGAGCTGCGCGTCGGCAACGTCACGGTCGGAGAGACGGGGGGCGCCTTGAACTTGAAGGGAGTTCCGCTCGATGTGTTGCGTGATTCGCCAGACTATATAAAGGTCCTGAACAGGCTGGCAAGCGAAAAAGTCGGCAAGGCTGGTGGTTTCGCGGATCAGGCATTAGTGGCGGACGCCTTCTTCGCGAAGGCTGAGCCGGGCGTCATCCCAAGATTCCTCACGTCTGATCAGATCGCGGTAAAGAAGCTCGCAAGTATCGCCAATATCGATGTGGTCAAGGAAGGCGGATTTCCTGGCCTATTGACACGATATGGAAATATAGGATTCAATGTGACCATAGAGCACAGGACAATTACGGTAATCCCGGTCCCATAGGAACACATGTTCGACTACTTCGTTGCCGAGCTTTGTTGCCCACGTTGTGGCGCCACTAGCTCTACGTCAGAGAGCACCAACATGCAGACGCACATTCGCGCCGATGCGGACGGGTCCGCACTGGGCGTGGGGTACGAATTCGATCCGAGAGATCTCACGACCCAGCACCTACTCAGCGCCGGTTACGCGCTCATTTCCCCTGTGGTGCAAGCCGGGTCTATGCGACTGCTCGACATGTGGATCTGCCCCGCAGGTCAGACTGAGCAATGGGCGATGGTCGAGATCGTAGACGGGCGCATCGAACGTATCAAGGCAGTCGCGATGAACCGTGCTACTTTTGAGAAAGCGAACTTCATCTCTGAAGGCAACGCTGATTTTCTCGCCGAAGCGGTAGCAGGAGTAACTCAATCCGAGATCGCTGAACGAAAGCTCAGTAGCGTCGATATCTTGCGACAAAAGCTTGAATGATGGTCATGTCTTCAAGTGGACCGGGAATGCCGGGAATGGACAACTCGATTCGATTGCTCGATGTCTGGACCTGTCCGGAGTGCGCGACTGAGCAATGGGCCGTAGTGGAGGTCGCTGGAACTCGAATTGATCGCATCGAGGGTGTGCTGTTGAATCGCGCGACGCTCGAAGGCGCGAACTTCATCGTCACCGTGGCACCGTCCGGAAGCGAGGCGAGGTGCTGGTTGGCGATCACGCCATCATGAACCGTTGCGGTAAACATGCGCGCCATCTGGAACCAAGCTAGCAAGTCGCAAGCCGGCAGACCATTGTTGGAAGGTGGTGCGAGCGGGCTCCCGAGGCGGTGGTCCAGGTCGCCGGCCGACGGCGGTCAGCGCCAGTCGGTGACGACCTGGCGGAGCTCGCCGAGCCGGGCGCGCGACAGCGTCCCCACGGCGGCGAGCACCAGGTTGCCTGGCGTCAGCACGGTATCGGCGATCCGCACGATGTCGTCGACGCCGACCCTGTCCATCGCCGCGAGTCGCTCGGACAGCGAGGTCGGCGGGTAGTACAGCGCCGTGCCGCCGAACCAGCCGGCCATCGCGGCGGCGTCGTCGATCGAGGCGAGCGTCTCGTAGCGGTAGCGCACGCGGGCCTTGGCGAGCTCCTCGGCGGTGACCTGGCCACCGCGCAGGCCATCGAGCAGGCCCAGGAGCTCGCGGACGAGCGAAGGGACCTTGGCGTTGGCGGTCGCGCCGGTGATCTCGAACAGCGCGGTGTCGGCGAGCGGCTCGATCGCGGCGTGGATCGAGTAGGCCAGGCCCTTCTGATCGGCGAGCGTGTAGTGCAGCCGGGTCGACATGCCGTCGTCGAGCACGCGCAGTAGCGCGACCAGCGCGACGTAGGCCGGATCGAGCTCGGGCACGGCGCGAAACAGGACCGCGAGCGAGGTCTGCGAGCCGGCATCGGCGACGTGGCGCAGCCGCGGACCCGCGACCGGTGGCGGGGCGGCGGGCACTTCGGCGCGCAGGCCGCCCGGGAGCGCCGCGAGCGCGCGGGACGCGGCCGCGACGACCGCGCCGTGCGCGACCGGGCCGGCGACGCACAGGTTCGCGTTGCGCGCCCCGTAGAACGCCTGGAAGTGCCGGCGGACGTCGTCGATCGAGAACCGCTCGACGTTGGCGCGCGGGCCGATGATGCGCTGGCCGAGCGGGTGGTGCTCGAACACCAGGCCCCGGGCGATGTCGTCGGCGTTGATCTCGACGCCTTGTTCGTCGTAGTCCTCGTTGATCTCCTCGAGGACCAGCTCGCGCTCGAGCTCGATATCGGAGAACCGCGGGCGCGCCAGGAGCTCGCCGAGCACGTCGATCGCGGGGGTGACCAGCTCGGGCTCGAGGGCGAGCTGGAACAGCGTGTAGTCGCGGCCGGTCTCGGCGTGCAGCGTCGAGCCGAGCCGTTCGACCGCGGTGTTGAGCGCGAGCGAGGTCGGGTAGCGCTCCGTGCCGCGGAACAGCATGTGCTCGGTGAAGTGCGACAGGCCGTTGTCCTCCGGCAGCTCGAACCGCGCGCCCACCTTGATGAACAGGGCGCACACCGCGGTGTGCAGGTGGGGCAAGGCGACGGTGGTGACCGCGAGGCCGTTGTCGAGCGTCGTCGTCTCGACGGCGGGATCCAGGCGTGAGTCCACGGGGATGCTTACCATGCCCATGGCCGGCGAGCCCCGCCGAGCGCTGGCCAAGCGCAGGTCTCCTGCCGCGTTGCATTGAGGCGTCGCCGGATCAGTGGTATCTATGCAGGCGATCCGATGCTCCTCAAAAAGATCGTGATCGCCGAAGACGACGACGCCATCGCGCACATGGTCAACATGGCGCTCGGTGACGCCGGCTTTCTGTGCCTGCGGGCACGCGACGGCGACGAAGCGCTCAAGCTGGTCAAGGCCCACGACCCGGACCTGCTCGTGCTCGACGTGATGATGCCGCGGGTCGACGGGCTCGAGGTCGCGCGCCGGCTCAAGGCCGACGTGATGTGGTCGCGCACACCCATCCTGATGCTGACGGCGCTCGCCCAGGTCGACGACCAGGTGCAGGGCCTCGAGGCCGGGGCCGACGCCTACATGCCCAAGCCGTTTGATCTCCGCGAGTTCGGCGCGCGGGTCAAGGCGCTGATCCGGTCGGCCCGTCGCGAGCGCGATCGCAGCCCGACCACGAACCTGCCCGGCTCGCGCGCCATCGATGAGGAGATCGAAGGAGCGCTCAAGAGCGGCAAGCCGACCGCGTGCGTGCACATCGACGTGCTCAACTTCGACAGCTACGCCGACACCATCGGGATCGCCCGCAGCGAGGACACGGTCAAGAACCTCGGCCAGTGGCTGCTCGATGCCGCGCGGGCGGCGTCGGGCGGCGGCGCGTTCGTCGGCCACATCGGTGGCTCGGACTTCATCGCGGTGCTGTCGCCCGAGCACGTCGGGGTGTTCGTCGCGAGCGCCGAATCGACGTTCGACGCCAAGCGCGCGACGTTCCCCGAGGACGCGAGCTCGCTCGCCCTGGTGCTCGCCATCGCGCACACCGACGGACTCAACCTGAACAACGGGCCCGACGAGCTCGGTCGCAGGCTCGGCAAGGCGATGAAAGCGGCCAAGGCCGCCGGCAAGACGAACCACGTGGTGTGGTCGGCTAGCTGACCGTGGCGGGGCGCTCGCCGGACGGGCGTGACGGGCGTGACAAGCATGACGGGCGTGACGACCGCGAGCCGGCCGTCGGCGATCTGCCCACCTTGACCCCGAGCGATTCGTCGGCCGGAGAGCGCGCTGGGCGCCGCAAGGGGCCGCGCCAGGTTCGCGCCGGTGACACCCTCGGACGCTACGAGCTCGGCGACGAGCTCGGCGAGGGCGGGATGGCGACCGTGTTTCGCGCCCGTGACCGCGAGCTCCGGCGCGACGTCGCGGTGAAGGTGCTGTTTCCGCACCTCGCGCGCCGCGACGAGATCGTCCGCCGGTTTCATCGTGAGGCGCGCGCCGCGGCCGGCCTCGAGCACCCGAACATCCTGCGGATCTACGACGTCGGGGACGCCGGCGGGGCCCAAGGCGACGACCCGCCGTACATCGTGATGGAGCTCATCCGTGGCCGCACGCTCCTCCAGGAGATCGAGCAGCGCGGCGCGATGCTCGCCGAGATCGTCGCCTGCATCGGCGCGCTGCTCGGCGACGCGCTCGCCGCCGCGCACGCCGCCGGGGTGATCCACCGCGACGTCAAGCCGGCGAACGTGCTCATCGCGCCGGGCGGGCGGCTCTTGCTCGCCGACTTCGGGGTCGCGCGCCTCGAGACCGAGGACTCGCTGGTCACCCGGACCGGCGCCTTGCTCGGCACGCCGGCCTACATGAGTCCGGAGCAAGCCAGCGGCGACCTCGCCACGGCCCGGAGCGACGTGTACTCGCTCGGCGTGACGCTCTATCAGCTCGCGACCGGCACGCTGCCGTACAGCGGCTCGCCGGCGAAGGTGATGGCGCTGATCGCGGCGGGCAACCTGGTCCCGCCGGTCCGCCGCCGGCCCGCGTGTGGGCCCGATCTGTCGCGGCTGATCGAGCGAGTGATGGCCGCCGAGCCGAGCGTGCGGCCGGCCAGCGCGGCGACGATCGCCGCCGCGCTCCGCGCCCAGACGGCGGCGGGTGGGCTCGGCGACGCGCCCCTGGAGCTCGCGGCGTACTTCGAAGATCCGGACGGCTTCCTGCGCACGCGGATCCCGACCGTCGTGACGTCGCTGGTCGCGGCGGCCAGGACCGCGGTCGCGGAGGCCAAGCTGCCGCGCGCGATGGCGCTCGTGGACCGCGCGAGCGCGCTGGCACCCGATGATCCGGCCGTCGCCGCGCTGGTCCAGACCGTGACGGAGGGTGGCCACGCGTCGCGGCGGCGCCGCCGGCTCGCGATCGCCGGGATCGCGGTCGGGCTCGCCGGTGGGGCGACCGCGCTGGGGTGGCGGTTCGTGAGCTCGACGCCCGCCGCGAACGCCTTCGCCGTCTCGGGCTCTCGAGATGCGGCGATCACGCTCGGCGGCCCCGGCGCCCCCGACGGTCCCGACACTCTGGCGACCTCGGCGACCCCGGCGGCTCCGGCCAACACGGCCAACGCGCCCAACGGGTCTGGCACGCGGGACGCTCCGGCCGCTCCGGTGATCGCGCCGCTCGATGCGAGCGCCACGCCTGCGCGGGACCTCCACGCATCCCCGAGCGCACCGAACGTACGACCGGTGGTACCGATCACGGGCGACGACGCGGTTCCCCACAGCCGCGACGCGACGGCGAGGGTCTCGCTCGAAGCCGCGTCGCCGATCGACGCGAGCCCGCCGCATGAACCGCCCGAGCTCGACGCCGCGGTGGCGCCGGCGGTCGGCTACATCGTCGTTCGCAACGACCTCTGGTGTAACGTCTGGATCGACCGGAATAACCACGGGAACCAGCGCAATGAGCCCATCGAGGTCACCCCGGGCCACCACGTCGTGCGGTGCGTGAACCCGGCCGGCGAGTGGACCCAGGAGACCGACGTCGCGCCCGGGACGACCCAGACGCTGACCGGGACGATGCTCCGGGAGCTCGCGGTCACCCTCGAGGTCGACGCGACGATCGACGGCAAGCGCCACGCCCGCGGCGCGGTCGTCTTGCTCAAGCCCGGTAACGTGGAGGTCATCGTGGGCGGGACCAAGAAGTTCATCACGTTCCGCGGCAACTGCACGCTCCGGGACCAGCCGGAGCTCGGTTGCTACCTATAACTCCTGCGGTTTTGCAAAACCATGACAGCGCTGTCGCGATCTTTGCCGGCCGGTCTTTGCGGGTCTTCGTGATCCGCCCACTTGCGGCTGGCAAGGTGGTTGCATCACCGTTCCCCTCGTGAGGTTTCTCACCGCCTTGGGCCTGCTCTTGACCGGGTGCATCTACCTCGACCCGATCAACCAGCGCCCCTCGATCACCATCGACCAGCTGTCGAGCGGCCTGATCCATCGCGGCGATCAGGTCATGTTCATGGCGGACTACGACGACCCGGAAGGCGGCGGAGGCAGCTTCGCCTGGAGCGCGTTTGTATGTGCCGACGAGAGCGACGCGCGCCACGATGTGGGCTGCGATGCTGATCCGTTCTACACCAGGCCGGTGGACACCGCGCAGCTCACGGTGCCATTGACCCTCGCCAGCGGCGGGCCCACGCAGGCGCTCCGGTTGGTGCTCGAAGCCCGCGACGATCGCGGCGCGTTCGCGCAGACGCGGCTGGTGCTCCCGGTGATCGACGCGCCGCCGACCCTCGAGCTGCGCAAGTCGGCGCGCAGCTACACGATCGGCACCCCGATCGACGTGTTCGCCAGGTACGGCGACGCCGACGATGGCCCCGCGAAGGTCGATCTGGTCTGGGAGGTGTTCACGCCGAACACCCAGCCGGCCTTTTCGTTCACCGATCTCGCCGTGCCGCAGGATCCTGCGGACCCCACGCATGTCACGGCGGGCAAGACGCTCGTGCCCCAGGGGATCGGCGAGTGGTCCGTGAGGGTCACCGCGCGCGATGCGCTCGGCGCGATTCCACCCCAGGCCATCGCGATCACGGTGGCCGCCGATCAGCCGCCGTGCCTCGTCGAGTGGCAGCCGATCGTGCCGCCGGCCGGTGAGACCTTGCCGGTCACCGAGCCGACGCTGTTCCAGGTCCCGGTGGTCGCCGACGACCTCGATGTGTACCCGCCGGTACCGGGCGATCCGGTGCTCGGCACCACGACCTTCGCGTGGTCGATCAAGCCGCCCGGCGCGCCGGTGCACCAGGTCCTGGTCGGCGCGACCGGCAACAGCGTCGACTTCGATCCGAGCGCGTTCACGCCGGGGGACATCGTCGAGCTGCGGGTCGAGATCTTCGATCGCGTGCACCTCACGCTGCCATGCGCCGACGATCTGGCCACCTGCTCGGTGGGCGCACAACCCAGCTGTATGCAACGCCAGACCTGGCGCGTGGAGGTCCGATGAACCCGCCGAAGGCCGTGGTGCTCGCGCTCGTGCTCGTGCTCGTGCTGGCCGGCTGCGCGGCGAGCAAACAGGAAGCCGCGCCCGCCTCCGACGCGGGCGGCGGCGTCAACGGCTGCGCGGTCACCTTGTTGTCCGATCCGGGGCCCGTGATCGCCGGCCCCACGACGAAGATCCGCGTCAGCTCGGTGGTGACCGGCGCGCTCGGGGTGTTCAGCTATGACTGGCAGGTCCTGCTCGGCGGCGTCGCGATCGTCGTGACGCCGGCCCAGGCCGACAGCTCCGCGATCGAGTTCTACGCACCGGTGCCCGGCGCCTACGAGGTCAGCCTCACGGTGAGCGGCGGGTCGAGCCCGTGTTCGACCGCGCAACCGATCAACGTCGGCGCCCCCGGCGCGAAGAGCGAGCGGCTGCGGCTGCGCGTCACGCCGTTGCCGGGCGAGGCGGCCCCCCCGCACGAGGAGCGCCGGACGATCCTGGGTGGCGCGGACGTGGACCTCGGCATCATCGGCGTCGACCCCGGCGTGCTGTCGAGCGTGATGGTCAGCGGGCCTGCCGGCGGCGTGCCGGCGTACCTCCGGTTCTCCCCGAGCGGGGCGCCGGACGCGGTCGTCGAGGCGTTCGCGAACGCCATGGGCCTGGTCGCGACGACGCTCTTGCCCGAGGCGCACACGGTCCTGATCGTGCCGTCGGTGGCCGGCCTCGCCCCGCGCCGGATCGCCAGCTGGTCATCGACGGCGCTCGTGGTCGATGCGGGCGCGCCGGTCAGCGGCTTCGTGCAAGGCCCCGGAGGCGGCCCGCTCGCCGGCGCGACGGTCCAGCTGTCGATCGACGGGGTGCCGTCGACGGTGTCCACCCTCACTCCCGCCGATGGCAGCTTCACGGTGCGCGCGGTGACCGATGGCGTGGTCAAGGGTACGAGCGCGGTGCTCGTCGAGGTCACGCCACCGAGCGCGAGCGGCTTGCCACGCCTGCTGGCGACGTCGACCATGTTCGATCTCACCGTTCCGCTGCAGATCCGCTACGACGCGGGCCTCGCGCTGAAGGATCTCGCCGGCACCCACGTGACGCGGAACGCGGCGCCGGTTGCCGGCGCGAACGTGATGGTGGTCGGCTCGCTGGCGACGGTCGGGACGGTCACCGCGGGGACCTCGGTCAGCGCGACCGGTGAGGTCCGGATCGCGACCAGCACCGACGCGTCGGGTGTCCTGCCCACGAGGCTCGTGCCCTCGGCGGCCCTGTCGGCGGTGGTCGTGGTCTCTGCCGGCGATCTCGCGGTGGTCGCCCTCGATACCACCGCCGCGGTGCAAGCGAACCTCGATGCGCCGCTGATGACCTCGATCACGGCGACCATGCTGGGCCCCGCCGCGGCGAGCCTGCCCGGGGCCGTGCTCGATCTCGTCCCGGCGGGCGCGCTCGCGATGGCCACCGTGCCGACCCTCCATGTGATCGCGGGCCCGGCGGGGAAGCTGACCGCCACGCTGGCCAGCGGCGGTCACTACGACCTGCGCTTCCACGACCCCGTGGGGCGCGCGGCCCCGCTCCCCCTGCTGGTCGATCAGGTGGCGGCGACGATCACCGGCGTGACCTACCACTTGCCGGCCGCGCTCCAGATCCGCGGCAAGCTCATGCTCGGCGGCACCCGGGCGCTGCCGGGCGCGTCGATCCAGATCCTGTGTGACGATGCGTGCACCGGGATCGATCGATCGCGGCCGATCGCGGAGAGCGTGTCCGACGTGGCCGGCCAGTTCACGATCGCGGTTCCGGATCCCGGGACCATGTGATGATCTGGCAGGTCGCCGCTTGCGCCCCGGGGCTGCCAGCGCACCGCTCCCCAGCGATGATCCTCGAAGGGCGAGGGCAAGCTCGACCTCGTTGGCCCACGCCATGCCGTCCATCAGCAGCACCAGCTGTCCACTCACAGATCCTCCAACTTCGCGAGAAGCTCATGGAGGGCGCGCCGCAGCCCACGCGGATCGTTCGGCTGCGCCGCGGGTGCCAGCGAGTTTGAGCCAGCCGCGGAGGGTGGTCTCGTCATGGGTGTCTTCGATCACCGCGCGGATCTGTTCCGCCATTGCGCCGAAGCGGGCCTCGTAGACGTCGACCAGCGAGCGGGCGATCCCTCGCTCGATGCCCTTCTCGATGCCCTCCTTGATGCCCTTCTCGATGAGTTGCTGTCCGGCTGTCATGATGGTGTCCTTGGCTTCGGGGCCGATCTCAGGTCAGGCGGAACGTCGAGCAAGGTGTCGAACGCTCGGGGCTCCAACCACGGCGTCACGCCGTGATACATGACGATCGGGATGATCATCGGGAGCGTCTTGGCCTTCGGATGATCGGTGCGCCAGCACTGCCAGATGCGGTCCTGGTAGCTCAGCAGGCGGAGGGCCATCAGGCGAGGTACTATAGGCGCTGCCCAGCGCGTCGATCCGGATCCTGTGCGATGCGTGCACCGGATCGATCGCGGCCGATCGCGGAGAGCGTGTCCGACGTTGCCGGCCAGTTCACCGTCGCCGTTCCGGATCCCGGAACCTGTGATGACCCGGCACTTCCGTCTCGAACCGGCCCAAGGCCTGTCCACCGATCAGCGCCCAGTCGGCACCGAGCTGCCGGGCCGCTTGCTCGGCGCCTCGCAGCGCCTCTGCCGCCGCGGCGGCGACGCGAGCCATCTCGTCGGGGGTGAGGTCGTCCTCGGCGCTGTAGAGCTGACCATGAAGCCACGGGTGTCGTGTCCGCATTCGATCAGCTCCCTCGCGCGTTCGAGCACCGCGGCACGCGCAAGGGTCGCGGCGGGCATTCCCGTCTTCTCCGCGGCGGCGAAGATCCGTTGCTTTTCGGCGCGCGTCACGCGAACCGCGATCACGAAGTCCAGCTTTTCAGCTGCGCGTTTCGACTTGCGGCCACGACGGCTCATTGATTTCGAGTATACGCAAAATATATTACCTCTCGAGCGCACACGCCTGGCGCTCGACCTACCTCGGCGGCGGCTAGGGCCGGCTTGGGCCGGCTTGGACCGCCTACCCTAAACTCCCGCGCCGCTCCTCCTGGACCCCTGGTTGGAGCGCGCGCGGTTTCGCCGGTGCTGGTCGAACAGAGCGGGACCAGCCGCGTCTCGCTCGACCGATCGCGCCCGGCCTACCGGCGCGTGATGATCACGGTCTGGGCGGAGGTCCAGTGGTCGATCGTCCGCGGGCTGTTGTCGCCGATGTCCTTGGAGAACGACTCTGCGTCGCGGGTTCGCTGGATGACCTGGGCGAACGACCGGTCGACGCACAGGTAGGCGAGGTCGTGGTCCAGCGCCGTGCGGCCGATCGCGACGAGCCGATCGGCGCACTCGGCGACCCCCGGCGGCGGGATCATCTGGAATGGTACTCCCAGCTCGTTGCGGGCCCAGAACACATGGTGGGCCTCCGCATCGATGATCTGGTCGCCTAGCAGCTGCACCTTGCCGCTGGCTGCCGCGTTGACCAAAGTCACCCGGAGTCGCAGGCGCGACCCGTTGTGAACGCGGAAGCAAACCCGGGCGCCAGCGGCCAGCTGGTACGATCCTGGCGTAGACGACGGCGCGTCCGGCAGGCGGGCGGCCTGGGCATCAGCGGCGCGCAGTTCGCGTTCCAGACAGCTGAGTACGCTAAGCGTGAGGCTGCGAGGCAGGTCGCCGGCCGCCTCGGCGAGCCGCAGCGGCCGCGCGTAGTCGTAGTAATGCTCGAGGGCGGCGCGCGCGCAGTCCAGCTCGGTCGACCGCAGCGCGAACAGCGACCGGTCCTCGTCGGATCGACCCTGGACGCTGTCGGTGATGAACCACTGGTCGCCATGCTGCTCCAGCCGCACGTCCGGCTGACCGGGCGGCGGCACGCGCACGAGCAGCGGCGACTCGCCGATTGCCTGCTCGATCGCCGGGTTCGGTGGCACCACGGCAAAGCCGAGCTGTCGAGGCGATCCCGGCTTGACGATCCGGCCGCGGGCGCACGGCGGTAGAGCGAACGGAGCTGCGACCGAGCTGGCTGTCGCCGTGCTGCGCTCGGCCGAGGTCACGCGGATGACGCCGAGCCGCGCTGCGAGATCGTCGCGCGAGCCGAGCCGCGGGAAGTACGCTGGCTGGTCGCCGTAGATCGCGAGCTCGGCTCCGATGGTGACATCCGCCAGGGTGCCGGCGACGATCCGGCAGTCGTCGCCGTCGCGGTACACGGGGAAGCCTGCGTCGCCGTCGACTGGCGGGCCGGCGAACACCGCGCGCGCCGCGTTGCCAGCCATCCACGGGTTCTGCCAGGGGTTTGTGCGCTTCAGCTCGTCCCGCAGCTGCTGCCAGATCCGCGACCAGGTTACGTCGATCAGGGTCGGCTGGTCGACGCTGGCCAGTACTGCGAGGAACGCACGGGTAAACAAGCCGTGCCGGTCGCCGCCGATGCCATTCTCCGAAGCAAGCTCGTGACCCAGGGATGCCGCGACGATGTGGCAGTCATCGACGCCGCGCGCCAGTCCGACGGGGCTGGCATCGTTGCCGCCGGAATCCGCGCCTCGGTGGCCTGCGCGGGTGTCTGGCCCGGCAGTGTGGGCGGGATCCGGCAGCGGCCCGGTGAGTTGGAGTACGGAGGCCAGATCGACGAAGCGCGACTGCGGATCGCCATCGGCGAAGCCGTCGCGGGTCAGTCCCGCCGCGTGGCAGCAGTCGAGCACGACGGTGATCGATCGCGTGCGCGCCGCGATCTGCTGGAGCAGCTGGTTGAGCTCGTAGTCGAACAGCAGCCCCTGGCCGTGCGGCTCAACGTCGAAGTCAACCGGGAGGAGCGACTCGCGATGGAAGCGCCGTTCGTCGTCCACGACCTCGAGTCGCCCGCCATGGCCCGAGTAGTAAATGAACACGCGATCACCGGCCGCGACCTGGGACGAGCTGAGCGCCACGAGCGCGGCGCTCAGGTTGGCGAGCGTGGCCGGCTGGCTGGCGACCTCGTTGGAGTGGTGGGCGCCGGGCCGCGGCGACGCGAGCCGGGTGATGCGGTCCTTGCTGATCCCGAGCTTGGGGCTCAGCAGTACCCGCTGCACGGCGTCGATGTCGTTGACGCAGCCGCCGAGCGGGCGCTTCGCGTAGTCGTCGATACCTACGAGCAGGACGTGATAGGTGGGGGTGGGTTGTGCGGCCCGCATGGCGACGACGACCGAGCGCACGAGGTGGCGCTCGATGGCCTCCTGACGCGGCGAGAAGCGATCGAACGCGGCCTTGCGCGCAAGATCCCCGAGATCGCGTTGCAAGAGCGCCTGCATGACGCGACATGCCATTCCGTCGCGGGCATGCTGCCCACCGATTCTGCGCTCGTGGAGCTGATCGTATTTCATGACCGTGACTTCGGCTCGTTGCTCCACGATGGCGACGCGGGCTGGCGCGCCCCACGGCTCCTGGCGTTCGTGATTCCCTGCGCGCGCACCGCGGCCCCGATCGCGATGATCGACCTCGGCGAGACCGCGACCTTGACTCGCCTGGTGGGGGACGCGATGGCGTCGCACGGCGTGGCTCCAGTCCGCGACATCAACGCTGGCTCAACCCCGTCGTCCATGGATGCTACGGCGCTGCGCGAACGAGTGTGGGAGCCGATCGTTCAGGCGCTCGGCGACGCCACCCAGATTTTCGTCTCACCCGATGGCGATCTCGTCCGCGTCCCGTTCGGCATCCTGCCCGATCGTGATCGGGGCGATGGTTTTCTCCTGGATCGCTACACGTTCGTGTATCTCAGCGCAGGCCGTGACGTGCTACGCTTGGGCCAACGCGGCGCTCGATCGGCCGGACCGCCGCTGGTCATCGGCGATCCCGACTTCGATGCCTGGGGCTCACCCGCGGCTCGATTGGGTGGAGATCGCTTCCCGAGACTGAAGGCGACCGCCGAGGAAGCGCGATTCGTTGGCCGTACGCTGGGCGTGACGCCGGCCCTGGGAGCCGACGCTCTCGAACGAGCCTTCAAGGCTGCACGCTTACCCCGGGTGATCCACCTGGCAACCCACGCGTTCTTCACGCCTCTCGGCTCCGCGCGGCTGCCGGTGCTCCCGACCCCTACCGACGACGGGCTAGAGCCCCGATATCTTGTCCGGCCGAACATCCAGAACCCGCTGCTCCGTTCCGGCATCGCCTTCGCCGGAGCCAACAGCTGGCTGGCCGGCGGCGAGCTCCCGGAGGAGGCAGAGGATGGGCTGCTCTATGCTGAGGATGTCACCGGCCTCGACCTGACCGAGACCGAGCTCGTGGTGCTGTCGGCGTGCAAGACCGCGCTGGGCGAGATCGACCCCAGCGAGGGTGTATTCGGCCTGCAGCGGGTGTTCGCTCTGGCCGGCGCGCGCACGATGGTCATGAGCTTGTGGTCTGTTCCCGATCAAGAGACCCATCAGCTCATGGTGGCCTTCTATCGCGGCCTCGCCGCGGGCCTAGGCTGCGCCGGCGCACTGCGGGCCGCTCAGCTGGAACTCCGCGCATCGGGTCGCGGGGTGGCGTACTGGGGGGCTTTTATCTGCCAGGGAGATCCGGGCCCGATTTCATTCGCCGCCATGGTGCACCCCGACCGACAGGAGCTTGCTTGGCCGGCGAGCAGTGCCGATCTAGATCCGCGACGTTGATCGCGACGTTTGAGCCGCGACGGTATGGAACCGGGCGGCGCTCGTGAGCATCTTCCATTGATTCTCGCGTCCTGTTCGTGTTCTTGGTCTGGCTGGAACACGGCGAATGACAGGCGACGGGTTCGCGTTGGCCGCACGAGGCCGGGACCGGCGCGATGCGTCGGGACCGGAGCGATCTTCAGAACTGACCCACATCGCCCTTCCCGATCGGCGACCCGGAGGAAGGCTACTCGGTCTTCTACAAGACCTCCGGCGGCGCCGACATCGCCGCGTAAGACGTCTTCGCCGACGCGCCCGGCGACCTCGTCAACATCAACCGCGTGAGCCACCTCGTCCTGCGCAACGATGGGGGCGAGCTCGTCACGGAGACGCTGAGCCGCACGGCCGACGGCAAGCTCGAGATTCGCAACATGCTCACGTTCGCCGCCGACGCGACGCGCGTGATCGTCCGCATGGACATCACCAACGTGTCCAAGCAGGACCTCACCCAGGTGCTGGGGAAGCGCTACTGCGATATCGACGTCGATACCGGCGGCCCCAACGGCTGGGCCGGCTACCAGAACCACTTCGCCAAGGACGGTGACTCGGTGCACGCCTGGAACCAGCCGAGCGAGGGTGAAGGCGCCCGGCAAGCACGCGCACATCGTCAACATGGTGGCGATGCCGCGCGACGCCCCCGCGCGACCAGACGTTCATCGGCGAGATGGGCCGCGAGCAGTTCAAGACGCGGGATAACACGTTCCCGATCACCAACTCCGTGCTGCATGACGGCATCGGGGCCCTCCAGTGGGAGGCCCGCGCTTGCGCGTCGGAGAGTCGATCCGGCTGAACATGTACTACGACGCGTTCTGCCAGCACAGCGATATTCCGCTCGTCTTCCGGCACGACCCGGCCAGCGTCCGCCTCCACGACATCGCCATCCCAGGCCATGTCGCGCCCGTCGCCAAGCAACCGGCGCCGACCAGGACCTGACCTACCGCGGTTGCTCCGAGCACGTGCAGGCATTTGTGAACGTGCCGGACCACAGCCTGCGCGTGTGGCGCTGCCCACGTCGCGGTTCGCAGATCCCGGGACGATGTGATGTAGAGTTTGCGCGTGGGGCCCACCAAGCGCCTGATCGATGTCGTCGCGGCTGCCACGGGGCTCGTCCTCGGCGCGCCGGTGATGGCGGCGACCGCGGTGCTGGTGTACGCCGACGTCGGCCGGCCGCTGCTGTTTCGCCAGGATCGAGTCGGGCTCGGCGGCCGGATCTTCGAGCTCGTGAAGTTTCGCACGATGAAGCAGGCGGTCGATCGCGACGGCCGCGTGCTGCCCGACGCCGCGCGGTTGACCCGGGTCGGCAGGTTCTTGCGGACGACGTCGCTCGACGAGCTGCCCCAGCTGATCAACGTCCTGCGTGGCGACATGAGCCTCGTCGGGCCGCGGCCGCTGCTCGTCGAGTACCTGCCGCGCTACAGCCCCGAGCAGGCGCGCCGCCACGAGGTCAAGCCGGGGATCACCGGGCTCGCCCAGGTCACCGGCCGGAACGCGCTCAGCTGGCCCGAGAAGTTCGCGCTCGACGTGTTCTACGTCGACCACTGGAGCCTCGCGCTCGACCTCAAGATCCTCGCCAGGACGGTGGCGGCGGTGCTCGGGCAGGGCGGCATCTCCGCGGCCGGGCAGGCGACGATGCCGGTGTTTCAAGGAGAGCGATGACGAGCGCGAGGATGACAGCGAAGAAGAGGGCGGGGATGTCGGCGCTGACCCAGCGCCTGGTCGTCTGCGTCCTCGCCGCCGGCTGCCTCGCCGGCCTGCCGTCGCGTGCCCACGCCGAGCCGGCCGCGCGCGGCGATGCGGTCGCGCTGCTGCCGCTCGACACCGATCGCAGCCTCGAGATCTACGGTCAGCCGGTGGCCAACGAGCTCGCGCGCGCGCTGGTCGACGGCAACGTGGCCGTCGTCGTCGTCGGCCCGAAGATGGCGGTTCCGGACCGCGCGCGGCTGATCATCGACGGCACGATCGTGCTCGGCAAGGCCAGCGCGGTCACGATCTCGATCCGGATCCGCAACACGCTCGACGGCCTGGTCCTCGAGACCTTGTCGGCCACCGCGCCCGGGCTCGCCAAGATCGACGGCGCGGCGGCCGAGCTGGCGGGGCGCGTCGTGCCGAGCGTCCGGGACAAGCTCCTCGCGCTGCATCGCCAGGCGCAGCCACTCGACGACCACGGCCATGGCCACGTCATCCAGACGGCCACGCCGCCGGCGCCGCCGGCCACGCCGGCCACGCCTACCGGCGATCGCCCCCTGCTGGTTGCCCTCGCCGATGCGACGCGCGCCCCCAGCGGCGCGCTGCTGCTCGGGGCCCTCGACGCGGCGGTCGCCGAATGGACCCACGCGCATCACCGCCGGATCGGCAAGCTCGATCCGGGCAAGCTCGAACCGAAGCTCGCGCCCAAGGCCGTGGTGGCGGGCGCCGCCGATCGCGCGATCGGCTTCTGGATCCTCGATTATCAGCCCGAGCCGGGTGCGCTGCCGATGGCGCGCGCCCGCGTCCGGGTGCGGATCGCCGACGCGAGCGCCGTCCTGTTCGATCGCGTGGTGGTCACCGACACCGTGCTCGGCGAGAACGGCTTATCTCCGCCGGAGCTGGCTGCACGGGTCGCCCGCGAGGTCCTGGCGATCTTGCGCCCGCACATGCGGCGTCACGTGACGCTGTGGGAGTAGTCGTGCGCGCGCTCGCGCTGGTGGCCCTGTGGGGGGCGATCGCGCGCGCGCAGCCCGGCCTGACCACGTCCGAGATCCTGCGCGACGGCAACACCGCCGCGCTGGCCGGCGACTGGCAACGCGTCACCCAGCTCGTCGTTCCGCTGTTCCAGCGCCCGCTCGCGCCTGCCGATCTCGGAGAGGCGCACCGGCTCGCCGGCATCGCCGCGTTCTTTCAGCAGCAGAGCCGCGATGCGGAAGGTCACTTCCTCGCGTACCTGCGGCTCGATCTCGACGGCCGGCTCGATCCGGCGCTGTATCCACCCGAAGTCGTGGCGTTCTTTGGCGACGTCGCGTCGCGCCACGCCGCCGAGCTGCGCGCGCTGCGCACCCGGCCGAAGCGGTCATGGCTCCTGACGCTGGTGCCCCCCGGCGGTCAACTCCAGAACGGCGAGCGCACCAAGGCGTACGTGATCGGGGGCCTCCTGGGCGCCCTTCTTGTTACCGACCTTACAACTTACGCCATCTTGCGATCGTGGTGCGATCACACCAATGGCCCCGCCGGGGGAGGTTACACCTGCGATGATGGGGGAGATCACCATCGTCAGGCCGCGAAGCTCCGGCCGATCAACATCGCGAGCGGTATCGGTTTTCTGGCTACGTACGCCTTCGGTGTGTACGATGGTGTACAGGGATATCGGCAGCGTTCACGTGAGCAATTGGTCCAACCGTTTGCGGCGGTCTCCGCCGAAAGTAGCGTCTTTGGTATTGTGGGTAGCTTTTGAGCGCGAGCACCGTACGTATGGAGCCCACATCTCCCTAAGACCCACATCGTGGCTGTCGCCGCTAGCCCATGGGCTAGCGACCCTGCGACGTGGCAAAATCTCGGGCAAACCTCGATCACTGTCGCCGCTGAACCTAGGGCGTATGCCCCCCCTTCCTCATTGTGATCTCCGTTGACCCTCCGCTACCATTGGACCGAGTGAGGCAGCCCGTACCTTTCGGGAAATACCTGCTGCTTGATCGCATTAGCGTGGGCGGCATGGCAGAGGTCTTCAAAGCCAAGTCGTACGGCGTTGAAGGCTTCGAGAAGATCATTGCGATCAAGCGGATCTTGCCGACCATGGGCGAGGATCGCGACTTCATCAAGATGTTCATCGATGAAGCGAAGATCGCCGGGCAGCTGGCGCACGCTAACATCTGCCAGATCTTCGAGCTCGGCCGGATCGACGGCTCCCACTTCATCGCGATGGAGTACATCTGGGGCAAGGACCTGCTTCAGATCCAGAATCGGCTTCGCAAGATCAAGCAACCGATGCCGATCGCGATGGCGTGCTTCTCCATCGCAAAGGTCCTCGAGGGCCTTGACTACGCACATCGCAAGCGAGACCCGCTCGGCCGGCCGCTCGAGATCGTCCACCGCGATTGCTCGCCGCAGAACGTGCTCGTGTCGTACGAGGGCGAGGTCAAGGTCATCGACTTCGGGATCGCGAAGGCGACGTCGCGCAACTCGCGGACGATGGCCGGCGTCCTCAAGGGCAAGTTCGGGTACATGTCGCCCGAGCAGGTGCGCGGCCTGCCGCTCGATCGGCGCAGCGACATCTTCGCGCTCGGGACGATGCTCTACGAGTGCCTGACCGGCGATCGGTTGTTCCAGGGCGAGACCGACTTCTCCACGCTCGAGAAGGTGCGCAACGTCGACATCCGCCCGCCGCGCGAGATCAACCCGAACATCCCGCAGGCCGTCGAGGCCGTGATCTTGAAGGCGCTCGCGAAGGACGTCGAGGAGCGCTACCAGTGGTGCAGCGAGATGCTCGCCGATCTGCAGGCGTTCCTGATGAGCCAGGACGTCGTGTTCACGGCGAAGTCGTTGTCGAGCTGGCTCAAGGAGGTGTTCGCGGCCGAGATCGACCGCGAGCGCCAGCAGCTCGAGCAGTACAAGCGCGTCGGGCGCGACGGCCTCATCGCCGGCGTGCCGGCCGCCGAGTCCAAGGCCGACGTCGTCGAGAACCTGGGCGAAGCCGGCCCGGTGGAAGGCGACCCGACCACGCTCGGCGGGCCGAACTTCGAGGACATCGAGCAGGCCGCGGGCGCCGCCCCCGAGGTCGGCCCGGCCCCCGGCTCACCCGCCGCGCGCGGCAGCTCGGGCGCCGACGAGGAAGATGGCGCCGGAGACTTCGGTGAGGAAGCGCCCACCGAGATCTTCGGCGAGATCGATCACGGCGCCAACCCGGCCGCGGCCCCACCGCCGTCCGCCTCCTCGGCGCGCGCCGCGTCGCAGCCGCCGCAGACGCGCCCGCCGAAGCCGCCCCCGAGCCATCGCGCGCCGACCGCGCGCGGCGAAGCCTCGCAACCGATGGCGCCTCCGCCCGGCTTGCCGGGGGTGACGCCTCGCCCCACGGCCCAGCCGTCGCCGCCGCCGCGAAACACCCCCCCGGCCGTACACGACAGCTTTGCGCCGGCCTCCTCGGCGTCTGCGCCCGGCTTCGCGGCCCAGAGCTATGGAGGGCCCGCGAGCGCGAGCGCGCCGTACCCGCCGTTCGGTCAATCGGGGTCCCCCGGATACCCGCCACCGCCGCAGGGGATGGGATCGCCGCAGGGTCACGCCCCCGCGCACCCTTCTCACTCATCTGGCCCATCTGGCCAGATGACCGGGCCGTCCGGCATGAACGGGCCGCCCATGGCCGTCGGCACGCCGAGCGCCATGCCGGTCACGCCGCCGTCGGCCTCCATGAACGGAGCCGCGCCTCCGAACAACGGCAACCAGGCACAAGGGCGGACGTTGATCGGTGCCACCGCGCCGCCGGGGCTCTCGGGCTACCCGCAAAGCTACCCGCCGCCGCCGTACAACCAGTACCCGGGCCAGCCGCCGATGTCGCAGCCGCCGATGCAGGGTCAGCCGATGCAGGGCCAGCCGATGCAGGGTTATCAGGGTTCGCCGTATCCCCAGGTGCAACAGCATCCGTATGCGCCGTCGAACCCGTACATGAACGCGGTGCCGCCGGTCGAGCAAGTCGCCCCGGTCGAGGGCAAGAAGAAGTCATCGATCGCGCGCGACGTCGCGATCGGCGTGGCGATCGCCGCGCTCGTGCTCGGCGGCTTCCTCGCGGTGAAGTTCCTCATCCTCGATAGCGACAGCCCTCCCACCACCGCCGAGACCAGCCCCCCGGCGTCGTCGCTCGCGACGCTCCGGATCGCGTTGACCCCGGGGGTCTCCGCGGAGCTGTTCATCGACGACAAGAAGAAGGCGACGGTCGGCGACAAGCAAGACATTCCCGGGATCCCCGCCGGCATGCACAAGGTCAAGCTCGTGGGACGCGGCGCGGCGCCGTGCGAGAAGGAGCTGCAGCTCCCGGCGGGCAAGACCACGCCGATCGAGTGCGCGATGGCCGTGTCAGCCGCGGGGAGCGGCGATGGCAGCGCCACCCCGAGCTCCGGATCGGCAGCCGGGATCGGATCAGCAGACGGAGCCGGATCGGTGACCGGGGCCGGATCGGCTGCGGGGAGCGGGGCGGCTGCGGGGAGCGGGGCGGCTGCGGGGAGCGGGGCGGCTGTGGGAAGCGGATCGGCTGTGGGGAGCGGATCGGCGGTGGGGAGCGGATCGGCGGCGGGGAGCGGATCGGTCGCGGCCGACGTGACCCGGGGCCCTGCCGAGGCCAAGTCCGCCGACGCGACGCCGAGCGATCATCCGGTGCCCGACAAGACCGACAAGATGCCGGTCGAGGACAAGGGGAAGCCGACCGCCAAGGTCGAAAAGCCGGCCGACCCGGTTGCGATCAAGACGCCGGCCAAGCCCGCCGAGAAGCCGGTCGATCAGGTCGCGAGCAAGCCGGCCGACAAGGTCGCGACCCGGCCGGCGGACAAGCCCGCGCTCAAGCCTGCGCGGCCCCCGGTTGTCGACGATGATCCGCTGGGCAGGCTCCAGGGCGGGACCAAGCCCGGCGAGAAGAAGCCGCTCGATGTCAAGAAGCCGGCGGACAAGCCCGCCGAGGAATCCGCGGCCAAGCCGTTGGCCAAGTCGCCGGGCGATACGAAGGGCTACGCGACGATCTCGAGCACCCCGCCCGCCAGGATCGCGATCGACGGCAAGGACACCGGCCTGTCGACGCCGATCCTCGGCCACAGCCTGCCGCTATCGCCCGGCAGGCACAAGGTCACGTTCATGGTCGGCAGCGACAAGTTCACGTTCTCCATCACCATCAAGGCCGGCGAGACGGCCACCGTGCACAAAGACCTCGGCGGCTGACGAGCTCGAGGCTCGGGTGGGCCCCGACAAGGCTCCGATGGGCCTCGTTTCGAAGACCGACGAGGCCTGACGAACCGACGGCTGGCGCGGTCTGACGCGGCCCGACGAGGTCCAGCGACGGCTAGCGATCTTCGTGGGTCTCGATCTCGCGCAGCTTGGCTTCGAGCTCGGCGATCCGATCCGCCAGCGCGCGGACGTCCTTGTTGACGCTCCCCCACGGCGTGATCGTCTGCGAGATGCCGTCGATCGTCGTCCGGATCTTCGTGTCGACGTGCTTCTGCCACTCGTCGAGCCGGTGCTTCGACTGATCGACCCACTCACGTAGCGAGGCGAGGCTGCGCTTCTTGAGCGCGGTCTCGTCGGCCGGGTCGCCCGCGTCGGCGTCGACAGGCGGCGAGTCGTCGGCCGGGTCGTCCTTGCGCTTGCCGGGCAGGATGCTCTGGACCCGGCGCTGCGCCTCGGCGAACCACTCACCACCGCTCTGGATGATGTTGCGCATCGCGGCAAGCGGGAGGAAGCTGCGCTGCTTCTTTTCCTCCTCGAAGATGATCTGCGCCAAGGTGACCGTCGTCAGGTCCTCCTTGGTCTTGTTGTCGACGATCTTGACATCGTCGCCATTGCGAATCATCTCGCTAATTTGGTCCAGCGTCACGTACCGGCTATGCTCGGTATCGTAGAGCTTGCGATTTGCGTATCGCTTGATGATTCGAGTATCCGGCATCGAGCTCCCTGCCGACCGCGCGATGGCGGCTCGAGCAACAAAAGTATCACGCAGCGCGCCATGTCCTCAACGTGGCACACTATTCGAGTGGGCCCCGAGCACATCATTGCTCGCCTGAAGGCGCTTCGAGACCCGCGGATCCGGGTACGTGCCCTGGTCCTGGCGCTGAGTGAGGGGGACCCAACGGCGTGGGTCCAGGTCCTGGCGACCATCATGAGCCGGGCTCACATCAGCGATCACCCTGATGTTTCGGAGGTCCTCGAGGCCATCACCCACGCGGCCGCCGATGCCGCGCTGCCCTACGCCACGCGCCAGCAGCTTTACGAAGCCGCCATATGGCAGCAACTACCGGCGATCGCACGGCTCTTCCTGATCGCGTCACCGCCGACCCTCGGTTCTTACCAGCTCGCGAAGTCACTGGCGCCCGAGCGGCCGCTCCGGCCCACCGGCCGGCCGCTGACGCTCGGTGAGCGCAAGGCATTCGCCCGGACCCATGATCGCGAGCAGCTCCAATTGCTCTTGCGCGATCCGCACCCCGCCGTGGTGGCGATCTTGCTCGACAACCCGCATCTCACCGAGGACGACGTCGTCCGGATCGCCGCGACACGCCCGGCGGTTCCGGCCTCGCTCGCGATGGTCGCCGCTCATCCGCGGTGGTCGGTGCGCCATCCAGTCAAGCGCGCGCTCGTACTGAACCCGTCGACGCCGCTGGCCGACGCGATCCGGATCGCGACGACGCTGCGCTCCCAGGAGCTCCGCGAGCTGGCGGCCGATCCATCCGTCCCGGAGCCGCTGCGCATCCATGCGGCTCAGGTCTACGGTGCCGCGCTTCGCCGTCCTCAGGCGTAGCCGGGCGCGGCGATCGCCGGGCCCGGCGGTTGATTCACTCGCCGGCGGCCGACGAGGCCGGCTTCTTGCGGCGGCGCACCACCACCTCTTCCCATTCACCGTCCTCTTCCTCGCCTTCCTCGAGCTGCTTCGACTGCTTGGCGGCGGCCAGTTCTTTCTTGTCCGCCTTGTCCTTCAAGTTCTTCTTGCCCTTCGCGTCGTCGCCGTCGTCGCCGTCGACGTTCGAGGCTTTCTTGAAGTTCTTGATACTCCGCCCAAGCGCATCGCCGATGCCAGGCAACTTGTTGGCACCGAAGACGACGAGGACGATGAGGAGGATGACGATGAGCTCGCCCATTCCGGGCATGGGACTCTCCTAGATGACTTGCCGCAGACTAGCACTGTTTGCGCACCGAGTCGTCCTGGTGCCAAAACCAGACCTGAAAACTTGGTGAAGCCTCGTCGCGGCGCCTATCTTTCAAGACATGCGCGATGGCTTCATCCGCGTGGCCCTCGGTCTTGTGTGCTGCACCGGGCTGTGCACGGCCGGCCATGCCGATCCAGTGGATTTACCGACCCACGCCGGACCCCAGGCGGTCCCGCCGGTCCACGCGGGCGAACCGGCGCTCCCTCAGGAGCTCGATGGCCGGCGCTCGATCCGCGGCTGTTCGGTCGACGAGCGATGCGCCCGGCCGGGCGACCTCTTACGCGAGTTCGAGCTCGAGGCGTTTCCGCCGCCGGGGGGAACCCCATGGATCGACGAGCGGGTGCTACCGGCGAGCCGGCTCGAGCCAGGCGCCGCCACGCCGCTGGTCAAGCGGCCGAGCGAGCTTGCGCCCAACGCGCCGTGGCTCGATCAGCTCGAGCTGCCCGACCTGCCGGTCAAGTGGTCGCAGACCCTAGTCGACTACCTGATCTTCTACAAGGACGACCCGCGCGGTCGCGCCATCATGGAGAGCTGGCTCGTCGCCCAGGGCCGCTACCGCGACCTGATCCTCGCGCACCTCCGCAAGGCGCACCTGCCCGAGGATCTGCTCTACGTCGCGATGATCGAGTCGGGCTACGATCCCAACGATTCGTCGTCGGCCGGGGCGCTCGGCGTCTGGCAGTTCATGCCCGAGGGCGGCCGGATCTACGGCCTGCGCGAGGATCGCTGGGTCGACGAGCGGCGCGATCCGCTGCGCTCGACGATCGCGCAGATGGACTACTTCGCTGATCTCCACCAGCGGTTCGCCGACTGGCACATCGCGCTCGCCGCCTTCAACATGGGCTACGGCGCGATGCTGCGCTCGATCGCGCGCTACAACACCAACGACTTCTACCGGCTGTGCGAGTACGAGAACGCCATCCCGTGGGAGACCTGCCTCTACACGCCCAAGATCCTCGCGGCGGCGATCGTCGGGCACAATCGCGCGCTGTACGGCTTCGGCACGTTGAAGGCCGCCCCCGCGGAGGCCTGGGAGGAGGTCGCGATCCCGACCTCGGCGTCGCTCGCCGCCATCGCGCGCCTCGCCGGTGCGAGCGAGGCCGATCTCAAGCGGCTGAACCCGCAGCTCCGCCATGGCCGCACGCCCCCGGGCGAGACCGGCTACCTCGTGCGCGTGCCCGGCGGCGCCAGGGCCGAGATCCAGCGGCGGCTCGTCGAGCTCGAGTCCGACTGGAAGAACTACGATGCCTACGTCATCGCGCACGGCGAGCGCTTCGAGGACGTCGCCACCACGTTCGGCCTCTCGGTCGATCAGCTGCGCAAGCTCAACGACGTCACGCGCGACGCCGAGATCGAGGGCGGCACCGTGCTCGTCGTACCGCGGATCAGCGAGGACCAGCGCGCCAGGAACCGCGCGAAGGCCAAGGCCAACCTGCACTCGTCGGGAGTCGATCAAAAACCCGGTGAGCCGCTGCTCGTCCCGGTCCCCGACAAGGCGGCGGTCGTCCCGGGCAAGCAGCGCGTGTTCTATCGCGTGGTCGCGGGCGACACCCTCCAGGGCGTCGCCAAGGCGCTCGCCGTGACGCCGGCCGACCTCGCCCAGTGGAACGCGCTCGATCCCGACGGCAACCTCCAGGCCAAGATGGTGCTGCTCGCGTGGGTCGCGCCCGGGTTCGACGCCGCCAGGCACGCCGTCAACCTGCTCGACGAGACCCAGCTCCTCGTCGTGACCC
>Ga0308175_100000425_pt1 | contig 29415 bp, 64 predicted proteins | sample PhyCR1_3_FD_203893 | JGI IMG/M metagenome (GOLD analysis project Ga0308175, IMG submission 203893) | Soil microbial communities from UC Gill Tract Community Farm, Albany, California, United States - DLSLS.C.R1 | ecosystem: Environmental > Terrestrial > Soil > Agricultural land | place: USA...
AGGGCAAGCACACGCTGGACCTTCTCGTCGTGCTGGCGCTGCTCGTCCTCCGCCTCCCACTTGTGCTGGGTCTGCTTGCCGATGAAGCGGCAGGAGCACCGGGCGACGTAGGTCTTGGGCCAGCCCTCCAGTTCCTCGACTGTGGTCTTGTGGCCCATCACTCCTCCTCGTTCAGAGTCTGAACAGTCTCGGCGCACTCGACAGGGAAGGCCGGACAGGTCTCGTCGTCACAGTGGAAGTGGCCGCAGGCGACGCACTTGGCGGTGGGTCCAGTGCAGACGCCGCAGTAGTGGTCACTCATCGCGGATCAGGAACATCGGTTCAGCCTCACACTCGGAGTTGTCACACACGAGCATGTTGCTCGGCCAGACCATCCGAAGCATGAAGCCACACCGCGAGCACTCGTGTTCGGTGTTCCATCCGGCGAACCCGACAGTCACCGCTTGCTCTTGGGGATCGGGCGCACGTCCAACTTGTCGTACGCAGCACGGTGGGACTCGGGGACGACGGTCTCGTTGATGTGGGTCCAGCGGACCATGTACTCGCCGGTCGAGCCGGTGATCCCGCGCAGGTGCTGCTTCGCCTCGTCCTTCAACTTCTTGCCCTGCTTCTCCAGAGCGAGACCCTCTTGGTACATCTGGACCCCGGTGAGCGCCACGGTGTCAGTGAGCAGGCCCTCAACGTCGGTGTCGTACGCACGGCACACCCGGTAGAACCCACAGACCACGGCGCACATCTCACGCGGCGGCTCCTTGCGGGCCTCCTCGCCGTTGATGTAGGCGTACACCATGTCGTCGAGCCACTGGGTCGCCTCCTCGACGATGCTCTCGTCGTAGGGCTTCATGTCGACGTGAAGTTCCTTGTCGATCCCAGCCCGGTCGATCCAGACGTTCGCCACCCGAATGTCCTGCAGCCTCAGCGCCAGCGGGAACATGCCCATCTGCCACGCAGCCTTCGCGTACATGTTCCGCTGGAACTGCTGCTGGCGGGAGGGGCCGGTGCGCTTCACGGTGCCGAGTCCGTAGTCGGTCTTGAAGTCGATCACGATGCCCTCGTCAGGGAGGATGAAGTCGGGGTGCCCGGTGAGCACGTAGTCCCGACCAGACTCGCCGTGGAGGGTGACGCTGACCTCGGACTGTCGGACGCCGTGGGGCCACAGCCGGATCGCGGCCTGCTCGGCGTGGTCACCGATGGCGGTGCCGAGCCACGCGGCCAGCATGTCGGTGTCCTCGGGGACCTGCTGATCGAGCATCCGGCGTGTGCGCTCAGAGCAGAAGCCGAGGTCGGAGACGCCGACTTGGAACGCCTGAGCCTGCAGGGAGCGAGCGGAGTAGTTGCTCATGTCCTGCATCGCGCCGTACAGCGCGGCGGCGATCTGCTTCTCGTCGTCGTCCATCAGCCGTTCCTCCCGATCATCACGTTGGCATGGGCGCGGCGACCGCTGCACCACCAGTTGTTCTCACCGTCAGTCCAGTGATGGCCGATGTGCGGAGCGTCGTCGTCGCATCGCTGGTTGTTGACCGTCTCGCTCACATCGGGTCCTCTCCGGTGAGAATCCAGTTCGACAGGCGGATCAGGTCGTCCACGCTGGGCGGGGTGCTGCCGCTGCCGCCGCCGAAGGGACCGCCTCGCTTCTCCAGCACCTGCCGAGCGTGGTGCAGCGCAGAGGTGCGGGCGTCCTGCTCGGCGTTCAGACTCTGAACAACCTCGGTCTCAAGGCCCACCGTGTCGACGTGGCCCGGCCACGGGACGACGTGCCCACGGAAGCCGGGCAAGTCCTCGACGTTGATGGCCGGGGTATCGAAGTCGATCCCCTGCTGCTCGATCTCGTTGTCGTCGCTCACTGCCCCTCCACGATCTGCATGATCTGCTTGGCTGCCTCGTTGGCGGCAACCCCGATGGTCTGACCCGAGTCGCGGGCCTCGTAGATGGCGTCCTTGATGATGGACTCCACCATCCCCAGCGTCAGCCGCTGGGCCTTCCTGCGCCCGTGAGGCTCCGTCTCCCGCCCGTTCACGTACTCAGGGAGCACGTAGATGTGGCAGCGGTCCCGACGCTCCCTGAGGCGGCACACACGGCCTGCCTTGTGGAGCACCGACAGGACGCTGGACGCCTGACCGTGGTGGAGACCCAGCGTCTCCTTGAGGTCGGTCACCGTCATGCCCTCACTGGCGAAGATGTGCAGGTGACCGATGGTGTCGCGCTGCCGCTTGGCCGTGGTCCCGTCCGCGTCGGCGTGGGTGGCCCGGTCCTCACTGGCGCTGCTCCCGCTCCAGCCGGACGTTCCGGCGTACGGGAGGATCGGCTGCTCACTCACGCCGGGGTCTCCTGCTTCTCGTTGACGGTGCTGTCCTCGATGACCGTGGCACCCAGCGACTGCTGCAGCGCCTGCTGCTGCTCGGGGGTGGGGCCGGGCTTCACGTAGCCCTCGGGAACGACGAGGGTGCCCTTCACCACGTCGTTGCGGCTGCCGTCGTTGTAGAGCGACAGGCCGAACTGCGTGCCGAGGTTGATGGCGCACCGCTTGAGGGCGTCGGACTCGGCGGTCTTGAGCGCGTTGTCGTGGTGCTCACCGATCATGTTCTCCGGGCCGCTGGTCGCACCGACCGCACCCTCGGTGTAGCGGGCGAGGTGGTTGCCCTCGGCGTCGCGGATGGTCAACTGGACCTTGGCCCGCCAGATTACCTCGACCATCTCCTTGTCCTGCGCGGACTTGTACTCGCGCTGGTGGACGAAGCCGTAGTCGACCAACTCCACGTCGAAGTTCCCGAAGCCGAACACCCGGATGAGGTGGGCTCGCACGTCCCACGACTCCAAGTACGACAGGTTCTTGCCGCCCTGCTTCCTGCTCGCGACTCGCGTCCCGTTCAGCGGCTTCATCAGGGTGGCGTACTGCTCGGCGTTGATGCCCACGGTTGCTCTCTCTCGTTGCTGTTCAGAGTCTGAACGAAGGGTGCCAGCCACCGCCGACACCCGCTGCCTTTGTTGTCTACATCTTATCAGTTTCTGTTCGCTAACGGTATAGTCAAGCCATGCTGCTGAACCTTGACGACGCCCCGAAGGACCCCATCGAGCGGCTCATGTGGCTGTCTGGTGTCCACGATCAGGTGCGGGCCGAACTGGACGAGGAGTTCGGGAAGGCGTACTACGAGGCCCGGCTGCAACAGCGTCTCGATGCCGCCATCTCTGCTGGCCCGTACGCCAAGAAGCGGGTGCTGGCGTACACCCGCCACGAGAACGAGAAGCGGGGCCGCGCCGTCCGTTGGGGCGACGGCGCGGACCCCACCTCTACTGCCTACTCGGGCTGAATCTCACTCGTCCACTGCCGGGGCTCAGGCTCGGGCTCCCGCATCAGATCGACGATGGTGTTGATGCTGACCGGAGAGAGTTCCCAAGCGTCGACCCCGACGTGAATCTCCTTGCCCTCGCGCTTCTGGTAGGCGTCGTGAGTGTGGCCGTGGAGCAGCCACTTGCCCTCGTTGGGAAGCCGGTACTGGGTGTACCTGACCTCGTGCCTGTCTTTGTCGTACGGGAAGTGCGAGAGCAGCACCTCCTGCCCGTCGATCTTCTGACGGGCGAACGGCTGCACTGAGACGAACGCTTCGAGGTAGCGCCGTTGCCACTTGTGCGCCGCCCGGTGCATCGGGTGACACGGGTCGTGGTTGCCAGCGATCAGGTGCTTGCGACCGGGGAGACTCCCGATGACCTCAAGAGCCCGCCCCACGGAGTTGAGGGCGAGGTCTCCGAGGACCCACACCACATCGTCCTTCGCGACGACCTTGGTCCAGTTGTCGTAGATCGCCGTGTCGTGAGCCATCGTGTCATCCCCGAACCCACGGTGCCGCGCCACCAGACGGTGACCGAAGTGCAGGTCCGAGGTGAACCAGACGCCGCTCATCGGAACAGCACCCACTGCCACAGCCACGCCGAGGCAGGCACCCCGACGAGGACGAGGAAGATCGTCAGCACCTTGTACAGCGCAGCGAGTGCTGGGTCGGACGCTCGGACGATGACCTGTACGTGAGCGTCAGGCTCACCCTGCTTCAACACGTTCGGCACGTTCACTTCGCTGGTCATCTTCCTTCACCTCCTCCTGCACGGTGAGGCGGTACTTCCGCCTCCCGATCCTGACGGTGACCGACCGCTCGTCGGTCGGGTCAGTCCTGAACCCTGCCCTCCGCAGCAGGGCGATCACGGTCCCGAGCATTGCGTCCTCAGGCGTCACCGATGATCCTCTCCTCCCGGTGCTCGTTGCCGCAGACCGGACAGACCCAGCGGACGATCTCGTTCAGACTCTGAACGGTGACCATGCTGGTGCTGTCGCAGTCCGGGCACTCCATCTCGGCGTCGTACTCCATCAGTCGGTCGCCAGCGGAGCAGCGGCTCCCTCGGCGTAGGCGTCGGCCCGGTCGCGGAGGATGCGCTCGACGGCTGCTCGCACTTGCCCCTGTCCGAGTCCGCGCAAGGTCTTGGCCTCCGTGTCATCGAGCGGCGAGAGCGCCTCAGCCTTCGCCTGTCGTGCGTGCTCGGCGAACAACGGAGCCAGTACGGCGGCGAGAGCGGCGAAGTCGTCCGGCCTGGTGCCATCAACGAGTCTCGTGGTCGGCGGCTCGGCGTCAGCATCCACCAGAACCCGATAGCCGAGGAACGGCATCCACTTCGCCAGCACCTCGGCGGCCTGCTCCTCCACGCTCACCGTCGAGCCCGCATCGTGTGGAACTTCTGCAGGTTCACGGTCAGGGTCTGGCCGTGCTCCTCAGCCATCGCACGCGCCAGACGGAGCACGTCGTCAATGTCGTTGTCGCCACCGAACAGGTCGCCGTCCGTGTCGTCGTTGCTGACGTAGGAGGAGGTAATGTCGAGCAACTCCTCCGCACGGTCACTGACCGAACGGAACTCGCCGTCCTTGGTCACGCACTCCTCGACCGAGACCACGGTTCCGGGGGCGTAGGTGCCGGGCGCAACGAACTTGTCGCCAGCACCGATCACGATGTTGCCCGCGAGGCAGCAGCCGCTGTTGCAGACGACCTGCACCACGTCGCCCTCGTTGGTCGTGACCTTCTCCTCGGTGGCCTCACCGCGGCCCCAAGTGCCCTGATCCCACATGCCCCGCACGCCCTCGGTGTTGGCGCGGACGTACTCGTCCACAGCGAACTGGACGGCCTTGTTGAGTCGGTCAATGTTCATCGGGGGGTTCCTCCGTACAGGTACTGGTTGCGGAACGGGTTGCCGCAGGTGTCGGACTGGATGCACTGCGCGTAGAGATAGTTTCGGATGCCGCCGTACCCCTTGATCTCTGCCTGCTTGGCCTTCGCCTCGGCGTCAGCCAACTTCTCCTGAGCCTTCGCGGTTGCCACGTCAGCGTCGGCCTTCGCCTTGGCAGCGTTCGCCTGAGCGATGCCAGCCTGCTCGTCAGCGATGGCGGTCTTGAGGCTGCTGTCCACCGGGTCGGGCTTCATCACGAGGACGGAGAAGTTCTCGAAGAAGTCGCCACCCGCCTGACGGGCCACGAGGTCGTCGATGTTGTTGGTGACCTCGGACTCCAACTCGGTCTTGACCTTCGGGTCGTTCCAGACCTGACGCCAGTTGTAGTCCTGCGCCACCCGGTCGAGCGACGTGTCGAGCGGCTTGCCGATGACGTAGTTGAGCAGGTTGTTCCAGCCCTTGTTCTCGTCGCCCGACGATCCACTCGCCTCGAAGCCAGCGTTGAAGCGGGCACCGATGGTCTCGTGGAACTTCTGCAGCGTCTTGCAGTCGGTCTTGAGGTTGAACGTCACGGTGACCGGGACCTTCAACTCGGCGTTGTCGTGGCTGACCACGGTGAACGCAGACGACTCAGCGCCGCTGCCACCGGTCGCGTCGTACGACACCTGCCGCACCGGGTAGGCGATGTAGTTGTCGCCGGGATCGAAGCCCGAACGGCTCGACGGGTTCAGGCACCCCTTGAACTTCTTGGCCGACAGAGCGCCGCCCGAGTAGTGGAGCGCGATCAGGTCGGGCGGCGTACTCGCAGAGGCACACCCGGTGAGAGCGATCATGCCCGTCGCCACTGCGACGAGCCCTGCCTTGATCTTCACTGTTCGATCTTCCTTCTCGTAGTGAACACCTCATCGAGCACGATGGGTGCGAAGCCGTCACCGAGGGTGACGTGCTGTGCTGCTTGCTGAGTGAGGGAGTCGAGCAACCGACGCTGCTCGACCAACTCCCTGCGTTCCAGCGCATTGAGGCGACTGGTGTTGTTGCCTCGCCTCGCTACTGCTGCGCCGACCATGAAGCCCACCGTGGGCAACAGGCCGAGCACCAGCAGGATCACGATGAACTTCACTGGTTGCTCCTTCTGTTCAGACTCTGAACGAGTCGTCGAAGGTCATCTCGTACTCGACCATCGACTGTGTGTCCTGCGGATCGAGCAGGTGTTCAGCGCACCACCACAGGTACGTCTGCTCACGCTGCTCTCGCGTCCGGTCGTACTCGATCCATGCCTGCTCCTCTGCCAACTCACTGCGGCTCGGAGCCCTGCCTTCGTAGTCGCTCAATCTGCCTTCTCCGCCTGCCTTCGCTGCTCTCGTTCACGGTCCCACCGAGCCCTGCACTTGCGGCACTGTCGTCGCCTCGGCTGACCCGGAGGTGTGTACGTGTTCTCCTCGGTGTACTCGTGGCCGTACCTGCAGTGGGTGCTCAGGTCCCAGTACGGCATCCCACGGCGAGTGTTCTCAGGTCGGGTCGTCGGGTCCAGATGGCTCGGTTCCCAGCAGGCATGACGCCTGCACAAGTGATCGAGAATCTTCCCCTCAGGAATGGGTCCGACCAGCCACTCGTACATGACGCGATGAGTCATCACGCGCCTGTACTTGTCGCCGTCCTTGAATGAGATCAAGCCGTAGCCGTACTTCGCGCTGTCGGCAGGTCCATTCAGTCCACCCGTCCAAATCATGCACTCGCCGTCACGAACACTCCTCTCCTGAATCCTCATCGCCAGTCGCTCCAGCGGGATCGACTGTGTACTCGAAACTGCCTGCTGCATCGAGAAGCACCCATCCGTAGTACGCCTTGACCGGCACGGTGGCCGGGTTCCCGACCTGCCTCGCCACGATGTAGCCGGTCGCTCTGGCATCGAACGGATGGGCATGAGCCCATCGGTGGCAGGTCGAGCACAAGTATACCCCGTTGCACGGCGAGTGCGTGTGCTCATCGCGTACAGAGCGAGACCTCCGGTGATGCCAGTCAGAGGGGCGGGGCGAGCCACATCGCAGGCATCGCCCCGCCTCCCTTGCCACCACGATCCGCCGCGAGCGGTCGGGGATAGGTTGAGCCTTCACGCCTTCTTGCGCTCCCGTTCCTTGGCTCGGCTCAACGCCTTCTCCAGACCGTCGAGACTGATCCCGAGACGCTGCGCCACGCGCTCCCTGTGCTCGCCGTTCTCCAACATGAAGCGAGCGTTCTCGACCAACTGCTCGTCACGGTGGCGAGTCAGATGCCCGCCGTCACTCATCCCGCCTGCTCCTGCGTGACCTCCGAAAGCAGGTCGCCCAGCGCCTTGAGCGAAGCCCTCGTCGCCTCGGCTCGCTGCTCTGCGACTACTGCCCGCTGCTCTGCTGCAGCCAGCGAGGCGGCTGCCTGTTCCGCCTGCTCGGCTGCCAGAACCTCCGCGTCGTGGAGCCGCTGCTCAAGCGCCTCCATCTTCTGACGCTCGGCCAGCCGGGAGCCATCGTCGAGCAACGACCTGATCCGAGTGAGCGTGTCCTCGGCACTCATCGGCTCGCGCTCCTCGGCGTGCTCCGTGCCGCGCTTGGACTGTTCGTGGACCCACATGAGCGAAGCCCTAGCGAGGTCCTCAGGAGTGAGGTCACCGTCCTCTGCGAGCATCCCCTCGATCACGGCAGCGAGTGCCTCGATGCGAGCCTTGCGCGGGGCGTACGGCGTGGCACCCGGCACGTCGGTCTTGAAGTCTGCCGGTCGCGGAGCAACGCCCTTGCTGTGGACGTTGGCGTAGTGCCGAGAGATCGACCGACGCTCGTGACTGGTCTGCTCGCATCCCCTGAACATGCACCGGTAGTCGACACTGCCGTCCGACCACTTGCGCTCGAAGGTCGTCTTGGACTCGTAGCCCTTGCCGTGCGAGGACTTCGCGAGCATCGGCTTCTCGCTGACGACGGTCGCTTCCTTCGGCTGTTCAGACTCTGAACGGCGCGGTGTCGGAACCTCGGCCTTCGTGGGACGAGCGTCGATCACAGACTTGCCGTCCTCCATGTTCCCGAGAATGTCGGCAGCCGATTGCGCTATCGCAGAGTCGGGTCCGCTCCGCTTGAGAATCTCCGCAGCCACCAACTTGTCGGGGTCCGCGAACTTCACAACGTCCTTGCGGATGCGGGTCAGCGGACCGGAGTTCCGACGCGAGGAGAAGTGGTACTTCTTCTCCTCCTGCGGAGAGATGATCGTGACCGACTGGTTGCCAGTGACGTGCAACTTCCAGCCGAGCAGGACCGCCACCTCCATGACCTCGCGGACCTCGGTCTTGAAGTGGTTGGGGATGAGGGACTTGTCGAAGGTCTCAGAGTCGTAGAGCGGCATCATGCACCTGCCCGAAGGTGACCGCGAAGTGACGAGAACGCGATCTGCAGGTTCAACTTCTGGCTCAGCGGGAGCAGGTCCATCTGCCAGTTGACCTCGGCACAGGAGTTGAACAGCGCCTCCTCGATGGGCCACACCGACGCCTTGTGCGTCTGGCCGAGTTCGCCCTCGACGTTGTACCGGTCGTGAGCCCTGCCGTACATGTAGCCAGCGGCGAGGTCGCGGACCGTCTGACGGACGGTGCCCTGCGCCTCATGCTTGGTGGCACCGGCCTCGATCTCACCGGCCAGTACGTCGGCCAGCGGCATGACCCGACCGAAGATCAGGTGCCGGTTCGCAATGTCGTGGAACTGGACCCAGCAGTCACCGAACGTGATCGCTGCCTGTGCTGGGTGCATCGACTCGAACGCTTCTGTTGATGCTTGGCGGAGGTGCTGCAGCATCTCCTCGTGAGTCCCGAAACGAATGACTTCCATCTGCCTTGTTGCTCCTTGTGCTCGGCGTTCAGACGGTCTGAACGACAGGGGTGAGACGAGCGCGGAGTGATCCCCGACTTCGTCTATTATACCACGCTTTGTACCACTACGTCGACTGCGGCTCGTTCACTCAGGAGTGTCGAGGCAGTTCCACAGCGGACCCGACTTCATCATCGAGAGCGCCTGCTCGGCCACGTCGCGACCGGTGATGTGGAGTGTGCCTTCGCGAGACTCGCGCTGCTTCTCAAGGAACCAGAGCGTGTCCGCTGCGCCGGTCAGACCTCGCGTCCCACTGATCCGGGTGAACGGATCGCCGTTGCCCTCGCCCGCCTGCTGCTTGCGGTCGTGGTGGATCATCAGCACCGCGCAGTTGTGCTCGTCGGCCCAGTTCTTGTAGCGGGCCATCATCGTGTAGTTGCCCGAGTACGCACCGCCACCACGGCGAGCGTCCTCGCCCATGTCGGGCTCGACCTTCTGCAGCGTGTCGATGACCACGAGCCTCGGGTTGCCCACCTCATCGGCCCACTCCGTCAGGTTGGCGAGCCCCTCCTCGCCCCCGGCCCACTCCTCGTCAGCCGGGATGACCTCAAGGCCGGACGGCACCTTGTCCAGTTCGCCTCCAAGGAGGAGCCCCATGCGGGACTGGAGGCGTCGGTAGGTGTCCTCCCTCGCGAGGTACAGGGCCGACCCTTGCGTCGTCTGGAGCGTGCTCAGGGTGGGTCCACCGGCAGCGACAGCGAGGCACATGTCCAGCGCCAGCCACGACTTGCCAACCTTCGGGGAGCCAGCGCAGATCGTGAGCCCAGCCGGGAGAATCTTGTTGACCGCGAACGCGACCGGCTCGAAGTCCTTCTCCATCAGCGCGGTCGCCGTCATGCCGCGAGGACGGACGTAGACCGTGGGCTCAGGCTGGAAGTCGTCCACTCCGCACCCGGCGTTGAAGTGGTCGGTCAGGTCCTTGCCCATGCACGGAGCGACGACCTTGACCTTGAGCCCGACAGAGCGGAAGCCAGCACGAGTCACGATGGCGGCCTGCTGCCCAGCACCGAGGGTGCCGTTCGGCTTCTCCTTGTCCTGATCGACGACGAGCACGATGGTCTTGGCACCGAGCGCCTTGAGTCGGTCGGCGTACGACGGCTCCCACTTCGCGAACCCCGGAGGGCAGGTCGCAAGGAGGCCGTGCCGCTCCGCCGTCTCCACGTCCTTCTCGCCGTCGAGCCACCACACCACGCCGTCAGCGTCCGGCTTTCGGAGTTCACGCATGACGCGAGGGGCGTGGTAGAAGATCGCACCGCGACCCTTGAGGCCGAGGCGACGGGCCTCCTCGCGGTCACCGAGGTTGACCACCGGGTCAGCACCGGGGAGCCGCTGACGGAACGTCTTGGGGAAGTACCTGTCGACGTAGAACCACGGATCGCCGTTCGGCTTCTCGTACAGGTAGGACCTGACCAACTGGCCCTTGTTCGCGAAGGCGTCCAACTCGCCGTCGAACAGGTCGGACAACTCCATGCCCAGCGCAGCGACCACATCATCGACGTGGCATCCGGCGTAGCAGCGGACCATCACCTTGTCGCCTCGGTCGTCGACACCGAGGGACGGGTTGTTGTCCGGGTGAGCCGGACACTGATACATGACGTGGTGCTGTCGACGGTCACTGCTCTTGCTGCCGTTCATGTCGAGCGCGGTGCAGATGCGGTCGTAGGCAAGACTGGTCACTTGGAGGCTCCGTTCAGAGTCTGAACAACAGGGAAGTTGAGGTAGGCAAACTCGCCGTGCATCTCGATGGCGCGAGCGTCGTAAGCACGAGCAGCCTCCTCCTCGGTCTTGAAGCGACCGATGTAGCCACCGTCCTTGATGGTGGCCCGCCACAGTCCGCGAGACTTGTCCCAGCACACGCCCTTGAATCGCGACGTGTGCGGGCTCGGTGCTCTGTTCGCGTTCTGCTGAGACTGAGTGGCGGCACGAAGGTTCGACCGCCTGTTGTCGAGGCCGTCCCCGTTGGCGTGGTCAACAGACTCCACGCCGGGGAGGATGAGTCGATGCATGAGCACCAGTCGAGTCCCGCCAGCACCGGACCTGACTCGCTCCGAGGTAGCGCAGTACAGGGTCCGACTGGCTCCGCTCTTGTAGACACACCAAGTGTGAGACGCGATGAGGTCGTGGTCCTGCTCGTCGTACAGGACGACGTGCTGGTCCCCGTTCCTCCGGGTGATGGTCAGGTTCACGGCTGCTCCGGGGTGCTGTTGAGAGACTCAAGAAGGACGCGAGCGTTGTCGCAGGTCAGAGCGTTGTCGGTTGTCAGAATCTGACTACCTCGGTTGTCACTGAGCGACAACCGAGGGTGACGCTGCTTGCAGGGGGCGTGCGGGTTGCCGACCGGCCCGCCGATGGCGTGCTGCGGGACGACGAGACACCCGGCGTACGACGCGGGTGCGATGAACCCAAGGTCCTTCGCCTCACGGATCGTCCGGGCGACGTTGGACTTGTGCATGGTGGCCCCCGGCTTGCCGAGGATCACGGCCAGTTCACCGGGCGCGAGAGGTGCGTGACCGTTCGCAGCGTGCAGCCCGTACGCCAGCGCCGCACAGCGGAGCCACGCCGGGAGGCGAGGGTCCACAGACCGCTCGATCCACACGTTCCGGTAGTGCTTCGACCAGAGGTTCGGCCCGTTCACCGGGCGACCACTACATGCAGGGGAGACAGATTGTCTCGACCACTACTGGTAGTAGTAGTGCGGATTGTGCCGCAGTTGGGTACAGTTCTCACTGAGTCGCCTCCATCGACTTCGCGCCCCCGGTCTGCTGGTAACAGACGCGGGGGCTCTTACTTGCTCGGACCCCTGATCCTACGCCCAGCCGACCCTTACGGCTACCATGTCCTTGCGAACCGGTTGCTCCGTTCGTGTTCGGCGCTGGCTCGGCTCCTGCCTTGTCGAGCCAGCGCCACCATCATGTCTCCGGTCACCGACACCCGGAGACACAGAAGGGCCCCGGAGTGGTGAGACTCCGGGGCCCTTCGTTGTGCTACTAGTCCTGCTTGCCAGCCTTCTCCGCGAGGTGCGGGTACTGCTCAAGCAGGCGCTGGAACTCCTGCTCGGCCTTCTGCTCGGCGGTCAGACGCGGGGTGTACTCGACCCCACGCTGGGTCGCCTCGGCGGCGTAGAGCCGGTCGAACTCTTCGCGGTGGCTCTCCCGCAGACGGGTCGTGGCAGCCCCGTACGCCTGCCGCAGAAGGGCGCTGCGGGCCTGCTCGGTGGACTCCTTGGTCTCGCCCATGGTCGGCGCTGCAGTGGCCTCAGTGGGCTCGCCGCTGCCGGTCACGAAGTCCTTGGGAGCGGTGGTCTCGGTGGTCATGCTTCTCCTTTGTCTACTGTGGTTACTTGTTCAGAGTCTGAACGGCTAGAACGGGGGCTCGTCGTTCTGTCCAGCGGGCGTAGCCCACGGATCGTTCTCGTCCACGGTGGTAGACCGGGAGGCTCCACCACCAGAGGGACGCTGCTGACTGCCACCGCCCGAAGGCCGCTCCGACCTCATCGAGCGAGCCGCGTTGAACGTGATCGCGGGACCGATGAAGTCAGCGACGATCTGGATGGACGTGCGCTTGTTGCCGTCGTTGTCCTCCCAGTCGTCGGTGTTGATCTTGCCGACGACGACCATCAGGTCGCCCTTCTCGAAGGACTCGGCCATGTTCTCCGCGACCTTGTTGAAGCCGACGATGGTGACCCAACAGGTCTTGTCGTCCGCCCACTCGCCAGCGTCGTTCTTCTTCCGAGACGACGCGACGGCCCTGATCTTGCCGACCGCCGTGCCGGAAGGAGCGAAGCGGAGGTCCGGGTCTGCCGCTGCCCGGAACTCACCAGTCACTACAGGCAGCATCAGCCGTTCTCCTTGTCCTTCTCCGGGTTGTAACGCAGGTACATCGTGCAAGTCCGAGGCTGGCTGCGGACGTTGTTCGTCGTAGTCACCTCGAACCCCTTGTCCGGGTGCAGTGCCTTGATCCCCTTGATGCGGATGGCCGTAGCCAGCGAAGCCCGATCCTCGTCGAAAATCTTCGCCCACTGACCGGGCTTCTTCCGCAGTTCTGCGGCGATTGCAGTCCAGTCGTACTGCGTCGGACGCACCGGGGGGTCCTCCCACGTCACGTCCGGCTTCGCCTTGTCTGCCACTCTCACACTCCCCCTCTCCTCACTTGTCCTAGATTCGTGTGTTCACTGTTCAGAGTCTGAAAGCAGACCCCGAGATGGTGTGCCACCGGGACCGGGGCTTCCCCTTCACCCGGCCCCGGTGGCGCTCAGGCGTCGATCAGCCCCGGAAGCCGTGCTGGCGAGCGAACGCGGCCAGCGACTGCAGGGTGGACTGGATCGACGCGAGGACCCCGGCGAGGTCCGTGTCGTTGCTCTCCGTGGTCTCGGCCACCGGCTCCTCGACCGGAGCGTCGACCAGACCGACCTCGACCAGCAGGGCCTCGGCCCGCTCGCCACTCAGACCCTTGCGCTGGGCAAGGTGACGGAGGTACTCGGCGGCGTAGTCCCGGCTGAACGGAGCCGGGATCAGGCCCGACTCGACCAGCACCGTGTCGGCCTCGTCCTCGCGGATGCCGTTGGAGCGCAGGACCTCGCGCACCTTCTCCGTGATCTGCTCGCGCTCGGTGTCCTCGGCCACCGGAGCGGTGACCTCGACGCCGATGGACTTCACGTTGCGCTGCGCCTCCAGCGCGGCGATGACCGGCGCGGCGTAGGACATGTAGCCCGACAGACCCTCGCTCCGCATGACCTCCTCGATGACCTCACGGGGAGTCCGGTTGGGAGCGGCGTCGACAGCGGCAGCGGCCCGCTCGATGACGCGGTTGTAGCCAGTGGGGATGCCGCGAGCGTTGGAACGGATGATCTCAAGGGTGGTGCTCATGCTTGGTTGCTCCTGTGTGTTGTTGTTTCACTGTTCAGACTATGAACAGTGTGCCTTGTTTGTCAGGTTAGTCAGTTCCTGACGGGGTGTGACGTGAGAACTTTACTAGGTTTGATGGCTTATGTCTATTATGCCCCCTTCGTCGCAACCATCATCACCAACACGCCGAGGACTAGACCGATCACTAGCCCCAGCGTGAAGCCGAGAAGCCACAGAGCGACGGCTTTGCCGCGCTCCATGACCACGTACTCAGAGCGGATCAACGGGCAGCCTGCTCCTTGAGTCCGAAGTAGTCGATCATGTCCGCGATCTGCGCGAACGTCAGCCCCCATGCGTCGTTGAGGGTAGCCCCGGTCGGCGTCGCGGTGGACTCGTCAGCGAAGTCGATCTCAGGGGGCACGTCGATCTCCACGTCCCATCCGGTCTCCACGATCTGGTCGGTGTCGAGCGCCGGGTTGAACTTCATGCCCAGCCACTCGATGAAGTGGTACGGAGCGAGCCCCATCGCGTTGGGCTCAAGCCACGGATGGTTAGGATGCGTCAGCCGCGTGCCGACGCCGAGGCAGCAGTAGCCCACGTTCCCGTGGTCGTCGAGGCCCGAGCACAGGTGGTCCTGCGCCTGAGGCAGATCGGTGGTCCGCAACTCCTGCGTCCACCGCTTGATGTTGTCGGGGTTCATCTCTCTCCTGTTCAGAGTCTGAATGAGGGCAGAACGAAGGGGCGGCACCGGAGCACCGCCCCTTCGTTCAACGTGAAACGTCAGTTGCTGCAGTTCTCGCACTTCGACTCGTAGTTGAAGTCCCACCAGTCGGTGATGCCGAGGTCCTCGGTCACCATCTGCCGAACCACCGACGTTCGCACGTAGCGACAGGCACACTGACCAGCGTCGACCTCGACCTCGTGCTCGTAGTCCTTCTCCCACGACACGCGAATGTCCCGGTACCTCGGGTTATCGGCAGGCCGAGTCCCCTCCGGGATCAGCATTGCCGTGACCTCGGGCGTGACCTGATGCATCGTCGTGACCTTGGCCGTCGTGGTCACCTTGACGTTGCGCCTCGGCACGGACAGCGAGAAGTCACGCATGATCCTGAACAGACCACCCATGTCCTCGGTCCCCTGCTCCTCGATGTACGCACACAGCCGCTCCGACAGCGAGGTCTTGAACTGTGCCTGCTGCTCGTTCAGCGCGGCGTTGTCGCGCGTTCGACGCTCCTGCTCGTTCTGCACCCGCTGCTCAAGCAGCGAGATGCGAGCCGACTGCGCCCACTCGTGGTTCGCCCGCTCGATGGCCTGATCCAAGGTGGGCCAGTCGGGCGGCGTGTCCATCAGCGTCCAACGGCTCTGGTCCGAGACGTTGCGGCGCAACTGCCGCCACGTCCCGTCACGCCGGAACTCAGCGGCGACCGCGCTGCTGTCCTGCTCAAGCCCGACCACGTACATGCGGAAGCCCGAACGGTTCCGCCACCACTGCCCGGTCTGGAACGGCACACCCTCACGGATCATGCCAGCCGAGACCTCGTGAGCGAAGTGCTCCATCGGAACGGTGAACCCGTTCCACTCAAGCGTGCCAGCGCCCACAGTGAAGATGCGCTGTTCGCTGCCAACCGTCAGCCGGGTGCCAGCGGATGCCCCGGTCAGGGCCTCCATCGTTGCGATGCTCATGTCTGCCTTCCTGTTCAGAGTCTCTGAACTACTGCCCGAACTGGCGACGAATCTCCGCCATGAGGTTGTTGAACTGCTCGGTGACGAACGCCTTCTGCGTCTCGTCGATGGGGGTGCCGAACTCCAAGTCGGCCAGCACCTTCGCGACGATCTGCGGGTAGAGGCCGAACTGCGCCCCAGCCATGCGGAGGTTGTCCGCGATGGCTTCCTCCCGCTCGATCAGCGCCGTGACCAGCGCAGCCATGTCCCCGCCTGCAGCGGAGACGCGAGCGCACACCTGCTCGATGCTCTCCATCAGAACTCCGCATCGAAGGTCGGCTCAACGCGAGGCGTCGGGACCTCCACAGTCTCAGGGAACGACGTGAACAGGAGCGTCCCGATGGAGAAGTCGCGAGGGTTGTTGATGTAGCCATCGGTTCGACCAGCCCGACCCCACCCGGTCACATCGTCGGGACGAGCAACCGACTCCCACGTAGGCCGACCGGCCCGCTCGCCCATCTGGACGCCGGGGATCATGGTCTCCAACTCCCGAGTCGAGTGGACAGGGACGCCCATCAGGCCACCAGAGGACGGGTTGTAGACCACCTCGACCGGCAGGCTCGACCAGTCGCCCGGCACCGTGCCGCTCAGGCGCTCGGTCTTGGCCGGGTTCGTGGCCGAGTCCGTGCGCCGGTAGAGAACCGTCTCCTCGCCCACCGTGAGGCGAACGATGGACCCGACCGGCAGAGCCGCGACGCCCTCCGGGTCAACGGTGTTCAGACTCTGAACGGTCCGCTCGGTGATCCCGGCGATAGCCATAGCCGCCTCGTACTCGCCGCACCAGCCGTTCTCAGCCTTCGCTGCAGTGCCGAGTTCCCACGCCTTGCGCTTGAACTCAGCGATCTCAGCGACGCTCTCATCGGTGGGCTCCTCCGCCACCCACGGCTTGACCTCAAGGCCGTCACCAGAGACCACCGTCATCATCCTGTTGTGCTGGGCACCCCGACCGGCGATGCGGTACTCCAGCCCGACCCCCTGCCGAACCGTCCACACAGCGTGGTCCGGCGTACCCGGCTCACCCTGCACGACGACCGTGTGCTCGGGCAGAGAACGCAGCAGGTCGTAGTCACTGTGGAACACCTTCATGCCGATGGAGAGGTCGAACGCGGGGACCTCCAACTTCCGCATCGCCACGTCGAGCGGACGCTGGGCCACAGAGGCCCGCTGCTGCACCCCGTACGTCGCGGTCCTGAACCGCTGCATGTACTGAGTCAGCGTCTCGCTCTGGACCTTGACGTGCTGCGCCGAGTCCGTAGCCGAGTGGTCACCCTCGACCGCCGGAGCGGTGGCCTCGAACGAGACACTGGCGACGGCGGTCGGCAGCGACTCGATGATGTTGCGTCCATCGAGGTCGAAGAACTCGACGTTGAACGGGACCTCTGCCCCCATGCTGTACCACCGACCACCGCGCTTCTCGTACTGCATGTTCGAGTTGCTGTGGTAGTGGATGACGGTCCCGTCAGGGAGAGCGTTGAACTCGTCCCGAGACTGGATGCCGTAGCCCACGGTGAGAGTGGGCTCGACTGTCGTGGTCATGTTCTGCCTTTCAGTTCAGAGTCTGAATCATCGGGGCCGACGCTGAGACTGTGCGATCTCAGCGTCGGCCATCTGCAGTGTGCGAGCGCAGCCGAGGCATGTGACCTCGGCTGCGCTGTCGGTGTAGTGCTGGGGGTCCTTGAGCCCACACGCTGCCCGCGTCCCCCGCACCAGTAGGTGACGCTTAGGCTGTGCCATCAGCGTCACACCTCCTCACTTCCTCTGTCGTCAACCTCCCCCCGCACGAACCAATGCAGGACTTCCTCAAGCGGAACGCCCATGCGTGGTGCTGGCACAGCCGAGTCTGTGACTGTCGGTAGTGCGGGCAGGTCTTCACTTGGTGTTTCCCCCTTGCGCCGTCGTGGTGAGAACAACGGGATGATCTGTGCGTCGGGCACCCAGAGCCCTTTCGTTACGCACCCATCACTCGGCAGCGATCTCCTCGCCCTCGGTCACCGGCTCGGCGTCGTTCAGAGTCTGAACGGCCTTCGTCGGACGGTGGACCTGCTGGTCGTCGAACATGGTGAGCACGAGGTTGAGCCACACGTCGTGCTCGTGCTCCGCGAGGAACTCCTCGTGCGACTTGAACGGCAGGAACACGGCGTCGTCGACACCCTGCTCCTCCTTGATCGCGTCGAAGATGGGCGTGCTGGACTGAGACATGGTTGATTCCTTCCTCGTTCAGAGAGTCTGAACGGTGTACAGGGGGCGGGAACTTCAACTGGAACTAGTCCAGTTTACTACACTTTGACCACTATGTCGACTGCCCCTACTTAGGCACAGAGAGAGGGCGACCGCACAACTCGGCGGTCGCCCTCTCTACTTCTCAGTGAGACCTGATGAACGGCTGCCCGCTAGAGAAGTCGTTCGGTCCGGTGTGCGGCACGAGGTCGTCGTGCCGCTGGCCGTAGCCGTAGTGGTAGTGGATCGTGCCGGGCTTGTAGTTCGAGCACGACTCCCGAGTGCAGAGCAACGGTGCTCGCGTCTCGATCCTCAGCAGGCGGGCGATGAACTTGCGGATCATCACAGCGCCTCGATGCTCCACTCGCTGCCGTCGTACGACGCCTCGATCTTGTGGCCCTCCAGACGGAGAGTCACCGACAGCGAGTCGATGGCGTAGTAGCCCTGCAGCGTCTGCTCCACGGAGTCGAGCGCCTCGCCCAACTCCCTGATCTCGGAGAGCGTCATGCGCCTGCGCTGCTTGAGACGACGGGCCTCCCTCTCACGGCGCTGGACCTCCTCCTGCACAGCGTCGTGCGTGGCCGCGACCTCGGGCTCGGCCTCACGCTGCCGCTCCTCCAGTGCTGCCGCACCACGGGCACGCGCAGCCATGCGGTGATCGACAACGGGTTCGCCCGTCGCCTCCATCTGCTTGCGGCACTTGCCCCGCCAGTGGGAGTTCAGTGGGTGCATGTGTCCGTCGTGGCTCACGTTGCCCATCCGGGCCTTGCTCCTGCTCATGCTGCACTGCCTTCCTGTTCAGAGTCTGAACGGTTGTTGTTGGAGAGAGCCGCCTCGATGCGGCCCACTCCCCGGTGGTTGTTCTCGGCTCGGTGCTTGGCCGAGTCGATGGCGGTCCAGAGGATCGCGAAGAACGCGAACCCCATCAGGATCGCGAACACGATGAGACCTGCGTGGCTCACTTGTCGCAGTCCTCCTGCGAGTTGTCCCATGACCCGCCCGCCTCGATGCAGGTCTTGTACATCTCAAGGTGGGACTGGTCCTTGTTGATGTTCGACTGCTCGCCGTGGCCGAAGCCCCACACTGAGGCCGAGCAGGCGCTGATCCCGAGCAAGATGGTGGCTACGCCGAGCGCACCCCACTTGAACATGCGGGCGATCTGGTAGTCCTCGGACTCAGCCTGAGCCGCCTTGATCTGAGCCTTCGCCCTGATCTTCTCGACCCTCGGGTTCGTCGCCTTGAGGACCTCGACCTCCGCCCTCCTCCGCTCCAGTTCGCGGAGGTCATCCTCGACCGTCACTGCTCCTCCTGTTCAGAGTCTGAATCTGCTGTCGTGAATCCTTCGGCGCAGCGAGCGCACACGCCGAACAGGATGATGACCTGCACGCCGTTCACGTCGAACGTCGGCTGGCCCGTGAAGAACGGAGCCTTGCTCTCGTCCTCACCCTCAGGCTCAGGCGGGACGTACGTACCGCAGCGGTCGCAGGTCCGCTCGAACCTTGCCGTCTCCTCGTCCGTCGCGTTCTCACTCGGCTCGGTGAGGTACGTGAAGATGACGCCTGCCTCGCCAACGACAGAGCCGGGTTGCTCCATCGCTGCCTTGACGAGCCCGAGTCGTTGATCGACAGCGGCGACGAACCATGCTGGCGCTCGGCTCATGGGTCCAACCACGTCCAGAGTCCGACGATGCAGCCAGCACCGAGGCTCGATGCGGTGACAGCCGTGGCCCCACCACCGGTCGCGATCTCAATGATGATCTGCCCGGCACAGACGCCGACCACTGCGCCGATCTGCGTCTGGTGCTTGGTCAGTTTCCCGCCCCACGAGGAGTAGCCGAAGGCGTCATGGCACTGGTCCCACCCGGTCTGGTAGTCCAGTTGAGCGAGACTCGTGCAGCCAGCGTGGTCCGCGAGGTTGTCGTAGAGCCGAGCACACGAGACGCCCTCGTAGGCACAGGCGTCAGAGCCGGGGTCCATGCGACGGACGCCCTCCGCCTTGGCGACAGCGCGAGCGATCTTTCGGATGATGATGCGCCGCGATGCCCTCGGGTTCCTGAACATGCGCCGAGGTGCGAAGCCGTGGCCGTGGTGAATGACGCCCGCCCGGTACCGCCGTGCGACCCGCTTCATCTTGCGGGTCACCGTGTGGCACGGGGCCGTGCTGTCCGTGGCGCACCGGTACGAGGCGGTCGACGACACAGGCTCACTGCCGTACGCCTTGTCCGTCACCTTGATGACGATGAACACGCTCGCCAGTCCCACGGCGAACGCGATGAGGGCGTGAACCGCCGCTCGCTTCGGGTGATCCTTCGCGGACCACCGCTCCTTCTTACTCATCCCGAGTTCCCTCCTGTTCAGACTCTGAACGCTTCTGCTCAAGGGTGTCCTTGAGCATCTCGATGTGTTGCTCCTTCTGAGCCAGCAGGTCATCCGGCGTGGGACCGTCACCCCACTTCTCCCACGCCGCCTTCTCCCGCCTCATGCAGCAGGGACGCACCCATGCGCCGTCCCTGCGTTTGGTGTAGCCGAAGCCCTTCTTCGCGCAGTCGCAGTACGCCTTGCGCGAGACGAGCGTGCCGTCCGCTGATGCGAACAGAACGAAGTCGGGCTCGTCGTGTTCAACCATTCCTGCCCCTCGTCCTGTTCTCGATGTATTCATTGAGCGCACGAGCGGGGATGCGGAAGGCCCGAGGCCCAGCCTTGAAGCACTCGATGCCGCCGCTGTGGATGAGCCGGTAGACCGTCATCTTCGAGACGTTCAGCCGCTCCGCCACCTCGTCGACCTTGAGGTAGTGCTCCTCCATGTCTGCCTCCTGTTCAGACTCTGAACGATGTGTTGCCTATGTGACATGATGATCCAAGAAAGGGCGGAGCCGCACCCCCCTGCGACTCCGCCCTACCGATCAGCCCTGCTTCTCAGCGGACTCATCCTTGACGAACAGCACTGTGTCCTTCTTGCTATGCCGTCCCTTCTTGACGAACAGCGCCACAGGCTTGACCTCCGCAGCGCCCCCCTCGCGGGTGTGGTCAGCCTTCTTGCGCGTGGTGCTCTTGCGCTTCGCCTTCGCGTTCATGTTTCCCTCCTCTCCTGCTGTCGGTATCCCTCCCCTTGTTCAGACTCTGAACGTGGGGTTGAGCCAAGCGGCTCACGGACTGTCCGTCCCGCCCCCTCTCACGGGACGGACAGTCGAGTGCTGCTTGGATCAGGCTGCGTCGCTGTAGCGATAGCCGTTCCTGCACTTCACCTGACGCACCTTGCCGTCAGGCATGTTGACGACGCGAGTGACGCATGAGCGCCACCACGCCGTCGTGCGGTGACCGGTTGACGCCATCGCTTGAGCGTCGTCCCGGCTCACCCACTCCCACCCGTTCGTCGTGGGGGAGTACGGCCACATGTAGTGGGCCCGCATGTTGCGGCTCACCCAGTACGTGAGGCCGTGGCCGTTGCCGTCCTCCTGCCCGAACCACACGCACGGTCGCGGTCCACCGCTGCCATCCTCGTAGTGGCACGACTTGAGGTCGGTCTCTGAGAGGACGCCACGCGGCGTGACGATCAGGGCCCACTCACCCCGAGCATCGTGGTACCGCACGGTCCAGCCCTCGTTGCGGCACAGGTCAGCGTCCCGGTTGCTCATCGTCCAGTCAGTGCAGTCCTTGGCGATGGGTCGCTCGCCGTACGCACGAGCCGGGTTGAGCCACCACCCGGCGAAGCCGCCGAGGATGATCGCGAGGATGACGAAGCCGAGCCCGTAGGTACGGACCGGCTTGACCTCGTTCAGAGTCTGAACAGAGACGTACTTCTTCGTGCGCCTGTCCCACTGCTTGACCATCACTTCACGCTCCACTTCTTCGTCTTGCCCGAGTACGACGCCACACCGATGAGCGTGCTGGTTCGCATGTCGTAGACCTCAAGCGAGTTGATGCGCTCGCGCACCATGTCCTCTGCGTTGACGTACGTGCTCGTCGTCGGAGCGAACGGACCCCGCACGATGCGGAAGTCCCAGTCCGGGTGCTCGGCCAGCGCGTCCTTGAGCGCCTTCTTCGTGACCTTGCGGGGGCCGCCCGCCTTGGTCTCGTCAGCGCCGAGGTGAGTGAGGAGGTTGATCCCCAGCGTCACCTGCAGGTTGTCCATCATGGTCGTGCCTTCCTGTTCAGAGTCTGAACGTCGGTGAGATTGAGCCGGTCGGCTCGGGGAGCGCACCGTGCGAGACGGTGCGCCCACGTTGGGACCGGATCAGGCGGGGTGGGGTGCGCCCACGTTCCACACGATGCACTCGGTGGGGCTCACGACCTGCACCTGTTGTGCCGGACGCGACAGGTTCGGCATCTTCTCGACCACCGCGATGATGCGGTCGTCGAGTCCGTCGTGCCACGTCTTGTGCTTGACCTTGCTGCTGGCCGGTCGCCGCTTCTTGATCCTCGCCGCTCCCGCCTTGACCTGAGCGGCGACTGCCTCGGCGTCCTCGCTGATGTTCTGCCTCGCCTCCAACGTCCACGCCTCCGGTTCCACTGTCGACTTCGCGATCCGCTTCACTGTGCTGCCTTTCTGTTCAGACTCTGAACGGTTCCGAGGTTGAGCCGGTGGAGGTACAGACCTCCACCCTCAACTACTATTATGTCACATATGTCACACTACGTCTACTAGGGCAGGGGCCCTTGACGTAGCACTGCCCCCGCCCTGCATGAGCAACAGGACGGGGGCAGTTGATTGAGGGGAGTCAGGAGGACCGGGGTAACCCGGCCAGCCACCGACTCAGGAGATGGACTCGACGCGGTAGAGGCTGCCTCCGTTGATGTAGTCGAGCCAGTGATCGGTCTCCACCCTGCCGATGTGACGGTCGCACCACAGGGTGACCGCGATCTGCTGGGGCATGACCACCTTGAGCCGCTTCGTTGCCGGGTCGCCGCATCGGTGGCACCCATCCTCTCCGGGGATCACTCGTCCACCTGCGTGAACGTCGCCTCGCCGCTGTCGAGTAGGCGCAGGATGCGCTCCAACCCGCGACGGCAGGCGCACTGGTCCGGTCCGGGGCAGTGCGCCGCGTCGTGCGACTCGCCCTCGTTGATGTGCTCCTCGTGGCTGTTCACAGCCCGGTCACCTCCTCGGCGTGCGCGACCTCGCAGTTGCCGGGGTCGCAGTCAGAGTGAGCGTGGTTGCCCGGCTCGCACAGGTGCGTCGGGTTGGGGTCGAGCGTCATGCGCCCGGCCCTGTGCTCCGCGAGGCGAGCCTCGTCGTACTGCCAGCCGCACCGCTCGCACGGTGCCGGGTCGTTCAGAGTCTGAACGTCCACCCTCACTCCGAGCAGGGTCACAGGGATAGGCAGGTCCGCGTTGTCCTCATCTTGATTGAGCACCTGACCGACCGCGACCATCGCCGCGAGCGGGTCCGCGCCTCGGTACCAGCGCATCTCCACCGGGTCGTTGTCCCCGGACTGCATCGTGGCGACCACCGTGTACACGCTCACTTGTCCGCTCCGTTCGTTGAGTCGTTCGTTGACTGGATCAGCAGCACGCCAGCCTGTGCCGTCAGGTCACGGCACCGCTCGCACGCCGGGTTGATGACGCCCTGATGTGCCGCGTCCGCGTGCCCGACCAGCAGGCTCACCGCGACCTCCGCGCTGCGCCGCGCCAGCACGACGGGGCCGCCGACATTCGTTGCCAGCCACGTCCCCGCGTCACCCCGTTCGGTGGCACGCTCCAACGCGACGTCATGTGCCAGGCACGCCCCGACCTCTCCGCCCGGTACCGTCACCGTCGTCTCGGCCACCCGACCGCAGTCACGCACCGCGCACCGTAAGGCATGGACCGTGTGTCTCATGTCTAGCTCCGTTCCTTGTCGTCCCGTTCAGAGTGTCTGAACGGGCCCGCCCATAGACAGGTGAGGGGCCCCGACGCCGTAGCGCCGGGGCCCCTCGTCCACCGATGGTCAGTAGGCGCGCTCCACCGTCCACGTCCTGACGTAGACGCCATCGTCGTCCCGCACCTTCGCCAGCACGCGACCACCGGACGGGCGGAGCATCTCCACCGCGCCACGTCGCGCCATCTCCGCGATCAGGTCCAGCCGCGCGTTCACTGCCTCGCGCGTGGGGTGGACTCCACCCCACTCCACCGACTCCGCGCTCACTGCCTCGCGCTGTCCACCGTGGACGCGCTCCCGGATTACGTACATGTCTAGCCTGCCTTCCTGTCTGCCGTTCAGAGTGCCTGAACAGTCAGGGCACGGGGCCCGGTCTTGCGACCGGGCCCCGACCCTCACCGTGTCACGCGCTCTTGACGACCTCGCCCTTGACGGTCCGGTCCGCCTTCGCCCGGAGCCGAACCTCGCGCTCCACGATGGTCGCCAGCCGCGTCTCGATCATCGCCCACGTCTCGCGGTCGGCGTGCTTCGCGAGGTTGTCCACCGCGTCGAGAATCTGCTTCGGCGTGGCGACCGTCGTGCCCTCGGGTGCGGTCGGGGTCGCCCCACCGTTGCCCGCCTCGCCGGTGCCCTCGTCCTCGCCGGTGGAGCCGCCGAGGTTGCGCGGCTCACGCTTGCCCGCAGCCTTCAGCGCCCGCTGCCGCTCCTCCTCGCGGAGCGCGTCCACAGCAGCCTTGAACGCGTCCGCGTCGTCACCGTTCACAGCCTCGCGGACCTTCGCGGCGTGGCTCTTGTCAATCTTCCCCGCGAGGAGCGTCCAGTCAGCGGAGCCCTTGCGGACCCCGAACACGACGACGGCGCGTCCGAGATTCTTGAGCGCCGTCACGTAGCCCTTGCTCCAGCCCATCGCCGCAGCGTAGGCATTCTGGCTCTCCCACTCGCGACCCTTGCCGATGGCCGGGTCCGTCTCGACGACGTAGTGAGTGAACAGAGCGGAGTCCCACATCGCGCCGCCCACCATGTCGGCGGCCAACTTGTGCTCGCGCTTCACCGTCTCAGCGGTCGCCTTGACGTCGAACGCGCCGACCTTGCGGACCTGCGCCGCCGTGAGGTCGAGGAACTGGACCGTCTCCTCGCGCTTGACGGCAGGGGTGTTGCTCTTGGGGGTGCTCTTGCCGGTCATGTCGTGCCTTTCCTGTTCAGAGTGTCTGAACGATCGGTGCGGGCGCACCGTGCGCCCGACTTCGTCTATTGTCTCACGACTATGGCCGATGTGTCTACTTCGGCATGGCCCGTTCAGAGTCTGAACGGTGTGACCTGCACCACACGCACGCCCCCCGCCCCCCCGACTCCCCCGCGCGGGACGCCGAAGGCGTCGCTACTCGGCTGTGTAGATACCCAGCACTTCCAGCAAGGGGCGTATACGGTGGGTAGGAGACCCTCGCAGACATGGGGTGGGGGTGAGTGCCACCGCCTTTCTGGTCGTGGCTCAGAGGCGAAGGAGTGGAGATGGCGAGGAGCAACGTGGTGCCGGTGCGGTTCTCGGACGAGGAGGTGGCGCTGATCGACGCACGGCGCGGGCCGCTCTCTCGATCCGACTGGCTCCGGGTGGCGATGAGAGTGGTGGAGCGGCAGAACATCACCTACGAGAACTTCGCGTCGTGGGTCTCGGACACGCATTAGGCGTCGACAAGAAGTCACGACACGCCGATAGTGTCGACAACAAGCCCTCTTTCTAGCCGTCTGTGAAATAGTGTCGCCATGAACAAGGGACGACCGCCGCTCCCTGAGGGGACGGCACGCAGCAGGAAGTTCTCGGGTCGAGTCAGGCCCGGCGCAGCCGAGGAGGTGGACCGCTGGATCATCGAGCGCGGCATCACCCCCAGTGACGCGGTGCGCGAGGCGCTCGCGATGTGGGTCAAGGAGCAGAGGAAGGCAGGGAAGTGATGTACGCCGACGAGAACGGCACGCTCTGGATCAGCGACGAGGAGGCTCAGGCACTGGAGGAGTACGCACGCACGGAGGGGACCGAGGCCGAGGAGCACCGGCCCGTCCTGCGTCTCATCAAGGGGGGCAAGCAGTGACGGAGATCGAGAAGGACGCAGCGCACATCGCGGAGCGGATCGACGCCACCTACGACGCGCTCGTGGAGCGGGGCTACACCCAGACGTTCGCCAAGGACGTGATCGCTGGCCTCGCGTCGGGCGGCTACTTCACCACCACCCCCATCGTGACGGAGGTGCATCAGCGGTGAACCCCGCCGAGACCGCCGCTGCTCGCGGTGCCTTCGCCCCCGATCAGGTGTGTCAACTGGTCGAGTACCACGCGCCGAAGCCGACGATGGTGGAGTACCACCACCAGAAGCCGGTGTTCCTGCAGAACGAGTTGTACGGCGAGATCAAGTACGGCCCGAGCCTGTGGGTCTGCGGGAACTGTCACGACTCGATCCACGCCTACCTGTACTTCCTCCTCGGGGAGCACCGGGAGCCGCCGCAGATCGGACGTGCCGCCAAGGCCGAGGCCCTGCGGACCCACGGCTGGTACCTGCTGGAGAAGGAGAGGTTGGGCAAGTGATCCCCTGCGTGGTCTACGTCTGGATGCCCAACGGTGAGTCCGTGCCCGTCGCGTTCACCAGCACCTACCGACGAGCCAAGAAGATCAAGGCGCAGTGCGAGCGGTTCGACGACTACGACATTCACATCGTCGAGGCGTGGAACTGGCCGAGAGTCATGGGGTGGCGGTGATGTGGTCGTGGGTCCTGAGGCTCCCCGAGGAGGACGGATGAGTCGCGTGATCCGCCCACCGGATCGGCATGTCCACGACCTCCCCGACCCGTTCCGCGAGAAAAGCGGCACCCTCGCTGAGTGCGGGGAGTGCGGACAGTGGTTCGTCCGAAGAGAGCGGTACGTGGGGTTCGGCTTCGATGACGTGTGGTGCAGGGTCTCGTGGTGGAACTTCACCCTGCGTCGGCGGATCAGGAGGGCGTCGTGAACTGGTGGTGGTCGTGGCTGCTCACGGCAGTCGGCGTCATCGGCTTCATCCTCGCGGGACGGAAGGTGTGGTGGGCGTGGTACGTCAACATCGGCTGTCAGGCGCTCTGGCTGGCGTACGCACTGGTGACGCACCAGTACGGGTTCATCGTCGCGTCCGTCGTCTACACGGTGGTGTTCACCAAGAACGCGATCTCTTGGACCCGCGAGCGGCAGTCCTCGCCTTCTGTGGAGGGGTGATCGGTGGGACGCTGGTGGCAGGAGTCGCGGTCTGGATCGAGTTCAGCGACGGTCCCGGCCTCATGGAGTGGCTGAACAAAGGGAGAGCCTGATGGCCGACACGAACTGGGTGGGCGTCACGCCTGACCCGCCCAACCGCTACAGGCTCGCGGAGGCGAAGCGAGAGTTGGACAAGCAGACCTGCGCGAATGATGGACACGACTACGAACACACCGTCACCGCTGACGGCGAACTGCTCAACATCTACTGCCCTCGGTGCGGTCGGTCATGGGCAGCGGTCGAGAAGTGACCGTTGACGGTCTCGTGCAGTACGGACAGACGATGTTGTGGTGCCGTGCCTGTGGCCCGCTGGGCGTGTCGCAGACCCATGTCGACGCCACATCGGCAGTGTTGATCCATCTCAACTGGCACAACTGCGACACCACGCAGATCAGGATTAGGGAGAAAGAGTGAGCAGTCCTCCGACAGTGGGCCGGATCGTCCACTACAAGTCGTACGGCACGCCGGGCGGCGAGTACGAGCCCGAGTGTCGGGCAGCCATCATCACCAGCGTCGGAGCGTGGGTGACGGTGATGATCGAGGATGAGTTCCCGGTCGCTCGCGGCATCAACGGTCGCAAGGTCGTGCAGCACTACCAAGTGGAGACCTGCTCGCTGTCGGTCCACAACCCGACCGGCATCTTCCTCAACGAAGCCATCCGGCACGATGAGGACCAGCAGGGCGGGACGTGGCACTGGCCCTGCGTGGTGACGCCGTGAGGTACCGCAAGAAGCCCGTGGTCATCGAGGCCGAGCAGTTCACCGCGGAGAACCTCCACCGCGTCCTCGTGATGATGGGCGGCGTCCCGCAGGAGGACGGCAGCATCAAGTTGCCGATCAACGGCCTGCCGCTGGGGGACATTCACTGGAACCACGATGGGCCGACCTCACTGGAGATCGTCACGCTGGAGGGCACCATGCTCGCCACGCTGGGCGACTTCATCATCAAGGGCGTGGACGGGGAGTTCTACCCGTGCAAGGAGTCCATCTTCCGCAAGACCTACGAGGAGGTTCAGAGTGTCTGAACAGCAGCAGGAGCAGCCGCAGGAGCAGATGATCGCCAACGAGGCGGTGTTCCTGCAGAGCCTCGGGGTGAACCCCGGCACCGTGAAGGTTGGCACCGTCAACGTGGAGTTCGTGCAGGGCCAGCCGGTCATCACCTTCACGTCGGTCTACCCCGTCAGCCCCCGAGCCCTCGGCCTCGCGTTCCTCGCCGCTGGCGCTGAGGAGCAGCCCGTCGAGGAGGAGAAGAAGCCCCGTCAGCGTCGGCAGCCCGCCGACCGCAAGACCCCCGCCAAGAAGGCGGCTCCGAGGAAGGCGCAGCAGTGAGGTTCTCTGCAGACGACAAGGTGGCCCACGCTCACCAGTGGTGGAAGGACGGCGATCACCCCGAGGACACGGTGGACGAGCAGGACGGCACCCCCAAGGGCCGGTTCGTGAAGCCGTTCAAGGGGACCAAGGCCCGCCCCGAGGCTCAGATTCACGACGCCTGCGGAGCCGCGTGGGCGGCGCACGGCAAGATCACCGGGGTCCGTGATCCCGTCTGCCCCGGCTCGTGGATCGTGGAGCACAAGGACGGCAGCACCGAGGTCTACATGCCCAACATCTACGGCCTCTCCTACGAGCCGCAGGACACCGAGTGGATGGCCCGCCCGGTGGAGTTCATCGCAGACTGCCGAGTCCACAAGACTCCGCAGAAGTTCAGCACCGTGCAGGGTGCCGCGCAGTACGCCCACACGCACCAGATCGACACCAACCACGTCAGCGACGTGTACATGGTCGAGACCGCCGCCAAGGGCAGCACCCGCAAGAAGGCCGAGCCGAAGGCCAAGAAGGCAGCGGCCAAGGAGCCCGCCGAGGCTGCGGCCACGGACGAGGAGGACGCTGATGAGTGACGAGATCAAGGTCATCACGGTCGAGCAGACTGACCCGAGGCTGGGCAGGCAGGTCGTCCATGACCCCCGCTCGCGTGGCTTCGCGATGCGAGTCGACGTGGACGAGTCCCTGTGGCGCACCCACTTCATCCGGGTCTACGACCCGCGCCCCAACCCCAACCAGATCATCGGGAACTGCACCGGGGTCAGCAAGTGCGTCCAGTTCAACGCGGTCGGCAACCGCAAGACGGGTCACGTCCTGCGGATGGACGACGCGGTGGCGATCTACTCCAAGGCCACCAGCCTCGACCCGTTCCCCGGCACCTACCCGCCCGACGACACCGGCTCCTCGGGGCTCGGGGCCAGCAAGGCGGCGCAGGCAATGGGTCTCGGCGGTGAGTACCGCTGGCTGTTCGGCGGTGCCGACGAGGTGGTGCAGGCAGTCATGGACGGCCACACCCCCAGCGTCGGGACGTGGTGGTACAACTCCATGTTCAACCCGGACCGCTACGGCGTCGTGCGTCCGACCGGCTCCAAGGCCGGTGGTC
>Ga0308175_100000427_pt1 | contig 29341 bp, 36 predicted proteins | sample PhyCR1_3_FD_203893 | JGI IMG/M metagenome (GOLD analysis project Ga0308175, IMG submission 203893) | Soil microbial communities from UC Gill Tract Community Farm, Albany, California, United States - DLSLS.C.R1 | ecosystem: Environmental > Terrestrial > Soil > Agricultural land | place: USA...
CGTCGCGTTCACCTCCATGAGGAGCCGCGCGTTGAGCGCGTCGATCTCCTCCTCCGTGCGCCCGGCCGGCCTCCAGCGAAAGCACACCAGGCCGAACCGCACCGGCGCCACCAGCTCGAAGGCCGGATCTTCCGCCACCCACGCCGCCAGCTCGCGCGCCAGGGCCACGTGCCGCCGGATGATCGCGCGCAGTCCCTCGACGCCGTAGCTCCGAATCACGAACCACAGCTTGAGTGCCCGGAACCGGCGCCCCAGCTGAATGCCCCAGTCGCGGAAGTTGACCACGTCCGCGTCGTAGGCGGTGCGGAGGTATTCGGGCGTCGCCTGAAAGGTCGCGAGCAGCGCCGCCGGATCGCGCACGAAGTACGCCGAGCAGTCGAAGTTGGTCAGCAGCCACTTGTGCGGATTGAACACGAGGCTGTCGGCCGCCTCGATGCCGTCGAACAGCGGCCGGAGCTCGGGCACGATGGCGGCGGCACCCGCGTAGGCCGCGTCCACGTGGAGCCAGGCGCCCGCCCGCCGGCACTGCTCGGCGATCGGCCGCAGCGGATCGATCGCGGTACTCGACGTGGTGCCCACCGTCGCCACCACGCAGGCCGGCCGGATCCCGGCCGCGCGATCGGCCTCGAGCGCCCGCGCGAGCGCCTCGGGCCGAAGCGCAAAGGCGTCGTCGGTCTCGATGTGGCGCAGCAGATCCAGCCCGTACCCGGCGAGCTTCACCGCCTTGTCGATCGAGGAGTGCGCCTCGCGCGAGGCGTACACCGCGAGCGGCGCCTCCGCGCCGGCCGCCGCGAGCCCTGCCGCTCCAGCCCGTCCCCCAGTGGCGCGCTCGCGGGCGCTGAGCAGCGCCACCAGGGTTGCCGTCGAGGCGGTGTCCTGGATGACGCCCACGAAGCCCGGCGGCAGCCCCATCATCTGGCGCAGCCAGTCCATCATGACCTGCTCGAGCTCGGTCGCGGCCGGCGAGGTCACCCAGCTCATGCACTGGGCGCCGAGCGTGGCCGTGAGCATCTCCCCGAGAATGGATGGCGCGCTGTTGTTGCCTGGGAAGTACGCGAACCAGCCGGGATGATTCCAATGCGTCATCCCCGGCAGCACCACCCGACGGAAATCCTCGAACAGCCGCTCGAACGGCTCGGGATCGAGCGGCGGCTCCTCCGGCACCTGGCGCCGGATGTCACCCGGCGCAACTCCCGGCGTCACCGGCAGCGAGCCCACATCGCGCAGATAGTCGGCCATCCAGTCAACCAGCACATGCGCGTGGCGGCGGAACTCGTCGGGATGCATGCGCCCAAAGCAACGCGAGGAAATCCGCCAGTCAAGCGCCGCCCGCGCTTCTTGGCATACAGCCCCTGTTAGCTTTGCAGGTCCCTTCCCCAGCCGGCGCGGGATGCGCTCCGCCGGCGCCCCCGCTCACGCGGCAAACTCCTCCGGGCCTCCGGCCTTCGCCGAGGAAGAGATTGCCGGATCTCAGGACCTCCATGGTTCGTGCGTCCACCCTCGGGCTCGGATGGATGATCGTGGCCCAGCTGTGCTTTGCCGGGATGAACGTCTGCACCCGTCTGGGCAGTCGGGAGCTCCCCTGGGCCGAGATCGCCGCGGTGCGGTTCCTGGTGGGCACGCTGGTCGCGGCCGGGCTCGCGCTGGCGCTCGGTCGGTCGCTCCGGGTTACCGATCGGTCCGGGACCTGGCGCCGGAGCATCTACGGGACGCTGGCGGCGTGCGGCAGCTTCTACGCGCTGGCCTCGCATCGAGTGGCGGTGGGGGACGCGGCGACGCTGGGCGCAACCACGCCGCTGTTCGTCGCGCTGCTCTCGCGCCCGCTGCTCGGCGAGCGGGTCGGGAGGCACGTCGCGCTGGCGGTGGCGCTCGCGTTCGCGGGGATCGTGCTGCTGGTGCGGCCGTCGTTCGCGCTGGCGTGGCCGGTGGCGGTGATCGCGACGCTGGGCGCGGTCGCGTACGCGATGGCGATGATCTGGCTCCGGCGGATCGGCCCCGGCGAATCGCACGAGGCCATCGTGCTGCACTTCTCGCTGGTCGGGCTCACCACCATGGTCCTGCTAGCGCTGCCGGTCTGGCGCTGGCCCGATCTCCGGAGCGGGCTCGCTCTGGTCGGCGCCGGCCTGGGCGGCGGGGGCGCACAGCTCGCGATGACCCGCGCCTACTCGCTGCAGCGCGCCGCGCCGGTCACCGCGGTGTCCAACCTGGGCGTGGTATTCACCTACCTGCTCGCGATTCCCCTGTTCGGCAGCCTGCCCGGTCCGTGGCAGTTGGCCGGCGCCGGGCTGGTGCTGGCAGCCACCGGCCTGCTCGCGGCGGGCGGACGATGACCGGCCGTGTATCTTTTATTTCATGGGAACCGCCCTCGCCACCGTTGGTCTCACCTACGATCCGGGCGCCGCCTGCCGTCACCTGACCGAGGCCGATCCGCGCCTGGGCGCGCTGATCGCGCGCGCGGGGGCGTTCACCATGCGTCCCTCACCGACGCAGAGCCTGTTCGCGGCGCTGGTCGAGTCGATCGTCTACCAGCAGCTCTCGGGCAGGGCGGCGGAGACCATCCTCGGGCGGGTGATCGCGCTGTACCGCCCGCGGCGGTTCCCCCGGCCGGTGGACATCCTGGAGACGCCGGTCGAACGGCTCCGGGCCGCCGGCCTGTCGGCCGCCAAGGCGGCGGCGGTCAAGGACCTCGCGACTCGCACGCTGGAAGGCACCGTCCCCAGCCTGACGCAGGTCCGGCGGCTGTCCGACGACGAGATCATCGAGCGGCTCACGACCGTCCGCGGCATCGGGCGCTGGACGGTCGAGATGCTGCTGCTCTTCCGGCTGGGCCGGCCCGACGTGCTTCCGCTCGGCGACCTCGGCGTGCGCAAAGGCTTCGCCCGCACCTTCAATCGCCGGGCCCTGCTCGATCCGCTGGTGCTGCACCGCCGCGCCGAGCGCTGGCGGCCCTACCGTTCCGTGGCGAGTTGGTATCTGTGGCGCGCGCTGGAGCTCGAACGTGCCTGACGAGAAGGGAGGGCGAAGGATGAGCCAGTCCATCACGCCGGCGCCGGCGCAGGCGCCGTACGAGCCCGGGCTGCGTGCCGTCGAGCTCCTCTGCGAGCGGCTGGGCGAGCTCGGCCTGCCCATCGGCCCCGACACCGCGCGGGACATCCTGCGCGCCGTGCTCGCCATCGAAGGCACCCGAATGGAGGCGCACGTGCGGGACGCGCTGCAGACCTCCATCGAGACTATCCGGATCGCCGCCCAATCGGCCAGCGGGGTACTCGGCAGCGTGACGCCGGTGCAGACCCGCCCCAAGGCGCGCGCCGCGCCCGAGCCGGTGCTCGACCCGGCGCCCCGACGGGCGCCGCCGCCCGCGACGCCGCGGCCCACGCCGGCACGCCGCCCCGCCACGCGGCGGCCGGAGGACCTGGATGATGATGGGGAAAAGCGGCCGGTCTTCCGCCGTCCGCGCGGCCGCTGAGCGGACTCAGAACTCGCGCTTCTTCATTTCCTTGAACAGCCGGCGGGTCTCGGCATCTTCCTCGTCGGGTCGCTGCCGAAGGGTGGGGTCGAACTGGACCGCGCGGTCATTCCTGGGCGGAACGACCTTGGCGGCGTTCTTCTTGGCCAGCGCGGCGAGCCGCTGGTCTTCGCGCTTGGACATCGGTCCCCTCCTCGGGTGCTGGCGTTCGACCCCTGAAAGTTAGCCGATCACCCCCATGGAGGAGCAACAGCCAGCCGCGAACGGGCCTGGCGCCGTGGGCCACCTTCCTCGGAGATCGTCGCCGTGCAGCATATCCTGAATCGCTGGATCAGGTATGTGGAATCCACCGGCAACGAAGTCGGCATGACGCTGCTGGTGGGCGGGACGACCATCAGCGGCATTCTCACGCCTATTCGGCGCTACGCCGACTGGCTGACCGAGGTCATGAACCGGGCCGACGTCGAGGGCGGGGAGATGAGCCTGCCGACCATCGAGATGCCCGAGATCACCGAGCAGCAGAGCCAGCGTGCCCGTGAGGAGTGGGGCGACGGCGGACTGACGCCCGGCGGCGAGAACCTCGACGACCCGGTGCGAGAGCGGGGGCCGGGCTGTGTGCTCCGGAACGCCGAGGTGCGGCCGCCCGGCCCCAAGGCGTACTGGCGGACCTATCCCTATCTGCTGATCCAGATCAATTCCGTGGATGCGATCCTGCCGGTCATGACGGGTGGGAGGCATGTGGCGGTGTGAGCGGCGACGCGTCCCTTGACTCCGCAGAGGCGCTCCCTCATGTCCCAATCTCGTTCGCGACTGCGGCGCACTGCTGCCGCGAGCCGCCCATTTCTCCCGGAGGGCCTGTGCACCGAATCCTCGATCGCGTGTGAGCTGAGGATCGGGGTCGGGAGCAGGTTAGTGCAACGGCACCTGGGAAAAAGAAAGGGCTCCGCGAAGGAGCCCCGAGTGGAGCGACATACCGTAGCAACATACCGTTATTTCCGCGCGACCTCGACTTCAACTCCCGAGGAGGGACTCGAACCCCCGACCCGGTGATTAACAGTCACCTGCTCTACCAACTGAGCTACTCGGGAAGGCAGTGCTGCGCGGCGTTGAATCTCGCCGCCTGAGAATCGAGGGTCAAGCGCGGCCACGATCTCGAAAACCACTCGCTCGGGGCCGATCCGGGCCTACCTACCCGCCGGCCGCCGAGCCTCCAACTGACCGCCGCCGTTACGACCTCCCGATCCAGGGTAACGGCCGAAGTCCCGCCGGGGCTGCAGCTTACTGCACTCGTTTTTGCCAATTGTGAGCGTTCGCTTTTACAAAAGCCGCTGCAGGATCTCGCTGGCTGTGTGCCCCAGAGTCGGCTCCGAGCTCGTAAGTTAAGTAATTGTGGAAAGATACGTTACAACGATCTGGCTACCCTTTTGCCTGGGTCTCTGTACCTTGTGTCCATGCCGCTGCACCCTTTGACCGGACACACCCAGGCGCGCCGTCGCCTGGCCGAGGCTGCCCGATCCGACCGCCTGCCCCAGGTCATGGTCATCTCGGGGCCGGCCGGCGTAGGCAAGCAGCGTCTGGCGCTCTGGTTGGCTCAGCTGGTCATGTGTGAGGAGAAGGAGCTCGAGCCCTGCGGCCGGTGCCGTGCGTGCCGTCTGGTCGAGAACCTGGCCCATGCGGACCTCCACTGGCTGGTCCCGATCCCCCGCCCCAAGGCGGCGGACCCGGACAAGGCGGTGGACGAGGCGGCCCAGGCAGTCGCGGAGATCATGGATGAACGGCGCGCCCGGCCGCTCTACGGGCCGCCGGACGGCATGGCGAGCCACTCGATGGCGTCGGTTCGCCTGCTGCAGCGCAAGGCGGTGCTGACGTCGGTCGAAGGCGGCCGCCGGATCTTCATCTTGGGCGACGCCGAGCGGCTGGTGCCGCAGGAGTCGAGTCAGGAGGCGGCCAACGCGCTGCTCAAGCTGTTGGAGGAGCCGCCGCCGCGAAGCCTGTTCCTGCTCACCACCGTCGATGCTCGGCGACTCCTGCCGACCATCCGATCGCGGGCAGTGCCGGTGCGGTTGAACCGGCTGACGGACGATGAAGTGCGCGGCTTCCTCACCCGCGAGCCGGATCCTCCGCTCTCGGGCGAGGCGCTCTCGGAGCGGGTGGCGCTGGCCGCGGGTTCCATCGGCGCGGCGCTCGCGGCCGGCGACGAAGCGGCCAAGGCCTACCGCGCCGCGGCCCAGGTGCTCGAGGCCGTGATGGCGGGCCCGGCCGAGCGATACGAGCGGGCGCTCCGGCAACCGCCGTTCAGCGCCCGCGGGGAGTTCACCGCCATGCTGGACGCGCTGGCGGAGACCTTGGGCGAGGCGGCGCGGACCGGCATGGGTCAGCCCGGCCGCCGGCCGGTGCCCGCGGCGCTCAAGCGGGCCGAGCCGGGGGCGCTGCTCCAGGCGATGGAGCGGGTGGCCGTGGCTCGCGAGGCCGCCTATGGCAACGTGAACCCGCAGGTGCTCCTCGCCGTATTGGGCGAGGAGCTGGCGGAGGTGCTGTGAAGCTGAGCCATCTGGACGAGGCCGGACGGGCCCGCATGGTGGACGTGGGCGACAAACCGGAATCCGCCCGCACCGCCACGGCCGAAGGGAGGGTCCGGATGTCTCGCGAGGCGTTCGAGCAGGTGGCAGCGCACGCGGTCGCCAAGGGCGACGTGCTCGCCGTGGCCGAAGTGGCCGGGGTGATGGCGGCCAAGCGAACGGGAGAGCTGATTCCCCTCTGCCATCCGCTCCCGCTGGACGTCGTAACCGTAGAAGCAAGGCTGGTTTCGGAGCTCCCTGGGGTGGCTGTGACCGCCACGGCCAAGGTGACGGGGCGCACAGGAGTCGAGATGGAGGCGCTCACCGCCGTGAGCGTGGCGTGTCTGACAGTTTACGACATGGTGAAAGCCATAGATCGGGAGATGGTTATCGAAGCCGTACGGCTGTTGAGCAAGACCGGGGGCACCCGGGGAGACTGGCGCCGCTCCGATCCATAGGACCGAAGGGACGCGGCCTTCTCGTACTGGAGGTTGGCCATGAAACGACCGACCGATAAATACAACGATCCCGGCCCGCGCACCGTGCGCATGCTGCTCGTGCGCGGCGGCCTCCTGCTGGTCATGGCGGCCGTGGTCGGCTCTCTGGCCGGCTGGACCAAGCGGGTCCGTGCCACCGACAGCGTCATCAAGGCGCCGGACGCCACCATCATCGTCGCGCGCCGAATCGGCGGCCTGTCCGAGCAGCTCGCCGTGTCCAACGGCGAGCGGGACCTGCTCAAGATCCAGCTCGACCGCGCCAACGCGATCCTGGCGCACTCGGCCAAGTACCAGATCCCGTCGGATCTGGCCGCGTCGATCTACGACATCGCCCTGAGCGAGGGCATCGACCCGGCGCTGGGTTTCCAGCTGGTGAAGATCGAGAGTGATTTCCGGGCCAACGCCCGGAGCTCGGCGGGTGCCGTGGGGTACACCCAGGTGCAGGTGGCCACCGCCCGGTTCTACCAGCAGGGCGTCACCGAGCGCGACCTGATGACCAACCGGGAGCTCAATCTGCGGATCGGGTTCCGGTTCTTGAACGACCTGCTGACCAAGTTCGACCGCGACAACCATCTGGCGCTGCTGGCATACAACCGCGGCCCGGCCAGGGTGGAGAGCATTCTGGCCAAGGGCGGCGATCCGACCAACGGCTATTCCGACGCCGTGCTCAAGGGGTACAAGGCGCCCAGCGCCTCGGGGCCGGGCTGGCGCTAGGCTGGGAAAGCGACGAAATAGACGGAAAGACGGAAGGACGGAAGGACCTGCTCTGATCGGCAGGTCCTTCCGTCTTTCCGTCCTTCCGTCTTTCCGTCTATTTCGTCAGCCCGGGATTCTTATCGTTGCCCCTGCACGAAGACCATCGCGGCCCGACAGGCCGTTGGCATCGCGCAGCGCCTGGACCGAGACGCCGTAGCGCCTGGCCAGGCCGGTGAGGGTCTCGCCCCGACGCACGGTGTGCCTGCGGCTTGTGGCGGAGGGTGCGGCCGCGGTCGGCGGGTTGGACCCCGACGTCGCCACGCGCACGGTGCTCTCGCTCCGGGGCGCGCTCCGCTTGCCTGCCAGCGGCGCCACCCGGATGCGCTGGCCCGCGCGAATTCCTTCGTCGGGGCCCAGCACGTTCCAGGTGCGGAGCTGGCTCACCGTGACCCCGTATTCCTCGGCCACAACCGTGAGCGTCTCGCCTCGGCGCACCCGATGGAAGCCGCTCGGGCTGCTCGAGGCGGGCTCGACCGGGTCGGCCATGCGGCGCGCCACCGACGCGGAGATGGCGCCGCTGGTCGGCACGATCACGCGCGTGCCGGGACGAAGCATGCGGCCGCGGAGCCTGGGGTTGGCCTGGACCACGAGGCCCAGGCTCACCCGATAGCGGTGCGCGATGCCGCTCATGGTTTCGCCGCGCGCGACGGTGTGCTCGATGAAGGTGATGCGGCGGGACGGCGGCAGGTCGGCGTAGGCCTCCACCGTAGCCGGCCCGCGGCCGGCAGGAATCCTCACCACCGACGGGACGCCGGGTGGCGTGGCAAGCCGCAGGTACTGCGGGTTCATCTCCCGGATGGCGGCGACCGTGGTGTCGGCCAGCCGCGCGATCACGTCGAGGCCGGTCATGGTGGGCACCACGATCGAGTCGTAGCTCGACGGCTCGACCGAGTCGATCCGAAAGCCGTAGCGCGAAGGCTCCTTCGCGATCCGCGCGGCGGCGATCAGCTTGGGGACGTAGTCCTTGGTCTCGCGCCGGAGCAGCTTGGTGTCGTACAGCCGGAAGAACGTGGCGTCGGAGTTGAGCGAGTCGGCGTCGTCATCGTCCGGCAACCGACGGATCCCGCGCGACAGCTTGCCCGCGCCCGCGTTGTACGCCGCCGCCGCCATGTACACCGAGCCGAACCGGTCGTCGAGGCTCCGCAGGTGCCTGGCCGCGGCGATCGTCGCCTTGTACGGGTCCCGCCGCTCGTCCACCCACGAGTCCACCCGTAGTCCGTAGCCCCGCGCCGTGCGCTTCATGAACTGCCACATGCCCACCGCCTTGGCGCGGCTGGTGGCGCTGTTGGAGAAGCCGCTCTCGATGAGCGCGAGATACACCAGGTCGCCCGGGAGGTTCTGCCGCGCGAGCTGGGCGCGGATCATTCCTTCGTAGCGCGGCATCCGCGTGAGCCAGATGCCCATGCGCTCGCGGCCCTTGCCCTGAAAGAAGTCCAGGTAGTACTGCACCCGATCGTGGCTGGTGTAGGTGTCGACGTCGATGTCCCACGTGACCGGCGTGGGCGTGGCCTCGTCCGCTGCGTCATCGTCCGAGGGCGCCGCATCCTCCAGCTCCTCCAGCACCTTCTCGTCGGCCACGCTGTCGGCGGCCAGGCGGAGCTCGGCGGCCAGCTCCTCGGCGGGCACCAGCGTGTCCATCACCGGCGCGGGCGGAAGCAGCATCGCTTCGGCCAGCGAAGGCGCGCCGCTGGGCTGGTCGGTCGGGGCCGGCGGGAGCGCGGCCTCCGGCGCGGGCCCACGTGCTGGTTCGGGCGCGGGCTGGCGCGGGCGGCCACCGCATGCCAGCGCCGCCGCGAGGAACGCGAGCGGGATGGACCGCGGCATCAGGCTACTCCGGATTGAGCGGATCAACGCTACCTCCGACCGGGTGTGGCCCACGGGCCGGTTCGGGGGACATTCGGGTACGCAAACCGCAGGGAGGCAGGGCAGAGTACCGCGTCGAGCCCTGCAGCCGGGACGGCTAACGCATGAAGAGACGATTGCCCAGGATGCGATTGGTGGCATTCAGCACGGCGAGTGCCGCGCCGCGGGGAGCGTCGTTCTCGGTCAGGTAGGACCCCACCACCCGGTGCCCTCGCCCGTCGCCCTGGACGGCGAGCGAGACGATGATCACGGTGGCATCGAAGGCCCGCACGGCCTTGACGCCGAGGAGCTCGAACGTCATCTCGCCCTGCACGGCCTGGCTCAGGGCCTGGACGCAGGCCTCGGCCGCACACCTGAGCTCGCCGGCCTGCGAGCCGAGACCTTCGTTTTCTCCGCTGAACTGCTCCGAGTCCTTCCAGGTAAGCCCTACCCTCGCACGGCACCGCCCGTTAGGCAGGCGATCGAGCACGAACTCGGCGAAGCGGAGCCGCTCGCTGAGCGGGTTGGGAGGCGACATAGCACTCCTTCGGGGGCAAAGGCCATGCCAGTCAACATCATGCGCTCTCGAAGCGCACCTCGAGCTGGTTGCCGTGCTCGGCCGGCTGCCGCACCACGTCCACCTCGAGCTGGGGGCGACCGCTCTCGTCGGCGTCCACGCTCACGACCAGGAGGTGGCCGTCGGCCATGTCGATGCGGAGCTGCCGGCGGTCGGACCGCATGGTGGCGCCGCCGACGGTGCGGCCTCGGACGGCGGCGAGGGTCTCGGCGATACGACGCAGATCCTGGAGCGACACCGGACGCACGGGTGAAGGTGTCACTGGAGATGCTCCGCGAGAAAGGCGGCGATCACGTCGTCCGGCAGCTGCGCCGCCTGCGCGAAGAGCGCCGAGCGCGACAGGGACGAGAGCGGATAGGTAGCCCAGAACGTACGCTGCCCCAGGTCGACCGGCCGAAACGAGAACACCAGGTTCCACTGCTCGGAGTTGGCGCGCCGCTCGGCGGCGATCGAAACGTTCCAGCGCCGGTCGTCATGTTCGACGACTCTCCACACCATCCGCAGACTCCGAAGCTGGGCACGAGGTCGGCCGTTGAGGGTCGGCCAATATGCCCCGCGTTCGGAGATCAGGTCAAGAGTCCTTCCGCCCGCGCGTCCTCCGCGGTCTCCACCTCGCGCAAGATCGGAAGCTCGCGCCAGGCAACGCCGGCGCCGGCCAGCCTCGCGCGGGTGTCGGCCAGGGCGCTCCCCGCGTTCCACCGGAGGTCCTCGAACAGCGCGGTGGGAAGCGGCGTACGGCCGCCGATCAGGTAACAGCCGCCCTGCGCGCTTGGGCCCAGCGCCACCTCGCCGCGATCCGTGATCGCGCCCGCCACTCGAAGCAGCTCGCCGTCGAGCCGCGGGCAGTCACCGCCGATGGCGAGCCAGCCCCGGCCGCGCGTCACCGCCTGCTCGGCGGCCGCGAAGCGGGCGCCGAGGCCGCCCGAGGCCTGCGGGCGGAGATCCCACTGGTCGCCCAGCCAGCGCCGCATCTCGACCGCCGCGTCGGCCGGCGCGAACCAGATGGTGGCGTCGAATTCGGCCTGGCGCACGGCCGTGAGCGTGCGGCCGGCCATCACGCGATAGAGCCGGAGCGCCTGGCGATCGCCGATGGCGGACGCGAGGCGGGGCTTGATGGCGCCGGAGCGCGGGGCATGGAGGAAGATGGCGACGAGGGAGGGCATCGATGCCGGTTCGAGTCATCCTCACCCCCCCACGCCGGCATCCCGAGCGACGCGAGGGATCTTCTTCATGTGTTTCCGGAACTGCGGAAGTAGATCCCTCGCGCCGCTCGGGATGACACCGCGCGGCTCAGGGTGACTCGTGGGCGCGCCGCTGCAGAATCAGCTCCGCACGAGCGCCTGGAACCGCGCCCGGAGGTCCTTCGTGATGGGGCCCTGCTTGCCGGTGCCGATGACCCGGCCGTCCACCTGTCGGATGCCGACGACTTCGGCGGCGGTACCGGTGAAGAACGCCTCGTCGGCGGTATAGACGTCGTAGCGGTTGAGCATCGTCTCGCGCACCTCGTGACCGGCGGCGCGGGCGAGCTCGATGACGACATCGCGGGTGACGCCCTTGAGGATGCCGGCGTACACCGCGGGTGTCGAGAGGATGCCGTGCTTCGCGACGAACAGGTTCTGGCCCGATCCTTCGGCCACGCTGCCCGCGCTGTCGAGCATCAGCACTTCGTCGGCCCCGGCCTGGACGCCCTCGATCTTGGCCAGGATGTGCGCCATGTAGTTGAGCGACTTGACCCGCGGCGAGAGCGACTCGCGCTGCGGGATCGGCGTGCCGGCGGTGACCACCTTGAGCCCGGTCTCGTAGGTCTCTTCGGGCCACAGCTTGATGGTGTCTACGATGATGATGATCGACGGACGCGGGCACTTGCGCGGATCCAGGCCCAGGTCGCCCACGCCGCGAGTGACGATGTGGCGGATGTAGCCTTCCTGGATGCCCGAGCGCCGTACCGCCTCTTCGGTGACGGCCGCCATTTCGTCGCGCGGCATCGGGATGGTCATCCAGATGGCGTGCGCCGAGTCGTACAGCCGCTCGAGGTGCTCGGCGAGCCTGAAGACCTTGCCGCCGTAGATGCGGATGCCCTCGAAGACGCCGTCGCCGTAGAGCAGTCCGTGATCGTAGACCGAGACCGTGGCGGTCTCGCGGTCGTACCATTTGCCGTCGAGCCAGATGGTGGGCACACCGGCTCCCGTGGTCGGGGCCTGCTTGGCAGGCTGAAGGGTAGCAGTCATATGCAGAATGTAATCGTCCGCGGGCGGCACCGCAGCGAACCCGGACCCTGCTATCCGCCCTGCTCGAGCGACACGATCCAGGATAAGCGCTCGCCCCACCTTGGGATGCGGGCAGCCCCTTCGTAAGGTACTTTCCGGGCCGACCCTAGAGGCGGTCATCGCCGGAACTCGTTCGGCTATCCCCTGGATCAGAATGGGCATGGTCACCCAGCCGGTGCGACAAATCGTTCGGAAGCTGGTTCCAGTCAAAACCAGGCTGAAACTCCACCGGCTCTACGAAGCCGTTGTGGAGCGGACTGGAGAATGGCTCGGCCAGTCCGACCCGCTACTGCCTCCGACGCGGCTGATGTTCGTTGGCGGGAGCCGCCGCGACTTTCGGATGCTAGGTGAGAAGTGGCTGGCGACGTTCATCCGCCTCGCCCGCCTCAAGCCCTCGGATAATGTGCTCGACGTCGGGTGCGGGGTCGGCCGGATGGCCGTCGCAATGGCCGGCTACCTCGACCAGGGCGCAAGATACCGTGGCTTCGACATCGTGCCCGAAGGCATCGAGTGGTGTCGGAAGACCATCACGACCCGGTATCCCAATTTCGAGTTCCGCCATGCCGACATCTACAACGAGGAATACAATCCCCGCGGGGTGCTCCGGGCGGCTGACTTTGTGTTTCCGTACGCCGACGGTGAGTTCGACTTCGTCTTCCTGACGTCCGTCTTCACTCACATGCTTCCAGACGACATCAAGCACTACATGGCCGAGATCCATCGGGTGCTTCGCCCTGGTGGACGCTGTCTCATCACTTGGTTTGTGCTGGATGCCGAAGCTCGAACGCGCATCGATGCAGGGGCCACGAGTCCGCTTCGTCGCTTCCGTACGAACCAAGGAGGCTACTGGGTGGTCGAAGGGCAGACGGCCGAGGCCGCGGTCGCCTACGACGAGGCAGATATTCGCGGCACCTATGCCGATGCTGGACTCACAATCAAGGAGCCCATCGTCTATGGTGGGTGGTCGGGGCGACCCGACTGCACCAGTAACCACGGTCAAGACATCATCGTCGCCCAGCGGTAGACGTTCCTTCCGCGCACACTTGTAGTAAAACAGCCCCTCGCTGTCGCAAACAGGTCCTTTCGCGACCTCAGAGTGAGTAACCTGATCGGTACGACCAACGAATTGATCGCCTTCACAAAGGCGACCATGATCACGCTGCACAATGTGAACGTTCGCGGCAACAAGCTCGACTGCGCCAGTATCAACTCGAGGACAGGGCCCGACAATGGGACCGTCACGCGCGGCGGGTTCCAACGCACGCAACCGCTCGGCTGTATACCCTCCGTTCTGTGGACATCTATTCCGAATCGGAGGTCGCTCCATGCGTGCCCGCGCGTTTCCTCTTGCAATGCTCATACTCGCCCTGGCGGCCCCGGCCGCGGTGGCGCAGTACTCGAACGACCCGGGACAAGGGCAATACGGCAGGCACGGCGGGCGGATGCATGGGATGGGACGCGGCGGGTCGCCACCGGATCCGGTCGTGCTCCAGGGGCCGCCCGCCCCGGCCGACTTCCAGAAGCTGGTCCAGCTCCCCGACGCCAAGCTCCCCGGCTACAAGACCCTGTACGACCACCTCATGGACCAGACCGGGTCCCAGCGGGACAGCCTGGCCGCTCTTCGGAATGGGGTGGGCGGCTCGGACGACCGCTCGTCGTTCCAGGAGCGGCGCGCGGTGTTCCAGCCGCTGAGCCAGGAGCTTACCGAGCGCCAGGCCGCGTTCGACGACGCGCTCAAGGACATGCTCGACAAGAACGAGTGGAAGCGCTACCAGAAGTGGCGGGACGAGCAGCGGAAGACCGCCGAGAAGGACCGGGAGGACCGGTGGCGGCACCGGGGGAACGGGGGGGTCCCCGACGCCCAACCGCAGTCGTGACGGGCGCTACGGCGGCTTTCTCGTAGCCGACGCATGGTGATGGGCCGGACGCGAGATGATCGCTCCTGACAGATCGCTACGCGGCGTCCGGCCCACCCAGAGCCCAGAGGATCGCATGGCCCCGAAGAAGAAGGCCGGCCGCCGGTCGAAGGCCGCGAAGCACTCGAAGCGAACCGGGAATCGGAAGACCGGCAAGGCCGCCACTCGGAAGTCTGTCACCCGGAAAACCGCGGCCCGGAAATCCGCCGCACGGAAGTCCACCGCAGGGAGGTCCGCCGCTGGGAAGTCGGCCGCTCGGAAGTCGGCCGCTCGGAAGTCGGCCGCTGGGAAGTCCGCCCCTCGGAAGTCGGCCGCTGGGAAATCCGCCGCTCGGAGTTCCAACGTGCGCAAATCCACAACCCGCAAGTCCATCAGCCGGAAGGCGGCCCGCGGGATGTCCACCTTGCGGCAGTCGGTGGTTCGTTCGCTCCCCGCGGAGGGCGTCGGGACCGCCGTGATGGAGAAGGCACGCCATGGATTCGAGCTCGCCCGGGAAGGACTGGAGCGCCTCAAGGACACGACCGTCGACGCGACTACCAATGTGATCGAGAGCGTCAGGGAGCGCATCGCCGGCGACGATCGGCTTCCGGAATCCGGGCGCGCCGCGGCCGGCGAGCCGGGCCCCACCCGCTAGGCCGAGCGGACGCAATCGGCACGGACTCAGCGCGACAGGCCCGCGCTGAGTCCGACCCCCACACTCCACATGCGGAACGCTTCCCCCGGCACGAAGCGGATCCTGCGGCTGGAGGACGGGATAGAGCTCGTGCACCTCGCCCATGGCGCCAATCGGCTGCCAGCCGCGCCGGTAACACACATGTGGCTTGACGGCTCCGAATCGCCGTCCCATGATGGGCCGCTCACGAAAGACAGAGACCCATACGGCTCGGCACACAAGGGAGGGCAGGAAATGCCGACGATTACGGTCGATGGGACCGACATCTACTACAAAGACTGGGGCGCCGGACAGCCGGTGGTCTTCAGCCATGGCTGGCCGCTCACGGCGGACGCCTGGGAAGACCAGATGCTGTTCCTGGCCAGTCACGGTTACCGCTGCATCGCGCACGACCGGCGGGGGCACGGCCGCTCGAGCCAGCCGGCCGGCGGCCACGACATGGACACCTATGCCGACGATCTCGCGGCATTGGTCACGGCGCTCAACCTCAAGGACGCCATCCACGTGGGGCACTCGACCGGCGGCGGCGAAGTGGCGCACTACCTCGGCCGGCACGGCACCTCGCGGGTGGCCAAAGCGGTGCTGGTGGGTGCCATTCCGCCGCACCTGGTCAAGACGCCCGCCAACCCGAGCGGCATCCCGATGGAAGTGTTCGACCAGCTTCGGACCGCCGTGCAGGCCGACCGGTCCCAGTTCTTCAAGGATTTCAGCGCCCCGTTCTATGGCGCCAACCGCCAGGGCAGCAAGGTGTCGCAGGGTCTCCGCGATGGATTCTGGATGCAGGCGATGCAGGGCGGCCTCAACGCCATCTACGAGTGCATCAAGGCGCTCTCCGAAACCGACTTCACCGACGACCTCAAGAAGTTCGACGTGCCCACCCTCATCATCCACGGGGACGATGACCAGATCGTGCCGATCGACGTGGGCGGCCGGCGGTCGGTCAAGCTGATCAAGGATGCGCGGCTGGTGGTGTACGAGGGGGCGCCGCACGGGCTCGCCTCGACCCACAAGGACCGCGTGAATCAGGATCTGCTGGCGTTCCTCAAAGAGGGCACGCCGGCGCGCGAGCGGGAGATGGCGGGGACCGGCTCGCGCTAGTTGGGCCGGACTCGCGAGGACGCGGAAGACGAACGAGGGCAGGGCCGGGCCGCCACGAAGAACGCAGTGTCGGCCCGGCCCTGCCCCTCGTTTAAGCCCTCCTTGAGCTCGAGCACCTCGGCCTCGTCGAGCTCGACCCAGCAGCTGCCGGAGCCTCCCCGCGCCGCGACAAAGTGGCTCCCCGGGCAGTCTTGCGCATTCCCGTGGCGGAGTGCAGTGTCAGTGGCCCTCGTACCATAGCTGGGTGACCCAACCCATCGTCCCTCGTCCACTTGAGCGACGAGAACAGGATCGGGGAGCCGTGTCCGACGACAGCACCTGCATCCGAGTTCGGCCCCGGTTGGCCCGGCTCCGCCCGGGCCTCGAGGCGCAGCACCCGAGCCTGGCCGGGCATTGGTACCGCGTACACGACCGCAACGACGCGGCCCTCACGCCGGTGCCGGCCGTCGGCCAGCTCTGGCTGGAGGTGGGTGCTCGGCTTCGGCTGCTGCCGGAGGCACTATTCGAGTTCAGCGAGGACGAGCCGTCCTTAGCCAGGGCGACCGTGTGACAAAGCAGCCATTGACGCGACTGTCTGCCTTCCGTATCTCAAGTCCATGATCTCCAAAGATCACAGCGTTCCATCCCCGCTGCGCGAAGCGCGCCTCCGCCCCGAAGCGGCCGACCGCGTTCAGTGGGCACCCATCGGCGTGTGGCTTCCCGCCAGCACCCTCGCCGCCTATGCCCTTGGCCAGGCGTCGGAGGTCCGTTCCCTGGCTCGGGCCCTGGACGAGGATGCCTTCGAGTTCCGCGGCGGCCGGCCCGAAGCGTCGCGGCGCACCCAGGTACGCACCCGCCGGTCGGATCACCCGGGACCTGCCTACGCCCGACCGCGCCAGCACTCGCCCGAGCCGTAACCGCCGACCGGACCGCGTTCGATCAGCCGGCTGCCACCAGCGCCGGCTGAAAACGTTTTGAAGCCTCTGTCGCCCCGACTACAGCCGAGGAATGGTGGTGAGCTGGCTCTTCCCCGACGAGCGGCGATTCTTCGACGACTTCACCGCGATCGCGGCGCGCCTCACGACGGTGGCGACCCTGCTCGAGGAGGGACTGGACCAGCCGGCCCGGCTGGCCCGGATCGTCACCGACATCGATAAGGTTCAGGCAGAGACCGATGCCGCCGCCCACGAGCTCGACCTTTACATGGACCAGCTCTTCATTCCGCCCATGGACCGCGAGGATATTCATCTCCTGTCGATCCGGCTGGCCCAGGTGGCCGATTTCATCGGCGGCACGGCGCGGCGCGCCGTGAGTCTCCGGGCGACCTCGCGGCGTGAGCCGGCAGTGGCCATGGCCCGCCTGGTGGTCCGGGCGGCGCGGGAGATCGAGGCCGCCGTCCGGCACCTCCGCACCGGTGACGAGGTCCTCGCGCGGTGCCGTGAGATCAAGCAGGTGGAGGAGGAGGGCGATGTCGCCTGGGAGGCCGCGGTCGAGGAGCTGTTCGCCGGTGCGCCCGATCCGGTCGACGTGATCCGATGGAAGGCGCTGTACGATCAGCTCGAGGACACGCTGGACGCGTGCGACGACGTCGCCAACGAGCTGGAGACCATCACGGTCAAGCACGCCTGATCTGTAGCCTGACGTACGCCGTTGACCCCGACCGAAGGAAGTTGTGATGAAGAGCGTAGGCCGTGGCGCGATCGCTGTCGCAACCGTGTTGGCCAGCCTGCTGGCGCCGGCGGCGCCTCCGCGCAGGACAAGTACGCCGTGAAGGTGCCCGGTGGGCTGGCCTTCTCCGAGTTCAGGGGATACGAGGGCTGGCAGCTCGTGTCGGTCAGCGAGGACGGCGGCCTGATGGCCGCGATTCTCGGCAACCCCGTGATGATCCGGGCCTACCAGGCGGGCGTCCCTGGCAACGGCAAGCCGTTCCCCGACGGCTCCAAACTGGCCAAGATCCACTACGTCCCGACCAAGATGAAGGCCTTCCCCGCCGCGACCGTGCCGGGCAGCCAGCATGACGTCGACTTCATGGTGAAGGACAGCAAGCGATTCGCGGACAGCGGCGGGTGGGGATATGGTGCCTTCGAGTACGACTCGACCTCGCACGCCTTCAGGCCTGCCGACGCCGGCGACAAGCCGCCGCAAGCGCACGATGCCAAGTGTGGCTTCGCGTGCCACACGATCGTGAAGAACCGGGACTTCGTGTTCACGGACTACGCCGAGCGTTAAAAGGCGCGGGCGGAGCGCGGCCGATGTCGCCGCGCTCCGCCCCCACTATGACCTCCTGGCTTAGTGCCCGAAGTTCATGGCCCCCATCAGGCCGAATGAGGCATCCGCGCCCTCGAGCCCGATCGGAACGCTGACGCTGGGGTTCAGGCTGAAGCGCGAGTTGAACACGAAGCCGGTGCCCAGCGTGAGCAGCGCATAACTCTGCGAATCCGACGCGCTGTTGGTGCCATCATCCACGCTGGCGCGCGTGTTGGCCAGCTGGAACGCGGCGTTGGGCACGAACCGGAGCTGCGGGTTCCGGCCCAGCAGTGCTCCCACCGAAGCGCCGAAGGCGAAGGTCCGGCTGGACAAATCGACGCCGCTGCCCAGCACGTCGTTCGGGCCCGAGCTCAGGCCCAGGCTGGCGACCGGGCAGAGCTCCGCCGTGCGGCTGGCGTGCAGCGGAATCTGGTAGCCGCCGCCCAGGTTCAAATCGAACGACGAGCCGTCGTACGGATCGTACGACGTGGTGCCGATCCCGGCCTTGCCGTAGAAGCTCCTCGGCGTGCCGTACGCGAAGTTGCCGCCGAAGCTGTTCGCGCCGTTGGCGAACTGGGCGCCGCCCGAGAGCTGCATCTTGCCGCTCGAGAAGGCCGGCATGCCGGCGCAGGTCTGGGCCGCCGCCTGCGTGCTCAGGTAGAGGGGAAAGGCCAACGAAAGAATGAAGATCCGCCGCATGTCTGTCTCCGGGCTGTGGTGGTGCCGTCCGTGCTCAGGCAACCGGACGGTCTCGCGCCATGCGAGACTCCTGGCTTTGCGTCCCCGCCTCGCGACGGGTTTGCCTTGATCTGGGGCTGGTGGCCGGACTTGCGGTCCACCGGGCCGCGAGGGCGGCAACCCTCGTGCCGGGCTGAGTGCAAGCTCATGCACGCAGCCGGGGGAGACACTGGCGCGACTGCTTCCTGTCAGAGCCCCCAGGCTCCGCCGGCCTCCGGCATGACCTGCAGGAGCAGAGTGGGATGGACCGCGATCGCGCCCGAGAACGGTCGGCTGTACGAGGCGATGAGGATGAGCGACGCGGCCGCGCCGGTTGCAAATATGAACAAGATGATCCGGTTGGCCGCGCGATTGTCGCAGTGAACCATGGCGATCGCGACCAGCATGAGCGCCACCTGGGCCAGCAGCGCACCCCACTTGACCGCATCGACGGTCGAGGTGCTGAGCGCGATGCGCTGACGCCGGGCCTCGAGCACGGTCTGGAGCGCCGTCACCAGCTCCCGCTGCGCGATGGCCTCGCCGGGCGTGCGAGGCTCGAGATCGAGCGCCAGCTTGAGCGCCTGCGCCATCGCGGTCGGAATGATGGTGAGCGTGACACTTTGCCGGGCCATGGCGGGCCACTCCTCCTGCACGGCCATCTGGATGTGCTGCCGGAGCAGTGCCCGCAGCCGATGCTCGACCTCGGCGGGGAACTGAGCTCCGACGAGCGCCGCGGAGCGGAGCGCGCTGGCCTCACGGTTGACCGCGGTGTTCGCGCGGTCGGCGTCACTCCAGACCTGCGCGGCGAGGAACCCGATCAGCAGGGCGAAGATCACGGCCAGGGGAGGCAGCATGCCGGGGGAAATCGCCTTGAAGGCGCGGAGCCGCTCGCCGACGGCCAGACGGGTTATGACCACGTAGATGATCGCCGTGACGATCCAGGTCGCGATCAGGATCACCACGGTCATCGGCACGAGGGGCAGATTGAGCAGCCAGTCCATGGTTCGTTCCGGGTGGAGATGAAGCCGGCCTAACGACAGCCACCGGTCGCGAGCCCCACGTCCGCGTCGAGGCGCAGCGTGTCGCGCGGCGGCGTGCCCAGCTCGAGGTCGATGGTCCCGCCCGAGAGCTCGTGCGGAGCGCCGTCGGGCAACGTGACCTCGAGCGTGACCGTGGCCGCGCCGGGAATGGCGAACGGTGGCTCGACATCGAGCAGATAGCCGCCCCCGCGGTCGGTCACGACCGGCCCGATCTGCTGGTCCACCGGCCGGGCCTGACCGGACTGGGACTGCCGCAGGTGCACCGCGACGCCGACGTTCGGCGCCGGCCGGCCGCACTCGAGCACCGTCCCACGCACCGCGCCGGACACGGGCGCGCCGGCCGAGACAGCGAGATTCCCGCCTTCGATGCACCCGGTGAGCATGGCGGACAGCGCGGCCAGGCCGAGGCGTCGCCGCCCGCCGTGGGCCGCGCTCACCCGGCCGCCTCGCGCGTGGCGCGCACCACGCCGGGCCAGAGCGCGCCGAACGTGATCACGCCGAGCAGGAAGCGAGCGACGGCCGAACCCTCGATGCCGACGGCCAGCCCCGCGTCGCGGAGCGCGCGGGCATACTCCCCCAGGTTCCGGATATCGGCCAGGAGGATCGTGCCGCCCGGCCGCAGCACGCGAGCCATCTCCTGTACCGCGGCGCGCCGGCCGCCCGCCTCGGACACGTTGTGGACCGCGGCCTGGGTGAGGATGACGTCGAAGCTGGCGTCGGCGAACGGCAGCGTCCGCATGTCGGCCGTCTGGAGCGTGATCCGGTCCCGCACCCCTTCGGCGGCCGCGTTGGCCAGCGCGGCGTCGGGGGCGTTGCCGCCGAGATCCTCCCGGCGCCAGAGGTCGATGCCGGTGGCGTGCCCCGTGCGAAGCCGTCGCGCGGCGCCGATCAGCATGAGCCCGCGTCCACAGCCCACGTCGAGCACCCGCTCGTCGCCGCGCCAGGCGAGCGTGTCCAGCAGCCGCTCGCGCTCGCGAACCTTTCCCACCTTGCTGGACCATACCATCCACGCGGCCATCGCCAGGCAGGCGAGGCCGATCGAGAGCGCCGCGGGCGCGAGGACGATGCGCAGGGTGTCGCCGCCGAGCGGGAGGCGAATCTCGCCGGACCAGAGCCGCGCCGCCGCGCTGAGCCAGAGCAGCAGACCGGCGACGCCGGCCAGGAGCAGGTTCCGCACAACCGGCGGCGCGTCGAGGCCGTAGTCGGGGCCGTCCATTCGAGATCCTAGGCGCCGTGCGACGGCTTCTCGACGTGGTACGCGAAGCGCGACAGCCGGCGCTCGACCGACAGCGTCTCCACGCAGCCAAGGAACCGCTGCAATCCGTCGAAGTTGGCCTGCCCTTCCCTGGCGACGAGGGCCTCCCGGTGCCGCGCGCGCGCGGCCCTCCACCGCGCGGCGACCTCCGCGGCGTTGGCGGTCACGTCGCGTACCTCGCGGATGGTGAAGCCCGCTTCGCGCAGCATCGTCTCGTTCGCGCCCGGCGGCACGAAGAGATAGAAGCCGATCGAGCTCCGGGTGGCGAGCTCCTCCTGGGATACGACCCCGGTCACCACCATCGCATCGGTGAACAGCGCCCGGCCGCCGGGCTTGAGCACCCGATACCACTCGCGCAGGACCGCCGGCCGGTCGGTGATGTGGCACATGGCGTCGTTGGAGATCACGGCGTCGAAGCTCAGGTCCGCGAACGGGAGCGGGAGCCCCGCGTCCGCGGCCTCGAAGCGGACCCGATCGGCCAGGCCGCGCGCCCGGGCCAGCGCCGTGGCGTTGCGGACGCCGTGCTCGTTGATGTCCACGCCGACGATGCGGCAGCCGCGCTGCGCGGCGAGATACACGGCGGGGCCGCCCGAGCCGCTTCCCACCTCGAGCACATGCGACTGGGCGCCAACGCTGAGCAGGTCGGCGAACTCGAGCCACTCGGGCGCGGTGAGCCAGCTGCTCTGGCCCAGGTCCTCGCCGTAGGCCTCGGTCCGCACGGCGCGCTCGGCGTCGCTCCCGAAATCGGCATAGACGTTGTCGTACAGGTTGACGGTGCTGGCCATGATATCCTCGGCTTCGAGCTACGCCGCGGGGAGTAGAATGAGCTTGCCGTGCGACTGCCGCTGCTCCAGCCGGCGATGCGCCTCCGCTGCATCCGCGAGCGCGAACGACTGACCCACCGTCACGCGGAGCCGGCCGGCGAGGACCAGCTCCTGGAGCTCGCGGCGGGCGGCGTTCCAGCGCTCGGGCGGATCGGCGGCCAGCCAGAAACTGCTGACTCGGAGGTTCCGCGGATAGAGCTCGTCGGGATGAATCGGCGCGGGGGAGCCTCCGGCCTCGCCGAAGAAAACCAGCTGGCCATACAGGCCCAGCATCGAGAGACTCTCGGCCTGGGTGGTCCGGCCCACCGAATCGAACACGGCATCGAGTCCCCGGCCATCGGTGTGCTCCCGAGTCAGCGTGACCGAGTCCGGGCCGTAGGGGAGCGGCGTCGCGCCCAGCTCGCGGATCAGCTCGCGTTTGGTCTCGGAGGAGGCGGTGCCGAACACTGTCACGCCGCGCCGGAGCAGCAGCTGCACCAGCAGCACGCCGACGCCGCCCGCTGCGGCGTGCACCAGCGCGGTCTGGCCCGGCGAGAGCGCGGTGGCGAAGTGGGCCAGGCCGTACGCAGTGAGGCCCTGGGCGGGGAGTGCGGCCGCGACGGGCATCTCGATCCCCTCGAGCAGCGCGAACAGGGCGTTGACCGGCGCCACAGTGTATTCGGCGTAGGTGCCGCTGGTGCGCATGGCCCAGAAGGCGACCCGGCGGCCGAGCCAGTCGCGATCCACGCCGGCCCCAACGGCCTCGACCACGCCCGCGGCCTCGTTGCCGGGAATCCAGGGCAGCGCGGGCGGATCGTAGATCCCGCGGCGGCGCTCGGTGTCGGAGAAGTTGACGCCGACGGCGTCGATGTGGACCAGGACCTGGCCTCGGCCCGGTTGCGGGACCGGATGGGTGCGGAGCGTGAGAACGTCGGGATCACCCAGGGCGTGGACCACGATGGCCCTCACGGCGTGAGTGTCCGTGAGAGTCGGTCCGGGTAGCTGAGCCTCACCGCGCCTGGTGGGCGGCCATGCTGCCTCGCCTGCTGACGGTCGAACCGGCATGGAATGCGATCGCCTAGCAAGTTGCCATCCGAGCCAAGCCGGGGCTAGAGCATACTCGCCAGGCAGCTGAGTATCACGTGCCTGGCTAGGTCCTATCTGCATACCGTCGGCCGGCAGGAGAACCGGCGGATGGAGCTGGTGAAGAGCTGAGGAGACGGGGCTATGCCGAGCGCAGCGGCCGCACGATGACGGTGGATAGCATGGTAGCGATGAGCGTGAGCTCCGCGCCGGTCGCATAGACATCCACGGGACACACCGTGAGCGTTCGATTCGGGCGTAGCACGCGGGCGCACGCCAGAAATCGGTCACCCCGCGCAATCCGCTCGATGGTGACGCCCAGCGTGGCCATGTGACTCTGGTGGGCGAAGCTCTCGCGGACCCGCGCCTCGAACGCCGGGTCCCGGGGAATCATGCGCCCTGGGTCGGGCTCGGGATCACCCGCACCTTCGAGGTGCGGCGCGGAAAGCCGAGCTCGGACAGGGTGTCGGCGGTGACATCCGGCTCCGATGGCGGCCGGACCTTGCCGGTCAGCCAGTCGCGGAACATGCGAAGATTGCCCGCCGTGAGCTCGAAGTTGATCTCGGGCGAGGCCCAGTCGTAGAGCACCCGGCCCACCACGTCATCGCCGTCGTCCCACCGGAAGTGTTCGGACGCCACGATGGCAAACGCGATCGGCTCGAGCGCCGAAGCGGGGAGCGATCCCGCCAGCGCGGCGTCGCACAACCGCACCAGCATCTCGGCGGTGACCGTGGCCTCCTCGCCCGCGGGGAGATCCTCGATGTGGACTCGGCGGCTGGAGCGGCCGACCGGCTCGACGGCGTCGCGCGCTTCGGCCGCGAGGTGACCCGGGGGCGTCGCACCCAGCAGGACATCGCGGATGGTGGCTTCCTTCACGAGCTGGTGTTCTCCAGGCATGGGTCGGCCCACACGAGGTGCGCTTGCCGACAGGAAACTAGCTGACCGGGGCGCCCGGCGTGACCGCACCACTGTGCGAGGGTCAGCCGCGACACGATGGCGAGACCGCGAATCCTCAACAAAGCCCTTCCGACGGTCGAGCGGTAACCGGCCACTTTGGCCCGACACGCCGGCCGCCCGATGGGCGTACAGATCCGATCGGCCGGCCGCGGCGTTAGTCGGCAGGTTGTCCACCACACGTCACTCGAGGAGCGCGCATGCCTTCCCTACGGAGTTGTTCTGCGGCCGCGGCCCTGATGCTCGCGGTCGGCCTCTCCCCCGCCCTGCTCGCCGCTCAGCAGGATTCCTCCATGATGTCGCACGACTCCATGATGTCGCACGACTCCACGATGGCGATGCCGGCCGACACCGGCATGGCCATGTCCCACGACAGCATGATGATGGACCACGGCAACATGATGAAGCCCGAGGAGGGCATGAGCTTCACCGGCGCGGGCGGCCAGAAGGCGGCCGGCGGCTACACGCTGGCGGAAAATCCCGGCGGAAAGCGCCAGCTGACGCTGGGCAACGACTTCTCGGTGACGCCGGGGTCCGATCTCTACCTGGTGCTGGCCAACGGCTCCGCGCCGGACAGCAAGGCGCTGTGGATCGGGAAGCTCAAGCAGGCAAGCGGCACCCAGACGTACGACCTTCCCAAGGGCAAGGATCTCAGCGGCTTCACCACACTGCTGGTCTACAGCAAGAAGACCAAGCAGACGGTCGCGAGCGCGCAGTGGCACGCCACCTCGGGCAAGATGATGGAGCACAGCTGAGGCGTCGGGGAGTTTGCAGGAATCAGGTCGCCGGTGCACAATTGAGCCGCCGCATTCGTCACGCTCAAATGCCAATCCGGCCACAGGAGGATACATGGCCCCGATCAATGAACTCGACCGCTTCCGCACCGTCTGGAACATGGAAGCGCAGCTCACCAACCATCTGCTCGAGTCGCTCCCGGCCGACCAGTACGACTTCCGGCCCGACCCGGGCGGCCGCTCGCTCGGCGAGGCGGCCTGGCACCTGGCCGAGATCGACGGCTACATCAGCTACGGGATGGCGAAGGGCGCGGTCACGTTTCAGGAATCGCCGCCCAACATGCAACGGCCGCGCGAGGTCAAGCTGCTCGCGCCCGGCTACCGACGGGTCCACGATGACGCCGTGGCGCGGCTCGCCAACCTGACCGACGATCAGCTCGACAAGGAGATCCCCTTCGCCGACCGCCGGATGCCGATCCGCGACATCCTGTGGGGCGCCATGCTGATGCACCTGGTCCATCATCGCGGGCAGCTGTCGCTCATGTGCCGGTTGGCCGGCGGCACCCCGCCGGGCATCTACGGCCCCAACCGCGAAGACATGGCCGCGATGCGGGAGCGGATGCAGACGGCCAAGGTGTAGTTGAGGTTATTGGCAGGGGTGGATCAGAAAAGTTGGAATCCACTGTGCCACGAGCACCAGCACGAACGACGCGCTGACCAGGACGCCGAGCGTGGACAGGAAGTCCCGCTCGGCCTGCCGCGCGCGCCACGCGACCAGCAGTCCTCCCAGCGCGATCACCAGGAAGCCCGCGTGCACCACGTGCTGCCACAGCAGCGTCCCCTTGATGCAATTGGGCCGCACCATCATGTAGCCCACCTGGAGGCTGGTGAGCCACGCCGCCGGCGCGAGCAGCAGCCCGGTCCAGACTGCCCGGAGGCGCGCCGCCTCGGGGACGTCGGTGTGCGTGTCGGTCATGGTCCGGCCACGTAGGGTGTGAGGAACGCGATGGCCGCGAGCGGGACCCACACGCTGGTCATGAAATACCAGTAGAGCGCGCCGTCGGCGATGGCGGAGATGTCGCGCTGCTCCAGCCTGCGATTGAACATGAGCGCCGTCTGCGCCAGGGTCTCGAGCGCCTCGACCAGGAGCAGCGTGCCATGGGAAACCAGGATGGCCCACGCCGCCGTCGCGTAGGCGTTCTCGTCCCACCTCACGTTGAGCGCCGCCAGCTCGAACCCCCGCAGGACACACATCACCACTACCAGCAGCGACATGATGACCATGCCGGAGCGGACGGCGGTGAGGTCGAGCCGACGAGCCGCGCGATCCACCAGCACCATGGGCACGTTGCTCGCCACCATCAGGGCGACCTGGACCGCCGGGACGCCCAGATCGGGCAGCGGCGCATAGGCCGGTGCCCACTGCCCCACGGTGACCCGCAGGTAGAGATAGCTCATCGCGCAGATGAAGAGGGTCGTGCCCTCGATGATGATGAAGCCGATCGTGCCCCACCACGCGATGCTGCGGTGGCCGAAGGTGGTGGTCGGCAGGTCGGCCACGCTGGCGACCGGCCGCAGCTCCATGGGCGTGCTGGTCATGCCGGCACCTCCGGGCTCACGCCAAGGGCGGATTCAGCCTCCACGCTCATCTGCTCGCGGTGATCCTGCCCGCGGGGCCAGGCCCAGCCGATGAACGCCGCCGTGAGCAGCGGGACGCCGATCACGAAACCCCAGGGCGTGAAGACGAGCGTGATGAAGAAGATCCCGGTGGCGATGCCCGCCATGAATGGCCAGATCGTGGGCTTGGGGTGGCGGTGGCGGCTGTCCGGGCGGGCGCCAATCAGGGTCGTGAGCAACACGTCCCGCACGTCCGTGCGAATCCCCGTGACGGCCGGCAGCTGGCCCGGGAAAGTCCACAGCGGCCCCAGGTCCTTCACCACCGGAATGAACGCGAAGTTGTACGGCCGGGGCGGCGAGGCCGCGGCCCACTCGAGCGTCGCCGCGCCCCACGGATCGCGGGTCGCGGGCGACCCCGCGCGTAGGCTTCGCGCGACATTGATCAGGAAGAGCAGGACGCTCACGAAGATGGTCGCCGCTCCCAGGCTCGCGAGCTGGTTGAGCGGCCCCCAACCGGTCTCCGGGAGATAGGTGTAGACCCGCCGCGGCATCCCTTCGAAGCCGAGCTGGTGCATCGGGAAGAAGGTGAGGTTGACGCCGATGAAGAACAGCCAGAAGTGCCAGCGGCCGAGCGATTCACTCAGCATGCGCCCGGTGACCTTGGGGAACCAGTAGTACATGGCCCCGAACAGGGGAAACACGGCGCCGCCGATCAGCACATAGTGGAAGTGGGCCACGATGAAGTAGGTATCGTGGACCTGCTGATCGAACGGCACCGAGGCGATCATCACCCCGGTGAACCCGCCGATGATGAAGGTCACCACGAACCCCAGCACCCACAGCATCGGTACGGTGATCCTCGGCCGCCCGGACCAGATGGTGGCGATCCAGCAGAAGATCTGGACCCCACTCGGGATGGCGATCGTGAGGCTCGCGGCGGTGAAGAAGCTCTCGCCGAGCTGCGGCAGACCCGTCGCGAACATGTGGTGCACCCAGAGCCCGAAGCCGAGCACGGCGGTGGCGATCAGCGACAGCACCATGGCGGGGTAGCCGAAGATCTGGCGACGGGTGAAGGTCGACACGATCGAGGACACGAAGCCCAGCGCGGGCACGAAGATGATGTAGACCTCGGGGTGCCCGAAGAACCAGAACAGGTGCTGCCACAGGATGGCGTCGCCGCCCAGCGCCACGTCGAAGAAATGGGTGTGCACCAGCCGGTCCATGGCGATGAACTGGCTGGCGGTGGCCACCCATGGCATCGCGAACAGGACCATGAACGACTGCACCAGCATGGCCCACACCAGCAGCGGCATCTTGTCGAGCGTCATGCCGGGCGCGCGGCACTTGAACACCGTCACGATGATCTCGACCGCGGCCACCAGCGATGAGATCTCGGTAAAGGTGATCGCCTGGGCCCAGACGTCGACTCGACGGGTGGGCGAAAATTGCGAGCTGGCCAGCGGAACGTAGTTGAACCAGCCGGCATCGGGCCCGGTGTTCAGGAAAAACGCGGTGTAGAGGAACAGGCCGCCGATGAGGAGCACCCAGTAGCCGTACGCGTTGAGCCGCGGAAAAGCGACGTTCCGGGCGCCGATCATGAGCGGCACCAGGTAGAGCTTGCTCGCATCCATCACCGGGACGGCGAACATGAACATCATGGTCACGCCGTGCATCGTGAAGAATTGATTGTACGCGTCGGGGCCGAGCAGGGTGTTCTCCGGCCGCGCGAGCTGCGCCCGCATGACAGCCGCTTCCAGACCCGCCAGCAGGAAGAAGACGAACGCCGTAATGAAGTAGCGGGTGCCGATCCGCTTGTGATCCACGCTGCGGATCCAGCCGAGCAGGCCCGGCTCGTGCCGCCAGGTCTCTTCCAGCTGCGGCACGACCTCGGCCACCGTAGTGGCGGCGCGGCCGTCCTGCGGCGGCGCGGGAGCGGGGATGGTGGAGCTCACCGCAGTGACTCCAGATAAGTGGTCAAGGCGTGCAGGTCGGCGGGGCTCAGCTCGTTGGGAGGCATCTTCGTCCCCGGTTTCATGCTCTGGGGGTCCACGATCCAGCCGGACAGGTTGCCCAGGGTGTTGGGCCGGGTACCCGCGGCAATGGTGGATCGGCTCGCGAAGTGGCTCAAGTCGGGGCCGATATTTCCGCCCGCGCGTGTCCCGGCGACGGCATGACACAGGGGGCAGGACCCGTTCAGAAACACCTGCTGCCCTCGCTGCGAGAGCGAGTCGGCCGGCGGCGCGGGGCTCGCGCGCTGGTTCGAGAGCCACTCCGCGAACCGGGCCGGAGGCTCGGCCACCACGGTGAAGGCCATCTTCGCGTGCTGCGCGCCGCAGAACTCTGCGCACTGGCCGCGATAGACGCCCGCGCGGTCCGCCTGCAGCCGGAGGGTGTTGGTGCGGCCGGGGATCAGGTCTCGCTTGGGCCCCAGGCTGGGGACCCAGAGGCTGTGGATCACGTCGGTGGAGCGGAGCTCGATCACGACGGGGCGGCCGACGGGGACGTGGATCTCATTGGCCGTGGTGGCCACCTCGTCAGCCGAATGCCCGGGGTACACCACCTCCCACCACCACTGGTGGCCGGTGACGGTGACGCGGAGCGCGTTGGCTGGAGCACCGGTCGAGGCATGGCCCACCACGCCATCCAGAATGAGCACCGCAAAGATGACCAGGACGGTAACCACGGTGGCGGCGCCGACGGCGCGGGTGAGCCCGCGCTCGTGGCGGAGATCGGTGGAAGGCTCGCCCGAGGGCCGGCGACGGAATGCGGCCCAGAGCAGCGCCGCCACCACCAGCACGAACGTGACGACGGCCGCCGCATACATCGGGTCCCACAGCCAGGCCTTGATCGCCGTGGCCTGGGGGCCCGCTGGATCGAGCGCGGAATGCGCGCCCGGAAACTGGATCGTTTGCACTGCCGGACTCCGTCAGGCCGGCCGCCACGATCGGCCGGATGTTCAGGGCTGCTCACAAGCTGAAACGAGGGCTAATGAGGGGCCGCGATGCACATCACAGCCGGGATCTGCGGCGCAGAGCAGACAGCCGAGGATCACGATCATCCTGAGATACCGAGTGTTCTTGACGAAGAGGCACCACCGCGCGGCCGGGATGGTAATCCCGGCCGCGGGTGGCCGACTGCGGTGGGACTACCGGGCGTTCGAGGCCGACTTGTTCTTGTCCTTGTCCTTGTTCTTGTCCTTGTCGTTCACCTTGGCGCTCGCCGTGGTGACCTGCCGGTCCAGCGTCTCGGCCCGGTCCAGGTG
>Ga0308175_100000428_pt1 | contig 29335 bp, 32 predicted proteins | sample PhyCR1_3_FD_203893 | JGI IMG/M metagenome (GOLD analysis project Ga0308175, IMG submission 203893) | Soil microbial communities from UC Gill Tract Community Farm, Albany, California, United States - DLSLS.C.R1 | ecosystem: Environmental > Terrestrial > Soil > Agricultural land | place: USA...
GCGTCACCCGCTGGCGCCCGAGTCCAGCGTCACCGGCGGCATCGACCTCGAACGGGCCATGCTGGCGCCGCTGCGCGAGCGCGCGGACCTCGTGATCGACACGACCTCGCTGAAGGCCCACATGCTCCGGCGCAAGATCGCCGACGAGTTCCTGCCTCGGACCGCGCCGCAGCGCCTGGCCGTCACGTTCTCGTCCTTCGGCTTCAAGCACGGGCCGCCGCGCGACGCCGACCTGACCTTCGACGTGCGCTTCCTGCCCAACCCGCACTACGAGCCGGACCTGCGCCCGCTGACCGGCCACGACTCGCGCGTGGTCGCCTACATGAACCGCGAGGGCGGCCTGGACTCGTTCTACGAGCACCTCGAGCCGCTCGTGGACTTCCTGCTGCCCAACTACGTCGCCGAGGGCAAGGCCCATCTGATGGTCGCGATCGGCTGCACCGGCGGCCGCCATCGCAGCGTGGCGATCGCCGAGCATCTCGCCGAGCGCTACGCCAACCGCGGCGACGTCTTCGTGGAGGTCACGCACCGCGACGTCGACAAGGCGAACGCGACGCCCTGATGAGCGTCTTCTGATGTTCGACCACGTCGGACTCGAGGTGGCCGACCTGGAGCGGTCGGGGCGGTTCTATGACGCGCTGATGTACGCGATCGGCGGGCGCCGGATGTTCGAGGGACCCGGGGCGATCGCGTACGGGATCGACCGGCCGCAGCTGTGGCTGGTCGCGCGCGGCCGCGGGCCTGCGCCGGATTTCGGTCACCTGGCGCTGACGGCCGCCGGCAAGGCCGCGGTCGACGCCGCGTTCGCCGCGGCGACGGCCAACGGCGGCCGCGACGACGGCGCGCCCGGCCCGCGGCCGCAGTACGGGCCCAGCTACTACGCCGCCTACATCGCCGACCCGGACGGCTATCGCGTGGAGGTGGTGAGCGGAGGTTCGTAGGTAGGGTCTCAGGCATGCCAGTACGCGTGGGAATCAACGGCTTCGGCCGCATCGGGCGCAACGTCTTCCGTGCCGCCCAGGCCAAGCAGACCGACATCGAATGGGTGGCCGTGAACGACATCACGGACACGAAAACGCTCGCTCACCTGCTCAAGTGGGACTCGACCTACGGGCCGTTCCCCGGCGAGGTCGAGGCGACTGCCGACGGCATCCGCGTCGACGGATCCGAGATCAAGGTGCTCGCCGAGCGCGACCCGGGCGCGCTGCCCTGGGGGGACCTCGGCGTCGACGTGGTGATCGAGTCGACGGGCTTCTTCACGGATCGCGAGAACGCCGCCAAGCACCTCGAGGCCGGCGCGAAGAAGGTCCTGATCTCGGCGCCCGCCAAGGGCGAGGACGTCACGGTGGCGCTCGGCGTCAACTTCGACGAGGCCTACGACAAGGACAACCACCACGTCATCTCCAACGCCTCGTGCACCACGAACTGCCTCGCGCCGTTCGCGAAGGTCGTGCACGACGCTATCGGCATCAAGCACGGCCTGATGACGACGATCCACGCCTACACGGCCGACCAGCGGCTGATCGACGCGCCGCACAAGGATCTGCGCCGCGCCCGGGCGGCGGCCATCAACCTCGTGCCGACCTCGACGGGCGCCGCGAAGGCCGTCGGCCTCGTGATCCCCGAGCTCCAGGGCAAGCTGCACGGCTTCGCGGTGCGCGCGCCCGTGCCGACCGGCTCGGTCGTCGACCTCACGTTCGAGGCCAACCGCGCGACGACCGTCGATGAGGTCAACGACGCGTTCAAGGCGGTCGCCGACAAGGGCAGGCTCGAGGGCATCCTGGCCTACTCCGAGGACCCGCTGGTCTCGACCGACATCCAGGGCAACCCGTTCTCGTCGATCGTGGACGGCCCGCTGACGGCGGTCATCGACGACACGCTGGTCAAGGTCGTGTCCTGGTACGACAACGAGTGGGGCTACTCCAACCGCTGCGTCGACGTCGTGCAACGTCTCCTCTAGTGCGAACGCTGGACGACCTCGACGTCGAGGGAAAGCGCGTCTTCGTCCGGGTGGACTTCAACGTCCCCCTGGACGGCGATCGGATCACGGACGACACGCGGATCCGCGCGGCGCTCCCGACGATCGAGCAGCTGCGCGCCCGCCGGGCGCGGCTGCTGTTCGCGGCGCACCTGGGGCGGCCGAAGGACCGCGAGCCGGAGCTGTCGCTGCGGCCGGCGGCCGACCGGCTGGGCGAGCTGCTCGGCGCCGGCGTTGCGCTGGCGCCGTCGCTCGACGACGTTCCCGACGGCGACCTCGTGATGCTCGAGAACGTCCGCTACGAGCCAGGCGAGACCAAGAACGACCCGGAGCTGGCGAAGCGCTACGCGGCGCTGGCCGACGTCTACGTCGACGACGCGTTCGGGGCCGCGCACCGCGCGCACGCCTCCACGGTCGGCGTGGCGGAGCTGCTGCCCAGCGCGGCGGGCCTGCTGCTGCAGCGCGAGGTGGAGACGCTGACCGGCATCCTGGAGGCGCCCGCGGCGCCGCTCGTGGCGATCGTCGGCGGCGCGAAGGTGACCGACAAGATCGGCGTCATCGAGGCGTTCCTCGATCGCGCGCAGACGATCCTGATCGGCGGCGCGATGTGCTTTCCGTTCTTCAAGGCGCAGGGCCACACGGTCGGCTCGTCGCTGTGCGAGGAGGAGGGCGTCGAGCCCGCCTCGCGCGCGCTCGCCGCGGCCGAGGACAAGGGCTGCCGGCTGCTGCTGCCCGAGGACCTCGTGCTCGGGCGCGAGTTCTCGGCCGACACGGAGACGCAGGCGCTCGACGGCGTCGACGTCCCCGACGGCTGGATGGGCCTGGACATCGGGCCGCGCAGCGCGGAGTTCTACGCGCAGGAGATCGCCGGGGCGGGGACCGTGTTCTGGAACGGGCCGATGGGGGCGTTCGAGCTCGCGCCGTTCGCCGCCGGCACGCGCGCGGTGGCCGAGGCCGTTGCGGCGACTTCGGGTACGACGGTCGTGGGCGGCGGTGACAGCGCGGCGGCGCTGGCGGCGTTCGGCCTGGACGACAAGGTTGACCATCTATCGACCGGGGGCGGCGCGTCGCTGGAGCTGATCGAGGGGAAGACGCTCCCCGGAGTGGAGGTACTGGGTGGCTGAGGGATCGCGGACCCCGCTGATCGCAGGCAACTGGAAGATGCACAAGACGATCGCGCAGGCCGAGGACTACATCCAGGGCCTGCTCCCGCGGGTGTCCGCCGCGGCGGCCGATGTCGCGATCTGCGTGCCGTTCACCGCGCTGCAGGCGATGGTCGACTCGAGCCGCGGGTCGGGCGTGACGGTCTACGCGCAGACCATGCACGAGGCGCCCGAGGGCGCGTTCACCGGCGAGATCTCAGCGCCGATGCTGTCCGAGCTCGACGTGCACGGAGTGGTGCTCGGCCACTCCGAGCGCCGCCAGTTCTTCGGCGAGACCGACCGCGCGCTGCAGGCGAAGGTGCCCGCCGCGCTCGAGGCCGGCCTCGTCCCGCTGCTGTGCGTGGGGGAGACCGAGGAGGAGCGCGACGCGGGGGAGACCGACCGCAAGCTGCGCCACCAGGTCCAGGAGGGCCTGGAGAAGGTGGCCGACGAGCGGCTCGGCGACGTCGTGATCGCCTACGAGCCGGTCTGGGCGATCGGGACGGGCAAGAACGCGACGCCCGAGCAGGCCCAGGAGGCGATCGGGTTCGTCCGCGCTCTCGTCGCCGACCGCGACGCCGAGCAGGCCACGCGCACCCGGATCCTCTACGGCGGCTCCGTGAAGCCCGACAACGCGGAGGAGCTGCTCGCGCTCCCCGACGTGGACGGCGCGCTGGTCGGTGGCGCGTCGCTGGAGCCCGAGTCGTTCGCCGCGATCATCGCCGCGGTCCCGTGACCTACCCGTCGGTCTGCCTCGTCGTGCTCGACGGGTGGGGGCTCGCCCCGCCCGGGCCGGGCAACGCCGTCGACCTGGCGGACACGCCGGTCTTCGACGACCTCTGGGCGCGCTACCCGCACACGCAGCTGGAGGCGTGCGGGGCGGCGGTCGGGCTGCCCGAGGGGCAGATGGGCAACAGCGAGGTCGGCCACCTCAACCTCGGCGCCGGAGCCGTGGTCAAGCAGGACCTGACGCGGATCGACGAGGCAGTGGCGGGCGGCGAGCTGGGATCCAACGAGGCGATCCGCGCCGCGTTCGACGGCTTCGAGCGCGTTCACCTGATCGGCCTGGTCAGCGACGGCGGCGTGCACTCGTCGCTCGAGCATCTCGGCGCGCTGCTGGCGCTCGGGGGCGAGGGCCAGGACGTCGTCGTGCACGCCTTCACCGACGGGCGCGACACCTCTCCGCACGGCGGCGCGGAGTTCCTCGCGCAGGTCGACGCCTGGCCCGGCCGGGTCGGCTCGGTGATCGGCCGCTACTACGCGATGGACCGCGACCGCCGCGCCGAGCGCACGAAGGCGGCGCTCGACATGCTCCTGGAGGGGCGAGCCGAGCACCACGCGGACACCGGCGAGGCGGCCGTCCGCGCCGCCTACGAGCGGGGCGAGACCGACGAGTTCATCACCGCCACCACGGTCGGCGACGAGGCGCTGATCCGCCCGCAGGACTCCGTGATCGCGTTCAACTTCCGCCCGGACCGCATGCGCCAGATCACCGAGGCGCTCGGCCCGAAGGTCGCGCGCTACACGACGCTGACCGAGTACGAGGAGGGCTGGCCGTGGCCGATCGCCTTCCCGCCGGCGCGGCCGGGCACGACGCTGGCGCACATCGTGGGTGAGGCCGGGCTGAAGCAGCTGCACGTGGCGGAGACCGAGAAGTACCCGCACGTGACGTACTTCTTCGGCGGCGGCGAGGAGCACCCGGAGCCAGGCGAACGGCGCGAGCTCGTGGACTCACCGCGCGACGTGCCGACCTACGACCACAAGCCGGAGATGAGCGCCGGCGAGGCCGCCGCGGCGTTCGTCCGCGCCTGGGGCGAGGACACGCCGACGTTCGGGATCATCAACTTCGCCAACGCCGACATGGTCGGCCACACCGGCGTCATCCCCGCGGCGATCAAGGCCGTCGAGACCGCCGACAGATGCCTCGGCGAGGTCGTCCGCGCCGTCCAGGGGACCGGCGGCGCGCTCGTGATCACCGCCGACCACGGCAATGCCGACGAGATGCTCGAGGACGACGGCTCGCCCGACACGGCCCACTCGCTCAACCCGGTCCCGCTGATCGTCACGGACGAGTCGGTTGCGCTGCGCGACGGCGGGGTCCTGGCCGACGTCGCGCCCACGGTGCTGGCGCTGCTGGGGCTGGAGCAGCCCGCAGCGATGACGGGCCGCTCGCTACTGCGCGACTGAGGGGACAGTCCCCACAGTCGCACGGCGCGCGCTCGTGATCGCACAGGCGAGCAGGCCGGCGGCCGCCGCGGTCGCGAAGCCGCCGCCCGGGCCCACCGCGTCGACGAGGGCGCCCGCGAGCGCCGAGCCACCCGCGAGGCCGATCCCGATCGCCGTGGTCAGCCAGGCGAACGCCTCGGTCTGGCCGCTGCGCGGGGCGACCCGGTCGACGATGCCGTACGCGGTGCCGAGCAGCGGGGCGACGGCCGCGCCCGCGACCAGCAGGATGGGCGCCAGGCCGGCGGGGGAGGAGACCGGGACGAGCGCGAGGTCGCCCAGCCCGAGCGCCGCGAGCAGCAGCACGAGCCAGCGGGCGGCGTCCGGCGGCGCGCCCGCGCGCGCCGCGGCGAAGCCGCCGAGCATCGAACCCAGGCCCCAGACGGCGAGCAGCACGCCGGTGGCGCCCTTCGCGCCGGCCGCCTGGCACGCGGCGGCGACCGCGACCTCGACGGCGCCGAACGTCGCGCCCGCAAGGCCGATCGCGATCACGATCGTCTGCATCCCTGGCGAGCGCAGCGCGGCGCCGCGCGGCGCGTGCGCATCCGGGTCCGATGGCTGCCACGCCCGGCTCTCGCGCGTGGCCGAGAAGATCGCGGTCCCGGCCGCGAACGCGGTGGCCGCGACGATGAGCGCGGTCGCGGTCCCGGCGACCGACGCGATCGCGAGCATCATGGGCGGCCCGGCGATGTAGGTCAGCTCGAGGGCCGCGGACTCGAAGGCGTAGGCGCGATGCACGGCGTCGCCTTCGAGCAGCATGGGATAGAGCGTCCGCATGCAGGCGCCGATCGGCGGCGTCGCCGCGCCCGCCAGGGCGGCCAGCGACACGAGCGCGCCCAGCGGCGCGCCGTGCGGCATCAGCGCGAACGCGACGATCGCGGCGGTGCACAGCGCGACCGCTGTGCGCAGCACCGCCGTCTGCCCGCGCCTGTCGACGAGCCGCCCGACCCACGGCGACGACACCGCGACGGAGACCGACGCAGCACCGGCGACCAGGCCGCTGGCGGCGTAGGAGCCGGTCAGCTCCTTCGTGCGCACGATGAGCAGCAGGCCCACCGCGGCGAACGGCGTGCGGGCGAGGATCGTGATGACGAAGAGACGCAGGGCGGGGCGCGGCATCGGGCGTGGAGGATGCGCGCGCGGGCGTGATGCGGCGAATGATTCGCGCTGACGCGAATCGTGGGCTACGGTCCTGGCCTTGATCATCTACCGCTTCACGTCCCGCGACCTGCTGCGGGTCCGCTTCGCGAGCTCGCCGCTGATCGAGGTGTTCGCGAGCTTCGAGGCGCTGCGGCGCCCGGAGCAGCATCCCGAGCACGAGCCCTGGATCGAGTGGGCGCGCGACCGGCTCGAGGGGCTGGATGTGTCGCTCATGGAGCTCGCATCGCCGCGGCGCAGCGGCTACCGGCCGGACTTCATCAGCCCGCCGCCCGACCGGCCGCGCACGACGCTGTCGCGAGAGCTCGGCCGCGTCCTGCGCACTCCGCGCGCCCGCGTCCGGCGCGAGCTCGCCTGGGCGCATCCGGACGGCTCCGTGCCCGACCTCGACCTGCCCGCGCTGATCGAGCAGATCGGCGCGTACTTCAACCGCACGCTGCTTGCGCACTGGGCGCGGATCGAGGCGGCGGTCGAGGCGGAGTTCTCGGCCCGCGGGCGGCGGCTGGCGCGCGAGGGCGCGGCGGCCGCGTTCGCGGACGTGCACCGGGCGGTGCGCTTCGAGGAGGACGCACTGCTGATCGACCGCGCCTACGACGACGAGATCGAGCTCGGCGGCCGCGGCCTGCTGCTCGTTCCCTCGGTCTTCGTCGCGCCCGAGGTGTGGGCGATGACCGACGCGCCGTGGCAGCCGTCGGTCATCTACGCGCCACCCGGCGTCGCCGACCTCTGGGCGCCGCCGGCCCGCGACCGCGAGGCGGCGCTGGGCGAGCTGCTCGGCAGGCGCCGCTCGGAGGTCCTCGCCGCGCTCGCGACGCCGGTCTCGACGCTCGAGCTCGCCGGGCGCCTGGATGCCAGCCCGGCAGGCGTCTCGGCGCACCTCAGGGCGCTGCGCGAGGCCGGGCTGGTCGCCGGGCGGCGCGAGGGGCGCGCGGTGCTCTACGCGCGCACACCGCTCGGCGACGCGCTGCTCAGACCCGGTCGCGCACCCACGCCTGCAGGTCCGGGATGACCCGCGGGTCGATCGTGTGCTGCATCGGCGACTCGCGGTAGAGCACGTCGGCGCCGGCGGCCGCGAGCCGGTCCCGCGCCGCGCGCCCGAACTCGACCGAGATGACCGGGTCCATCGTCCCGTGCGCGATCGCGATGGGGTAGCCCTGCAGGCCGTCGGATCGCAGGTCCCAGCCGTCGACCGAGGGCATGAAGCCGCTCATCGCGAGGATGCCGGCCGGCAGCGGGCGCCCGGCCCCGAGGCCGACGGCGTAGGACATGACCGCCCCCTGGCTGAACCCGCCGAGCACCGTGCGGTCCCAGCCCACGCCGTGCTCCGCGAGCCGGTCGTCGAGCAGCTCCGTCAGGTCGGCGAACGTCGCGGTGAACGTCTCGCGCTCCGGCGTTCCCACGCCGCCCAGCGCGTACCAGTGGCGTCCGCCGGGAGGGAACGACAGCGGGCCGCCGGGCGTCATGCCGACCAGCCGCCGCTGCGGGTCGAACATGTCCAGCAGCGGGTACAGGTCGTGCTCGTCGGCGCCGCGCCCGTGGATCAGGATCAGCGCGCCCTCGGGCTCGCCGGCGGCCGGGCGGACGCGGAGGTCGATGCCGGCCATCAGACGCCGAGCGGGGTCAGGGTCTGCTCCAGCCGTGCGCGCAGGTGCTCGTGCTGGGGCGGCAGCTTCAGCTCCTGGCCGAGCGTGTCGCGCGGCTCGTCGACGTCGAAGCCGATGTCGCGGCTGGCGAGCTCGAACAGCACGCCGCTGGGCTCGCGGAAGTAGACCGAGTGGAAGTACTGACGGTCGATGATCTGCGTCGGGTGCGCGCCGCCCTGGCGGGCGAGCCCGCGGAACGCCTCGAGCTCGGCGTCGTCGGCGGCCGACCACGCCACGTGGTGCACGGTGCCCGCGCCGGGGATGCCGGGCGCGGCGGGCGGGGCGTCGTAGGTCAGCGCGCCGGAGCGCTCCGCGCCCGCGGCGCGCCAGCCGGCTCCGTCACCCTCGAAGCCCAGCGCGCGCAGCAGGCCCGCGCTGCGCTCTGGATCGCCCGCGTAGGCGCGGACGCCGTGGAAGCCGCGCAGCGCGTGCTCGTCGGGGACGTCGGGATGGGACGCGACGAGCGGCGCGTCGTCGGCGCGGGCCGCCAGGAGCTCGTGGGTGAGGCCCTCCGGATCGTCGAAGCGCACCAGGCCGTCCTCGCGCTCGGCGCCGGGAATCCGCTGGGCCCAGAAGTCCAGCGCGGCGTCGTCGCGCACCCGCCACTGGACGGTGTGGATCATCCCGTCGCCGGCGTGGCCGGGCGCTGCGCCGGGGAACTCGAAGAACGTGAGGATCGATCCGGGCGTGCCGACCTCGTCGCCGAAGTAGAGGTGGTAGACGTCCGGCGCGTCGAAGTTCACGGTCTTCTTGACCATGCGCAGGCCGAGCACGCGGCTGTAGAAGTCGACGTTGCGCGGGGCGTCGCCCGTGATGGCGGTGACGTGGTGCAGGCCTTCGAGCTTCATCTCGTCCTCCTCAAATGTAGTTGCGCACACAACTATAGCGTGCTCTAGTTGTGCACGCAACCATCTCTCGCTACGCTCCAGGTAGCCATGAACACCACGATCTCACGCCTCGATGCCCGCGAGCTGCGCGCCTGGCGAGGCCTCCTGCGTGTCCACGCCCAGCTCTCGAAAGCGCTCGACGCCCAGCTCGACGCCGCCCACGGGCTGCAGCTGACGTCCTACGAGGTGCTGCTGTATCTCTCCGACGCCGAGGGCGGCCGCATGCGGATGAACGACCTTGCCGCGTCGGTGCTGCTCAGCCGCAGCGGGCTGACGCGGCTGGTCGACCGCCTGGAGCGCGAGGGCTACCTCGAGCGCTGCTCGTGCGCCCACGACGCACGTGGCGCGTTCGCGGTGCTCACCCAGCCCGGCCGCGAGAAGCTCGAGGCCGCGCGCGAGACGCATCTCGCCGGCGTGCGGGAGCACTTCCTCGCCCATTTCACGCCCGAGGAGCTCGACCTGCTCGGCGACGCCTGGGAGCGCGTGCTGAAGACCTGAAGAAGACTTGACACGTGCCGACTTAGATCTCATACTGCACATCAAGCAGCAATCTAAGTCTGGAGGCATCAGATATGGCACTTGTCCGCTGGGAGCCCGTTCGTGAGCTGAACTCGCTTCAGAACGAGATGAACCGGCTCTTCTCGACGTTCTTCGACACGCCCACCGCGGGCAACGGCGGTGGCTCCGCGCGCCGCTGGATCCCCGCGATGGACCTCGTCGAGACGAAGGACCACTACGTCCTGACCGCGGACCTGCCCGGCCTCGGCCAGGAGGACATCAACCTCGAGTTCGAGGGCGACGTCCTGACGCTGTCGGGTGAGCGCAAGGCCGAGCAGAACGAGCGCAAGGACGGCTACTACCGGATCGAGCGCGCGACCGGCTCGTTCAGCCGCTCGCTCACGCTTCCCGAGGGGGTGGACCCGGAGGCCGTGACCGCGACGTTCGACAAGGGCGTCCTCGAGGTCCGGATCCCCAAGCCCGAGCAGCGCAAGCCCAGGAAGGTCGCGATCCAGGTCGGCGACGCACCGAAGACGATCGAGACCGAGTCGGCGGAGTCCTAAGAAGCCTGCGCCTCGTCGAGGGCGTCCTCCGCTTCGGCGACGAGGGCGCCCTCGTCCACGAGCGGGCGCCGGTGGCGCCGCCGCACGACGATCCAGACGGCGATCGCCAGGGCCACCGCCGCGATCAGCCCGACCAGCCCGGCGGTCTCGATCGCCTTCTCCGCCGCGTGGCCGAACGCGTACGCGAGCACGCCGACGACCGTCGCCCACACCACGCCGCCGGTCGCGTTCCAGAACAGGAAGTCGCGCCACGGCATCCGGTTGACCCCCGCCAGCCACGCCGCGGTGATCCGCAGGCCACTGACGAACCGGCCCAGGAAGACGGCCTTCGGACCATGCCTGTCGAAGAACGGCTGGCCGTAGGCGATCACGGCGCGCCGGTGGCGCTCGAACGGCCCGGGCGCCTCGAGCAGCCGCCGCCCGGCCTTGCGGCCGATCAGGTAGCCGACGTTGTCGCCCAGGATGGCGCCGGCCGCCGCGACGCCGATCACGGCCTCGATCGGGAACCTCCCGTCCGACGCCAGGATGGCGGCGGCGAACAGCGCGGTCTCGCCGGGCAGCGGGACGCCCATCGACTCCACGGCGATGAGCGCGAACAGCAGCGGCAGTCCGACGTGGCTGACGTCCACGATCGTGGCGAGCACGTGCCGAGCATACGATGGCCCGTCCATGCCGCCGTTCGAGATTCACGCACGCGATGCCCGGAGCCGCGCCCGGGCAGGGGTCCTGCGCACCGCTCACGGCGAGATCCGCACGCCCGCGTTCGTGCCGCTGGCGACCAAGGCGACGGTCCGTGGGCTGGTGCCGTCCGAGGTCGAGGCGCTCGGCTTCGACATCGTCCTGGGCAACACGTTCCACCTGTTCCTCGATCCCGGCCACGAGCTGATCCGCGAGTTCGGCGGGCTGCACGAGTTCATGGGCTGGCGCCGGCCGATCGTCACGGACTCGGGCGGCTTCCAGGTGTTCTCGATGGGCTACGGGACGGTCGCCGACGAGGTCAAGGGCCGCTCGGCGTTCGGGACGGAGCGCCACGGCAAGGTGCTGTCGATCGAGGAGGACGGCGTCACGTTCCGGTCCTACATCGACGGCTCTCAGCGGTTCATGGCGCCGGAGACGTCGATGGAGATCCAGGCGGCGCTGAACTCCGACCTCGCGCTCGTGTTCGACGAGTGCACGCCGTTCCACGTGGAGCGCGACTACACGGCGCGATCGACCGAGCGCACCCACCGCTGGCTGGACCGCTGCCTGGACTGGCACGACGCCAACGGCCCGCCCGAGCAGCTCGTCTACGGCATCGTCCAGGGCGGCGTGTTCGAGGACCTGCGCGTCGAGTCGGCGCAGACGATCGCGGCCTCGCGCAGCGCGGGGATCGCGATCGGCGGCTCGCTGGGCGCCGAGAAGGAGCAGATGTACGAGGTCGTCGGCTGGACGACCGCCGTGCTGGGTGGGCGGGCCGAATTACGCCCGCGCCACCTGCTGGGCATCGGCGAGATCGACGATCTCGTGCGCGGCATCGAGCTTGGCATCGACACGTTCGACTGCGCGATGCCGACCCGGCTGGGGCGCCACGGGACGGCGCTCGTGCCCGACCCGGAGAAGCGCTGGCGCGTCGACCTCGCGAAGTCGCGATGGCGCCACAGCACCGAGCCGCTGATGGAGGGCTGCCCCTGCCCGGCCTGCGCGAACGGCTGGACGCGCGGCTACTGGCACTACCTGCTGCGCAACCGCGAGCTGACCGGCCAGCGCCTGCTGACCCAGCACAACCTGGGGTTCGTGCAGCGCACCGTCGCGCGGCTGCGCGACGCGATCCTCGCCGGAACCCTGGAAAGCGCCGCCGCCGCGATCCGCGGCGGCGACGCTCCCTGAGGAGGATTCAGGCGCCGACCGGGCGGCCGACTGCGAACGCCCGGCGGAGCATCACGATCAGCAGCGCGCACGCCGCGAGTGCGCCGGCGACGATCGCGAAGTAGACCCAGGCCGACAGGCCGCCGGCGTCGGTGACCGTGGCGTGGGGGGCCGGCGACGACGGGACGAACAGGTCGGCGGCGTCGGGCGAGCGCAGGTCCTGGCCGGTGGTGACCGAGACGGCCGGCGCCGCCTGCTTGCCGATGTCGTTGATGTTGTGTACGCCCGACGCCGCAAACGCCGCGGGCGCGGCGGCGAGGGAGAGAACGGTGGTGATGGTGGCGATGCGCGACATGTGAGCCTCCTCGTGGTAGGTGTCCGATCGCTGCGAATCGCAGGATCGAAAACGTCGCCATCGGGGCGGTAAGGCCCCGGTAAGGTCGGCACGAGGTCCCCCCGATGCAGTTCAACATCCTCGGTCCGCTGGAGGTGCGAGCAGGCGAACGCGACGTCACATGCCGCGGCGCCAAGCAGCGTCTGCTGCTCAGCGTGCTGCTGCTGAACGCCAACGAGGTGGTGTCGAGCGACCGGCTGGTCGACGTGCTCTGGGGCGATAGCCCGCCCGAGACCAGCAAGGCGCTGCAGATGCACATCTCGCAGCTGCGCAAGTCGCTGGACCCCGGCGTGCTCGTCACGCGCGCGCCCGGCTACGAGCTCCGCGTGGCCCCCGCCGACGTGGACCTGCACCGCTTCGAGGCCGCGGTGCACGAGGGGCGCGCCGCGCTGGCGGCCGGGCGCGCCGCCGACGCGCGGCGCATGCTCGGCGAGGCACTCGCGCTGTGGCGCGGCCCGCCGCTGGCCGACCTGACGTTCGAGGACGCGCTGCAGGGGGAGATCGCGCGCCTGCAGGAGCTTCGCCTCGAGGCAGTGGAGGCGCGCGTCGAGGCCGAGCTGGCGCTCGGCAACCACGCCGGCGTCGTCGCCGAGCTGGAACGACTGGCCGCCGAGCACCCGACGCGCGAGCACATCCGCAGGCACCTGATGCTGGCGCTCTATCGCTCGGGGCGGCAGGCCGACGCGCTCGCGGTCTACCGCGACACGCGCCGCGCCCTGGTGGACGAGCTCGGCATCGAGCCGGGGCGCGAGCTCCAGGACCTGGAGGCGAGGATCCTGGCGCAGGACCCGGAGCTCGAGCAGGCGCCGGCGGCCGAGCCGGGGCCGTCCCTGCGCGGCCGCGATCGCGAGCTTGCGGCGCTGCTGCCGGTCGTCGACGGCGGGCTGGCGGGCGCCGGCGCGCTGGTGCTGATCGGCGGCGAGCCGGGCATCGGCAAGACCCGCCTTGCCGAGGCGCTCGGCGCGCGCGCGGCCGAGCGCGGCGCGCGTGTGCTCGTGGGCCGCTGCTGGGAGGCGGGCGGCGCGCCGGCGTACTGGCCGTGGGTGCAGGCGCTGCGCCCCCATGCCGCGACCGGCGCGTTCGACGGCGAGGCGGCCGACCGCTTCGAGCTGTTCGAGGCCGTCGGCGCGCTGGTCGACGCACTCGCGCGCGAGCGGCCGGTCGCGATCTTCCTGGACGACGTCCATGCCGCCGACAGCCCGTCCCTCCTGCTCCTGCGCTTCCTCGCCGCGCAGCTCGCGGGCACCCCGGTCCTGATCGGGTGCTGCTACCGCGACACCGAAGCCACCCCGGACCTGGCCGCCACGCTCGCCGACCTGGCGCGCGAGCCGGTCGCGCACCGCGTCGCGCTGCGGGGTCTCGACGAGGCGGCCACCAGGCGCCTGCTCGGGGATGCGATGGGTTCCGACCCCGAGAGCGCGCTGGCCGCGCAGGTGCACGAGGGCACCCGCGGCAACCCGCTGTTCGTCGCCGAGCTCGGCCGCCTGCTCGCCGCCGGCGAGTGGCGCGACGGCCGGCTTCCGATCCCGGAGGGCGTGCGCGAGACGATCGGCCGCCGCCTCGAGCGCCGCAGCGACCGCTGCCGCGAGGTCCTCGCGGCAGCGTCGGCGTTCGGCCGCGAGTTCGAGCTCGAGCCGCTGGGCCGGGTGTGCGGGCTGGCCGAGGAAGATCTGCACGCCGCCATCGAGGAGGCGGCGGCGGCGCGCTTCGTCGGCGAGGTGCCGGGCACCGCCGACCGGCTGCGCTTCGCGCATGTGCTGATGCGCGACGCCCTGTACGACGAGCTCACCACGCCGCGCCGGATGCGGCTGCACCGCGAGATCGCCGTGGCGTTCCAGGGCCACAACGCCCCGGTCAGCGAGATTGCCCACCACTTCCTCCACGGCGGCGAGGCGGTCGCCGACAGGGCCGTCGAGTACGCCACGCTCGCCGGCGAGCACGCCGCCGCGCAGCACGCGCACGAGGAGGCGGCCCGCCAGTTCGAGACGGCGCTGGACGTGCTCGCGCGCCACGGCGGCGACGCGCGGCGCGAATGCGAGCTGCTGCTCGCACTCGGCGACGCGCTCAGCCGCGGCGGCCGGCACACCGACGCGAAGGAGCCCTTCCAGCGCGCCGCCGCGATCGCCGACCGGGAGGGCTGGCCCGAGCTGCTGGCGCAGGCGGCGCTTGGCTACGGCGGGCGCTTCGCATGGGGCCGCGCCAGCGTCGACCCCGGCCTCGTGCCGCTGCTCGAACGGGCGCTGGCGGCGGTGGGTGACGACGACAGCCGCGCGCGCGTGCGGCTGCTCGGGCGCCTGGCGTCGGCACGGCGCGACGAGCCGCTACGGGAGGCGCGGGTGCGCCTGGCCGAGGAAGCGCTGGCGATGGCGCGCCGCCTGGGGGACCCCGAGACGCTCGCCTACGCGCTGGAGGCGCACTGGCCGGCGGTCGAGGGTCCCGCGACGCTCGCAGGCCGGCTCGAGCGCGCCGACGAGATGATCGAGCTCGGGCGTCGCACCAACGACCCCGAGCGCGTGTTCGTCGCCCACGACTACCGCCTGAACACGTTCTTCATCCTGGCCGACCGCGCCGGGGTCGACGTCGAGATCGCGCGCCTGCAGGAGCTGGCCGAGGAGCTGCGCCAGCCGGTCCAGCGCTGGAGCGTGTCGACCGCCCACACGATGGTCGCGCTGCTCGAAGGGCGTTTCGCGGAGGCCGACGAGCTGATGGAGGCCTCGCTGGCGTTGGGCGAGGAGACGTACCGGTTCAACGCCGACGTCTCGCACCGGGTGCAGCTGTTCCTGCTGCGCCGCGCGCAGGGCCGGCTGGCCGAGCTCGAGCCGCTGATCGCCCAGGCGGTGCACGCCTACCCGACGCTGCATCGCTTCCGCTGCCTGCTCGCGCACCTGTACACGGAGGTGGGCGATGCGCGCGCGGCGCGCGAGGCGTTCGATCGGGCGACGGCCCCAGACCTGCGCCGCGAGTACGTCGACGAGGAGTGGCTGTTCGCCGTCAACACGCTGCCGGAGACCTGCGCATACGTCGGCGACGACGACGCGGCTCGATCGCTCTACGAATTGATGCTCCCCTACGAGCAGCGCTACTCGCAGGCGCCCGTCGAGGGCACGTTCGGGGCGATGGCGCGCGGGCTCGGCGTGCTCGCCGCGCAGCTCGGGCGCTTCGACGACGCCGAGCGCCATTTCGCCGAGGCGATCGCGATCGAGCGCTCGATGCGGGCGCGGCCGTGGCTGGCCCATGCGCGGCACGCGTTCGGCACGGCGCTGCTGGCGCGCGGCGACGAGGCGCGGGCGCACTCGATGCTCGAGGAGGCGGCCGCGGGCTACCGCGAGCTCGGGATGGAGTCCTGGGCCTCGCGCGCCGCCGCGCTCTGACGCCCGCGCTCGGGGACGCCGACCGGCTGGGCGGCCGCCAGGTCCAGCGCCTCGCGCGAGCCCGCGTCGCGCAGCTGGCGGCGCTCGAGCAGCGGCATCACGATCCCGCGCAGCGCGAGCACGGCGCCGACCCAGCGCGGCGCCCAGACGCGCGCCCGGCGGCCCTCGACGCCGCGCACGATCGCCGCGCCGGCATCACTGACGGGGATCGGCCGAGCCGCCCATTGCGGCGCGTCGCGGCGCGCTCGCTGGGAGGCGGGGTGGTCGTAGGCGTCGCGCACCATGTCGGTGTCGATGAAGCCGAAGTACGCGCAGCCGACGGCGGTGCCCCGCGGGGCGAGCTCCTGGCGCAGCGAGTTGGCGAACGCCTCGGCGCCGGCCTTCGCCATCGCGTAGTTGGCCATCATCCCGCCGTGCAGCGCTGCCGCGAGCGAGGCGACGACCAGCACGTAGCCGTTGCGCTCCACGACGTGCGGCAGCGCGGCCTTCACGGTGCGGTAGACGCCGAGCAGGTTGACCTCGACGACGCGCTCGAACTCGTCGGCGTCCAGCGAGCCCACGGTGCCGACGGTCGCGACGCCGGCGTTGGCGATCACGACGTCGATGCCGCCGAACCGCTCGACCACGGCGTCGACCGTGGCGGCGAGGGCGTCGCGGTCGGTCACGTCGCACTCGAACGCCGCCGAGCGCGGGCCGAGCTCGCTCGCGCGTGCCTCCAGCTCGGCGGGCTCGAGCCCCACGAGCGCCAGCTCGTGGCCGCGCGCATACAGCTGCCTCGCGGATTCGGCGCCGATGCCGCGCGCCGCCCCGGTGATCATGACCACGCTCATCTGGTGTTGTCCTCCACGAGCTGTTGGATCTCGTCGATCAGCTCCTGCGCCTTGTGCCCCGCGTACTGGCGCAGTTGGACCGACCCACTGTCGTTCGACGTGCCGATGATCGCCGCCGCCGCGCCCGCGGCGAGGAGGACGAGGATCAGCAGCATCGTCATCAAGCGGCGGAAGCGGCCGCGGCGGCGCGGGGCGCGCTGCGCGGCACGCGGCGGCGCGGCCGCCGGGACGGCCGGCGGCGGCGTCGGCCGCCTGCTCGGCTGCGGCTGGCGCGCGACGACGGCGGGCTGGTCGGCGGTCGCCTGGTCGCGGCGCGGCGAGACGCTCGTCGGCGCGGTCTGCGCCGAGAGGACGTGCGTCGAGTCCTCCTCGGGCGACTGGCCGACGCCGCGGGCGCCGTCGGCCAGCGCCTGGCGCATCTCCTCGGCGCTCGCGTAGCGATCGCCTGCCTCGAGCGAGAGCGCGCGGTCGACGGCAGCGGCGAGCTGCGGCGTGACCTCCGGGTTCATGTGGTGCAGCAGCGGCGGCGCCTCGCGCTGCTGCTTGAGCGCGAGCTCGGTCAGCGACTGCGCCTCGTAGGGGAGGCGGCCCGACAGCAGCTGGTAGGTCACCACGCCCAGCGCGTAGAGGTCCGCGCGCGGGCCCGCCTCCTCGCCGTGGGCCTGCTCGGGCGCCAGGTAGGCCGCGGTGCCGAGCACCGAGCCGGCCTGCGTGATCGAGGACTCGTCGCCCATATTGCGGGCGATGCCGAAGTCGGCGACCTTGACGATCCCCTCCTCGGAGCGCAGCAGGTTGCCGGGCTTGATATCGCGGTGCACGACGCCGTTGCGGTGCGCGTAGTCCAGCCCGCGGCAGGCGTGCGAGACGATCGACAGCGCCTCGGAGACCGGCAGGATGCTGCGCTCGCGCAGGATCTCGGCCGCCGACTGGCCGCGGATGCGCTCCATCACGATGTAGTGGCGGCCGGTCGGCTCGTCGAGCCCGAAGTCGAAGACCTGCACGATGTTGGGGTGCACCAGCCGCGCGGCGGCGAGTGCCTCGCGGCGGAAGCGCGCGATGAACTGCGGGTCCTCGGCGAGATGCTCGGCCAGCACCTTGACGGCGACCTCGCGCTCCAGCCGGCGGTCGCGCGCAAGGCGGACGGTGGACATGCCGCCGACGCCGAGGCGCTCGCCGAGCTCGTAGCGGCCTGCGAGAACCTCGCTCATGGCGTGGGCGGCGTCCCGCCGCTGCCGTTGCCGCCGTCCGTCGTGGTGGTGTCGGTCGGCGTCGTGGTCGTCGTGGTCGGCGTCGTCGGTGTCGTGGGCGTCGTCGGCGTGGTGGGCGTCGTCGGCGTGGTCTGGGTCTCGGCCGGCACGGTCGTTGTCGTCGTCGGGACCGTCTCGGTCGACGTCGTCGGCTCGGCCTGGCAGTCCTGCGGGATGCGCGCCTCGACCTTGTCGGCTCCCTGCCGCAGCCGCGCCCGCAGGCGCCGGTCGACGCCGGGGGGCACGCGCTCGAGGTCGCGGCGGAAGGAGGCAAGCGCGCTCCCGGCGCCCTCGCAGTTCTGTTGGTCCAGCGCCTGGCGGATGTCGGCGAGGTCGTTCTTCAGCCTGTCGGCGCTGACCGCCGGCAGGAGCTTCTTGTTGGAGCCGCCGCCGCACGCGACCAGCACCGCGGCGGCGACGCCGAGCAGGAAGGCGAGGGGGAGACGCACGCTCACTGACCGTACTCCAGGCGCTCGGCGAGCGAGTCGGGCAGGCGGGCCGCCCGGATCGCCGAGGCGGCGCCCGCGACGTCGTACTCGGTGCGCTTCCAGGTGGCGGTCGCCGTGGCCGTGTCGAGCAGCAGCCAGGCCGCGCGCGGGTCGCCGTCGCGCGGCTGGCCGACGGAGCCCGGGTTGATCAGCCACTCGCCGGAGCCGATCGACGCGCTCTCGCCGCCGCGCCGGGCCTCTCCCGTCGTCGCCTCGCCCTCGGGCCGGCTGAAGCTGAGCGCGACGTGCGAGTGCCCGATCAGGCACACGCGGCTCGCCTGCTGATCGAGGCACAGCTCGGCCAGCAGCGTGCTGAGGACGTACTCCCAGACCGGGTCGCGCGGGCTTGCGTGGAAGAGCCCGACCTCGCGCTCCAGCCCCTCCGGCCGCAGGCTCGCCAGCCAGTCGATGTGGTCGCGCTCGAGGACCTCCTGCGTCCACCGGGCCGCGATCGCCGCGCCGCGCGAGAACTCGTCGAGCGACAGCTCGCCGGTGACGGCCAGGTCGTGGTTGCCCGAGAGCGCGACCGCGCAATGCTCGCGGGCCAGCTCGCAGCAGTCGTTCGGGTCCGCCCCGTAGCCGACGACGTCGCCCAGGCACCAGACCTCCACCGCCGGGCCGGCGGCGATGTCGTCGAGCACCGCCTCGAAGGCGTGCCGGTTGCCGTGGATGTCGGAGACGATCGCGACCTGCATCTATCTTCACCCCTGCACCGTGCGTGAGCGCTGGAAGAAACCCGCCGCCGTCGTGGCGGCCATCGCGGTGGCCGAGGCGGCCGCGCTGCTCCTGCGTCCGCGTACTGGCCTCGCCGACCCAGCGCCGGTGAACGCGGAATCGTACTTCAGCCCCGCCGAGCTTGACCGCGCGCGCCGCTTCGCCCGGCCGCAGCTGGCGTTGTTCGGCGGGATCGTGGCCGTCCAGGGGGCGGTGCTCGGCGCCCTGGCGCGCAGGCCGCCGCGGCTGCCGGCGGCCGCCTCGGGCGCGACGCTGGCGGTGGCGCTGGCGGCCGCGCCGCTGCCGCTCTCGGCGATCGCGCGGCGGCGGTCGATGAAGGTGGGTCTCGTCACCCAGCCGTGGCGCGGGTGGGCGGGCGACGTCGGCAAGTCGCTGGCGATCGGCGCCGTCGAGGGGGCGGGGGCCGGCGCCGGGGTGATGGCGCTGATCCGCCGGCTCGGCCCGCGCTGGTGGGTCGCCGGCAGCGGCGCCGCGGTCGCCACGAGCGCCGCGTTCACGCTGGGCGCGCCGGTCGTGCTCGCGCCCCTGTTCAACCGCTTCACCGACCTGCCGGCGGGCCCGGCGCGCGACGACGTGCTCGAGCTCGCGGGCCGCGCCGGCCTCAAGGTGGGGCGCGTGCTCGAGGTCGACGGCTCGCGCCGCAGCACCGCGGCCAACGCGTACGTCACCGGGCTGGGCCCGACCAAGCGCGTCGTGCTCTACGACACGCTGCTGCGCGACTTCACGCGCGCCGAGACCCGCCTCGTCGTCGCGCACGAGCTCGCCCACGTGCGCCACCGCGACATCCCGCGCGGCCTGCTGTACCTGGCGCTCGTCGCGCCGCCTGCGGCCTACGCGGTGTCCGTCCTGGCAGGCCCTGAGCCGTCGCTGCCCGTGCTCACGGCCGCCACGGCCGCGGTCATGGCCCCGGTCGGCGTCATCGCCAACGGCCTTTCACGCGCGATCGAGCGCCGCGCCGACGCCTACGCGCTGCAGGCGACCGGCGACCACGATGCCTTCGTGGACTTCCAGCGCCGCATCACGCTCAAGAACGTCGCCGATCCCGACCCGCCCCGCTGGCTCCAGCTGCTCGCGGGAACCCATCCGACGACGCTCGAGCGGATCGGGCTGGCGCTGGCTACTGATCGATCTCAGGGAGGTTCTTGATGCCCTCCCGGGTGCGCCACTTGGAGTAGTTGTCCGTCATGGCGTCGATCAGCTCCTTCATGAAGCGCGCCGACAGGTTGATGCGGGAGACGACGACGCCGGGGATCTCGTCCTCCTCGACCTCGTGGTCGACGCGGGCGAACGTGATCGTGAACTCGTAATCGGAGTGGCTGACGTTCGCGAAGTTCGCGTAGTGGCCGGCCATGTCCTCCGGTGAGAAGTGGATGTTGATGTGGCGCTCCGCGTTCTCCTCGTCGCTCATCGGGCCTAGTATCGCGGACCGTGAAGCTGATCGTGGTGGCCGTCGGCCGGCTGCGGCCCCCGTATGCGGACGACGTCCAGCACTACCAGAAGCTGATCGCGGGCCACGCGAAGCTCGAGCTGGCCGAATGCCGCGAGGACGAGCAGGTCGCCCGGCGGATCCCGAAGCGCTCGCACGTGACGCTGCTCAGCGCCGACGGCGACCAGCACGACTCCGAGGCCTTCGCGCGGGTGCTCGAGGAGCGCCGCCGCTCCGGGATGGACTGGTGCTTCGTCATCGGCGGGCCGTTCGGCCTGCAGTTCGACTCGCCCGACAGCAAGCTCTCGCTCGGCCCGATGACGCTGCCCCACCAGCTCGCGCGGGTCGTGCTGCTCGAGCAGCTCTACCGGGCGCACAAGATCATCGCCCGCGAGCCCTACCACTACTGATGAGGCGCACCCGGGAGCTGCAGCGCCTGGCGGGCCGCCTGGTGCGGCTCATGATCGTGATCGTCGCCGTGGTGCTCACCGGCACGATCGCCTTCACGGTCAGCGAGGACCTGAGCCCCTGGGAGGCGTTCCGGTGGTCGCTGGACATCGTCGCGACGGTCGGCTCGGCGGCCCACCCGCAGACCACCGCGGGCGAGATCACCAGCACCCTCCTGATCATCCTGGGCGTCGGTACGCTCTTCTACGGCCTGGTGACGGTCACGGAGTTCTTCGTCGCCGGCCACCTCGCCGAGCTGCTCCACGAGCGCCGCACCCAGCGCATGATCGACGCCACCTCCGACCACTTCATCATCTGCGGCTACGGCCGGGTGGGTCGTCAGGTGGCCCGCGATCTGCGGGCCGCCGGCGTCCGCTACGTGATCATCGATCCCGACCCCGAGAACCTCGAGAAGGCCGAGGGCGTCGGCATCCGCCTGATCGAGGGCGAGGCCTCCAACGACGACGTGCTGCGCCGCGCCGGCGTCGAGCGCGCCCGGGCGGTCATCGCCTGCGTCGACTCCGACGCGGAGAACATCTTCATCACGCTGACCGTGCGCGAGCTGAACCCGAGGGCCGCGGTCGTCGCGCGAGCATCGGTGGAGGACTCGGAGTCCAAGCTCCTGCGCGCCGGCGCGCATCGCGTGATCTCGCCCTACAAGTCGTCTGGCTCTGAGATGGCGCGGCTCGCGCTGCATCCGCAGGTGTCCGGCGCGATCGAGGTCGCCGCCGACCACCGCCTGGAGGAGATCGAGGTCGTGACCGGCTGCGAGGGCGAGGGCAAGTCGATCGGGGACGTCCGCGGCGGCTCGTTCATCGTCGGCGTGCGCGGCGCGGACGGGTCGTTCCAGGCCCAGCCGCCGGCCGAGCGCATCCTGGCGGCCGGCGACGTCGTGATGGCGCTCGGGACCGACCGCACGATGGATCGCCTGGAAGCCCTCTTCGAGCAGCCCCAGCCGTGACCGGGCCGCTCGAGGACCTGCGCGCGGCGGTCGTCGCGGCCGCCGGCGAGATCGGCGCCGCGAAGAGCGAGCCGACGCTCGAGCGCCCCCGCCAGGCCGGCCACGGCGACTTCTCGACCAACGCCGCGATGCTGCTGGCAAAGAGCGCCGGCGCGCCGCCGCGCGAGATCGCCCAACGGCTCGCCGCGGCGCTTGCGCAGCGGCTGGGCGATGACCTCGCGTCGACGGAGGTCGCCGGCCCTGGCTTCCTGAACCTGGTCATGAGCGACGGCTGGCACCGCAGCGCCACCGCGCACATGCTCGCCGACGGCTTCGGCGGCGGCGGGGCGGAGGCTCGCGAGAAGGTCAACGTCGAGTTCGTCTCGGCCAACCCGACGGGCCCGATCCATGTCGGCGGGACGCGCAACGCGGCCTACGGCGACGCGCTCGCGCGGCTGCTCGAGTTCCACGGACACGAGGTCACGCGCGAGTACTACGTCAACGACTACGGCTCGCAGGTCGTCCGCTTCGCCGAGTCGCTGCGCGCCCGCGCGCGCGGGGAGGACGTGCCCGAGGGCGGCTACCAGGGCGACTACGTGGCGCAGGTCGCCGCCGAGATCCCGGGCGCAGCCGACCTGGAGCTCGACGAGCTCGGCCGCCGCGGCGTGGCTGTGATGGTGGAGCGGGCGAAGGAGTCGCTGGCCGCGTTCGGCGTGGAGTTCGACGTCTGGTTCAGCGAGGCGTCGCTGCATCCCGACGGCGTCGTGCGCGGGTTCGAGCGCCTCGACGCGCTGGGGCAGACCTATCGCAACGAGGGCGCGCTCTGGGTGAAGACGTCCGAGCACGGCGACGACAAGGACCGCGTCATCGAGCGCTCCGACGGCGAGCACACGTACTTCGCCTCCGACATCGCCTACCACGAGAACAAGCGCGAGCGCGGCTTCGACCGCCTGATCGACGTCTGGGGCGCCGATCACCACGGCTACGTGCAGCGGATGAAGGCCGTGTTCGAGGCGCTGGGCGGCGACCGCGACCGCCTCGAGCTGCTGATCATGCAGTTCGTGCACCTCGTCGAGCGCGGCGAGCGCGCGCAGATGTCCAAGCGCTCCGGCGAGTTCGTCTCGCTGGACGAGCTCGTCGCCGAGATCGGCGTCGACGCCTCCCGCTGGTTCCTGATCGCCCGCTCGCACGACACGACGGTCGACCTCGATCTCGACCTCGCGCGCGAGCAGAGCGCCGAGAACCCCGTCTACTACGTCCAGTACGCGCACGCGCGGATCGAGTCGGTCAAGCGCAAGGCCGGCGAGGGGGCGCAGCGCTCGACCGACGCCGGCGGCTCCGAGCTGCATCCCTCCGAGCGCGCGCTGATCCAGAAGCTGCTGACGTTCCCCGCCGAGGTGCGCGAGGCGACCGACCGCCGCGCGCCCCACCGGATCGCGGCCTACGCGCTCGAGCTGGCGCAGTCGTTCACGGCCTTCTACCGCGACTGCCAGATCGTGGGCTCGGACCAGCAGGCGTCACGCCTGGCGCTCAGCGACGCCGCCCAGTCCGTCCTGGCGCGCGCGCTCGACCTCCTCGGCGTCTCGGCGCCGCTGGAGATGTAGCTCAGCGGGCGCGGTAGCGGATGTGTGTGGCCAGCGGCGAATGCAGGACCTCGACGGGCTCGAACCCGAACGACTCGACGCCGTCGAAGATCCGCTCGCCGGAGCCGAGCAGGACCGGTGCGATGTCGAGCGTGAGCTCGTCGACGACCCCGGCGATGAGGGCCTGGCGCACGGTCGAGGCGCCGCCCGCGATGTCGACGCCGGCATCGCCGGCCGTTTCACGCGCTTGTGCGTAAGCGGCGTCGAAGCCGCCGGTGACGAAGTGGAAGGTCGTCCCGCCTTCCATCTCGATCGGCTCGTGCGCGTGATGGGTGAGCACGAACACCGGCGCGTGGTAGGGCGGCTCGGGACCCCACCAGCCGCGCCAGTCCTCGTCCCACTCGCCACGGATCGGCCCGAACATGTTGCGCCCCATGACGTACGCGCCGCGCGGGCGCATGAGCCAGCCGGCCGCCGTCGCGTCGGCGTCGTTGGCGCGCTCGTCGCCGAGATGCCAGGTATGGACCTCGCGCCCGCGCTTGCCGAGTGGATCCTCGCGGCTCTGGTCGGGCCCGGCGGCGAAACCGTCGAGCGAGATCGACATGTGGCAGGTGGTGTCCGGCATCGGCGTCCTCTCCCTAGAGCGACTTGAAGAAGTCCAGGTGCAGGCTGTTCAGCCCGTCCTGGGCGCGGGCGTTGAGCCAGCTGTACTGATCGGTCAGCAGCAGCACGCCCATCACGATGAGGATGAAGCCGCTGACCGCCGTCAGCACGAGGTAGTGGTCGCGCATCCAGCGAAACGCCGTCGTCGCGCGGTCGAACGCCAGCGCGCACAGCAGGAACGGGATGGCCAGGCCCAGCGAGTAGCAGAGCAGCAGCACGCCGCCGTGGTAGACGGAGTCCTGGTTGGCGGCGGCGGTCAGGATCGCGCTGAGCGTGGCGCCGGCGCACGGCGTCCAGGCGATCGCGAACGCCAGGCCGGCGATCACCGGGCCGCCGCTGCCGGCGCGGCGCATCAGCGCCTCGGGCCGCCACTCCTTGTTGAGCGCCGGGATGAACGGCGTCAGGACGAAGAAGACGCCCAGCGCGATGATCAGCGCGCCGCTGATGCGGTTCAGCGTCAGGCGGTGGTCCGACAGCGTGCCGCCGAGCTTCGTCGCGCTCATCCCGAGCAGGACGAACATCACGGTGAAGCTGAAGCAGAAGATGATGCTGGGGATCAGCAGCTTGGCGAGGCTGCGCTCGCCCGAGCGGATCTCGGCGAGGCTGACCCCAGAGACCGCGCTGAGGTATCCGGGCACGAGCGGCAGCACGCACGGCGAGACGAACGACACGACACCGACCGCGAAGGCGGCGAAGACCGTCGTGTCCGTGGTCGACGCGGCGAGGATCAACGGTCGAACAGGGCCAGGTCGCGATCGAGGCGCGCGGCGTCGTCGGCCGAGAGGTCTTCAGGACGCGGCCCCGCGGAGCCGTCCGGCGGCTCGCGCCGGCGCCAGCGCCGCAGCCCGAACGCGAGCGCGATCGCCAGCGCGACGACCAGCCCGAGCGGTACGAGGTAGGCGGCCCAGTTGATGCCCTCGGACTTCGGCAGGGCGAGCACGTTGTCGCCGTAGACGTCGACGAGCGCGTCCTTGACCCGCTGCTTGTCGTAGCCCTTCGCGATCAGGTCGCGGATGTACTTGCGCTCCTGGTCGGCCTGCGGGGACTCGGCGACGTTCAGGGCCACGTTGCAGCTGACGCACATCACCTCATCCTCGACGTCGGCGAAGCTCGCGGCCTTCCCGAACGCCGGCGTCGTCACAAGCAGGACGATGAGCAGCGCGAGCGCCGGCCTCACGACGCCAGAGCCTTCTGCACCGCGTTGCGCAGGAAGCGCTCGGAGACCTCGCCGCGGCTGATCGCGACGACCTTCCCCGTGCGGTCGATCACGAACGTCTCCGGCAGCGCGTGCGTGTTGTAGTCCTGGGCGAGCTTCAGCCCCACGTCGCGCCCGGACGGGTAGGTCACGTGGTGCTCGCGCTCGAAGCTGACCGACTCGCCGGGCACGTCGTTGTAGGTCGCGCCGAGCACCGTGCCGCGCGAGCCGAGCTGCTCCTGCGTGCGCTGCAGCAGCGGCGCCTCGTGCGTGCACGGGTCACACCAGCTCGCCCAGAAGTTCAGGACCACGACCTTGCCGCGGTAGTCGGCGAGGCGCAGCGTGCCGTCGCCGTGAAGCGCCCGCAGCCCGCGCGTCGCGCCCGGCGCCACCGGGTGCTCGCCCCGCCGGACGGCGTTGTCGAGCGACGAGGAGCTCGAGTCCTTCGAGGCCACCCCGTAGATGAGCAGCGCGACGAGGGCCAGGATGACCACGGTCGCGATGCCTGGGACGGCGAAGCGCTTCACGCCTGTAGCGTGCCACACCGACATGCTTGCGCTGACCGACGAACAACAGGCCTTCGTGGAGGCGATGCGCGATTTCGCCGCCCGTGAGTGCGGGACGCGTGAGCAGCGCGAGGCTCACGCGGAGGGCCACGATCCCGACATCTACCGGCGAATCGCCGAGCTGGGCTGGGTGGGGGTGTCCATCCCCGAGGCCTACGGAGGCGGCGGCGGCAGCGTCGTCGACGTGTGCCTGCTGCTCGAGGAGACGACCCGCGGCCTGCTGCCGATTGGCGCGATGGCGGTCTCCCTGATCGTCGCCGGGGCGGTCGAGCGCTTCGGCACCGAGGAGCAGAAGCAGGAGATCCTGGGCAGCATCGCCGCCGGCAACCCGCACGCGATCGCGATGTCCGAGCCCGAGGCGGGATCCGACGTCGGGTCGCTGCAGTGCCGCGCCGAGCGGCGCAACGGCTCCTACGTGCTCAACGGCCAGAAGACGTGGATCACCGGCGCGCACGTCGCGACCCAGATCCTGCTGGTGTGCCGCACCTCGCGCGAGGAGAGCAAGCACCAGGGGATCAGCATGATCATGGTCCCGACCGACGCCGAGGGCGTCGAGATCCGCGGCATCGAGACGATGGGCGGGCGCGAGGTCAACGACGTCTTCTTCACCGACTGCGTCGTGCCGGCAGACGCGCTGCTGGGCGAGGAGGGCAACGGCTGGACGCAGCTCATGTCCGGGCTGAACGTCGAGCGCCTGATCATCGCCGCGAACATGCTCGGGCTGGCGCAGCGGGCGTTCGACGACGTCCTGAGCTACGTCAAGGAGCGCAAGCAGTTCGGCAAGCCGATCGGCTCGTTCCAGGCGATCCGCCACCGCATCGCCGACCTGGCGACCGAGCTCGAGGTCTGCCGCCTGCTCACCTACGACGTCGCCCAGCGCGTCGACGCCGACCCGGCCCGGATGTTCCCGCGCGAGGCGTCGATGGCGAAGCTCAAGGTGACCGAGGTGGTCAAGCAGATCACGCTCGAAGGGATGCAGATGATGGGCGGCTACGGCTACGCCACCGAGTACGACATGGAGGGCTTCGTCCGCACCGCGCTCGTCTCGTCGATCTACGGCGGGACCAACGAGATCCAGCGCGACATCATCGCCAAGACGTTCGCGCTCTGATCGCGCGCATATTGCACAGGTTTTCGGGTAAATACGCCGCACAATCGGTTCAGAACCGGGCGGCGGTAGGGGAAGGCGCCGCCCACCATCAGGAGGCTGAGGATGCAGCGCATCGGGACGTCGGCGCGCCCGCCGGTCGTCGCCTGCGTGGTGCTCGTCGCGGCGCTTGCCGTCATGGCGAGCCCTGCCGCGGGCGCGACCGCGCAGTGGACGTGCAGCGCCAGTACCGCGATCGCCACGGTCGCGGGCAAGACACCGGTCAACCCGCTCACGACGACGCACACGCCGTGCGCCGCCCAGGACGTCGGGTTGCCGAAGTTGACGGACTCGCTCGGGCTCGCGCCCGGGATCGAGGCACAGACGGCCTACGCGGTCACCGGTGCACTGCCGAGCGGCGCGCGGCCGCTCGACCAGACCGCCGCGTCGGCGGCCGGCGTCGAAGGGCTCGCGCTGAAGACGGCGGATGGGACGGTGGTGATCGGCGTCGACGCCGCGCGCTCGGCGGCGTCGGGCTCGTGCGTGGGCGGCGTGCCCGTCCTCGGCGGGACGAGCCACGTCACCGGCCTCACGATCAACGGCCGGACGGTCTCGGCCGACGAGCAGCTGACCGACCTGACCGACGCGATCAGCGGCTCGCCGCTCGGCGCGCTCGTCTGGGTCAAGCTCAACGAGCAGGCGAAGAACGCGACCGGCCTGGTCCAGAACGCCGTCCACGTGAAGGTGCTGCAGGCGGCCGGCGACGACCCGCTGGCGGATGTCGTCATCGCGCAGTCGGCGATCAGCTCGGCGAACGCGTGTGATGCGGGCGCCGACGAGAACTCGCCGGGCACGAGCGGCTCGGGCGGCAGCTCGCTGCCGCCGGTCTGCCCGCCGGGCTCGTTCCTGGACCTGCAGCGAGCCGTCTGCGTGATCCCGGCCTCGCAGACCGCGGGCCAGGGCGAGATCGTGGTCGGCAAGCCCTACCAGGGGCCGTCCGGCGGGCAGGTGCTTGCGCTCAACGTCGCGCGCAAGCGCTACAAGAGCCCGTGCCTGTCGGGGTCCGGGCCCAAGTACGTGGTCGTCGGCACCAGGCACCGCGACCACATCACGGGCACGAACCACGGCGACCGGATCCTCGGGCTGGCCGGCAGCGACTCGCTCGATGGCGGGCGCGGCCGGGACTGCATCGACGGAGGGCGGCAGGGTGACGCCGTCACCGGCGGCATCGCCCCCGACCGGCTCTACGGGATGAAGGGCCGTGATGCCCTCAACGGCGGATCCGGCAGCGATCGCGAGTGGGGCGGCTCGGGCAACGACTCGCTGAACGCCGCCTTCGGCCGTGACCGGGTGAGTGCCGGCTCCGGCAACGATCTCGTCAATGTGGCGACGGCGGGCCCGCCCGCGCGCGCGATGTGCGGGCGCGGGTTCGACAAGGTCCGCTTCAACCACAACGAGCGCCGCCGTACCCGGGCGTGCGAGGTCCGGTTCATGCTCCGCGACTGAACCGTGACCACCGGCCGGCGGCGCACGTTCATGGCGACATGGACCTCTGTGCCGCCGCGCTGGTCAGGGCAGCAGCTTGAGCTGGGCGGTGGGGCGCAGCGCCTCGGTCCCCGGCGCCGCCGACGGCGACCCCGCGGACTTGTAGACCTCGAGCACGTCGCGGAGGACGACCGGTCCCTGCGGCTTGCCGTCGCAGCGGTCCACCACCAGGCGGCCGAGCCGCGCTCCCCGCACCACGGCGATCGCGTTGCCCGAGCCGGTGCGCAGGCGCACGAGGTCGCCCGTGTTGATGTCGGCCGCCATCCGCGGCGAAGGCTACGCCATCCCCAGAAGCGGGCCCCGGCGCTCGGTCATCCGTCCGAACCGGGTTTCAACATCGGGGCATAACGGCAACGGGAGATGCCATGAGCAAGGAGACGATGAATGAGGCGCGAGCGGTGATCTCCACCGAGACGCCCGAGTGGCCGGGGGCGCTGATCGTGGCCCGCGGTGAGCTGGACGTCCAGTCGGTGCCGGAGCTGCGCGCAAAGCTGGCCGAGGCGCTCGAGGGCGGCAAGCAGCGCGTCGTCGTCGACCTGGCAGAGGTCAGCTTCATCGACTCGCTCTCGCTGTCGGCGCTCGTCGGCGCGCGGCGCAAGCTCGGCGAGGACGGCCGGCTGGCGATCGTGGCGGTGCACGAGTACGTCCGCCTGATCCTGCAGGCCACGGGGCTCGAGCAGGTGCTCGACGTCTTCGGCACGCGCGACGAGGCCGTCGCGTTCGTGCAGGGCTCCTGAGCGGTCAGCGGCAGTTCCTGGGCACGTGGTTCCCGCTTTGCGGGCGAAGCGGGCGTTCCGGGCGTTCCGTTCGGGCGTGGTCGGGGCGCCGGCGTGGTCTGTCGGCATTGAGGGAAGGGAATCCCCGCCGCGCCCCGCGTGCCT